>ERZ772942.106-NODE-106-length-32314-cov-3.784742_pt1 | contig 32314 bp, 18 predicted proteins | sample MGYA00511135_ERZ772942 | MGnify/ENA primary metagenome ERZ772942 (study PRJEB29015, sample SAMEA2738099) | human oral metagenome | biome: human oral; feature: human-associated habitat; material: saliva | place: China | collected 2265 ... | reverse complement strand
CACCTGGTTACCGTACGCGGCAATCACACCGTAACCGTGGGTGTACACCACGTGGCGGTTATACCAAGAATCGCCGCTCGTCTGCGCCGGGTTCAGCTCACGAGCCGCCAACACAGTATCCTGCGTGGTGTTACCCACCGCATAGCGGTCCACCGCCAGCTGCGAATCAAAACGGTAGTACGGGCGGAACTGCTGCATCTGAGCAAACGCCGAAGACACAACATTCGGATCCAACAGACGAATATTCGCAATGGTCGCACTCGAAGAGCTCAACGCACCGGCACGAGTATCAATCGTCGCGTCATACGGAGTGGTCTCAATCTTGTCCAGACCGTACGCGTAGCGGGTCGCATCAATATTGCGCTGAATGAACTTCGACTGAGCACCCTGCTCATTCGGAACCACCTGGAAACGCTGAACAATCCACGGGTACAGGCCGCCAGCAACCACGGCAACAATCACCAGCATCGCGGTGCTAATCAGCGGCAGACGCCAACGATTCATCGAAGCAGCCACCATAAACATGATCGCCACCAGCAAAGCAGAAATCGCCAAAATAGCGTTCACCGGAATCGACGAGTTCACATCCGTGTACATCGCGCCAGCCCAGCGACCCACCTGCTGCTGAGTTGACGAATAGCGGTCCAACCAGAAGCTCACCGCACGAGTCAGCAAAAACACAGCCACCACAATCGCAGCGTGACGGCGGAATGCCGACGTGGTACTCACACCACCGGGCTGAACCTTAATACCGCCGTAGAAGTAGTGCATGAACAGACCCGCGAGCGCCGACAGCACCACAGCGGAGGTCACCAGAGTCACCACCATGCGGAAGAACGGCAACGCAAACAGGAAGAAGCCGTAATCCAGGCCAAACTCCGGGTCAGTCTTACCGAAGGACTGCTGGTTGAAGAACAGCGCGACGGTGCTCCACTGAGTCATCGTCGCTGAAGCAATGAACAGACCCAACAGCAGCGGAACCACAATCAGCAGAACCTTACGCGCCTTATCCACGCTCTCGTGGTAGCGGCGCATGCTCTCCTCAGCACGTTGCTGACCAAACACGTCACGCAGCATCTGCTCGGCAGCATCCGTGCCGCTCGTCGGCACGCTCTGGTCCGGCTTCGGCGCCTCCTGCGGCTTCTTCTCGGACGCCGGCGCCACATCAGCATGACGGACCGCATAGGACATCGATGCCCACAGCGGCACGGCAATCACCACGGCAGCCACCACAAACACGGCGGCCTTCAACAAAATCTGGGTAGTGAACACGGTGCTATAACCCAGCTGATCAAACCACAGCCAGTCCGTGTACACCTGGGACGCACCCACAAAAGCAGCAATGAGCACCGCCACCACAGCAATCGTCACCCTCAGGGGGCTACGACGCTTAGGCGTTGACTTCTTCGGCTTGGGATGCGCGGTGTTATTGGTCGACTCAGACACAATTCCTCGCTCATCATACGTTCAGAGAAAATAACTGCCTTTAAGTATCTCAGAGGTAACGCGGAAGGGCAGAACCTCGTAGAAGCTCGGGGCGAAATATGACCGGGTTGAGAGGTTTTGGGGCGCGAAATGCTGAGGTGAGAGGTGCTGGCGAGGACAGAGAAGAGGGCGCAGAACAGCCCCGATACCGTAAAGTACCGGGGCTGACTTCTACGTTATACGGGTTAGAACCTCGCGGAGAGAAACGTTACGTTAGGAGCCGCAGCGGGGCAGGGAATCATCCGGGGTGCCGGATTTAATCGCCTCCACCGTCTTCACCGCTTCATCCAGGGTCGACACCGGCACAACCACCATCGTGCCGCTCACCTGACCGGCGTGATAGTAGTTGAACAGGTCGGGATCCTGCGCCTGCATCTTCACAATCGAATCGCAGTTCTCCCTCGGCGCCAAGAAATAACGCGCACCGTAACGGCCCGTCGCAAGAATCTTGTACTTGATACCGCCAATTGCGCCGACCTTACCGTCAGCATCAATCGTGCCGGTACCCGAAATGTAGCTGCGGTACGGGTCGCCTCCGGCGTCCTCATCAGCGAGCAGAGTACCCTCGCTCAGCTTATCGACCGTGCCCAGCGCCAGCATCAGACCCGCGCTCGGGCCGCCCACACCGTCCAGGTTGTACTGCACGTGCGCCGGCAGATCATAGCTCTGCTTCAAACCCGCGCCCAGAATCCAGCGGCTATCGTCGCTGGAACGAACCGGGGTCAGCTTAAACGTCTGCTGCGTGCCGTCACGTTCCACGGTCACGTCAATCGGCGAACCGTTCGAGGCGTTCACAGCCTTCGGAACATCGGTGAGGGTCTCAATCTGCTTCTCCCCCACCTTGACGATGCGGTCGTCAGCCTTCAGAGCGCTCGCCGCCGGGGAACCCTCCACTGTGGAAAGCACCTGAACCTTCTCGGTCACCGCCATCTTCAGCTGGCGCATCGCCGCGACCTTCGCCTGAGTCTGCGAATCAGCCATCTGCGCGCCGGTCGCCGCTGTCGCCTGCTCATGGCTCACGTGCGGGTACAGGGCATCGGTAGGCACCACGAGGCTGCGGTTACCGTCAAACGCCAACCAGCCGTAGAACGCCTCCGCGCCGGACAGCTCCGTGTACGGGCCACCCGAAACCGACACCGTGGTCATGTTCATCTTGCCGAACGTCTTATAGCTCGGCGCGCCAGAAACCTCAATGACGTCCTTCTCCTGGTACGTTCCGAGCACATCAAAGAGCGGGCCGGGGCCCTCCTTCACATAGGAACTGGGCAGAACAAAAGCACCAGCCAGCAGGGCGCACGTCGCCACAGCGCTCACCGAACGCAGGTTCACGCGGCGCGGCGCAAAACGCGAACGGCGCTTAGCCGCCTTCTCATTACTCTTCACGCTCGCGGAGGCGGCGTTCGACTGCTGCTCAGCATCAGGGGTGGACTTAGTCATGGTTTCTACAGTACCGGATAAACCTGCTTTTCAACACGCGGGCGGGCACCGTTACCCCGCTAAAAATAGAGCAATCAGGTGGCGTTTACGTTCCGGCCCGCACCGCGCTGTGTCAGCACCGCACGGTGACAGCGGCACGAAAAAGCTCCCAAAAACCGTGCCCAAAGACAAGCTTGTGAGCCCTCAGCTGATTAACCCGCCTCCACAGCAATAGCGCGGGAAATTCTCAGCAAAAATCGGTAGGCTGGACAGCGAGCGGGCCAGCTGCGCCCACCCCCGGATTACGAAAGGCTTCACATGTCTGAGAACCCCACCGGCGGCGCCTCCAACGAGCGCGACCCCCTCGAAGAATTCCTTAAGAAGATGCAGGAGCAGGGCTTCGACCCCTCCGCAGGGGCAACCGGCCAGGGCGGCAAGGGCGCCTCCAACAACGCACAGAATCCCTTCGGCGCGCTCTTCGGCGAAGGCGGTCAGAACCCCTTCGGCATCAGCATCGACCCCGAAGACCTGAAGAACATGGGCATGAGCTTCGACCCCGCCATGATGCAGAGCATGTTCGCGCAGGTGCAGGCGATGTTCTCCGGCGCGGGCGCATCCGACAGCCCCAGCGGCGTGAACTGGGATAGCGTGAAGAACCAGACCCGCCAGATGCTCGCCTCCATGGGTGAAGACCCCTCCGTACCCGAAAACCTCAAGCGCGCCGTAGAAGACGCGGCGAACCTCGCCGACCTCTGGCTGGACGCGGTGACCACCATTGAACGTCACAACCACCCGGTGCAGGCATGGTCCAAGGCGGAATGGGTTGAGCATTCCTTCGACTCCTGGCGCGAAATGGTCGAGCCGGTCGCAGCCGAAGTCACCCAGTCCATGGTCATGCCCGGCGCACCCGAAGACGTGCCCGAAGAGATCTCTCAGATCCTCAACAGCGGCTTCTTGAATAACATTGGTTCCGTGATTTTTGGTGCGCAGATGGCGCAGGCGCTCGCGCAGCTCGCCGGCGAGGTCTATTCCTCCACCGACGTGGGCTTCCCCCTCGCGCCCGGTTCCTCCGCGCTGCTGCCCAACGGCTACCAGCAGCTCGCCGAGAGCATCGAGGTGCCCCCGCAGGAGGTTCTGCTCTACCTTGCCGTGCGTGAATCCGCGCTGATTCGCCTGCACAAGGCAAACCCCTGGCTACGTGAAGACCTGGTTCAGCTCGTGGCGCGCTACGCCCGCGGCATTCGCGTGGATATGAACCGTATGCAGGACGCCGCATCCCAGGTGGACATGAGCAACCCCGACGCCGTACAGGAAGCCTTCGAAGGCGGCATGTTCAGCCCCCAGCGCACCGAAGATCAGGAACTGGCGGTGCAGCGTCTGGAGGGTCTGCTCGCGCTCATCGAAGGTTGGGTATCCGTCGTCACCGAGGACGCGACCCGCAACCTGCCCAAGGCACCGCAGCTGACCGAAATCATGGCACGCCGCCGCATCGACGGCGGCCCCAGCGAGCAGGTCTTCGAGAACCTGGTCGGCCTGGAACTGCGCCCGCGCCTGGTGCGTGAGGCACAGCAGTTCTGGCGCTGGTACGAAAACGCCCACGGCATTGAGGCGCGCGACGGCCTCTGGGACACCCCGGAGACCCTGCCCACCCCCGCCGAGCTGGAAGACTTCACCGCATACGATGCGCGCATGAACGAAATCAGCCTGGACGACGTGGACTTCGACTCGGAGCTGCAGAAGCTGCTGGACGGCGGCTTCGGCGACGCGCCCGAAAAAAAGTAAAGCTGAGCAAAGTAAAGCGGCGAAAGTAGCGCGGCGACAAGTAAATAGCTGACATTTGAGCGGGGGTGGCTTGTGATTCTACAAGCCACCCCCGCTCAAGTGTTTTTGTTGGAGTGTTTTGGTTGGTTGGTAGGTTTTCAGCGATGCTTTAGTCGGCGCTGTTTTCGCCGCGCTCACCTTCAGCACGTTCGCCCTCGGCACGCGAGCGCCCCAGCGCGTACCCCTCCAGGTAGGCTTGCGCCCGCAGCAGCTGCGGGTAGCGCGCCTCCAGGGTACGGAACGTCGCCGAATGATTCGGCTGGATCAGGTGGCAGAGCTCGTGGTGAATCACCGAATCTAGGACGTACTCAGGTACGCCCTGCAACTCCGAGGAAATGCGGATCTGCGTGTTCGCATAGGTTGCCGAGCCCCAGCGCTGACGCTGATTGCTCACCCAGCGAATCGACAGCTTCTCCAGCCTGCCCGAGGCAACCAGCTCCGGCAGGTGCTTCTGCGCCAGGTGCAGGGCGCGGGAGCGCAGGTACTCGTCCGTGACCGTCAGCTGCGTGGCACGTTCACGGCGGGCGGCACGACGCTGAATGCGCGGCAGCAGGCGGGCAATATGTTCGTCAATTTCTTCGCTCGTGCTCGCGGCGGGAATGAGCAGGCGGTAGGCGGGGTTGCCGTGCTCGTCCTCACCGTCGCGTTGCATGCTGATGGTGCGGGTGCGGCGCGCCGAGCGGATCAGCTCAATCTGCGGGCGATCCTCGGTGGCGGGCAGAATTTCACGCTTAAAACGCTGAGCCATAGTCTCCTCTTCCCTTCGACGAACGGCGGGGCTGTGTGGCACGGGGCTGTGCCGAGCGAGCCTGGCTATACGACGAGCCGGCGCTCTCAGCCCTGCGGCGGCGCTTCGCCGGATCAATATCGTCCAAGAAACGCGAGCGCTTACGCTGACCGCGACCGCCCACGGTGCGGGTCATGGTCCAGGTCAGCCACAGGTACTTGCGGGCGCGCGTAATGCCCACGTACAGCAGGCGGCGCTCCTCATCCACCTCATCCGGGGTGGTCGCAAAAGTAATCGGCATGAGGCCCTCGTTCAGGCCGCACAGGAACACTGCCTCCCATTCCAGGCCCTTAGCCGCGTGCAGGGAGGCGAGGGTTACGCCGTTGACCTGCGGGGCGTCATTAAATTCGCTACGGTGGTTCAGGGTCGCCACCACCTCGTGCATGGTCAAAGGTAACGGCTCGGGCACGCCCGGACGCGGGTTCGCGCGGTGCTCCTGAAGCTGCTCTTCACGGTTCTGCGCCATCATGTCCACCATGTGAACCAGGGCGGCGAGGGACTCCCACTTCTGGCGGGTGGCGCCTCCCGAAAGGGGGCCCTCCTCCTTATAGCCGAGGCCGCCAAGCACATCGCGGGTGTAGCGGGTGACGTCCTCGGTGCCGTCCGTGGACTTCGCCGAACCACGCAGGGCAAGCATCGCCTGCTTGACCTCGGGACGCTCAAAGAAACGCTCCGCGCCACGCAGCTGGTACGGAATGTGGGCGGCAGCCAGCGCAGATTCAATCGCCGCCGACTGCGCGTTCGTGCGGAACAGCACCGCGATCTCCGAAGGCGGCACGCCGTCCTTCTCAATCAGGTCGCGGATATCCTCGGCAATGCCTGCGGCCTCCTGCTCGTCGTCCGCGTAGCCGAACCACTCAACATCCACGCCGGGGCCGCGCTGAGACATCAGCTCCAGCGGCGGTGCCCACGAATGCGGGCTCGAATCCGGATGCGGACGACGCGCCGCCAACAGACGGTTCGCCAACTCCACCACCTGCGAATGGGAACGGTAGTCGCGGGTCAACTTCACCGTGTGCGCGCCACGGTACCGGCGCGGAAAATCCAGCAGGTAACGGCTGGTCGCGCCGGTAAAAGAGTAAATCGTCTGGGAGGCGTCGCCCACCACGCAGATGTCGTCGCGGCCGCCCAGCCACACATCCAGCAGGCGCTGCTGCAGCGGGGAAACGTCCTGATACTCGTCCACCACAAAGTGGCGGTACTGGTTGCGGACGGTCGCGGCGAGCTTCTCGTCCTCCTCCAGCATGGCGATGGTCAGCAGCAGCACGTCCTCAAAGTCGATGAGGTTACGCTCGTCCTTGAGATCTTCGTAGGCCTGGAAGATGCGTTGCATGTTCTGCGGGGTAATCGCCGAAGGCAGTTGCTTCTCGCTCAGACGCTGCATGATGGTGTCCGGGGTGAGCAACTGAACCTTCGCCCACTCAATCAGCGACGCCAAATCACGCAGCAGGGAACGGTCCGTGCTGATGCGCAGACGGTTCGCGGCCTCGGTGATGAGCGCCGCCTTATTCTGCACGATGGAGGGGAAGGTGCCGCCCACGACCTGCGGCCAGAAGTAGGTGAGCTGGCGCAGGGCCGCCGAGTGGAAGGTGCGCGCCTGCACGCCGAACGCGCCGAGCTGCTGAAGGCGGGTGCGCATCTCTTCGGCCGCGCGCAGGGTGAAGGTCAGGGCGAGCACGCGCGGGCCCTGGTAGCGCCCAATCGCAATACCGTAGGCGATGCGGTGCGTAATCGCGCGGGTCTTACCGGTACCGGCACCCGCCAGCACGCGCATGGGGCCGTCCAGCTCGGTGGCGACCGCACGCTGATCCGGGTCAAGCCCGGCAAGAATATCGTCTGCGGAGATCATATGCTGAGGCTGCTGAGGTGTGGCGGTCATAATGCTCCATCAGTAAGGCGGGCGGTACGGGCAGACGGCTTACGCTCGCGCGGGCATGCGGATATACGGGCATGCGGGTGCGCGAGGCGGTGATAGCCGGTTTTCCATTGTATTCTCTCAGACTGTATTCTCCAGACCCACCGCGGCTTCTTAGCTGATGCTTTCATTCAGCGCGTGAGGATTCAGGGCGTGAGGAACCCGCTTGTTTGGACGCGCACGGTGAGAAGCTCAACGAAATGCGCAAGAATACGCAGACGAGCACGTTTAGGCTTGTCCACAAGTATCTTCACCACTTGGCATAAAGATCCTAAAAACTACTAAACGGCACACATAGGTTTGGTAACCTTAACCCGTGACTTTATCTCCCCTTCAGCTAGCAGCCATTGTCTCCGCCGGAGTGCCCGGGATTTACCCCGTCGGCGCCGAACCGGTCCGCGAAGACAGCGACGACTTCGACTCGGCAATCATCGCCGACTCCACCGGTCGCCGCTGGCGAGTGCGCGCCCCGCGCCGCCCCGACGCCAGCATGCGCCTTGAAGCTGAACACCTCATCCTGCAGTCGTTCAGCCCCGGCCTGCGCGCCCGACTGCCCTTCGCCGTACCCACCGTCGCCGGAACCGTACCCTACGCGGGCGGCAACGTGTTCGTGTACACGCACATCCCCGGCACCATCTATGACGTGGACCAGCTCGCCGAGCTGAGCCGCCGCGAAGTTGCGGCGAACCGCCCCTCCCTGGCATCCATCATCGCCAAAGACATCGCGACCCTGCACGTGATGCCCGAAGACATTATTTACGAAGCCGACCTGCCCTCCTATTCTTCGGAGCAGATTCGCCTGCGCAAGAACGCCGAGCTCGAGCGTGCCGCCGCAACCGGCAAGGTGCCCGCCGACTTGCTCGCGCACTGGCGTACCGTGCTCTCCCCCGGACCCATGTGGCAGTTCCGCCCGCGCGTGGTCCACGGTGATATGGGTGCAGAGAACCTCGTACTGCACGTCACGCCCTCGACGGCGCGCATCGTGGAGGTCACCGGCTGGTCCGATGTGCACGTGGGCGACCCCGCGCAGGACTTCGCCTGGCTGTACTCCTGCCAGGACATCGACTTCACCGACGAGGCAATCGAGGTGTACCGCCAGCAGATGCCTCAGTTGCCCGACGCCTACCTGGCGCAGCGCGCGAACTTCTACGCGGAGTTCGCGATCGCCCAGTGGCTCACCCACACCGTGGAGGTTGGCGACCGCGACGGCGCAACCCACGCCGTGTCCATGCTCCTGGATATTCAGGACGACCTGCGTGCCTCCGGCGAACTGCTCGGACAGGAGGAGGTCGGCCCGCTGGTCGGCCCCGCCGAGTAGCTATTGGCTCGGGTAGCCGTTAGGTTTCTACCTACCGCATAGGTTTTCGGTTCAGCCCCGCAGTACTGCGCTGCGGGGCTGAACTGTATCTACGGGGGTTTACGGGGGGTATATCCGCTTGCCTGTGCCCGGTGAAGCCAGTTCCCCGAGTGTCTGTCAAACCGACGAAATTATGCCCATAAGGGCTAGTGGAGGGGCCTTAGTGGGCCTTTTATCAAAATTTATTTAAGTGTTTCCCCTCACCTTTTGAGCACCAGTTTTGCATTTTTGTGCATGAATGACTCAGATTAAGCCTGAGACTTGAAGGTGTGCCAAGAACGCCATTCACAATATTTCCCGGGTGCAAATACACCACAAACCCACAAAAACCAACTTTTGGTTTTGGGAGTCCACAGAGCCTCAACTTCATCTTGAACCATGCTCAAAATAGTGCATTTTAGGGTAAAAACTTACCCTGTAGATTTTTTCAAAAACTCCTGGAATACTTTTGCTGTGCCGCGAGAAAACCAGCGGACACACTCCCCATAGCGCACTGACCAGCGCTAATATCGTGGCAGCGATAAATTGGGGAGACAGATTGGACGGGACCCTGACCGGTCATGTCAGGCCCGAGCCGGATTCATGCACCGCGCAACCAATCACCGATGGCAGAAATCTATAGAGCTACTTTCGAGGTTGTGTTTGAGAGTAAAGACGCACGCAAACCCCACGGGGCGCCGGCGGCGCGAGTGAGGCCGCGAAAGCGGCAGTCGTTCGGCGCGATTCTTTCCCGGAGCGTGCGAGGGCACGAAGTACCTCTATAGTTCTTCAGCGGCTGAGGACGCCTCATCACCCTAATGCAGTGGGGTGAAGAGGCGTCCTCTGCCGTTAACCGTAAAAGTCCACGCAGGAAAGCAGCTCACCAGGCATTACGCCTCGTGAGCTGCTTTTCTCTATTCGGTTGCAGCAAGTGCTAGTATGCGAGCGCCGCCTACCTATGTTGTCTAGACCTGCTACCTAGCCCTTGCGCGCCTCACGAATCACCTTCGCCAGCTGCGCCTCCGTAGGCAGGCCGCCGCGGATCTGATGATCCCACACCTCCGCAACGCCCTTGCCGCCCAGGTACACGAACACGGTGCTGATACGCTCCGGGTCCACGCCCATAATGCGGGAGAACGCGATACGGTACAGGCCCAGCTGGAAGCGCCGAGACTGCATGGTCGACATCTTCGGGCGGGAACCGCTCTTCCAGTCCACCAGGACCCAGCGTTCGCCGTCCTCGTCCTCGGTGCGGAACACCGCGTCGATACGGCCGCGCAGGCTTAGACCCTCGATGTGGGTTTCGACCGGGTACTCGACCGCCCAGATGCGTTCCTTCCACTCATCGCTGCCCCACTCGCTGTTGGCGAAGCGCTCCCAGAGGCGCTGAACGGAGGCTTCCAGTTCGCTCTCGGACTCCTCGTAGGCGTCCTCGAAGGTGAACTCGTCCTGTTCCTGCAGGTCAGCCGGGCTTGCAGAATCAGAGGGGTCTGCGGGGTCTTCTGCGGACTCAGCGGGCGCGGTGGAGGCGGCAGTGGAACCCGGTAGATCAACGCCCACCGTGTCCTCCGCATCGGGCGCCTCCAGCGGGTCGGCGCTCGGTGCCACACCGAAGTGCTCCTCAATCAGCGCGTGCACCGCCGTACCAATCGTTGCCGCGCGCGAGGGACGCTGAGGCACCGGGCGCATCAGCTGATGCACCGTGCCCTGCGGGTCCTCGCTCAGGCGGATGAACGTGGATGCGGACAGATGCCCCGGCAGCTGATTGCTGGGCACCGGGTCGGTCTGACCCATCATGAGTAGCAGCAGGTCGGCTTCGCGTTCCCAGTCCACCGCCTGCTGACGCAGGGATTCGGGAATAGCGGACTCGCCGTGTACAGCGGATGCAGCGGGTTCGACGGGTGCAAGGTGGCTTGCGCTCTCCCCCGCTGCATCCCCGCTCTGGTGCAGATTATCCTCCCCCGCGCCGACGGCAAGCTCCACCGCCAGGGCGGCACGCTCCACCGCCTCGCGACGGCTCGAGGAGTTGATCGCAATCTCACGTTCCAGCTGCTCATGCTGGCCGCGGCGAAGCACCGCCTCCGTGCCCCGGTTGAGGGCATCATCAGATGCCCAACGCCAAATCACGGGGCGCTCCAGCGGGTCAAAAGGCCACATGGCGGTCAGCACCGCACCCATGTTCGGGTTCCTGTCCTCGTAGTTCTTCTGGGCGAACTGGCCGCGCACCTCAATCGGTAGTGCCGCCGCTACCGTAGGCGAGAAACCGGGCTGAGGCGGTTGCGCCTCACGCCATTTCTCCCGCTCGGTGGCTTCGATAATCCATTCGGGCACCGGCAGGTTCAGGCGGGTACAGTTCTCCGCCACGGTGCGTGCTCGTGCGGAAGGAGCCGCCAGCTGCCAATCCTGCGCGAGGGCGGGGGCCATGACCTCAACCAGCGCCCACGCGTAGCGTTGCACCTGCTCGGCGTAGGTTGCCTGGGCGTTCGCACGCGCCTCCGCCTGTACGGGGGTGAGCTCGTCAGCGTCTAGGGGGTAGAGTTCCAGCTCTTCCAGCAGTGCCGCCTCATCGGGGGCGGGCGGCAAGTTCGAGGGATCCACGACCGTACCGTGCACCAGGGCCACCGGCTCGGTCAGGCGGTACTTCGACTCAGCCAGCTGCTCAGCCCAGCGGCGCACATGGTTCAGGTGCACCTTCTTGCGCTTATCAGCGGGGTTCGGCATCGTGTACGACAGACCCATACCCACCAGCTGCGGCGCCGCCCAGGGGGTATCCATCGTCTCTTCGAAACGTACAGAGGGCGCATCTACCGTGGGGGTGCCCATGCCGAAGAGCGACTTGAAAAGCATCTCCATCAGCTCCTCCCAGAAGGGCTGCACCGGCAGAGGGAGCATAGCGGCGCTCTTCCAGCGGTAGGCGCTCAATGCCAGCAGGTTACGGGCACGGGTCATCGCCACGTACATGAGGCGGCGGTCCTCCATGCCGGCATGCTCGGCGGCATCATCCTTGTGCTCGCCCAGGTAGTCTTCCAGGTCCTTCGCCTTCTCGAAGGCGGTAATCTCCTCCGGGGTCTCAAGGATCGAGGGAAGGTACTCGCGGTCGCCACGCAGCGGCCAGGGCAGAGCCGTATTAGCCGACATCTGCCACAGGTTCGGGGTCTGCCCGCCGGTCGCGCTACCGCACAGGCCCGGCAGAAGCACATGATCCCACTCCAGGCCCTTCGCGGCGTGCATGGTCATCAGCTGCACCGCATTCGGGTCAGGTTCCACAGTGCCCAGCGCCAGGCCCTTCTCCTCATCATCGGCACGCTCAAGCCACGCCAAAAAGCCCATCACGTAGCTCACGCCGCCCGAAGACAGCAGGAAGCGGCGCGCACCCGGGTCGCCCTCCTCCGCGCTCACGCCGTCAGAACCGGCGTAAATCATCGCGTTAATACGAGGCGCCGACATGCCGTAGGCGGCGGCCACCTCGTGGAAAGCGTCCAGGTTCGCGCGTGAACCCAGCGGGTCGGTACCAGGGCGAACCGCCAGCTCAATATCAAGCAGCATAGTGCGCTCAATCTCGTACAGAAGCGTACCCAAATCCTCGCTCAAACCGGCACGCAGCACGCGCATCTGCTCAGCAAAAGCACGCAAACGCTCCAGCGCCGCCGGGGAGAAACGGCGGCCGCGGTACTGCTCACCGTAGAGGGGTTCGCCGTCCACCCCGTCCTGCGGCAGGTTCTCCACAGGCTCAATCAGGGAGGCGTAGCCGGAGGAATCCTCCACCGCGCCCTTGAGAGTTTCGTCCAGACGCTCCTGAGCGGCACGCAGGTGCTCCGCCTGCAGGTTGATAGCAGCAGCGTCGTCGGCGTCTTCAGCCTCGGCGAGCATACGCAACGCCATCTGCTCACGCAGGGCACGCTCACGCTCACGCACCAGCGACTGAGCCCAATCACCCAGCGCCAACATATCCGCCGCGCCCAAACGCCAACGCGCACCCGTCAGCAGGCGCGCCAGAGCATCCGAACGGTTCGGATCAGCCAGCACACGCAACGCCGACACCAAATCCACAACCTCCGGCTGGGAAAGCAAACCGCCCAAACCCACCTGCTGCACCGGAATACCCAGACGCTCGCACTCCACACGAATCGGGTCCAGCTGACCGTGCACACGCGCCAACACCGCAATCTCAGGCATCTTCAGACGCGGACGCACCGAACCATCACCGGAACGATGCGCCGCGTAGGTGCGCTCATACTCGCGCACCGCCTGCGCACGCATCGCCGCAATACGCTCGGCAATAGCCACAGCTTCCTCGCGGTCAGAGTCGTGGTACGTCAAATCAACGCGCCCCGCCATGCCCGCGGCAGCCTGCTCAAAAGCGGGCGAACCAGGCTCCCCCACCAGGGCGCAGCGCGGGCGCAGGTCAGGAACCTGAGCGGCGGTAATATCGCCGTCGGCGGCACGCACCCACTCGGGAACCTCCTTCAGCTTCTCCGCCACGTGGTTCGCCGCGTTCAGCACCGAAATGTCGTTACGCCACGCGATGGACAGGAACAGCGGTTGCACATGCTTAGTCGGGAAATGACGGTAGAAGCTGAACATCTGACCGTCCGAAGCACCACGGAAACCGTAAATCGACTGCTTCGGGTCACCCACAGCCATCACCGGATGCGCCGGAATACCCGCCGCCTCATCGGCACCGTAAATCGAGGAGAACAAGCTCATCTGCGCGTGCGAAGTGTCCTGGAACTCATCCAGCAGAACCACCTTGAAACGGGCACGCTCACCCTCGCGAATCGCCGGGTCAGCCTCCGCAATACGGGCGGCAAAACGCATCAGGTCACCAAAATCCAGCACCTGCATGCGCGCCTTCACGCGGGCGTAGCTCATCGCCATGCGCGCGTACACTCGGCGGTTACGCAGCAGACGCTGAACCTTCTGAATGTCTCTCTCAGTCTTCGTCTCACGGCGAGGCTCAGGCACCGCCGCATACGCCGCCAACTGCTCGGTACAGAAGTCAATAACCTGTTGCGGCTCCACCAGGTGCTCCGCGCACTCGTCAGAAAGCTGCAGCATCTGGTTAATCATGGTCGCCGCAGACACCGGCACGCCGTCCTTATCGAGGGGAAGCTCCCCCTCCCAGTACTGCACAATCTGCGCGGCAAGCTGCCACTTCTGCGCATCGCCGAGCATCTGCGCGTCCTGCTCCACGCCCAGGCGCAGACCGTACTCCTTGACGAGGTTATTCGCGTAGGAGTGGTAGGTGAGCACGGTCGGGTCAGCGATACCTTCGCGCAGCTCCTCATCGGTCGGGGCGACGCGGCGGCTACGGCGCAGAGTGTTCAGACCGGCGCGCATACGGCTGCGCAGCTCGGTTGCCGCCTTGCGGGTGAAGGTCACGCCAAGCACCTCTTCAGGGCGCACAAAACCGTTATCGACCAGCCAAATCACGCGGTCGACCATGGTCGCGGTCTTACCCGAACCGGCGCCCGCAATGACGAGGGTCGGGGCGGGGCCCGCCTCAATCATGCGGACCTGCTCGGGGGTCGGCTTCTTACCGTCGGCGCCGTTGAGCATCTCGGCAATGTCGAGGGCACTGCGGTAGCCGGCAGGCTTCAGCGCGGGGTCGTTCGCGGCGGCTTCAGCAGAGAAGAGCACGCCGTTGGGCAGCTGCCAGCTATTGTGCTCGCACCACTGGGCGGGGGTGAGCATGCCGGTGCCAGGACCGGGGTGGGCGCCGGGGTTAGTAGCGCCCTGCATATCAGCGCTATATGCGCCAGAGTCAGTCATGATTCCTCTTCCTCATGGATCATTCTCATGGGAGGTTCGGGGTGAGTGATATCGAAAGTAAACGTAGGGTACGCGGCTACTAGGGCTGCGTCACCTGACGGCCGCGCGTACAAATCGGGCAGATCTCCGGCAGACGGCACCCATAGCCGCCCTCACGGTGACGAGCCTGCACCTGCGAGCCAGCAATCAGCTCCGCGGCGTGCTGCACCAGCTCAGCCGCCCACGAATCGTGCTCCGTCAGAGCCGGCTGAACCTGCAGGCGAGTCTTGCTCTCGTCGTTCACGCCCGAGGCGCCCAACTGCACGAGCGCCGCGCCTGCGGAATGACCCGTGTAGCCGGTGTACTCCAGCTCCTGGGGACGGGCATCCGGTAGCGGCTCGCCCGCCTCCAAGGCGGCGGCTTCGGCGCGGTAACGCTCCTCCAGCTGCTCACCCGCGCCAGCCTCCACTGCGATCTGGTAGGCGGCAAGCTGCGGATGCGTCTCCATCTCCGAGCCGGTCGGCTTAGACTTACCGGTTTTCAAGTCAACAATGGCGTAGCGGCGGGTGCCGTCCTCCGCCGGGGCGGTGCCCTCGAGGCGGTCCACACGGCCGGTGAGCAGCGCATCCAGCTCGCCAACCTCACCGGCGGGGTCGAAGGGTACGGGCACACGCACCGCGAAGGAGCCTTCAACACCGAGGTTCTGCCAGCCGGCGTCACCCATGTGCTGACGGTAGTAGTAGCTCAGGCGCAGAATCATGCGCTTGGCGCGCTCGTAGAGGGCGTAGGATTCCCAGGGCACGCGCTCGCGGTACTCTTCGTCGGTTTCGTCCTCCTTGCGGGCGGGCACACCGAGGGAGCTAATGCGCTCGTCGAGGGCGGTTTGGAGCTCTTCGAGGGTGCCGGTCGGGTACTCTTCGGCGATGGCGTGAATAAGCGTACCGAGGGAGCGGGACAGGTCGGTTTGGGCTTCCGCGCGGGCGGCGGAAACCAGCCAGTCCAGCGGGGAGCTGTGGATGGTTTCCAGGCGCGAGGGCGAGAGCGTAATCGTACGGCGGCCGGGGTTTTCGGCAGGGTTTTCAGCCTGTTCTTCGCCGTGTTCTTCGCCGTCTTCACCAGGGTTTTCGTCCAGCTCAGCGTGGTCTGCCGGGCGGTGCGCAAAGAGCAGCTCCGTGCTAGAAAGCGGCAGCAGGCCCCACCACTCGTCGGGTGCGGCGCCGGGTGCCTGCGCGTTCGCCAGGCGTGCCAGAGTGCGGGAGGCGGCATCGAGTCGGTACGCGGAAGCCTCCGGGGTGAGAGCCTCTTCCTCCGGTGCGTTGTGCATCGGCGCGCCGTCCTGAGCGTCTTCGGCGCGCATCGCGTTCAGCGATTCCTCAACGAGGGTGCGGCGAAGCTCCGCCACGAGGGAGCGCAGGGTGGCGGGGCGGCGCACACGGGTGATGGGCACGTCCGTGGAGTCGCCGACCGCGTCGGTGGGTAGCACGAAGTCGAAGAACTCACCGGGTGCCTGATCGTCGTTGCGTACGGCGGTGAGCACGAGGCGGGTGCTGGCTCGGGTGGCGGCGACGGCGAACATGCGTAGCTCGTCGTGGCGGGTGTCGCGCACGCGTTCGGGGTAGCTGCGGATGCGGGCGGGCGGCACCGGCTGCTCGCTCTCCCCCGCCTGTTGTTCTGCCTGCTGTGCGCGCTGGCGGAGGCGCGCATCGCACAGGTCCGTAAGGTCGCCGGTGCTCAGCAGGGAGCCGCGCACGGTGGTGTTGGGCCAGCTGCCCTCCTGCAGACCGCATACATATACGGTGCGCCAGGACTGACCTGCGGCGAGTGCGGGGGTGAGAATCTCGACCGCGTCTTGGCGTACGCCGCGGGCGGCGAGGGTGTCCATGGGCAGGTCCTGCGCGTCGATGAAGTCGAGGAACTGCTCGGCACCGGCGCCGCGCATCTGCTCGTCGAATCGGTCGGCGGCTTCGAAGAGACCGATCATGGCGTCGAGGTTTCGGTGGGCTGCGTCGGCGTCGGGGCCTGCGCCGCGCGACTGGGCGACCCAGGTTTTTTCGAGGCCGCTGGCTTCCCAGAGTGCCCAGAGCACTTCGGTGCTGGTGGATTCGGGGCGCGCGAGTGCTTTACGTCCGGCGGAGAGCACGGCTGCGATGCGGTGCACGGCGCGTCCTACGCCCTCTTCGGGGAGGGTTTCGGGGTGTAGCAGGGCGCCGAGGAGCAGGTCGTCGCTGGGTCGGTGTCCACCGCTTTGCAGTTCGATGGATCGTAGCTGCTGGCGGAGTCGTCGCACGTCCATGCTGGATGCGCCGCCGAGCCGGGAGGTGAGCAGGGTGATGGCGCTCTGCGCGCCGCCGAGGGGGTTGGCGCGGCTTTCTTCGGCGATGACGTCGTCGAGGCTTCGGCGCATGAGCTCTTCAGCTTCGGAGGCGCTGAGGGTTTCGTAGCCACCACGCTCCGCCGCCTCCGCACCTTCTGCACCTTCTGCGGCGGGCATGTGCACGGCGGGATTGAGTGCCTTCTCGCCGCGCTTGCGGGCGTAGACGAGCAGGCTGAGCGCGTCGAGGAAGGGGCGTACGGCGGGCTCGTCGCGCACCGGCACGAGCGCCGCGGAGGTACGCGAGGGAATACCGTTCGAGGAGAGCACGCGGCGGATGCGCGCCACGTCCGCGCTGCTACGCACGATGATGGCGGACTCGCGGTAGGGGTGGTTGCCGTAGATGCGTTCTTCGAGCAGCATTTGGGCGATGAGGTTCGCCTCGTCCTGAGAGCTGGAGAGCGCATACTTATACACGCCGGCGGGTGCGGTGCGGTAGTGCGCGGGGTCGAGGATTTTGCCGTCGGCGCCCAGGTGCAGCAGCGGTTCGTCTGCGGCGCCCCAGGTGAGGGCTTCGTCGGCGGGGGTGGTGTTGATGCGTCCAAAGGTTGCGGGCGCACTGTTCTTTGCGCCTCCCTGCACACCATTCTTCGCCCTATCCTGTTCAGCGGTGAGCGGCACAAACCGGGTGTAGCGTGGCAGGCGGCGGCGAATGTCTGCCACGAGCGGCATCATGAGAGCGGGCAGGCGGTACGAGGTGGTGAGCGTGCGGGTGCGCATGCTCGGGAAGCTTGCCTGCAGGGTGGTGACGAGGTCTGGGCGGGCGCCTCGGAAGCCCTGGACGACGGCTTCATCGCTGTAGGTCATGACAACCTGGGGGCCTTCAGCGAAGAGGTCGGGGTGGGTTTCGGTCAGGTGCGCGGCGTCTGCGGGGGCGACTTCTGCGGCGATGAGGCGCAGCAGCCGGTAGATGGAGGGGCTGAGTTCCTGCACGTCGTCGATGAGGATCAGGTCGTAGCGGCGGCGTTCTTCCGCGAGGAATTCGGGGGCGCGCAGTAGCAGCCGGCAGGCATCGTTAATGAGTACTGCCGGGTCGTAGGCGTTTTTGGCGCGGAGGGCTCGCACGGCACGGTATTCGGTGTGCAGTTGGGCGAGGGCGTGCCAGGCGGGCTGGTTGTGTTCGGTGGCGAGGGCGTGTACGTCTTCGGCGGTGAGGTCGTATTCTGCCATGCGGTCGAAGAAGTCGCGGATTTCGTGGCGGAATCCGCGGGTTGCGAGGGCGTCGCGGAGTACGTCGGGCCAGGCGGGTCCGGGTGCGATGCCTTCGGCGTGGTTGGCGAGTAGTTCGCCGATGATGACGTCTTGTTCGGGGCCGGAGAGGAGTTTGAGGTTGCCTTCTACGCCGCTGAGTAGCCCGCGGGTTTGGGCTCGTTTGAGCAGGTCGAAGGCGTATGCTGCCCAGGCGCGGGTGGGTGCTACGGAGAGGCTGCGGTCGCTGGATGCGGCGATGGTGTCTCGCATGCGGGTCGCGGCGGTGCGGGTGGGTGCGAGGATGAGCAGGCGGGCGGGGTCGTTCCCGTCGGCGAGGTAGCGCAGGGCGCGTTCGGTGAGGTGGTGGGTTTTACCGGTTCCGGGGATGCCGGTGAGAAGTTGGGTTGTCATGGTTTCAGTCTATCGGCTGTAGCGCGGTTGTACCTTGTGGGCGGTCATGTGGGCTCGTCAGCTGCTTATGTGCCGCCTCGGTGACTTAATATGCCGCTCCCAGGGCTTAATATGCTGCTCCGCCGAGGGCTTATCCACAGCCGCGTAACGACCGGGCGCGCGCCTGCACCGCCGCTGGGTTAGTCTTATAGCATGACCTGGATGAACGGCCTGCGCGCCACTTTTGACCTTGAAACCACCGGTGTGGACGTCACCACCGCCCGCATCGTGACTGCTTCCCTGATCCTGCTGGACCCTCAGGGTAATGTGGTGCGCCGTGGCGAGTGGCTGGCTGACCCCGGCGTTGAGATCCCCGCCGGTGCCGCCGCCGTGCACGGTATTACAACCGAGTACGCGCGTGAGCACGGCCGTCCCGCCCGCGAGGTGGTGTGGGAGCTTGCCGGCGCGATTGGTGCGCTGAACCTTGACGGCGTGCCGATTATTGCATTCAATGCCGCCTACGATTTTTCGGTGCTGCACCACGAGATGCTGCGCCACAATATTGCCAACGGTGAGCTGCCGCCCGGTGTGGTGCTCGACCCGTATGTTCTGCATAAGCACGTGATTCCGCGTAAGCGCGGCAAGCGCACCCTTGAGGTTCTTGCCGCCGAGTACGGTGTCTCCCTGGAGAACGCGCACACCTCCGCTGATGACGCCCTGGCGGCGGAGCGTCTGCTGGTGAAGCTCACCGAGCAGTTCCCCGAGGTTCTCAACGTGGATGCACGCCAGCTACACGAGCAGCAGATTCAGTGGGCGGCGGAGCAGGCGGCGAGCTTCCAGGCGTGGTTGCGTACGCAGCCGGGTAAGGAATCTGAGGTCATTGACGGCCGCTGGCCGGTGCGCCGCTAAACCTGCGCCGCTAAAAACCTAGGTAGCGCCCCAATTACTTCTCCTTTGCTGACGGGCTGACACTATCCCCGCTTGGGCTTCTCCCCTATGCTAGATAAGGAACCACACCTACACGAATAGCACGTGAATAGCACGACCCGGAAGGCCTCTCATGGATGATCAGCCCCGCACTACCGAGCCGTACCCTGACACTAATACGCGCAGTATTTATCTGGGGTCTACCCGTCTGGCTCATGAGCACCTGGTGGCGCAGTCGCAGGTGGTGCTCCGCCTGGGCCGCATCCTGATGAAGTCGGGTGCGAGCGCATACCGTATTAAGGCGTCGATGGCGCGTTTGGCAAAGGCTGTGGGGTTGAAGGAGCATCACGCGCAGGTGACCTTCACCGAGATTTCGACCTCTTCGTACACGGAGGGTAATTTCCGTACCGAGGTCGCTGAGCAGCGCACGATGGGCATTAACGCTCATAAGCTGGATCAGTTGGGTAAGTTCATTTCTGAGCTTCCTGAAAAGATCACCCCTGCGGAGGCGAATGCTGAGCTTGACCTTATTGATTCGGCGAAGCCTCTGTACACCCGCTGGATGTTGGCGCTGGCGTCGGCGGTGGCGTGTGCCGGGTTCGCGTTCTTGAACCGTGGCGGTCTGGTGGAGTGCACGGTGGTGTTCTTCGCGGCGGGTGCCGGCCAGTTTTTGCGTTCGACCCTGCTCAAGCGCGGGGGGAGCCATTTGGCAACGTGGATGGCGTGCGGCTTCCTGGCGGCGGGCCTGTACATTGCGATTGTTAATGTGCTGGTCGCGGTGGGTTGGATTAGCCCGAACCATATGATTGGTTTCATTTCGTCGGTACTGTTCTTGGTGCCCGGTTTCCCCATGGTGACGGGCATGCTCGATATTTCCCGCATGGACTTTTTGGCGGGTATTTCGCGTCTAACCTATGTGGGTTTGTTGTTGCTGAGTGCGTCATTTGCGGTGTGGGTTTTGGGTTCACTCTTCCACCTGCCGTTGGCGGCTCCTGCGCCTCTTAACCTTGACCCGACCCTGTATTTGGTGTTGCAGGTGCTTTCCTCGGGTGTTGCGGCGGCTGGCTTCGCGATGCTTTTTGCCGCTTCCCCGGTGGCGTGTGTGTGGGGTGGCGTGATTGCTGCGGTGGCGAACCCCGTCCGTATTCATATGGTGGAGGCGGGTATGCCCGCGCATATGGCAGCGACGATTGCCGTGTTTGGTGTGGGTATTTTGGCTGAGATTGTGGCGCCGCTGCATCAGCGTAAGTACACGCGTATTTCCCTGTCGGTTCCGGCGGTGGTGACGATGGTTCCGGGTGTTCCGTTCTACCGTTCGATGTCGCATTTTGCTAGCGGTGACATGTACTCGGCGGCGAGCGGTTTCGTGCAGTCCCTGCTGATTTTCATGGCGTTGGGTATGGGCCTGGCGTTTGTGCGTCTGCTCTTTGATAAGAACTGGCTGTTCGATCAGGACACTCAGGTGCTCAACCGTCTGGACACTGACCGGCACCTGCGTTAGCGCGTTGCGCATCCCCTCTGTTCCCTAACTTGTTTGTTGTGTTTTATCGTCACCTTTCGGTACGTTCAGGTGCTTGTCACCTGCGGTTCATCTGTAGCGCCTATGATGGTTAGGGACGGGACGTTAGTAACGTGCGGGCTCTGTCGCCTGCCGTGCGTCGTCCCTTGTAATTCTTTAGTTCGCCGTCCCTGTTGAAAGGCACCGATACGATGACTCCTTCCTCTACCCACCCGCTGCACCACGAAGCCAGCGAGAAGCTGTTTGAGCGTTCTCGCGCGGTGATTCCCGGCGGCGTGAATTCCCCGGTGCGCGCCTTCAATTCTGTGGGCGGCACTCCTGCGTTTGCGGCGAAGGCTAAGGGCGCGTACCTGTACGATGCGGACGGCAACGAGTACGTTGACCTGGTCTGCTCGTGGGGTCCGTCGATTCTGGGTCACGCGCATCCGCAGGTGGTTGAGGCTGTTCAGCAGGCGGCTGAGCGCGGCCTGTCGTTTGGTGCGGCGAGCGCGCCGGAGGCTGAGCTGGCTGAGCTGGTGGTCAACCGTATTAACGCGGTGATTCCTGGCGCTATTGATCAGGTGCGTATGGTGTCGACCGGTACTGAGGCGACCATGACTGCGATTCGTCTGGCGCGTGGTGTGACCGGTCGCGACAAGATTATTAAGTTTGCGGGCTGCTACCACGGCCACGTGGATGCGTTGCTCTCCGAGGCCGGTTCGGGCGTGGCAACCCTGGCGTTGCCGGGTTCTGCTGGCGTGACTGCCGCAACCGCCGCGGAGACCATCGTTCTGCCCTATAACGACCTGGACGCTGTACGTGAGGCGTTCGCGAACCATGAGGGTCAGATTGCCGCAATTATTACTGAGGCGGCGCCCTGCAACATGGGTGTGGTGACCCCCGAGCCCGGTTTCAACCGTGGCCTGCACGAGATTGCTCACGCGAACGGTGCGCTCGTCATTTTTGATGAGGTGCTGACCGGTTTCCGTGTGTCTTCGGCTGGTTACTGGGGTTACGCGGCTCCCGAGGATGGCGGCTGGGTTCCCGATATTTTCACGTTCGGCAAGGTCATTGGTGGCGGTATGCCCATCGCGGCGCTGGCCGGTAAGCGTGAGGTCATGGAGCACCTGGCACCGGTTGGCCCCGTCTACCAGGCGGGTACCCTCTCCGGTAACCCGCTGTCCGTCGCGGCGGGCATTACGACCCTGACCCTGGCTGATGCCGCCGTCTACGCGCACCTGGATTCGCGTAGCGCCCAGCTGCAGCAGGCGCTGACCGAGGCGTTCAACGCCGCGGGTGTGGACCACTCCATCCAGAGCGCCGGTAACCTCTTCTCGGTGGCCTTCGGCACCTCTCAGGAGGGCGTGCACAATTACGCCGACATCAAGGCCTCGGCAACCAGCCGCTACAACGCGTTCTTCCACTCCATGCTCGAATCCGGCGTGTACCTGCCGCCGAGCGCGTTCGAGGCATGGTTCGTTTCTGCCGCCCACGACGATGAGGCGATGGACCGTATCATCTCGGCTCTTCCGGCTGCCGCAGCTGCTGCTGCATCCGCTTAAGGGTTCGAGAGACGTAAGGAGGTGAGCCGCTCATGGATCTGAGCGCTCTGGGACTGCCTATGGAGCAGCTACGCGACGTGTGGCTAATCGCCTTCATGGTGTACCTGGGCTTGTGCCTGCTGGTGGATATCGCCTACCCGGTGCCCATCAAGAAGGAGAAGGCAGCCGAACTGTACCTTGAGGTATCCGGCTCGCCCGTTGATGAGGCGCGCCGCGCCACCGCAGAACGCACCGCGATGGGTGCGCCGCTGAGCTCCTCCCGCAAGGGTAGCGCCACGAAGAAGGCGAAGAAGAAGCTGGATTCTATTGAGGGCGCCGGCGTGTTTAGCGGCTGGTTCCACGTGGTCATGTACCTGTGGGGCTGGATTGTGGCGGTCTCCACTTTTAGCCTGTACTGGGATATCGTGTACGACGGCGTTGTACTGCCGGCGCTGTTTCTGCCGTTCCTCATGGTGTACCTGGGTGCGCGTATTGGCCGCCGTCAGTGGCGTGCAGTTCGCGGATACAGCAAGGACGACCGTGTGCTGGGCATGCCGCGCATCTACTCGGCGACGCTGGGTAAGCTGAGCGCACCGTTCCGTGTGCGCGGCACCGTGCCGGGCGTGGAGCCGATCCGTGACGACCGCACCGCCTACTGGATCCTCGGTGGTATTGCGTTCCTGCTCGCCTCGGTCTTCCTAGTTTCGTTGGCGGGTTGGAGCATCGACGAGGATTGGGAAGCGATCTATATCGGTCACGCATCCTGGTTCTTGCTGGCGGCGGGCGTTCTGCTGATCATCATATTGCTGATGCGTAGCCGCGATTACGTGTTGTACAACCCGGATTCGTTCCAGGCTGGGCGTCTGCTCCTTCCGGCGAAGTCCCGCCCCTACTCTGAGGTTCGCGCGTTCCGTGTGTACCCGAAGAACCCGGACGCTATCAAGCTGAACCCGAAGGACGCGAGCCAGTGGACGCTGGAGATTCTGCTCCCCGGCGGCCGCAAGCACGACTATTCGCTGAATGATCACCAGATTGATTGTTTGGTGGCGCAGATTGCGTTCAATATTGAGCAGGGACGCTGGGCGCAGCTGGATTCGCCGGCGGACCGTGAAATGTTGGCGAAGTACTTCGTGGACGGCCGCGTGATCTGCACAACCATGGGGTACAAGCCTGCCGGTAAGCATGCGGAGGAGGCGGCACGCCGCGCGTCCTTCCAGAAGGCGCAGTACAAGTAAACCTGCAGCCTATATACCGCGAGAAGCCACATGTGTTTCGAGAAGCCACGTCTTATGTGGCTTTTCGAAACACATGTGGCTTCTGAGCATCACAGACACACCATCACCGATACCCGTAGAGAGGACAATTCATGGACCTTGCAGCCCTGGGCCTGCCCCTGGAGCAGGTGCGCAATGTGTGGCTGGTGGCGTTCTTCATCTACCTGGCATGCTGCCTGCTGGTGGAGGTCGCCTACCCGACGATTATCAATGCAGAGCGTGCCCGCAACGTTTATATCTCAGTAAAGGGTTCTCCAGTTGAAGCCATCAAAAAGAAAATTGAAAAGCTAGCGGAAGCTGGAAATCCTCTCACTGAATATGAGGAAGAAAAAGCGCTCCGCAAAGCTGAAGCTCAGCTAGAAAATATCAAGGGCTCCAGCATCACTATGGATTTCGGGCACAGCCTGCTGTACGTTGGGGCTTGCTTTGTCACCTACGCAACCTTCGCTCTGTATTGGTTCATTGTCGACGAAGGGTCTCTTATTAATGCTCTGGCTTTGCCTTTTCTCATGGTGTATTTAGGTGCCCGTTGGGGTCGCCGAGGCTGGCGCATCGCACGCGGTTTCAGCCCGGATGAACGCGCCCTTGGCATGCCCGATATCTACGTTAGGACGCTGGGCCGGCTGAGTGTTCCCTTCCGCCGCAAACTTGAGGACCCGAGATGCCAGCCATGTATCGTCGAGGGACGTGGGGAATACGTTATGATCAATCTCTTCCTACAGGGCGGAGTATTCATCCTGTTCATCTATATGAATTCACTCTTGAACGTCAATAGGGACCGCTACTCTTCATCCGATATCGGTGTGCCCTCTATTTTGTTGTCGATTCCATACATTCTTTCGGCCCTCATGCTGTTGTTTGGGAAACGCACATACTACCGATTCACCCCGACAGTTATAGAAAGAGGACGTGTATTCCAACCTGCAAAGGAATACAAATACTCCGATATCGAGCAGTTCAAGATTTACCCTGTCTACGCTGAGGGTACAAAGCCTAATGAAGATATGCCTAGTGGCTGGCGAGTAGCTATTACTTTGGTAGATGGTCGTTACGAAAGCTTTGGGTTTGTAGCAGATTTCACCGACTATTTGGTGGCGCATATTGCGTTCAAGCTGAAGCAGGAACGCTGGGCGGATATGGACTCCCCCGCAGACCGTGAGCTGCTGGAGAAGTACCTTGTGGAAGGCCGGCCTGTCTGTTTCACGCTGGGTTACAAACCAACGAATGAGCTCACGGAAAAGGCGGCACGTCTCGCGTCCTTCCGTGCAGTAAATTAGCGGCCGGCGAGAAGCCGCATGCACACTTCATCACCGATACCCCGTAGAGAGGACAACTCATGGAGCTAAGCACTCCACCAATGCTGGAGGAGATTCCTCCCCAAGCTAGACGAGTCTGGAAAAGAAATAACTTCTATGCTGAAACCCACTTTGTGTTGTTTCTGGCTTTCTGCGTTTTCTTCTATGCGCTCGTTGGCTGGAGCGTTCTGGGCGTCCATCCGATGTCCCGCCGTGACGCGTCCATCTTGTTGGGGGTTGTTGCCGCTATAACCTTTGCGAATCGCTGGTATTGCAGGAGGCGGTACTTGCTGTTCAACCCCGATTCGTTCTACGTCGGGCGGCTTTTCCTCCCGGCGAAGAAGTACAGTTACCCCGACATTGAGGAGTTCTGCGTCTTCCCGAAGAACCCCGAACAGATCAAGCCGACCTTCTACGAGCCGTCGCAATGGCAGATAGAAATCAAGGTGCCGTCCAAGATCCCGCCGAACCTTGCCAAGCGCATGCCCTGGCTGCGCAGGCACATTGTGGCGGTGCACGATGAGCGGGTCGTCTGCCTAACCTCCCAGGTTGCGTTCTACCTGGAGCAGGAACGCTGGGCGGACCTGCGCTCCCCCGCCGACCGCGAAAAGCTCGCAGAATACTTCATCAACGGCAACGTTGTGTGCACCTCCCTCGGGTACAAACCCGTCAGCGAAGAACCCCCAAAATAGCAATACGCCCCCCTGGAAAACCAAATGTATACAGCAAATCACATATGAATGTCCACGTTATTTCATCATTCTTGACTGAATTTTTATGTATACGTGATAGGCTAAGAAACGAAAGTTCTCGTTGCAATGATTCTCATAGGAGAGAATTTATGACTAAGAAGAAGACTAACTTAAAAGACCACACCGTACCCGCCTCCATTATTGGATCTTTCTCAGATAGCAAGGACGGCTCCCCTCGAGAAAGAAAAGTGTACTATCTACGAAGAGAAGGAATGACTTTTCCCCATTACAAAAGGGCAGAGACTATTGGATATGTGAAGGGAGAGTACGACTCATCCTTCGGTCGCGCTGTCGATGATTTGTGGGATGAGTATGAAGGCAGCTTACCTGAACTCTTGGAGATTTTCACTCAAAAGAAACCGCTTTCCATTAATTTATGGGAAAAAGTTCTTATCCCATATGTGGCTGATTTATGGGTTCGTAGCCCCGGCTTTAGGCAGAACTACGAAAATCATTTTGAAGCATTACTGCCTCTAAGCCAGGAAGATGAAGGAAAATTTAAACAATCCAAAAAAGATTTAGTTGCCATGCTTAGAACAACCATTCGACTTGAATGCCGGAGGGTTTTCTCCCTTTACTCAATCGATGTTCTATATACTTCTAAATCCAGTTTCATCCTCCCAGACCTGGGCATGGCATATCTAAGAGCTTCCGAAGATATGTTCCGCAAGGATTACACATGGGAAAAAGCAACAGATTGGTATGGAGAGTACTACAAGAATGACAAGCGTTGCGAAATCAATCCCCCTTCGTATCTAGTTCCTTTAAGCAATAACATTGCAGTAAAAATGACCCCTCGACAAATCATCCCAACTGCAATTTACAAAGATACCCCCTCAGGGCGACAAGGATATATCCCGGTTAGATATATTGACTGCGACTCGTGTGCCAGGGGTTGGGATGGTTCTTCTGTCATCGAAGACATTAATAAGCTCCTTGTGGGAAGTGCTTTGGATTGGGTCGTAGCGAGCGATAAAGACTCCCTTCAGAATACTCGAAACGTTCCCCTTGAAAATAAAGACTTTATCCACAATGAGGCTCTCTGGTTTCTCGGTTTCTCAAAAGACATCTCAGGCAACGAGAATCTAATGGATGAAATTATTACAAGCGTCAAGAAAGATATACCGCTTACAGGCTATGAGCAAATAATTCAACTCAAAGACGGACACATCGATTACACCCCCCAGGGTGGAAGAAACTATCTTGACATAAGATATTTCTCGAGGCCTAGATTCGATACATTATCTGGCTCCTATATCGAAATCTACGACTCCACAGTCACTAAAATCGAATTATATTACGAATTCACAGGTTGCTACTCATGGGTTCCGTAGGAGCAGAAAATATAACTACCTAAAAACAAATTATCCGATAAAACAATTACCTCAAATATGTCATATTATGATGTATCTAAATGTTTGTGGGTCTCCCTGGATTATTCAGGAAGACCCACAAACATAACGTTAATGGATAATTACGTTAAACAGACTTAGAGTCCTGTGTACGGGCAGAGGGTTAGGCGTCCAGCTCGCGGAGCCAGCCTGCCGCCTCCGTACCGTAATAAGTCAGGATGACGTCCGCACCGGCGCGGTGAATCGAACGCAGCGACTCCAGCACCACAGCCTTACGGTCAATCCAGCCGTTCGCCGCAGCCGCCTCAATCATCGCGTACTCACCCGACACCTGATACGCCGCCACCGGCACCGGCGAAAACTCCGCCACCTCACGCACAATATCCAGGTAGCTACCGGCAGGCTTCACCATGACCATATCCGCGCCCTCCTCCAGGTCAGCGCGCACCTCCAGAAGCGACTCGCGGCGGTTCGCCGGATCCTGCTGGTAGGTCTTACGGTCGCCCTTGAAGGTCGACTCCACCGCGTCACGGAACGGCCCGAAGAACGCCGAAGCGTACTTCGCCGAATACGCCAGAATCGACACGTCCTCAAAGCCGGCCTCGTCCAGGGCGGCACGCATCGCCGCGATCTGGCCGTCCATCATGCCCGACGGGGACACCGTGTGCGCACCCGCACGCGCCTGCGAAACCGCCATCTTGCAGTACAGCTCCACGGTCTCGTCATTATCCACCACGAGGGTGCCGTGGCCGTCATCGACCAGCACGCCGCAGTGACCGTGGCTCGTGAACTCGTCCAGGCAGGTGTCGGCCATGACCACCAGGTCGTCGCCGAACTCCTCACGGCACACAGCAATCGCACGGTTCAGGATGCCCTGCGGATCCCACGCGGTCGAGCCGACCTCGTCCTTATCCTCATCGCGGGGAATGCCGAACAGGTCAATGCAACGGATGCCCGCCTCGTACGCCTCACGCACGGCGGGGATGATGCTCTCCAGGGTGTGCTGGTACTGACCGGGCATGGAACGAATCGGCTGCGGTTCATCGATGCCGTCGCGAACGAAGAACACCTGAATCAGCTGCGCGGGGCGCAGGGTGGTCTCAGCGACGAGGGAGCGCATGGCTGCGGTGGTGCGCAGGCGGCGCGGGCGGCGGGTGAGGTTCATGATCTCTCCTGAAAACTCGATAAAAATATGTGATCTTAGTAGATGAGGGATGCAGCGGCGCGCGCCAAATCCTGCGGTGACGGCGAATCGGCCTGCACGTAGCGCAGGTTCAGGGCGCGGCATGCGGAGGCGGTACTCGCCCCAATCGCCACCACCGGCGGCACGGATTCGGGCGGCACAGATTCAGGCGATAGCGCGGGGGTGCCGTCCAGCAGGGTGTGCAGGCGGGAGGGGGCGGTCACCACCAGCACATCCGGCGCGGGGGTTTCCGGGGCGGGGGTTTCCGGGTTGGTGGCATCTACGGCATTCCCCTGCACGAGCGAGCGGGCGGCGGCAAGGCTCAGCTCGCCGGGTGCCACCTGCTCGGCGGGCACCATGTCGTAGAGTACACAGCGGTGGCTGTCCCAGCCCAGGTTTTTGAGGCCTTCGCGCAGGGTCGGGCGGGCGTTGGAGCCTTCCAGAACCAGCACGGCGGCGGGCTCGGTTGCAGGCTTTTCAAACTCCGCGAGCATTCCCACGGCGCTCTGCACCTGCGGCTGAAAATCCGTGTTCAGCCCCAGCTGGGAGTGTACGGCGCGGGCGGTTGCCGCACCCACGCAGGCGATGCGCACTCCCCCGCTCGCGCAGGCGCGGGCAAACTCCGCACCCCACAGCTCGGCGCAGGCGCGAACCGTGTTGGCGCTCGTGAAGCTCACCCACGCGTAGTGACCGGAGGCGAGCGCCTCCAGCGCGGCGGCGTGTTCTTCGCCCGGCTCGACGGTGCGGGCCTGCTGTAGGGGGGCGAAGAGTACCCGGGGCTCCCCCAACCCGTTCTGTGCGCATTCTTCGGTGAGGGCGCGCGCGAAGGCGGCACCCTGGGTGGCGGAGCGGGTCAGCAGAACCGTGCGCGGGGTATCAGCCTGCGGGGATTCAGAAGGCGGGGCAGACATGGCGCCTACTTCAGGTCCAATCCGGCCAGGGCGGCGGCACCCATCTGCAGCAGGTCTTCTGCCACGCGCACGCCCAGGCGTTCGGCGCCGGGCACATCCAGTTCGGCGGTTGCCGAGGTGTGGCGCAGCATGTCGGTGCCGTCGGGGGACGCCACCACAACGTTAAGCACCAGGTCGCCTTCAACCACGTGCGCGTACGCGCCGATGGGCGCGGCGCATCCGGCTTCGAGGCGGCGCAGCAGGGCACGTTCGGCGCTGACGGCGAGGCGGGTTTCGTGGTGGTTTGCGGCGAGCAGGGCACGGCCGAGGGCACGCACCGGGCGCGCCATCTCAGGGTCGGCGAGCACGGCGGGGTCCGGGTTCTCGAATTCGCTTTCGCGCACTTCCAGGGCGAGTGCACCCTGGCCGGGGGCGGGCAGCATGCGGGTGGGGTCAAGGTACTCGGTGATGAGTTCTTCCTTGCCCAGGCGCTTAAGGCCGGAGACGGCGAGCACCACGGCGTCGCAGTCGCCGCTGCGTTCGGTGCCTACACCGTGGTCGGCGCGCTCGGAGGTTTCGGTGTTCTGGCGGAGTACGACCTGCTTGCCGGCGTGCTCCTCCATGCCCTTCACACGGCCGATGCGGGTGCCCACGTTACCGCGAATGTCCACGATTTCAAGGTCGGGACGCAGGGCGCGCAGCTGGGCGGCGCGGCGCGGCGAGCCGGTGCCCACGCGGGAGCCTTCGGGCAGGGTGTCGACGGTCAGACCGTCGCGTGCCACGAGGGCGTCGCGGGGGTCTTCACGCTTGAGGGTTGCGGCGACCACCAGGCCGGGGCAGGGTGCGGAGGGCAGATCCTTGAGGGAGTGTACTGCCATGTCCACGCGGTTTTCTTCGGAGGCGTTCTCGCCGTCGAGCAGACGCTGGCGCAGTGCCGCAGCGAATACGCCGGTGCCGCCGAGGGTTGCCAGGGGGCCGGTGAGCACGTCACCTTCGGTTTTGACGGTGCGCAGGGTGAAGTCCACGACCTCGGCATCTGCGGCACCGTGGTGTGCCTGGTGTTCGCTGTAGAGGGAGGTGACGGTTTCAGCGGCAATACGGCTTTGGGTCAGGGCGAGAGCAGACCCGCGGGTGCCCAAGATGTACTCGTGATGGCTCATATCTCTCCTTTTCGGTGATGTGTGTGATAGCCCGTAGGCGTGTGCGTTTCCCCCAGAGGCTGTGTGTTTGCGACGCTGTGTGTTTGTCTAAATTCTGGGGGTAGCCTGTAGGCACGTGCGCTCCGACCCGCCCGCACACCCCGGTCAGTGGGTGTTGGGGCGAGCCGGAGCTACAGGGGTGGTGTTAGTGGGAGCAGCATCCGCCGGAGCCACATCCACCGGAGCGGCTGGCGGGAGCTTCCTCAGACTCGGCGGCATCAGCATCGGCTGCGTACTCGGCGATGACCGGCTTCGGGGCACCTCGGCCGGGCTTGCAGCAGGCGGGTTCGCACTCGTCGAACCAGCCGTACTGACCGCTCGCGCTCGGGGCGAGAACGCTCTCACGTTCGGGGCGCAGGTCGGCTGAAACGCCGTTCTCCACGCGCTCCTCGATGAGGCGGCGCAGCGACTCCACGTACGCCGGATGCGTGCCGGGGGTGGGGGTGCGCACGGCAACCACGCCCAGACGTTCGCAGGTGTCCAGCGCCTCGGTGTCCAGATCCCACTTGACTTCCATGTGGTCGGAGACGAAGCCGAGGGGTACCAGCACGACGCCTTCCACGGGGGCTTCGCCGTCCTCCGCCGGGTTGGCGGGGGTGGGTAGCGCCTCCAGGGCGTCGTTGACGTCCGGTTCCAGCCACGGCATGGACGGCGGGCCGGAACGGGACTGGTACACCAGCTCCCATTCGACGTTCTGCAGAAGCTGCGGGGCCTCATCGCGAACCAACGAAAGCACGGCGCGAGCGACCTGCAGGTGCTTCTCCACGTAGGCGGAGCCGCCCTCGTAGTTCACACCGCGCGGACCTGCCTCGTTCGCAGCGGAGGTCGGCACCGAGTGGGTGCAGAACATGATGCGCAGGCGCGGGTTCAGCGAACCGCTATCGCGTGCGGCAAGCTGCTCACGCACCGTGGCGAGGCCGTCCTTCAGCCCGTCAGCGAAAGCGCGGGAGAAGCCGGGCACGTCAAAGAACTGACGAATCTTACCCACGTGCACGCGACCTTCCAGGCCGAGCTGCTCGATCGCCATACCGTAGTCTTCACGGTACTGGCGGCAGCTCGAGTAGCCCGGGTAGGCACTGGTCGCCAACACGAGCACGTTGCGGTGGCCGTTCTCGTAGGCTTCGGCGAGCACGTCCTTCACGTAGGGCTTCCAGTTGCGGTTCGCCCAGGTGATTGGGATGTGCGGGCCGCGTTCAGCGAGCGCCTGCTGCAGTGCGGCGAGCAGGGCACGGTTCTGCTCGTTAATGGGCGAGATGCCGCCGTTGGCGCGGTAGTGGGTGGCGACCTCTTCGAGGCGCTCATCCGGGATGCCGCGGCCAGCGGTTACGTTGCGCAGGAACGGGATGACGTCCTCCTGCCCCTCGGGGCCACCGAAGGAGGAGAGAATCACCAGGTCGTAGGGGCGTGCCTCTTCGGCACGGTCACGGGTGATGCTGCGTTCGCTTCGGTAGTCACCGAGGGTCTGCTCGTTGAGCGTGGCGGGGCCGTTGGAGGCGGTGTTCGCCGGGTCGGTGCGGTTGGGTACCACGTCGTCCGGCAGGAGCGTGCCGTTGAGGGTTACGCCGTTGTTCGGCTGATGGCTCACGCCAGAACCTCTGCTACTTCGTCTGCGCCGATGCGGCGGCCGGTGTAGAAGGGGGTGTCTTCGCGAACGTGCAGGCGTGCTTCAGTGTTGCGGAAGTGACGCATCAGGTCGACGAGGTCAACGAGCTGGGGTGCTTCGAGGGCGAGGACCCACTCGTAGTCGTTCATGCCGAAGGTTGCGACGGTGTTTGCCAGAATCTGCGGGAAGTCGATTGCCTTCATGCCGTGGTTCTTGAGCATTTCTGCGCGGCGTTCGGGGTTCATGTAGTACCAGTCGTAGGAGCGTACGAAGGGGTAGACGCAGACCCATGCTTCGGGTGCCTTGCCGCGTGCGTAGGCGGGTGCGTGGTTGCGGG
>ERZ772942.102-NODE-102-length-32895-cov-4.530238_pt1 | contig 32895 bp, 25 predicted proteins | sample MGYA00511135_ERZ772942 | MGnify/ENA primary metagenome ERZ772942 (study PRJEB29015, sample SAMEA2738099) | human oral metagenome | biome: human oral; feature: human-associated habitat; material: saliva | place: China | collected 2265 ... | reverse complement strand
AAGGCACGCACGCGGTGGGTTGGGGTTGCAGGGAAAATGGAGAACGCGTGCGTGCATACCGCACACACCCTACATGCGGGCTACGGCTTTCTTTGGTTTTCCGTTGATTGAAGGTCGTCTGAAAAGCAAAAAGCAGCCTGCACAACCTGATTAGTTTACAGAACCCTTAGCCCCAACAGCCGCCCCGTCCTCTCTCCCGTGGGAGAGAGTTAGAGAGAGGGCAACAAGCTGCAAGGCTTGTATTTTAGAAGACTAAGGGATTTGGGAAAGATTGCCGCAATTTGGAGAATACCCTCTCCCCAGCCCTCCCCCACAGGGGAGGGAGCGGATTGCAGCAGATTTTGCGGTTGCAGGCAGTTTGAAAAGCGGAGGTAGGTTGGGTTGGCAAACCCAAAGTTTTTAGACAATTAAGCGGTTTGTGTTGAGTTTTCAACCTAGCCTACGCTTTCTACATGTGAGTTACCATTTACTTTATATTATTGGGTTATAACATTATGGAAAAAAAGCTATCAGTCCCTCACCCATTCCCCTACCAAGGAAGCAAGCGCAATATTGCCTTACAAATCTTACCTTACATTCCATCTGATACATTTCGAGTTATTGAACCATTTTGTGGAACTGGTGCGATTTCCATTGCCTGTGCTGTCAATGGTATTGCAAAAGAATTTGTTTTAAATGATTTAAACAAACCTCTTATTTCCCTATGGAAAGAAATTTTAAACAACCCTGAAAAACTATCACATGAATACTCAAATTTGTGGGTAGCCCAACAAAAAAATAGTAAAGAATTTTTTATAGAAATTAGAGAGCAATTTAATCAGACTCAGCTTCCACATCATTTCTTATATTTATTGGCTCGCATAGTAAAAGGAGCTGTGAGATATAATAATAATGGCCAATTTAATCAGAGTGCCGATAATCGTCGCTTGGGAATGAGGCCGGAATTAATGGCAAAAAACATTTTTGCTGTCTCCAATCTAATGAAAAATAAAACAACTCTTTTTTCGATGGATTTTTCAGAAATTATTGATAAATCAAATGATTCAGATGTTATTTATTTAGATCCTCCGTATCAAGGAACATCAGGAAAGAGAGATAGCCGCTATCTAGAAGGTTTATCTTTTGATGATTTTGTTGATGTTCTTCGTGATATGAATAGAAAAGATAAAAAATTTATAATTAGCTACGATGGAAAAACAGGTAATAAAGTTCATGGTAAGAAACTTCCTAGCATCCTAAACTTAAAACATCTATATATCAATGCTGGGAAATCTACGCAAGATACCTTTCATGGAAGAGAAAGCATAACTCTAGAATCTTTATATATCTCAGAATCTTTACAGGAAAAGCTAGCATCACAATATAAAAAATATAAAAGAATAACAAGAATCAAAAGACCTGCGCAGTATGAATTAGGAATTATGTAAATGACAAACTTGCCAAAAGAATTTTTAGATCTTCTTGAAAAGGTTACTGCAAAGCGTGCTAAAACAGTAATTGATCATATTTTGCAATATGGGCAAATTACAACAGAAGATTTAAAAGAAGTATATGGGTATAGCCATCCTCCACGAGCTATTCGTGATGTACGAGAGCAAGGAATACCACTTGATAAGTTTAATGTAAAAGACAAAAATGGACGAAGTATTGCCGCATATCGATTTGGCAACCCAAACAACGTACGGAGTACACAATTATCCGGAAGAACCGCCTTCACAACATCACTAAAAAAAGGATTGATAGAACGCTATGGTGCAAAATGTCATATCAGTTTGATTACTCTGCCCGAAAAGGATTTGCAAATTGATCATCGTGTGCCGTTTGAAATTGCGGGGGATAATCCAAACAGCCAGAATTTTGATGACTATATGCTGCTTAGTGCGTCAAGTAACCGGCTAAAATCATGGAATTGTGAACATTGTCCTAACTGGCAGAAAAAAGAAATAGCTGTTTGCCTAGATTGCTACTGGGCTTATCCTGAGAGTTATCGTCATGTTGCCACACAACAAATCAGGAGGTTAGATGTTGAATGGTTAGGAGAAGAAGCGGAACAATTTGACAAATTGGCAAAACATGCAGAAGACAATAAAAAATCAGTACCTGATTTTGTGAAAAAGATTCTTAAAGATAGTTTAGATAGTTAATTTAAGCAAAAGAAAGACCCACCCATGCCCAAACGTACCGACCTAAAATCCATCCTTATCATCGGCGCCGGCCCTATCGTTATCGGTCAGGCCTGCGAATTTGACTATTCGGGCGCACAGGCCTGCAAGGCTTTGCGTGAAGAAGGCTATAAAGTCATTCTGGTGAATTCCAACCCCGCCACCATCATGACCGACCCTGAAATGGCGGATGTTACCTACATCGAGCCGATTATGTGGCAGACGGTGGAGAAGATTATCGCCAAAGAGCGGCCCGATGCGATTCTGCCCACGATGGGCGGTCAGACCGCGCTGAACTGTGCGCTGGATTTGGCGCGCAACGGCGTGTTGGCGAAATACAATGTCGAATTAATCGGCGCGACGGAAGACGCGATCGACAAGGCGGAAGACCGCGGCCGCTTTAAGGAGGCGATGGAGAAAATCGGCCTCTCCTGCCCGAAATCTTTTGTTTGCCACACGATGAACGAAGCTTTGGCGGCGCAGGAACAGGTCGGCTTCCCGACGCTGATTCGTCCGTCTTTCACGATGGGCGGTTCGGGCGGCGGCATTGCCTACAATAAAGACGAGTTTTTGGCGATTTGCGAACGCGGCTTCGATGCGTCGCCCACGCATGAGCTGCTGATTGAGCAGTCCGTCCTCGGCTGGAAAGAGTACGAGATGGAAGTGGTGCGCGATAAGGCGGACAACTGCATCATCATTTGCTCGATTGAAAACTTCGACCCGATGGGCGTGCATACGGGCGACTCGATTACGGTTGCGCCGGCGCAAACGCTGACGGACAAAGAATACCAAATCATGCGCAACGCAAGCTTGGCGGTATTGCGCGAAATCGGCGTGGACACGGGCGGCTCGAACGTGCAGTTTGCGGTGAACCCTGAAAACGGCGAGATGATTGTGATTGAGATGAACCCGCGCGTGAGCCGTTCGTCCGCGCTGGCTTCCAAGGCGACGGGCTTCCCGATTGCGAAGGTGGCGGCAAAGCTGGCGGTCGGCTTTACGCTGGACGAGTTGCGCAACGATATTACCGGCGGCCGCACGCCTGCGTCGTTCGAGCCTTCCATCGACTATGTCGTGACCAAAATCCCGCGTTTCGCGTTTGAAAAATTCCCCGCCGCAGACGACCGCCTGACCACGCAGATGAAATCCGTGGGCGAAGTGATGGCGATGGGCCGCACCATTCAGGAAAGCTTCCAAAAAGCCCTGCGCGGCTTGGAAACAGGCTTGTGCGGCTTCAATCCGCGCAGCGAAGACAAAGCGGAAATCCGCCGCGAACTGGCGAACCCCGGCCCTGAACGTATGCTGTTTGTGGCAGACGCGTTCCGCGCGGGCTTCACGTTGGACGAAATCCACGAAATCTGCGCCATCGACCCTTGGTTCTTGGCGCAAATCGAAGACTTAGTGAAAGAAGAAAAATCAGTTTCAGACGGCCAGTTGCAAGACTTGGATTACGCCGCTTTACGCCGTCTGAAACGTAAAGGCTTCTCTGACAAACGTTTGGCACAATTGTTGAACGTAAGCGAAAAAGAAGTCCGCGAACACCGCTACGCGCTGAACCTGCATCCGGTTTACAAACGCGTCGACACCTGTGCCGCCGAGTTTGCCACCGAAACCGCCTACCTCTACTCCACTTACGAAGAAGAATGCGAATCCCGTCCTTCCGACCGTAAAAAAGTGATGATTCTCGGCGGCGGTCCAAACCGTATCGGCCAAGGTATCGAATTTGACTACTGCTGCGTTCACGCTGCACTCGCCCTGCGCGAATCCGGTTTTGAAACCATCATGGTCAACTGCAACCCTGAAACCGTATCCACCGACTTCGACACCAGCGACCGCCTGTACTTCGAGCCGCTGACCTTGGAAGACGTATTGGAAATCGTCCGCACCGAAAACCCATGGGGCGTGATTGTTCATTACGGCGGCCAAACCCCGCTGAAACTGGCCAATGCCTTGGTGGAAAACGGCGTGAACATCATCGGCACATCTGCCGACAGCATCGACGCCGCCGAAGACCGCGAACGCTTCCAAAAAGTGTTGAACGACTTAGGCCTGCGTCAACCGCCTAACCGCATCGCCCACAACGAAGAAGAAGCCCTCGTTAAAGCCGAAGAAATCGGTTATCCGTTGGTTGTCCGTCCTTCTTACGTACTCGGCGGCCGCGCCATGCAGATTGTTCACTCTGCCGAAGAGTTGCAAAAATACATGCGCGAAGCCGTACAAGTTTCCGAAGACAGCCCTGTATTGCTCGACTTCTTCTTGAACAATGCCATCGAAGTGGACGTAGACTGCGTTTCAGACGGCCAAGACGTCGTGATCGGCGGCATCATGCAACACGTCGAACAAGCAGGTATCCACTCCGGCGACTCCGGTTGCTCATTACCTCCATACTCATTGGACGAAGAAATTCAAGACGAAATCCGCCGTCAAACCAAAGCCATGGCATACGCACTGGGCGTAGTCGGCTTGATGAACGTACAGTTTGCCGTACAAGACGGCGTGGTCTTCGTACTGGAAGTGAACCCACGCGCCAGCCGTACCGTACCGTTCGTATCCAAAGCCACCGGCGTACCGCTCGCAAAAGTCGGCGCACGCGTGATGGCAGGCATTTCGCTGAAAGAGCAAGGCGTAGAAAAAGAAGTTATCCCAGACTTCTACGCTGTTAAAGAAGCCGTGTTCCCATTCATCAAATTCCCGGGTGTGGACACCATTCTCGGCCCTGAAATGCGCTCTACCGGCGAAGTCATGGGCGTAGGCGCAAGCTTCGGCGAAGCCTACTTCAAAGCCCAACTCGGCGCAGGCGAACGCTTGAGCACAACAGGCAAAGTGTTCCTCGCCGTACGCGACGAAGACAAACCGCTCATCGTCAAAACCGCACAAAACTTCCAAGCACTCGGCTATGGTGTCTGCGCCACACGCGGTACCGCCGAATACTTGAAAGAACACGGCATCATCGTGCAAGCGGTCAACAAAGTGCAGGAAGGCCGCCCACACATCGTGGACGCCATTAAAAACGGCGAAATCGCACTGGTGGTCAACACCGTCGGCAGCACAGTACAATCTGTTACCGACAGCCACAGTATCCGCCGCACCTCCCTCACCCAACGCGTACCGCAATACACCACCATCGCCGGCGGCGAAGCCATGAGCGAAGGCGCAAAAAGCCGCGAACACTTGGGTGTGTACAGCGTACAGGAATTGCATGGCCGATTAAAAGCAATGAAGTAAGGGAAATTTGGACTGTTTTAATTCAGCACAAGAAGATGCAATTCAGATCCACAGATTGGATTTATGACTGAATCCATGATTACTGAAATTCATCTTGATAGTTACCCATACATTTATTACATATGAGGCCGTCTGAAAGGCTGGTTCCCAACTTTTCAGACGGCCAAACTTATCCTCTCACAACAACAAGGAAACGTCTAATGTCCGCCACACAACAACGCGCCCAACTACACCGCCAAATTTGGAAAATCGCCGATGAAGTACGCGGTGCGGTGGATGGCTGGGACTTTAAACAATACGTTCTCGGCACGCTTTTCTACCGCTTTATCAGCGAAAACTTCACCGACTATATGCAGGCCGGCGACAGCAGTATTGATTACGCTGCCATGTCAGACAGCATCATCACGCCTGAAATCAAAGACGATGCCGTCAAAGTCAAAGGCTATTTCATCTACCCCAGCCAGCTTTTTTGCAATATTGCCGCCGAAGCACATCAAAACGAAGAGCTCAATACCAAGCTGAAAGAAATTTTTACCGCGATTGAAAGCTCCGCCTCCGGCTATCCGTCCGAACAAAAAATTAAAGGCCTGTTTGACGACTTCGACACCACCAGCAGCCGGCTCGGCAGCACAGTTGCCGACAAGAACAAACGCCTTGCCGCCGTCCTCAAAGGCGTGGCGGAACTTGATTTCGGCAGTTTTGAAGACCACCACATCGACCTTTTCGGCGATGCCTACGAATACCTGATTTCCAACTACGCCGCTAACGCAGGCAAATCCGGCGGCGAATTTTTCACCCCGCAAAACGTATCCAAACTGATTGCGCGGCTGGCGGTGCACGGGCAGGAGAAAGTCAACAAAATCTACGACCCGGCCTGCGGCTCGGGTAGCCTGCTCTTGCAGGCGAAAAAAAAGTTTGACGAGCACATCATCGAAGAAGGCTTCTTCGGGCAGGAAATCAACCACACCACCTACAACCTCGCCCGCATGAACATGTTCCTGCACAACATCAATTACAACCAATTCCACATCGAATTGGGCGACACACTGACCAATCCCAAGCTCAAAGACAGCAAACCCTTTGATGCCATCGTCTCCAATCCGCCTTATTCCATCAACTGGATAGGCAGCGACGACCCTACCTTAATCAACGACGACCGCTTTGCCCCCGCAGGTGTACTCGCCCCGAAATCCAAAGCCGATTTTGCCTTCATCCTGCACGCACTGAACTACCTTTCCGGCAGAGGCCGCGCCGCCATCGTCTCATTCCCCGGCATTTTCTATCGTGGCGGCGCAGAACAGAAAATCCGCCAATATCTGGTGGAGGGCAACTACGTGGAAACCGTGATTGCCCTTGCGCCCAATCTCTTTTACGGCACCAGCATCGCCGTCAATATCCTGGTTTTGTCCAAACATAAAGACAATACCGACATCCAATTTATCGATGCAAGCAGCTTCTTTAAAAAAGAAACCAACAACAACGTCTTAACCGAAGAACACATTGCCGAAATCGTCAAACTCTTCGCCGATAAGGCCGATGTGCCGCATATCGCCCAAAACGCTGCCCAGCAAACCGTCAAAAACAACGGCTACAACCTCGCCGTCAGCAGCTATGTTGAAGCCGAAGACACCCGCGAGGTCATCGACATCAAACAACTCAACGCCGAAATCAGCGAAACCGTTGCCAAAATCGAACGGCTGCGGCGCGAAATTGACGAAGTGATTGCAGAGATTGAAGCATGAGCATCATCCTATACACCGCCAACGACGGTACTGCCCAATTTGCCTTGCAGGAATTTGGCGGACAGCTTTGGCTGACGCAGGCAGACATGGCAGAACTGTACCAAACCACCAAACAAAATATCAGCAAACATATTAAAACCATTATTGCAGAGCAAGAATTGGAAGAGGAGGCAACTGTCAACTTTCGGTTGACAGTTCAAACAGCAAGCTGCAATAACGGCAAAACAACGGCAGGCTGGGCGGTGGGCTGAAGCCCACCCTACGGCAGACGGCAACCGCCCCACATCCCGCCGCAGCGGGAAAGAAACGGAAAACAACCATGGATATGCAAAGCAAAGCGAAAAAATTGATTGAGATGATTCAGACGGCACCGGTGGAGTGGAAGCCGTTGGGAGAGGTGGCTAGTTATATTCGCGGTTTAACCTATAATAAGGGGGACGAAAGTCCCAATAATTCAGGTTATAAAGTTCTCAGGGCTAATAACATCACGTTATCAAATAATCTATTAAATTTCGATGATGTGAAAATTGTGAAATTTGAAACAGCTGTCAAGCCGCATCAAAAACTGTATTCAGGCGATATATTAATAAGTGCAGCAAGTGGAAGTAGAGAACATGTTGGTAAAGTAGCATTTATTAAATCGGATTTAGATTATTATTTTGGTGGATTTATGGGCGTTGTTCGCTGTAAGGAAGGACTTAATCCGCGTTATTTATTTCATGTTTTAACAAGTGGAATTTTTCAAACATATTTAAGTAATGTGTTAAATAGCTCTACAATTAATAATTTAAATTCAAAGGTAATGAATGCATTTGTTATTCCCATCCCACCCCTGGAAACCCAACAAAAAATTGTAAAAATACTTGACAAATTCACTAAACTGGAATCTACGCTGGAAGCTACGCTGGAAGCAGAATTATCCCTGCGCAAACGCCAATACCAGTATTACCGCGACTTCCTTTTAGATTTTGACAATCAAATCAACGGAGGGATAGCTGATGGCTATAAAGGCCGCCTGAAAGATGTGGTTTGGAAGACGTTGGGGGAGGTTTGTGAAAATCTTGATTCAATGCGTAAACCCATTACTAGCAATTTTAGAAAGGCTGGAAATGTACCTTACTATGGTGCTTCTGGAATAGTAGATTATGTTGAGGATTTTATTTTAGATGGAGATTATCTATTAGTTTCGGAGGATGGAGCAAACCTTTTAGCAAGAAAAACGCCAATTGCTTTTAGTGTCAGCGGTAAAATTTGGGTAAATAACCACGTACATATTTTAAAATTCAGAACTTATGCTGAAAGGCGTTTTATTGAGTTTTATCTTAATAATATCGATATAAGTATGTATATATCAGGGGCGGCACAGCCAAAGTTGAACAAACAGAATTTAAACAAGATTAGAATCCCCATCCCCCCACTCCCCGAACAGGAAAAAATCGTCGCCATCCTCGACAAATTCGACACCCTAACCCACTCCATCAGCGAAGGCCTGCCACACGAAATCGCCCTGCGCCGCAAACAATACGAATATTACCGCGAACAGCTGCTTGCCTTCCCCAAGACAGCCTGAAATTGGGATTATGTCGTCTGAAGATATTGATAAGGAAATATAATGGGAAAAAGTTTAACGGAGATTGCTGAACAATTGAAAGGAAGCAATAAAAAAGTTCAGCTTATCTACGCCTTTAACGGAACAGGGAAAACGCGTTTATCCGGAGAGTTTAAGAATTTAATTGCTCCAACCAATTCAGAAGAGTCAGACGGAGAGTCAACAAGAAGAAAATTTCTCTACTATAATGCATTTACTGAGGATTTATTCTTTTGGGACAATGATTTGTTAGCGAACGAAGCTCCAAGATTAAAGATTCAAAAGAATAGTTTTACCGACTGGTTGCTTAGGGATAATGGACTGGATGGAGCTGTTATTAAAAACTTTCAATATTATACGGATGAAAAATTAAACCCTAATTTCAATGAAGATTTTTCAGAAATCTCATTTCATTTTGCCCGTGGTAACGATGAGCCGATTAACAATATCAAAATTTCAAAAAGTGAGGAAAGTATTTTCATTTGGAGCATTTTTTACGAGTTAATCAAACAAGTTATTGATGAGCTAAAGCCGACAGAAGACAGCGAAGAGGAAAGTTCTACACATCAGTTTGACAATTTGGAATATGTTTTTATTGATGACCCTGTCAGCTCTTTGGATGAAAATCATCTGATTCAGCAAGCGGTTGATTTGGCTAATTTGATAAAAAGCAGCAAACCAAAACCAGAGTTAAAGTTTATTATTACTACACATAATGTTTTATTTTACAACGTTCTATACAATGAACTAAAAAATTTGAAAAAGGAAGGTTACCTTCTGTTAAAAAATGAAGATGGTAGTTTTGATATTCTTGAAAAACAGGGTGATTCCAATAAAAGTTTCTCATATCACCTTCACTTAAAAGGAGTTATTGAAAAAGCTATCGAGAATCGGCAGGTAGAACGGTTTCATTTTATGTTGCTGAGAAACCTGTATGAAAAAACAGCTAATTTTTTGGGTTATGAAGAATGGTCTAAGATTCTGCCTGCAAATGGTAGACAAAACTATTTTCAACGTATTATTAACTTCACAAGTCATTCTACATTATCTAATGAGGCATTTGCCAAGCCGACACCGCAAGAACAAGAAACTGTCAAATTGCTTTTGAAACACTTGCTGGATAACTATAATTTTTTTCAAATTGATGAACAAAGAGATAATCCATGAACCTCGAAACCAAACCCATCGCCGAAACGCCGAATTTCATCGTGCTCGACCAATATGAAAAAATCGAACAGTCGGGCAGCTACCAATCGGAAAACCAGTTGGAAGCGGAGTTAATCGCCGATTTGGAGAATCAGGGGTACGAATACCGCAAGGATTTGAACAGCCAAAGCAGGCTTCTGGAAAACCTGCGCGCCCAGTTGCAGCGGCTGAACGATGTGGCGTTTTCAGATGGCGAATGGGCGCGGTTTTTAACGGAATATCTGGACAGGCCGTCTGAAAACATTACCGACAAAACCCGAAAAATCCACGACGACCATATTTACGATTTCGCTTTCGATGACGGCCGTCTGAAAAACATTTATCTCGTGGACAAGAAAAACCTTGCCCGCAACCATGTGCAGGTTATCAACCAGTTTGAGCAGACGGGCACGCATGCAAACCGCTATGACGTTACCGTGTTGGTAAACGGTCTGCCGCTGGTGCAAATTGAATTGAAAAAGCGCGGTGTGGCTGTGCGTGAAGCATTCAATCAGGTGCACCGTTACAGCAAAGAGAGCTTCAACAGCAAAAATTCGCTGTTCAAATTCCTGCAAATCTTCGTGATTTCCAACGGCACGGACACGCGCTATTTCGCCAACACCACCAAGCGCGACAAAAACAGCTTCGATTTCACGATGAATTGGGCGCGGTCGGACAATCATCCGATTAAGGATTTGAAAGATTTTACCGCCACGTTCCTGCAGAAAAGCGTATTGCTGAGCGTTTTGCTGCATTATAGCGTGTTCGATGCGAATAATACGCTGCTGATTATGCGGCCGTACCAGATTGCTGCTGCCGAACGCATTTTGTGGAAAATCAACAGCTCGGCGCAGGCGAAGAATTGGAGCAAACCGGAAAGCGGCGGCTATGTCTGGCATACCACGGGCAGCGGCAAAACGCTGACCAGCTTCAAGGCGGCGCGTCTGGCGACGGAATCGGCATTTATCGACAAGGTTTTCTTCGTGGTAGACAGGAAAGATTTGGACTATCAGACGATGAAGGAATACCAACGTTTTTCACCCGATAGCGTGAACGGTTCGGAAAGCACGGCGGGCTTGAAACGCAATTTGGAAAAAGACGACAACAAAATCATCGTTACCACCATCCAAAAGCTGAACAACCTGATGAAGAGTGAAGATAATCTGCCGGTTTACCATCAGCAGGTTGTCTTTATTTTCGACGAATGCCATCGCTCGCAATTCGGCGAAGCGCAAAAAAACCTGAAAAAGAAATTCAAGAAATTCTGCCAGTTCGGCTTTACCGGCACGCCGATTTTTCCTGAAAACGCTTTGGGCGCGGAAACCACGGCGGGCGTGTTCGGACGGGAGCTGCATTCTTATGTGATTACCGATGCCATCCGCGATGAAAAAGTATTGAAATTCAAAGTGGATTACAACGATGTGCGCCCGCAGTTCAAAGCCGTGGAAGCGGAACAGGACGAGAAGAAACTGAGTGCTGCCGAAAACCGCCAAGCCCTGCTGCATCCCGAACGCATCCGCGAAATCACGCAATATATCCTGAACCAGTTCAGGCAGAAAACGCACCGCTTGAATGCGGGCGGCAAGGGCTTTAACGCCATGTTTGCCGTCAGCAGCGTGGATACGGCGAAGTGCTATTACGAAGCGTTCAAAACACAACAGGCAGGCAGCCTGAACCCGCTGAAAGTGGCCACCATTTTTTCCTTTGCAGCCAACGAAGAGCAAAACGCCGTTGGTGAAATTGTTGACGAGACCTTCGAACCGGAAGCGATGGACAGTAGCGCGAAAGAATTTTTGCAGGCTGCCATCAACGATTACAACGCCTGTTTCAAAACCAATTTCGGCACGGACAGTAAAGCCTTTCAGAACTACTACCGCGATTTGGCAAAACGAGTAAAAAATCAGGAAGTAGATTTGCTGATTGTAGTCGGCATGTTTTTGACGGGTTTTGACGCGCCGACACTGAACACGCTGTTTGTCGATAAAAACCTGCGCTATCACGGCCTGATGCAGGCGTTTTCGCGTACCAACCGCATTTATGATGCTACCAAAACCTTCGGCAACATTATCTGCTTCCGTGATTTGGAGCAGGCAACCATTGATGCGATAACTCTATTCGGCGACAAAAACACCAAAAACGTCGTACTGGAAAAAAGCTACGAAGAATACATGAACGGCTATACCGATGATCAGACTGGCGAAGCACGGCGCGGTTATCTGGATGTAGCAAAAGAATTACACGAGCGTTTCCCCGATCCCGACAAAATCGAAACGGAAAAAGACAAAAAAGATTTTGCCAAACTCTTCGGCGAATACCTGAGAGCGGAAAACGTATTGCAGAACTACGATGAATTTGCCGCGCTGTGTGAGTTGCAGAATGTGGATGCGGCGGACGAAGATGCTATGAAGGCGTTTCAGGAAAAATACTACTTGAGCGATGAAGACGTGCAGGAAATGCGGCAAGTGCCGATGCCGTCTGAAAGAGCCGTGCAGGATTACCGCTCCGCCTACAACGACATCCGCGACTGGCTGCGCCGCCAAAAAGCAGGCGAACAGAAAGAACAGTCAAAAATCGATTGGGACGATGTGGTTTTTGAGGTGGATTTGCTCAAATCGCAGGAAATCAATCTGGATTACATCTTGCAACTGGTTTTCGAACACCACAGAAAAATCAAAGGCAAAGCGGAGCTGGTGGAAGAAATCCGCCGCATCATCCGCGCCAGTATCGGCCACCGTGCCAAGGAGAGCCTGATTGTGGACTTCATCAACGATACGGATTTGGACAAAGTCCCCGACGTTCCTTCCATACTGGAAACCTTTTACACATACGCGCAAGAAGTGATGAAGAGCGAAGCAGCAGAGCTGATTGCCGCTGAAGGCCTGAACGAAACCGCCGCCAAACGCTATTTAACTAGCTCACTCAAACACGGCTATGCCAGTGAAAACGGAACGGAACTAACCGAAGCCCTGCCGAAAATGAGCCCGCTCAACCCACAGTATTTAACGAAGAAACAAAGTGTCTTCCAAAAAATTTCTGTGTTTGTAGAGAAATTTAAAGGCGTAGGGAAAAATATTTAAAATGTCGTCTGGAAACCTTAGGTTTTCAGACGGCTTTTTTCAGGAAACATCATGAAACAAACTATTCAAGAAAAACTGGCTCAAATTTCACTTGCCGAACCGCTGCACTTTCTGCTGGCGGCGGAGAGTGGAAGCCGCGCATGGGGCTTTGCTTCGCCCGACAGCGATTATGACGTTCGCGCCATTTATATCCGACCCCAAGAACATTATCTGCAAATTGATGAAGCAAAAGATACGTTTGAATTTATTGAAAACCAATGGTTTGACGTAGGCGGCTGGGACATCCGCAAGGCTTTGCGCCTGTTGAGAAAAAGCAATGCCGTATTGCTGGAATGGCTGCGTTCGCCGATTGTTTATACACAAGATGAGGCATTCATAGGCCGTCTAAACGAACTTGCGCCCCAATACGTCCAAGCCGCCGCGTTGTTGCACCATTATCGCGGTATCGCCGGCAATGCTTTGAAAGCCATGGATTTGGCTCAGCCGATTAAATTGAAGAAATGGTTTTACGTCTTGCGCCCTTTATTGGCGGCACGCTGGGCAGTGAAACAAGGCGGTATTCCGCCAATGACTTTGGTTGAGTTGATGAATGAGTGGCAGACAGATTGTGCTACCCAAATTACTGATCTGGTTGCATTAAAAGCGGAGCAGAACGAAAGTTATCTGCACACATTATCGCCAGAGCTGCAAAAGCTGACTATTGACCTATATAACGAAGTTTCTGCCTTGTCTGCCCCTGCTACCGAACCTGCCGATAGCGGGTCTTTGAACGAATTGTTCCGTTCCACCTTGGCAACCATTTATCCGTAAAAGGCCGTCTGAATATGCTGACCCTCGAAGACTTGCACACGCAAAATCTGATTCTGCTTGAAGCCGTGTCCGGCAGCCGCGCCTACGGTTTGGCAACGCCCGAGTCCGATACCGACATCAAAGGCGTGTTTTACCTGCCCAAATCCATGTTTTACGGTATGGAATACATCCCGCAAATCAGCAATGAAACCAACGATATTGTGTATTACGAACTGGGACGGTTTATCGAATTGCTGTTGCAAAGCAATCCGAACACGCTGGAGCTGCTGGCTTCCCCCTCTGACTGTGTGCGATACCGTTCGCCATTGATGGATGCGTTCAAAACCGAATGGTTTATCTCCAAAACCTGCCAGCAAAGTTTTGCAGGCTATGCCTACGGACAAATCAAAAAAGCACGGGGATTGAATAAAAAAATCAGCAATCCGATGCCGTCTGAAAAGAAAAGCATCCTTGATTTCTGCCACATCATAGAAGGCAGGCAAACCGTACCGTTACAGTACTGGCTTACACAACGCGGAATGGAGCAAAGGCGTGTAGGCTTAATCAAAATAGCCCACGCCCGAGAACTTTATGCCCTGTTTTACGATGCCGACGGCACGATGGGCTACCACGGTATTGCACCCAAACCCGAAGCCACAACGCTTTCACTCAGCACCATTCCAGAAGGCGAAACACCGCTTGCCCATCTGTCCTTCAACCAAGACGGATACAGCAGTTACTGTCGCGAATATGCCTCTTATCAACAATGGCTGACAGAACGTAACGAAACACGCTATCAAGGCACGCAGGCGCACGGTCACGGTTACGATGCAAAAAATATGATGCACACCTTCCGCCTACTTGAAACCGCACGCGATATTGCCCTTCATGGCGAAATCCGTCCACGCCGTCCCAATCGTGACGAATTGCTGGCCATCAAGCGCGGTTCTTTTCCTTACGATGAACTATTGGCGCGTGCAGAAACATTGATTAACGAAGTAGAAAATTTGTTCGCCCAGTCCGATCTGCCGGAAGCTGTAAACACCAGTTTGGCAATCAATGCACTTGTTGAAATCCGAACTAAGATTTACGGATAAGAGAATCAAAAACAGAGGCCGTCTGAAATTATGTGTTTCCGCTTTTCAGACGGCCTTTTCATATTTCAAATTCCAACCGTCTATCCATCAAAACAACCTTTTCTGCCATCTCCAAACAAGGGATAGCAACATGAAATATAATTTCGTTATTGATTGGATTCATACGACAAAATTGTTGTTTTTTCATCATAATCCAAAAATATCGAGTTTAACGCCTATTCTCCTTGCTTTATAATGGCCGTCTGAAATAAAAATACAATTAAAGCAGAAGCATGCCTTTGCAACTTAAGCAGATTTGCATAATTAAATATATGCTTTAATCATAATAATGATAAAATAATACGGCTTTCCTCTAAATTAAAGGGAAAACTGCACAAGAAACGGAAAATAAAATGAGTGTCGGATTATTGCGTGTTTTGGTTCAAAGCCAGACCATCTCAAATCAACAAGCGGAACATTACAACAGCCTTTTACAATCGGGCAAAGAAATCCTGCCCAAACTGTTTTCAGACGGCATCATCTCCCCTAAAGCTTTGGGAGAGTTGGTCGCGCGCGTATTCAGCTATCCCCTTTTGGATTTGCACTACTACCCGCGCAATAATGTAGTCAGCGACATCCTGACGGAAGAGCAAATGGTGCAAAACCGTTGCATTCCGATTTTCAAACGCGGACGCAAGGTTTATTTCGCCGTATCCGATCCGACCCAAATCCAAAACTTCCAAAAAATCGCTTTTGCTTCAGGTTTAAGTGTCGACTTGGTAGTAGTTCCAGACGACCAGCTCAGCTCATTGCTGGAATGGCTGGGCCAACGTTCGACAACCATTCTGAAAGAAATCAACGACGAACATGAAGCAACGCAGCAATCTCAATCGCTTTATATCGACAATGAAGAAGCTGAAGACGGCCCTATCCCCCGCTTCATCCACAAAACCTTATCCGATGCCCTAAACGCAGGCGCATCGGACATCCACTTTGAATTCTACGAGCAAATGGCGCGCGTTCGTTTCCGCGTGGACGGACAATTGCGTGAAGTCGTACAGCCGCCTGTCGCCGTGCGCGGCCAGTTGGCATCGCGCATCAAAGTGATGGCGCGTTTGGATATTTCCGAAAAACGTATTCCGCAAGACGGTAGAATTCAAATTGCCTTCCATAAACACGGCCGTCCGATTGACTTCCGTGTCAGCACTTTGCCGACATTGTTTGGCGAAAAAGTGGTAATGCGTATCCTAAATTCTGATGGTACATCGCTCAATATCGACCAGCTCGGTTTAGAGCCTTTCCAAAAAGAAATGCTGCTTGAGGCCATCAACCGCCCTTACGGCATGGTGTTGGTTACCGGTCCGACAGGTTCGGGCAAAACCGTTTCGCTCTATACCTGCCTGAGTATTTTGAACACGGAAGATGTGAACATTTCGACGGCAGAAGATCCGGCCGAGATTAACCTGCCGGGCGTCAACCAAGTCAACGTCAATGAAAAACAAGGTCTGACGTTTGCCGCTGCACTCCGATCCTTCTTGCGTCAAGATCCTGATATTATTATGGTCGGTGAGATTCGTGACTTGGAAACCGCCGACATCGCCATTAAAGCCGCCCAAACCGGCCACATGGTTTTCTCTACCCTGCATACCAATAATGCACCGGCCACACTGTCCCGCCTTTTGAACATGGGCGTAGCGCCTTTCAACATCGCCAGCTCGGTCAGCCTGATTATGGCGCAAAGGTTGTTGCGCAGACTGTGTCCAAACTGCAAACGCGAAGTTGAACGCCCGCCGATTCCGGCATTGAAAAAAGCCGGCTTTACCGATGCGGACTTGGCTCAAGATTGGAAACTCTACCGCCCGGTTGGCTGCGACAGCTGCCGCGGCAAAGGCTTTAAAGGCCGCGTCGGTATTTATGAAGTCATGCCGGTCAGCGATGAAATGCAAAAAGTCATTATGAACAACGGTACGGAAGTTGATATCATGAACATGGCCTATCAGGAAGGCATGGTAGACTTGCGTCGTGCCGGCCTCATGAAAGTCATGCAAGGCCTGACCTCGTTGGAAGAAGTGACTGCTCATACCAATGACTAAACTGCCATATTTTCAAAATTAAAATAAAGCGGCACGGGGAAACAGTCCGCTTTATTTCTTACTAACAAGGGATAACTCATGGCTCAAGCAGAGCAAAAAAGAAGTCTGTTCGGCTCAAGAAGCAAAGGCAAGCGTTTTACATTTGAAGGAAAAAATACCGAGACCGAACGTCTTGTCCGTGGTGAAGTAGTTGCCAAAGACGAAGAAGAAGCACGCAAAAAACTCCAACGCAGAGGCATTCGCCCTTTGCGCATCAGCAAAGTCAAAACCGCACGCAAACGCCGTATTACCCAAGAAGACATTACAGTGTTCACCCGCCAACTGGCAACGATGATGAAGGCAGGCTTACCGCTGATGCAGGCTTTTGAAATCGTTGCGCGCGGCCACTCCAACCCGAGCATGACCGAAATGCTGATGCAGGTTCGCTCCGATGTCGAACAAGGCAGCGCATTGGGTAAATCGTTCTCCAAATATCCAAAATATTTCGACCGTTTCTATTGCAATCTGGTCAGCGCAGGCGAGTCCGGCGGCGTACTGGAAAGCTTATTGGACAAACTGGCTGTCTATAAAGAAAAAACCCAAGCCATTAAGAAAAAAGTCAAAACCGCACTGACCTACCCGATTGCCATTATCGTGGTGGCGATTGCGCTTATCTTCATCATGATGATGTTTGTACTGCCTGCCTTTAAAGAAGTTTATGCCAATATGGGTGCAGAGCTGCCAAGGCTTACCCAACTTGTCATGAGTTTGTCCGATTTATTCGTCGACTATGGCTGGATTATGATCATCCTTTTGATTGTTTCCGCCTTCGGCCTGTACAAACTCCATGAAAAATCGCCCACCTTCCAAAAACGAATCGATGCTTTGATTTTGAGACTGCCTATTTTTGGGACCATCGTCCGTAAAGCAACCATTGCCCGTTGGGCGCGTACGACTTCTACCCTCTTCGCAGCCGGTGTTCCTTTGGTGGAAGTATTAGATTCCGTTGCAGGCGCATCCGGTAATATTCTCTATGAAGAAGCTACTCAAGACATCCGCGCCAAGGTAACCCAAGGTCTGTCGCTGACATCCAGTATGCAAAGTACAGATATGTTCCCCAATATGGTGATCCAAATGGCGGCCATCGGCGAAGAATCAGGCTCTTTGGACGATATGCTGAACAAAGCAGCCGAATTCTACGAGGATGAAGTAGACAACTCCGTCTCCCGATTGTCTCACTTGATGGAGCCTATCATCATGGTGGTATTGGGTTCGCTCATCGGTATCTTGCTGATTGCCATGTATCTGCCGTTGTTTAACTTAGGTAATGTCGTAGGTTGATATGCTTGATAGTATTTACTCTGCTATCGACGCCCTCTCCGTTCTTGCGCCATTCGCTATTCCTTTAGCCGTTATTTTGGGATTACTGATTGGCAGCTTTCTAAACGTTGTCATTTATCGCACGCCGATAATGATGGAACGCGAATGGACACAATTTTCTAAAGAGCATTTGGGCATCGAGCTGACTGATGAAGAAAAACAGCCATTTAATCTGCGCAAACCGGATTCACGCTGCCCAAAATGCAAAAGCCCAATCAAACCTTGGCAAAACATCCCCATCCTCAGCTATGTTTTCCTGGGCGGGAAATGCCACTCCTGCAAAACCGCGATCGGCATACGCTATCCGCTGATTGAGCTACTGACAGGTGTCTTATTCGGTATTGTCGCGTGGCAATACGGCTGGTCATGGGCGACTATTGGCGGATTAGTTCTGACTGCCATATTGATTGCGCTGACCTTTATCGATGCCGATACACAATATTTACCCGACAGCCTGACTCAGCCCCTAATTTGGATCGGCCTGCTGTTTAATCTGAATGACACATTCGTGCCCCTGCATTCAGCCGTTTGGGGCGCAATCGCAGGCTATATGAGCCTTTATACTTTATGCACCGTCTATAAACTTTTGACCGGTAAAATCGGCATGGGCAATGGCGACTTCAAACTTTTGGCGGCACTCGGGGCATGGCTGGGTGTAGGTATCTTGCCTGTTCTGATCTTTATGGCTGCCTTAGTTGGCCTGGTGGGCGCACTCATTGCCCGCGTCGGTAAAGGTCAATATTTTGCTTTTGGTCCCAGCCTTGCCGTAGCAGGATGGATTATTTTGGTTGCCAATACACCTATTACCCAACTGGTACAATGGTGGCTCGTACAATCAGGATTCCGATAATGACATTATGGATAGGCTTGACCGGCGGTATCGGTAGCGGCAAATCATCTATCGCCCAAATGTTTGCCGAACTTGGCGTACCCATTATCGATGCCGATGCCATCAGCCGCTCACTGACCGCTGAAAATGGCGAAGCCCTTCCTGCCATCCGCCAGCTTTTCGGCGATGAGGTTTTTGATCATGAAGGCCGTCTGAATCGTATGGCTTTACGGGAAGAAGTTTTCAGACGGCCTCAATCCAAGAAACAACTGGAAAATCTGCTTCTGCCGTTAATCTTAAACAAAATCCAACAGAAGAAACAACAACTTGCCTCCTCTGCTTACGGCATTGTCGATGTACCGCTTTTAATTGAGAATCCGGCATTTAAAGCGGAGACTGACCGCATTTTGGTTGTAGATGTTCCAGAGTCCGTCCAAATCGAACGCGTACATCAACGCAATGGTTTTTCAGAAGAACAAACGCGTCAAATCATGGCCACCCAAGCTTCTCGATGTAACAGACTGCTACATGCCGACGATGTATTGGACAATACTCATAGCATGGAAGAAGCAAAAATCAAGGTTGCCCGCTTGCATCAATACTATCAATCCATTGCACAATCACTGAAAGAAACTGCATGACCGCTCCTGTTGTAAAATGTCCAACTTGCCACAAAGAAGTCGTTTGGAACACCGACAGCCCCTACCGCCCTTTCTGCAGCAAACGGTGCAAACTCATTGATTTAGGCGAATGGGCACAAGAAAAATACACCGTTTCTTCGGAAGACGACCCCTTTTCAGACCTGTTGGACGGTAAATAAACGGCACCGCCTCCTTCAGCCTATCCAAAACAAGCTCAAAACAGTAAAATACCCTCTTTATTCCAACCTATTCCATCCACCATGCTCACCTTCCAACAAATTATTTTCAAATTACAAAACTACTGGGCAGACAAAGGCTGCACCGTTATCCAACCTTTCGATATGGAAGTCGGTGCCGGTACTTCGCATCCAGCCACCTGCCTGCGCGCGTTAGGCCCAGAGCCTTGGTTTGCCGCTTACGTTCAACCCAGCCGCCGCCCCAAAGACGGCCGCTATGGCGACAACCCCAACCGCCTGCAACACTACTATCAATTCCAAGTTGCCCTCAAACCTGCGCCAGCCAATATTCAAGACCTCTACCTTGACTCTCTGCGCGAATTGGGTATCGACCCTAAAGTACACGATATCCGCTTTGTCGAAGACGACTGGGAAAACCCTACTCTCGGCGCTTGGGGCTTGGGTTGGGAAGTTTGGCTCAACGGCATGGAAGTAACCCAATTCACCTACTTCCAACAAGTCGGCGGTATCGACTGCTCTCCTGTGCTCGGTGAAATCACCTACGGTATCGAGCGTCTCGCCATGTATCTGCAAGGCGTGGAAAACGTATACGACCTCGTTTGGGCAAAAACCCTTGATGGCAACATCGTCACTTACGGCGACGTTTATCATCAAAACGAAGTCGAACAATCCACCTACAACTTCGAATACAGCGATGCCGATTGGCTATTGCGCCAATTCAACGACTATGAAGAACAAGCCAAACGCCTGCTTGCAGTTGAAGACACCAGTCTTGCCCTGCCTGCTTACGAGCTTGTACTCAAAGCCGGCCACACGTTCAACCTCTTAGATGCACGCGGTGCCATTTCCGTTACCGAACGCGCAACCTACATTGGCCGTATTCGTGCACTGAGCCGCATCGTTGCTCAAAAATTCGTTGAAAGTCGCGAGAAACTGGGCTTCCCATTGCTTAAGAATCAATAAGCCCGCACATGCTTATCACGCCGCCGCCCTTTGATATATTCAAGTGGCGGCGTTTCTATTTTCAGACGGCCTTAACGTCGATGCCATCGCAAACACTTCCAGCCTGCTTTCAGGTAAAATAAGCCCTTTATTACATAAACCGCCTGAAAACATGAGTTCATCCTCTTCTAAAAAAATTCCCTTTTTCTTACTTTCCCTCGTTGCCATCATTCTTGACCAACTGAGCAAATGGGAAATCTTGAAACACTTTACCGAAGGCGAACGCCTCAACATCATTCCAGACTTTTTTGACCTGACCCTTGCCTATAATCCAGGCGCGGCATTCAGCTTTTTGGCCGACCAAGGCGGCTGGCAAAAATTCTTCTTTTTAGGTCTGGCCGTCGTTATCAGCCTGTATTTGGCTCGTGCCATCTGGCGTGATGAGTTTGGCCGCTGGGGCAAACTGGGGGCTGCCATGATTATCGGTGGCGCGATTGGCAATGTGGTTGACCGCCTGATTCACGGCCACGTTGTCGATTTTCTGCTTTTCTATTGGCAAAACTGGTTTTACCCCGCATTTAACATTGCCGACAGCTTTATCTGCGTTGGCGCAGTTTGCTTGGTAATAGATGGTTTGCTGCACAAAAAAACACCTTCAAACGACACAAAGGCCGTCTGAAAACGGAACACACATGACTCAAAAAACCATTATCCTTGCCAATCCCCGCGGCTTCTGTGCCGGTGTTGACCGTGCCATCAGTATTGTTGAACGTGCACTCGAAGAATTCGGCGCGCCTATTTACGTCCGCCATGAGGTCGTTCACAACAAATTCGTTGTGGACAATCTGCGGGCAAAAGGTGCCGTATTTGTCGATAACTTGGCGGATGTCCCAAAGGGTGCCACACTGATTTACTCGGCTCACGGCGTATCCAAAGCCGTACAGGAAGAAGCGGCACAACGTGGTTTCCGCGTTTTTGATGCCACCTGCCCTCTGGTAACCAAAGTCCATAAAGAAGTAGCCCGCCTCGATGAGCAAGATTACGAAATTATCATGATCGGCCACAAAGGTCACGTCGAAGTAGAAGGCACGATGGGACAATTACCTCCGGGTAAAATGTTTCTGGTTGAGACTGTGGAAGATGTAGCCGGACTGAACGTCAAAAATCCTGACAAGCTAGCCTACGTCAGCCAAACCACCTTATCGGTAGACGAAACCAAAGACATCATTGCAGCTTTAAATCAACGCTTTCCCAATATCCGCAATCCGCACAAAGAAGATATCTGCTACGCCACAACCAACCGCCAAACCGCCGTTAAAGAATTGGCGGAAGAATGCGATATCGTAATTGTTGTCGGCTCGCCCAATTCTTCCAACAGCAACCGCTTGCGTGAAGTAGCAGCATTGCGCGGGGTTGATGCCTATATGGTCGATAATGCCTCCTATCTGAAAAAAGAATGGTTTGAAAACAAAACCAAGGTCGGTGTAACTGCCGGTGCATCCGCACCCGAAGTCTTGGTTCGAGAAGTATTACAAACTATTCAAGATTGGGGACACGAGACCATACGCGAAGGAGAAGGTGCAGAAGAAAGCATTGTATTTGTCTTGCCTAAAGAATTGCGTCGTGAGGGCGAAAACAAGCAAATCCTAAATAAAGGGTAAGTTTGTTATTTGCTTTATTTGAAAACTTAAGGCCGTCTGAAAACTTTCAGACGGCCTTAAGTTTATTTTACTAATAAAAAAGACCCGCCTTTAAGGCAGGTCTTTTCATACATGATCCTGATTATTTATCAGAAGTATGTTGCTGACGGCGCAAGATAGCCGGAATTTCAAAGTCATCCAGTACAGACTGGTTGCTGAAATCAGCCGCAGTCAGATTCATAGAACGGATATTGCGGTTGGTACGAACCAAGCTTTCAGCGCTGCTTTGGCTTTGAGCTTGAGGTGCTTCTTCCGCACCGCGTACCAATTGTTGGGTACGGGCAGCAGCGCGCAGTTGGTTGTCAGTACCGTTTTCTTTCAAGCCGGTAGCAATGATGGTAATACGGATAGCGTCTTCGCTCATGCTCTCGTCTTCGGCAGCACCAAATTTGCATTCCACTTCAGGGTGTGCATTTTGGTTGACGATACGCATAATCTCGTTGAACTCAGACATTTTCAGGCAGCCAGGAGCAGTGGTAATGTTTACCAATACACCGCGTGCGCCATCCAAAGTAACGTTATCCAAGAGCGGGCTGGAGATAGCTTGATCGGTAGCTAAACGGGCACGGTCGATACCTTGCGCAAAACCAGAACCCATCATAGCGATACCGCGATTGCTCATCACGGTTTTCACGTCGGCGAAGTCCAAGTTGATCATGTCGCTAGGGCAAGTCACCACTTCGGAAATACCGGCAACCGCATCACGCAGTACATTGTCTGCCGCGCGGAAGGCTTCACGCATGGTCACGTCTTCGCCCAAAGCAGTCATCAATTTGTCGTTCGGGATAATAATCAAGGAATCGACGCGCTCTTTGAGCTGATCCAAACCTGCTTGAGCGATATGTACGCGTTTGCCTTCGTAAGCAAACGGACGGGTCACAACCGCAACGGTCAGGATACCCATTTCTTTAGCGATTTCAGCCACAACAGGAGCAGAGCCGGTACCTGTACCACCACCCATACCGGTAGTGATGAACAGCATATTTGCACCGCGGATGGCATCCTCGATGGCTTCGCGATCTTCTTGAGCAGCGGCGCGACCGATTTCAGGATTTGCACCGGCACCCAAACCGCGAGTCAGGTTTGTACCCAATTGAATGCGTTTAGCCGCATTGTTTTTAGCCAATGATTGCGCATCGGTATTGGCACTGATGAACTCAACACCATGGATAGTGTTGGCAACCATGTTGTTGATGGCATTACAGCCGCCGCCACCCAAACCGATAACTTTAATAACAGCAGGGCTCGTTGCTGATTCTGCTACGTCGTAAACAAATTCCATTCAATAATCCTCCGCGCCCCGCTTTAGTAAGGACGGTTCAAAAATAACTCATTATCCGTATTATATAAGAAGTATCCAGATACTGGCAAAAATCTTCTTACCATTCGGCTGTCGGCGTTATATTTTTACTACATTTTTTAACAGAAAATATACAAGTTTTAAATTATCCACTTGGCAATTATTTAAAACCGTTTAATTCCACTTAAATATTCAGGACAAACGGTTGCTACACCATCCGCCCTGAAAACTTTTATCAGAAATTGTCTCTGAAGAATCTTTGGATTTTTTCCCACAGACCCATTTTTTTGCCTGAATCATTCAGTGCAATCGCACCGGTTCGGCTGGTTTGCTCACCCTCTTCGGCAGCATAGGCCGTCTGAAGCAGACCAATCGCTGTTGAATAGCGTGGATTGCGGATACGCTCGGATACGCCGCCCATTTCTTGTGGAACACCAATACGCGCCGGCAGATTGAAGACTTCTTCCGCCAACTCAACAATACCGGTCAACATAGAAGCACCACCGGTTAAAACGATACCGGAAGTCAGCACTTCTTCTGGGAAGCCGGAGCGGCGCAATTCGTTCAGCGTCAATTCCAAAATTTCTTCTACGCGCGGGCCGATGATTTCAGCCAATACACGGCGTGAAATTTGACGTGATTGACGGTCGCCAACGCTAGGGACTTCAATCATTTCATCCAAGCCGTCCATAGTCGGAATCGCGGCACCGTAATGGATTTTGATGTACTCGGCTGCACTGTGCGGCGTACGCAAGGCTTGCGCCAAGTCTTTGGTAATCAAATCGCCGGCAACGGGAATAACCGCGGTATGGCGGATTGCGCCATTGGTATAAACCGCGATGTCGGTTGTACCGCCACCGATATCGATGACGCACACGCCCAAATCTTTTTCGTCTTCAGTCAAAACGGCGTGACCGCTTGCCAAAGGCTGAAGCATGATTTGATCCATTTGCAGGCCACAACGTTGGATACATTTTTGGATATTTTGCAAAGCAGTGTTCGCACCGGTAATGATGTGTACACGGGTATCCAAACGCACGCCGCTCATGCCGATAGGCTCTTTCACACCGGGTTGGTTGTCAATGATGTACTCTTGAACCACGGTATGCAAAATGTTGTGATCAGGCGGAATATTGATGGCTTTGGCTGTTTCGATGGCACGATCGATGTCGGCTTGCGATACTTCGCCATCTTTAATTTTGACCACGCCTTGTGAATTCAGGCTGCGGATATGGTTACCGGCAATACCGGTGACGACGTGGGAAATTTTGGTATCTGCCATCAGCTCGGCATCTTCTACCGCCTGACGAATGGCTTGCGCAGTGGCGTCAATATTGGTCACCATACCTGCACGCAAACCGCGTGAAGGGCTTTGACCCAAGCCAACAATGTGGATTTCGTTATCTTCCCGAATCTCACCGATTAAGGCGATGACCTTGGACGTACCAATGTCTAAGGCACTGATATATTTATTTTGTTGTTGTTCCATAATTGCTCGTTCGCTATGTTGTCTGACTGACGGTTTGATTATTTTTGAAACAAGATTGCTTCACGTCTAATCGGCTATTCACTGTCGGAAGGGTTTTCAGACGGCCTGTAACGGACTGAAAAACCATCCTTATAACGCATATCGACATACTCGATACGACTTTGTTTTTTACGCAGCAGCGATGGCCAAATCTGGGCAAACTGCTGCAAACGTTTGATTTCGTTTTCACGCCCCAAGCGCACGGTAATGCCGTTGTTCAATACAAGCAGCCATGCCGAACGCGGCGTGTAGATCAATTCTTTGATGGTCAGTTTCAACGGACTCAAAATTCCGGAAAAGTCCGCATAATGTTTGACCATGTCTTTACCCGTCCCCTGCTGCCCTTCAAATATAGGCAGGTCCTGTTTCAGGCTTGCGGCAAACACATTACCCTTACTGTCCACCAAGCCGCCAGCGCGCCAGTGTGCAACCGGCACACGCTCGGTCAGGATAATTTCCACGGTTTCCGGAAAACGGCGACGTACCATTGCCGAGTCAATCCAAGGCAATTCCTGAAAAGCGGCCTGCGCCGAATCAATATCGGCGCGGAACATGTTACCCCTGATATGCTCTCGTGCAACGGTTTGCAATTCTTTGCTGGAAGCATATTTCAGCTTACCCTGAATGGCAATCTGTTTCACAGGGAAATATTTGGAATTGTAAAGCCAAGCTATGCCCGAACCTATCAGCAGAAAGGTCATCAGCACCAATAGCCGGCGGGTCAATCGACCCAGTGCGCCTGCATCATCCCACATGAGCGGTCTTCAAAATCTCAATACACAAATCAGCAAAATCCACGCCGGTATGGCCTGCAGATTTTGGCACCAAACTGTGACTGGTCATACCAGGCAAGGTATTGATTTCCAAGAGATACAGTTTACCGTCTGTATCTTTCAGAAAGTCCACGCGCGAACAGCCATCCGCACCAATCGCCTGCGCGCCACGCACGGCCAGTTCGCGCATCAAGTTTTCCTCCGCCTCGCTCAAATCTTCCGACGGGCATTGATAAACCGTATCGTCGCGGTTGTATTTAGCCTCGTAGTCGTAAAACTCGGTAGCCGGAATAATATGAATGCTCGGCAGGCCTTTGCCGTTCAATACCGGGCAAGAATACTCACCGCCGCCGATAAAGCGTTCGGCAATGATTTCGCCCTGCAAGTGTTTCAATTCTTCGTAAACGCTTTTCAGACGGCCTTTTTCTTTTATTTTTACCACGCCGACGCTGCTGCCTTCAGCTGCAGGTTTGACAAACATCGGCAAGCCCAATTTCTCTTCAACAGCATCAAAGTCGCTGTCGTCATGTAATACAGCAAACTCAGGAACAGGCAAACCCAAGGCCTGCCAAATTAGTTTGCAGCGGTATTTATCCATACCCAGCGCAGAAGCGGCCACGCCGCTGCCGGTGTAAGGAATACCCATCAGCTCCAAAGCGCCTTGAATCGCGCCATCTTCGCCGAAAGTGCCGTGCAGAATATTGAAGGCCGTCTGAAAACCTTGTGTTTTCAATTCAGACAACGGGATTTCTTTGGGGTCGAACGCATGGGCATCGACGCCTTTGCTTTTCAAGGCAGCCAAAATAGCGGCGCCGCTGTCTAGCGAAACTTCACGCTCGCTGGAGAAGCCACCCATCAACACGGCCACTTTGCCAAAATTCTGCATAATTTCCACTTTCTTAAATACTGATACAGGCCGTCTGAATATTGTTCAGACGACCTATCTGTCCTCAAAGGCCAATATGCCTGTTTATTATGATTGTTTCGACAATTCCACCAATGCAGACGGAACGCGGTTGATGCTGCCGGCACCCATATTCAACACAACATCGCCGTCTTGCAAAACATTCAGCAGCATTTGCGGTAGGTCGGCAACGTTTTCGCAGTAAATCGGCTCAAGTTTGCCCAATACGCGGATGGCGCGCGCCAAGGCGCGGGAATCGGCTGCGGCAATCGGCTCTTCGCCTGCGGCATAAACTTCGGTCAACACCAGCGCATCAACGGTATTAAGGACTTTGGTAAAGTCTTCAAACAAATCGCGTGTACGGGTATAGCGGTGTGGTTGGAAAGCCAAGACCAAGCGTTTTTCAGGGTATGCACCGCGTGCAGCAGAAAGGGTTGCCGCCATTTCGACAGGATGGTGGCCATAATCGTCCACCAGCAAAGCGGTTCCTCCGTTTGGCAATTTGATGTCGCCATATTTTTGGAAGCGGCGGCCGACACCTTCAAAACCGAGCAAGCCTTTTTGGATCGCTTCAACCGATGCGCCAACTTCCAGTGCAACACCGATAGCCGCCAACGCATTGAGGACGTTGTGACGGCCTGGCATATTCAAAACAACCTCAAACGGCTCTTGCTCATGTCCTTTCATTTGAACATGAACGGTAAATTTCATTTGCGCGCCGATGTTTTCAATATCGGTTGCGTAGATATCAGCAGTATCGTCCAAGCCGTAAGTAGCATAAGGCTTGCTCACTTTGGGCAAAATCGCGCGGACGTGTTCGCTGTCGATACACAAAAACGCTTTGCCGTAAAACGGCATACGGTGGATGAAGTCGACAAACGCCTGATGCAGCTTCTCAACGCTGTGGCCGTAAGTGTCCATGTGGTCTTCGTCGATATTGGTCACAACGGACATAATCGGGGTCAGGTACAGGAAAGAGGCATCGGATTCGTCGGCTTCTGCGACGATGTATTCGCCTTTACCCAAACGGGCGTTGGTACCTGCGGCATTGAGCTTACCGCCGATAACGAAAGTCGGATCAAGACCTGCCGCACCGAGAATAGAAGCGGTCAGGCTGGTTGTCGTGGTTTTGCCGTGCGTACCAGCAATGGCGATACCATCGCGGAAGCGCATCAATTCTGCCAACATCAATGCGCGCGGAATCACGGGAATTTGCTGTTCCAACGCGGCAACAACTTCAGGATTGTCTTTTTTGACGGCAGTAGAGGTAACAACCACGTCGGCGCCATTGACGTGTTCGGCAGTATGACCTGGGTAAACTTGGATGCCGAGAGCGCTCAAATGCTCAGTAACGGCATTACGCGCCTGATCCGAACCGGAAACTTTAAAGCCCAAATTGTGTAAAACTTCGGCAATACCGCTCATGCCGACGCCGCCAATTCCGACAAAATGGATGTTGGTAACTCGATTTTTCATCATAACGTTGCGTTCCGGTTGGTTTTTAGTGCGTAAGGGCGTTATTTTAAAGGGCTATCCGCTTCTGCGCTATGCTTTTATTGTAAAGGAATTTTAACAAAAGCAATAAAGGCCATCTGAAACGCCTTTAATCAACTTTTCAGACGGCCTTTAATCGAAGTCTGCCTGCTTATTCGGTACAGGATATGGCAATTTCCGCCACATCGTCCGCACTGTGCGGCAACGCCAGCGTACGGGCATTTTTCGCCCATTTCAGGCATTTTTCACGGTTCAATCCACCGAGGATTTCGGCCAGTTTTTCTGCCGTCAGTTGAGTTTGCGGCAGCAACAAACCAGCTTCGGCCTGCACCATAAAACGCGCATTGGCTGTTTGATGATCGTCCACTGCGTGCGGATACGGCACCAGCAATGCACCCAAACCGGCAGCCGTCAACTCGGCAATCGTCAGCGCGCCGGCACGGCAAATCACCAAATCGGCATCACGGTAGGCGGATACCATATCGGTAATAAATTCGACGCACTCGGCCTGCACACCCAACGTATCGTAATCCGCCTGCAGGTTGCCCAATTTATTGCGGCCGGACTGATGATACATTTGCGGACGGGCTTCCTCAGGCAATAATGCCAAAGCTTGCGGAACGGTTTTGTTCAACACATCTGCACCCAAACTGCCACCCACCACCAAAACTTTCAGACGGCCTTGACGGTTTTCAAAGCGTTCTTCAGGAACAGGCAATGCCGCAATATCGGCACGGACAGGGTTACCCACCAATCCGCCTTCATGTTGAAAGGCTTTCGGGAAAGCATACAGGACACGTTTTGCCCAACGCGACAGTTGGCGGTTGGACAAACCGGCTACGGCGTTTTGCTCGTGAATCACAATCGGCACACCGGAAATTTTTGCCGCCAAGCCACCGGGGAAAGTAACAAAACCGCCAAAACCGATCACACACTCGACACGGTGTTTCTTAATAATCTGCTGCGCGGCGCGGACGGTTTTATACAGCGTAAACGGCAACATCAGCTTGCGCTTGATGCCGTTGCCGCGGATGCCTTTAATGGCCAGCGTTTCCAAGCGTATGCCGTATTGCGGCACGATACGCTCTTCCATCGAATCCTGACTGCCCAGCCAAATCACATGATGGCCGCGCTTTTGTAGCGACTCGGCAACCGCCAATGCAGGGAAAATATGACCGCCCGTACCGCCGGCCATCAGCATAAAAGTTTTACCGCTCATGGTTTTACTCCACCGAATAACCGCGCATTTTTTGGCGGTTTTCATAATCAATGCGCAATAACAAAGTAACGCACACCAGCATGATAAAAACAGCCGAACCGCCGTAAGACATAAACGGCAAAGTCAGGCCTTTAGTGGGCAGGATACCGATGTTTACACCGATATTGAAGAAACTTTGAATACCAATCCAAATACCGATACCGTTGGCAATGTACGCGCTGAACATCAAGCCCGAATCACGCGCCTGCTTGCCGATGGAAAACGCACGCCACACCAGCCAGCCGTAGCAGAATACCAAAACCAGCATCCCGACAAAGCCAAATTCCTCGCCGATAACGGCAAAAATAAAGTCCGTATGCGGCTCAGGTAGGTAAAAGCGTTTACCCAGGCTCGCACCCAAACCCTCGCCAAACCAGCCACCGCGTACAATAGCCATCAAAGACTGCGTCAACTGATAACCCTTGCCCAAAGGATCGCTCCATGGGTTCAAAAACGCCGCCACACGCGCCATACGGTAAGGTGCAGCCCAAATCAGCAACCCCATTCCGCTCAATACCGTCAACACCAGCACGGCGAAATATTTCCACGGGAAGCCTGCCAGAAACAGCATGCCCATAGTAATCACGACAATCACGACAAACGAACCAAAATCCGGTTGCAACATAATTAAAATCAAGCTGATGGCAATTGACACAATCGGCCACAACAGAGTTTTGAACTTGATGGCACGTTCTTTGACCCGCACCCTTGCCTCCGCCTTAAACGGGCAGGACAGCAAATCACCGATACCCGAAAATAGGGATGACCAGCCTAAAGAATCCAAGCCACGCAACATTTCTTCACGGCGCGTAAACAGGCTGGACAAATACAAGACCGTCGCCAATTTGAAAAATTCAGTCGGTTGCAGGTTGAGCGGTCCGATATGAATCCAGCGCGTCGCGCCGTTAATCTCACGGCCGACAACCAGCACCACCGCCAACAGCAAACCCGAAACAGCAAAATAAAACGGAATAATCCGCCGCCAGAAGCTCATCTTCAGCAGGAAAAGCGGCAAGCATATGGCCACCGTAAACAGGATAAACATTGCCTGCTTAGACACAAAAGAAAACTGGCTGTCCCCTTCCGATGCCGCATACACAATAGAAGCCGAATAAATCATAATCAGGCTGAAGACCGTCATTAAGACGACCATCCACAAGAGAGAAACATCAAACTTCCGACCATCGCGCGCAATCGGCCGGTCAAGTATTTTGGAAAGACTAATCATGAAAACATCCGTAACGGCTTGAATAAAATATTCAGACGGCCTGCTAATGGGCAAGAGGCCGTCTGAAAAAATGAATTAACGTTATTTTAAAGGTTTATTTCCAAACCAACAATTCAGATTCTACGGTTCAAAAAAGAGAAAGCGTGTTGACCTGTTCTTAGGAATGATTGGCGGCTTATTTTAGATAAAAATCCCAGTATCAAGTCCCCTGCCCTGCCGAACTTTTCAGACGGCATGATAAGCAATCGATACCAGTTTTCAACCCACTCTCATCACTTCAGCAAGCATGAAACTTACGGCAGAATCTCAATTTCCGCATTGTGTTTCACGCTGCGGTAGAGTTCGTCGACTTCTTCGTCCGTTACCGCAATGCAGCCGTTGGTCCAGTCTTTTTGCAGGTGTTTTTTGCCGATAAAACCCCAGCCGTTTTTCATGCCGTGGATTTTAATCAACCCGCCCGGGCTTTTGCCTTGTGCCGCCGCGTAGGCTTTGTCGGCTTCGTTGGGGTAGGAAACGCCGAGGTTTTTGTGGTAGCCGCTATTGGGATTACGTTCATTGATGCGGTATTTCCCTTCGGGCGTTTTGCCGTCGCCTTCAAACTGTTTATGCCCGACCGGTTGCTTGCCCAACGAAATGGGATAGGTTTTCAGCAACTTGCCTTGCGAGTACGCCGACATGGTGCGTTTGCTTTTATACACGACCAATCTGTCGATAACCGCATTTTCAGGCAACGGCGCTTCGCTTGGCGTGGTAACAGTTGTCGTGGAACGAATCGGCGCGACAAACCAAAACACCGAAGCGGCGACAGCCAAAAGTACGACTGTCGCCACGCCGATTTTCAACCCGACTTTCATCTTTCAGACGGCCTTACAAAGCCTTAAACGCTTCAATAAACACTTCCGAACGGTGCGCATAGCCTTTAAACATATCAAAGCTCGCACAAGCGGGACTGAGCAACACAATATCGCCCGCTTCGGCTTGGGCGTATGCCGTCTGAACGGCTTCTTCCAAAGTGGCACAGTCGGTCATATTCAGACCGCAACCGTCCAAATCGCGGCGGATTTGCGGCGCATCGACACCAATCAGGAATACACCTTTTGCCTTGCCGACAAGCGCGTCGCGCAGGGGCGTGAAGTCCTGCCCTTTACCCATACCGCCCAAAATCACGAAGAGCGGATTTTGCAAACCGGCAATCGCGGCGGCGGTCGCGCCGACGTTCGTGCCTTTGCTGTCGTCTATGAACGCCACGCCGTTTTTCTCACCGATTTTTTCCACGCGGTGCGGCAGGCCTTGAAAGGTTTTGACGTGTTCGAGCAATTCATTTCGCGGTAATCCAATAGCCTCACACAAAGCCACGGCAGCCATAACGTTGGCGGCGTTGTGCAAACCTTGCAACGGAATATCTTGCGTAGAAATCAAATCTTCATTGCCTTGTTTCAGGCGGCCTGTCTCGCGTTCCAACCAAAAATCAGCTTCGTGTTCCAATGAAAACCATTTTACCTTGCGCCCAGCGCGTTTCATCGCGCGGCAGAACATATCGTCCGCATTCAAAACCTGTACGCCATCGCCACGGAAAATCTTATCCTTGGTATGCGCGTAGTCGAGCAAATCGTCGTAGCGGTCGAGATGGTCTTCGGAAATGTTCAATACCGTCGCCGCAGTCGGGCGCAGGCTTTCGGTGTTTTCCAGTTGGAAACTGGAAAGCTCCAACACCCACACGTCCGCCTTTTTGCCTTCGCGCTGCAATTCCGCTTCCAAAACCGGCGTGCCGATATTGCCCGCGATAACGGTATCCAGCCCGCACTTGA
>ERZ772942.100-NODE-100-length-33525-cov-2.992351_pt1 | contig 33525 bp, 28 predicted proteins | sample MGYA00511135_ERZ772942 | MGnify/ENA primary metagenome ERZ772942 (study PRJEB29015, sample SAMEA2738099) | human oral metagenome | biome: human oral; feature: human-associated habitat; material: saliva | place: China | collected 2265 ... | reverse complement strand
TGGGGCTGGACAACATCGCGGCCGCCATCGGCGAGGTCCGCGACACCATCGAGGACGTGATCGAACCCTACCTGATCCAGCAGGGCCTGCTGCAGCGCACCCCGCGTGGCCGGATGGTCACCGCCACCACCTGGGAGCACTTCGGCCTGCCGGTGCCCACCACCCAGCGCGGAGCATCGGAGACCGAGGACTGACACATCCTGCCGCCGTCCCATGGAGCCCGGGCTACAGCAAGGCCACCGGCTGCGAGCTGCCCGACAGCCCGGAACGGCCTGCTTTCCGGCCATGCGCGGACTGGTGGCACCGAAACCACAGAAGCGCACTGGCAAGACCGGCACGCCTCTGGCCTGCCAGTTAGAATCGTGTCGTGATACAGCTCCATACGATTGATGTCCGTGTCTACTACGAAGACACGGACGCGGGTGGCATCGTCTACTACGCAAACTACCTGAAGTTCTTCGAGCGCTCGCGCAGCGACTGGCTGCGCGCGCTTGGCGTCGACCACCAGCGCCTGGCCACCTTGGGCACCGCGTTGGTCGTGCGCAACTGCAGCATCGAGTACCACCGCCCTGCCCGACTCGACGACCTGCTGGCCGTCGACACCGGTCTGAACGATCCCAGACTGGACATCCGCCGTGCCTCCATCCGGCTGCTGCACCGCGCCCGCAACCAGGCCGATGGCGCCCTGCTTGCCGAAGGCGCAGTCAAGGTTGCCTGCATCGAGCCGGCTACCGGCCGCCCGGCCCCCCTGCCCGACGACGTGTTCGAGCGGCTTCGGCAGTGCGTGCCGCCCGCATCGGACGCCGACGCCCCCTGACCCCCGTTTTCCGGCCTGGCCGATCCATGTCGGCCATTCCCGCAGCTCAGCCGTTCCTAGCCTGCAAAAGACTGAGCTTCCCACAGGACCAACCCGATTCCCGCGATGAACGCCCACGACCTCTCGATCCTGTCCATGATCTCCGATGCCAGCCTGCTGGCACAGGCCGTCATGGCCCTGCTGCTGGTGATCTCCCTGGTGTCCTGGACCATCATCTTCCGCAAGCTGTTCGCCATCAAGGCGGCCCAGCGCGCCACCAACCGCTTCGAGGAAAAATTCTGGCAGGGCGCCGAACTCAATGCGCTCTACCAGGAGGTCTCGCACGCCAGCAAGGATCCAGGGCCCATGGCCCGCATCTTCGAAGCCGGCATGAAGGAATTCCGCCGCGCCCGCCAGAACGGCATCACGGGCAACGGCGGCCCGGAGAGCAGCAACATCGTGCTGGCTCCCGCCTCGCGGGCCATGCGTGCTGCCTTCCAGCGAGAAATGGATGCCCTCGAATCCTCGCTGGCCTTCCTGGCCTCGGCCGGCTCGGTCAGCCCCTACATCGGCCTGTTCGGCACCGTCTGGGGCATCATGAACGCCTTCCGCGGCCTGGCCGACGTGCAGCAGGCCACCCTGGCCTCCGTGGCCCCCGGCATCGCCGAGGCCCTGGTCGCCACAGCCATCGGTCTCTTTGCAGCCATCCCTGCCGTCGTGGCCTACAACCGCTACGCCTACGAGATCGAGCGTCTGGCCAACCGCTTCGAGACCTTCATCGACGAGTTCTCGAACATCCTCGACCGACACGCCCGCTGACATCATGCCCGCCTCCGCCCCCCGCCGTCGTGGCCGCGGCAAGCGCCTGGTCAGCGACATCAACGTCGTCCCCTACATCGACGTGATGCTGGTGCTGCTGGTGATCTTCATGGTCACCGCCCCCTTCGTGCCCACCAGCACCATCGACCTCCCCGCCGTCGACGCCACCCCGCGCCAGCCCGAGCCCTATATCGAAGTGCAGGTGGCCGCCGACGGCAAACTCACGCTGCAGACACGCAACCAGCCCAAACCCCAGGAAATCCAGGTCACCCGCGAACGGCTGCCCGAAGAGCTGAAGCAGCTGCTCACCACCCTAGCGACTGACGGCAAGGGACCACAACCCGTCGTCATCAGCGGCGACAAGCAGGTACGCTACGAGACCATCCTCGACGTCATGGGCGACATCAAGCAGCAGGGCGTCGCCCGCGTCGGTCTCATGGTCAAGCCCCGGCCCACCGCCCCGGCTCGTTCCTCCTGACCTCCGCCCCCGTTTGCGCGCATGGCCAACCCGCACGCCGATCCCTCCGCCCAAGGCAGCAACGCCAGCCGTCTGCTGTCCTTCCTGCTTGCCCTGCTGATGCACGTGGGGCTGGGCACGCTGCTGTTCGTCGGCATCGACTGGCAGAAGCCCCAGCCCGAAGTCGTGCAGGCCGAGCTGTGGATCCCCATGGAGGACCTGCCGGCCCCCGAAGAGACACCCGAGGCCCCCGCGCCCGAACCTGAGCCGCAGCCGGCCCCCGAGCCGCCGCCACCGCCGCCCAAGCCTGCCCCGGCTCCGGAACCCGAGCCCGTGAAGGCCGAACAGCCTGACCCGGCCATTGCCATCGCCAAGGCGAAGGAAGAGGCCGAGCGCAAGGCCGAAGAAGAACGCCGCCGCGAGGAAGAAAAGCGCCGCCTGGCCGAGGAAGAGAAAAAACGTCAGGAAGCCGAGGCGCGCGAGCGTGAGCGTGCTCGCCAGGCCGAGCTGGAGCGTCAGCGCGCCGAAGAGAAGCGCCAGCGCGAGGAAGCCCAGCGCAAGGAACAGGAACGCAAGGCCGAGGAAGCCCGCAAGGAAGCCGAGCGCAAGGCTGCCGAAGAGAAGAAGCGCCAGGAAGAAGAGAAGAAACGCGAAGAGCAGAAGAAGCAGGAAGAGGCGCGTCAGCGCAAGCTGGCCCAGGAAAAGGCCGAGAAAGAAAAAGCCGAGAAGGAAAAGGCTGAGAAAGAGAAAGCTGAAAAGGCCGAGAAGGCGGCTGCCCAGAAAGCTGCTGCCGAGAAGGCCGCCGCCCAGCGCCAGGCCGCCGAGGCTCGTCGCAAGGCTGCCGTCAGCGCCCTGCTCAGCCAGGCCGGTGATGCCGACAGCACCACCATCCACGGCAGTACCAGCGGTGCCCGCGACGCCGGCTATGCGGCCCGAGTCAGCTCGGCCATCCGCAACAACACCACCTTCTTCCAGCAGATCAGCGGCAATCCGAAGGCAGTCTTCGACGTGCGACTTGATCGTGACGGCCGGATCCAGGACGTGCGCCTGAAGCAGTCCAGCGGCAATGCCGCCTGGGACAGTGCCGCCGAGCGCGCCATCCGGCGCACCGATCCCTTCCCCTGCCCCCGTTCCGGCAGCTGCGAGAGCACGCTGGAAATCCATCATGGCCCACAGGATTGAGTCATAATCAGATCATGAAAAGACGCGCGTTCCACCTTGGCATCCTTGCCTCCGCCCTCTTCATGGCGGGTTCCCTGTCGGCCCAGTCGATGCGCATCGACGTGAGCGGCGTCGGTGCACGCCAGGTTCCGCTGGCCCTGGCCCCCTTCAACGGCGCCGGCCAGGCCCCCCAGCAGCTTGACGTCGTCATCCGGGAAGACCTGCAGCGCAGCGGCATGTTCCGGCTGGTCAACCTCACCGAGACCCTCAGCGAGAACTCGCCACTGGACATGTCGGCCCTGCGCGGTCAGGGTGCCGACTCGGTACTGGTGGGTTCGGTGCAGCCCGTGGCCAACGCCCGGCTGGAGTTCCGCTACAAGCTGGCCGACACCGTGCGCCAGTCCGTCATCACCGAAGCCACCATGACAGCCGGTGAATCCGACGTGCGCCTGGCCGGTCACCGCATCGCGGACATCGTCTACGAGAAGCTCACCGGCATCAAGGGCATCTTCTCCACCCGCATCGCCTTCGTCACCAAGCAGGGCAACCGCTACCGGCTCAACGTGGCCGACTGGGACGGCCAGAACGTCCAGACCGCTCTCAACGCCGGCGAACCCATCATCTCGCCTGCCTGGTCGCCTGACGGCAAGCGGCTGGCCTACGTCTCCTTCGAGACGAAGAAGCCCGTCGTCTACGTCCACGACCTGGCCAGCGGCCAGCGCAAGGCCGTTGCCAAGTTCAAGGGCAGCAACAGTGCGCCGGCCTGGTCGCATGACGGCCGCAGCCTGGCCGTCACCCTCACCCGTGACGGCGGCTCGCAGATCTACCAGGTCAGCGCCGATGGCGGCGAAAGCGCACGGCGTCTCACCCAGTCCAGCAGCATCGACACCGAACCCGTCTACTCACCTGACGGCAAGTTCCTCTACTTCACGTCCGACCGTGGCGGTGCACCGCAGATCTACCGCATGCCCAGTAACGGCGGCGCTGCCTCCCGGGTCACCTTCGGCTCGTCCTACAACGTGTCGCCGCGCATCAGTCCCGACGGCCAGCAGATGGCCTATGTCACCCAGCGCAACGGACGCTTTCTCATCGCCCTGAAGGATCTGCAGTCCGGCGACGAGAAGCTCCTCACCGACACCGGCGAAGAGGAGTCCCCCAGCTTCGCGCCCAATGGCCAGTGGGTCATGTACACCACCCGCGCCGGCGGTCGCGAATACCTGATGGCCGTCTCCACCGATGGCCGGGTCAAGCAACGTCTGTCCAGCAGCACCAGCAGCGTGCGCGAACCCGCTTGGGGTCCGTACACCTGGTAGCGATAGCTGCCGGAACATTCCCGATGCCCGGCGTGGCCGGCCCACCTTTGGACGCCCCGGCCGCAAGAACCGCTATAGTGTCGTCAAGTGACCACCAGAATTCACGACATCCAGAGCATCACGATTCAAGCAATAGGAGCCTTCCGATGTTTTCCACCCTGTCCAAACGTCGTCTGCTCAGTCTCGGGCTGGGCCTTGCCATCCTGAGCGGCTGCACCTCGGTCGACCTCGGTGAGTCCGACGAGCACGCCGTCAGTGCCACCGACGAAGCCACCCAGGGCCAGGAAGGTCAAGGCCAGGACGGCAACCTCGACAGTGGCCACGACATCACCCCCGTCCAGCAGCAGGACGAGGCCACCGACCCCCTGCAGGATCCCAACAGCCCGCTGGCCCAGCGGGAGGTCTTCTTCGAGTTCGACAGCTTCGCCATCCTGCCCGAGTACCAGGCCATCATCGAGGCCCACGCCAACTACCTGTCCGCCCATCGTGACAAGCACATCGTGCTGGAAGGCAACACCGACGAATTCGGCAGCCGCGAGTACAACCTGGCCTTGGGCCAGAAGCGTGCCGACGCCGTGCGCCGCGCCCTCAGCACGCTGGGCGTCGACGAGAACCAGATGGAATCCATCAGCTACGGCGAGGAGAAGCCCCGCGCCTCCGGCACCGACGACTCGTCCCGTTCGCAGAACCGCCGGGTCGACATAAACTACCGCTGATCCATCCTGCCCGGATGACCTGACATGATCCTGCGTCTTCGCCCTGTCTTCCTCAAAGCCCCGCTGCTGGCCGCCCTGCTGGGCACCGGCCTGCAGCTGGCCAACCCTCCGGCCCAGGCCGCCCTGTTCGGTGACGACGAGGCCCGCCAGGCGGTGCTCAACCTCCGCACCAAGGTCGACACCCTGCAGCGTGACCTCTCCCGCCAGCTCAACGACCTCGCCAGCCGGCAGACCGACATCGAGCAGCGCCTGGGACGGCTGGAAGTCAGCCAGAAGGCCAGCCTCTCGCGCCAGAACGACATCGACAGCCTGCGCCAGGAAGTGGCCCAGCTGCGCGGCCAGCTCGAAGACACCCTGAACCAGCTGCAGCAGGCCCAGAAGAGCCAGCAGGACATGTCCGCCGACATGGATTCGCGCCTGAAGCGCTTCGAGCCCACACAGGTCACCATCGACGGCCGCCAGTTCAGCGTCGAGCAGGCCGAGAAGAACGAGTTCGACGCCGCACTCGCCCTCTTCCGCAAGAGCAACTTCAAGGCCTCCGACCAGGCCTTCGCCAAGTTTGCCAAGACCTACCCGGAAAGCCCCTACCTGCCTACCGCGCTGTACTGGCAGGGCGGGGCCCAGTACGCCCAGGGCAACTACAACGGCGCGGTCAACACCCTGCAGTCGCTCATCCAGCGCTTCCCCGACAGCGCCCGCAAGGCCGACGCCCTGCTGCTGATCGGCAATGCCCAGGTCGACGCCGGCAACGACAAGGCGGCCCGCCAGACCTTCATCCGCATCGGCAAGGAGCACCCCAACACCCCGGCGGCCAACGCCGCGCGTGAGCGACTGAAAGCCATGTAAGCTCGTCAGCAAGTGGAAGCGCCCCGTAGTGCAGGCCCCATGCAGTGCGATCCGCCCGTGCAGCAAGGCCCAGCCAAAAAAATTTCGTCCCTCCACTTGCAAAGCTGAAAAAGCGCTGATATCATGCTGATTCTTCAGTGATGCAGCGCACCGCAACACTGAATGACCTGACAGACAGGTTGAATCTGGGTCGTTAGCTCAGTTGGTAGAGCAGCGGACTTTTAATCCGTTGGTCGTAGGTTCGAGCCCTACACGACCCACCAGTTTCTCAAAAGCCCGGCCTAGCGCCGGGCTTTTTTATTTCCGCTCCGATCATTTTCGTATGCCATCCGGGCCTTGCACTGCAAGACCGCCCCGATGGATCTGCGTGCAGGTCATGACCTACATCCCCTGCACCGACAGCGCTACACCTTAAGCGCCCCCTCCTGCTTTCGCCGCGCCAGCTGCGCTCGGCACCAGGCCATCAGCGCCTCCTCGTCTGCAGGCAACGCCGCATGCAGCCCGCCCGTGAAACGCTGCCAGCCGGACTGGTGGCGTGCAGCCACCGCCGTCAGCACCGGGATGCCTGCGTCGATGAAGTCGGCAAACTCCATGACAAAGCCACCGCCCTCGGCTTCCACGCTGCCAAAGCGGTTGATCACCACCAGATCGACCCCATCGGCCAGTGCCTGGCGTAGCACCGCACTGGCCTCGCCCAGCGCCTGCGGGTTCAGGTTGCAGGCCACCGACGCGCCGCCCAGATCCTGTGACAGCTCGAACGAGCGGTCCGAGTGCAGGTCAAAGAGCACCATCCGCTTGCTGCCACTGGGGTAGTCATCCACCCGATGCACCAGGCCGCCCACATGGACGCCCTCGGCCTGCAGGCGCCTGGCCACCCGCTCCAGCACGTCTTCCATGTCATGCTCGTCATCGGCATGTTCCAGTGCAGCCAGAGGCAGATCCTCTTGCCTGTTTCCCATATCCTGTTCTCCTGTGCAAACCCTGATCCTGTGCAGGTGGACTCCGGCCAGGCATCAGGACCCGAAGCCAGCCTGCCGACGGGAACCATGACCGATGCCTCATGCCGGGATACGGCTCAGAACCGATACCCCGCGTTCAGATAATAGCTTCGTCCGGGCCTCGGATAGCCATCCAAAAGCTGATACCCCTTGTTGCCCAGGTTGCTCACGCCCCTGTCAACATCCAGAGCACGCGTAGTCTGGTAACAGGCAGCCCCCTGGCCTCCGCCCGGACAATCACGGCCCCCGAAGCGCCAGATGGTGCAACGTTCCATCCACGCGCAGCGGCACGATATACAGAAACCGAATGTCTTTCCCCGAAAGCCTTCGTTCCTGCACACCGGGGGTTTCCTTATCTTTGGATCCAGTTCGCAGGGTCCATCCGGACGCATATGACGTCAGGCACGTTCTCAGGAAGAACGCATGCCCATACCGGAAAGACCCGTTCAGCCCCTTTCTTTCCGTGTGCACGATGAATCCCGGCATTCCGCTCCCTCCAGAACTGATCCTCCAGCTTGGCAGCCTCAGCCCGATCCAGCTGGCCTGGCTGTCGGGCTACTGCTGGTCCCAATGCCAGCAGCCGGCCACACAGGCATTTCCTGGTCAATCCGGTCCCATAGCTGCCGTCACAGGACAGCCCGGTGGCGCACTCACACAGCCCGGTGCTGTCGTCGGAGGCTCAGCCGGCCAGACATCCACTGCCACAGGAGCCGCACCCGCAGCCACGCGCCGCATCACCATCCTGTCCGCCTCGCAGACGGGCAACGCGCGCCGTGTAGCCTCGCAACTGGCAGACAGCCTGAAAAAGGCCGGCCTGCAGCCCAGACTCACCGGTGCAGCCGATTTCAAGAGCAAGACGCTGCCCAGTGAAGACATCCTGCTGCTGGTCAGCTCCACCCAGGGTGAGGGAGAGCCTCCCGAAGAGGCACTACCCCTGCACAAGTTCCTGTTTGGTAAGAAAGCCCCCAAACTGGATACGCTGCATTTTGCTGTTCTGGGACTGGGTGATTCTTCGTACCCGAAGTTCTGTCAGGCAGGTCGCGATTTTGATGCACGTCTGGCCGAGCTGGGCGCACACCGACTGCATGATCGCGGCGACTGCGACCTGGATTTCCAGGCCACTGCCACCGCATGGATCGACGCCATCACGCCGGTACTGAAGAAACTGTGCGGAGACAATGCCGGATCAGCCTCGGGCAGTGTTCAGTCCTCCACCAGCAACGCCCCTGGCACGACAGGAGCCTTTCCGGGAGCTTTCCCGGGTGCGTTTCCGCTGCCTGGCGCTCCGGGAGCCTTGAACACGGCCGGCAACCTTGGCAGCTTCGCCCAGCCTGCTGATGCCGCCGTGGCCACCGCCGAGGCCCCGGCTGCTCAGGTCTGGACACGAGAGCAACCTTTCACCGCCAGCCTGTCGGTGCGCCAGAAGATCACCTCGCGCAATGCCGAAAAGGATGTCGAACACATCGAGATTGACCTGTCGGACTCCGGCATCCAGTATCAGCCCGGAGATGCGCTGGGCGTGTGGCCCGTGAACGCACCAGATCTGGTCAGCGAGATCCTGTCCCTGCACCGCCTGAAAGGCGACGAAACGGTGCAACTGGCCGACGGCACATCCACCGATATCCGACATGCGCTCACCCATCACGTCGACATCACGCAGAACACCCCGTCCTTCGTGCAGGCCTACGCCGCCCACAGCGGAAAGCGCGAGCTGCAGGAAATCGTCGAGAACGCCGAAGCACTGGATGTCTACCTGGCCAGCACCCCACCCGTGGGCGTATTTGCCGAGCACCCGCATCCGCTGCCGGCGCAGGAGCTTCTGAAGCTGTTCCGCCCCCAGGCACCACGGCTCTATTCCATTGCTTCATCACAGGACGACGTGGGTGATGAGGTGCACCTCACCGTCGGTGTCGTGCAGTTCCGTCACCACGGCCAGCATTACACCGGCGCCGCCTCCGGCTACCTGGGCCACCTGCTGGAAGAAGGCGATGGGGTGCGTGTCTTTGTCGAGCCCAACCCTCACTTCCGACTGCCAGCCGATGGCGACACATCGATCATCATGATCGGCGCCGGTACCGGCATCGCCCCCTTCCGCGCCTTCATGCAGCAACGCGAGGCGCAGGGTGATACAGGCCGGAACTGGCTCATCTTCGGAAACCAGCGTTTCACCGACGACTTTCTCTACCAGGCCGAATGGCTGCAGTACCGCAAGAGCGGTCTGCTCACACGCGCAGACCTGGCCTGGTCCCGCCAGGGCAAGGAGAAAGTCTACGTGCAGCATCGTCTGACCCAAGCCGGTGCCGACGTCTGGCAATGGCTTCAGGAAGGCGCACACCTCTATGTCTGCGGTGATGCCAACCGCATGGCACGTGACGTGGAGCGCACCCTGAAAGAGATCGTCATGACCCACGGCGGCATGTCCGAAGACGATGCCGACGACTATCTGAACGACCTGCGTGAGGATCGTCGCTACCAGCGGGATGTCTACTGAAGGCCCATGCTTTCGTCATCCCTCATAAGCCATCCGACGCCTGCGCACCACGATTGAACAACCCGAGATTCCAGAGAAACACCATGTCGAACGCCGTACTGGACAAACGCGCCAAGCTGCCTGATGCGCCCTTGGCCGACAATGAACGCCTGAAAGGCAACAGTCATTACCTGAAGGGAACCATCCGTGAGGATCTGGGTGACGGACTCACCGGCGGATTCAACGGCGACAATTTCCAGCTGATCCGCTTCCACGGCATGTACGAACAGGATGATCGCGACATCCGTGCCGAGCGCGTGGGTCAGAAGCTGGAGCCGCTGAAGAACGTCATGCTGCGTTGCCGCCTTCCTGGTGGCATCATCCAGCCACAACAATGGCTTGGCATCGACAAGTTCGCCACCGAACAGACGCTCTACGGCAGCATCCGGCTCACCAACCGGCAGACCTTCCAGTTCCATGGCGTGCTGAAAGAGAACATCAAGCCCATGCACCAGTGGCTCAACCAGCTGGGTCTGGACAGCATCGCCACTGCGGGTGACGTGAACCGCAACGTGCTGTGTACCAGCAACCCGGTGGAATCGTCACTGCACCGTGAAGCCTGGGAATGGGCCAAGAAGATCTCCGAGCATCTGCTGCCTCGCACCCGGGCCTACGCGGAGATCTGGCTGGACGGGCAGAAGGTTCAATCCACCGAGAACTTCTTCGGCACCCCGGTCATCGACAAGGCCAAAAGCGGCGACGACACCGAACCCGTGCTGGGCAAGAGCTATCTGCCGCGCAAGTTCAAGACCACAGTGGTCATCCCGCCGCACAACGACGTGGACCTGCACGCCAACGACCTGAACTTCGTGGCCATCGGTGACGGCAAGCATCTCGTCGGCTTCAACGTGCTGGTGGGCGGTGGCCTGTCGATGGAACACGGCAACACCCGAACCTATCCCAACGTGGCACGCGAGTTCGGCTTCGTTTCGCTGGACAAGGTGCTGGACTGCGCCGCTGCCGTGGTGTCGGTGCAGCGTGACTGGGGCAACCGCAGCGACCGCAAGAACGCCAAGACCCGCTACACGCTGGAGCGCGTCGGCACCGACGTGTTCATCGCCGAAGTGGAAAACCGCATGGGCGCGAAGTTCGAGCCCATCCGCCCCTATGAATTCACCACTCGGGGCGACCGTATCGGCTGGGTGCAGGGCGAGGAAGGCAACTGGCACCTGACGCTGTTCATCGAGAACGGCCGTCTGGTGGACCGCCCGGGCAAACCGCTGAAGACCGGCATGCGCGAGATTGCCAAGGTTCACAAGGGCGATTTCCGGCTGACGGCCAACCAGAACCTGATCGTGGCCAACGTGCGCCCCGAGGACAAGGAGCAGATCGAACGCCTTGCCCGAGACCATGGGCTGATGAGCGATCGCGTGACGCCGCAGCGCGAGAACTCCATGGCCTGCGTCTCGCTGCCCACATGCCCGCTGGCCATGGCGGAATCCGAACGCTTCCTGCCGCAGTTCTCTGACCGCATGGACGAACTGATGGCGCGGCACGGCCTGTCCGACGAGCACGTGGTGCTGCGCGTGACAGGCTGCCCCAATGGCTGCGGCCGTTCGATGCTGGCCGAGATCGGCCTGGTGGGCAAGGCCATCGGCCGCTACAACCTGTACGTGGGCGGCAATCGCGAAGGCACCCGCATCCCGCGCCTCTTCAAGGAGAACATCGTGCAGGAAGAGATCCTGGAAATCATCGACGGCTGGCTGGGCGCCTGGGCCCAGGGGCGCCAGGGCGAAGAAGGCTTCGGCGACTTCGCGGTACGCACCGGCATCATCGCCCCGGTACTGGACGCCCCGCGCGATTTCTGGGCCGTCGCTGCCTGAACACCATCCGGATGCCTCCGGGAGCGCATCCCGGCAACACCCTCCCTGCCCTACGGACCAAGGACTCCCACCATGCAGTACTTCCCCCTCTTTGCCGACCTGAAAGGTCGTGCCGTGCTGCTGGTGGGCGCGGGCGAGGCGGCCACCCGCAAGGCCGAAAGCCTGCTGCAGGCCGGCGCCGACATCCGCGTGGTGGCCCGCGAACTGGCGCCGGCCTTTCTGGACTGGCAGAACGAAGGGCGCATCCAGTGGCTGGCGCGCGAATTCCACCCCGAGCACCTGCGGGACGTCTTCCTGGTGGTCTCGGCCACCGGCGATGCCGAAGTGGACAGCCAGGTGTTCAAGGCCGCCCAGGCCCGCCACCTGCTGTGCAACACGGTCGACGATCCGCAGCGCTGCTCCTTCATCACCCCGGCCGTCATCGACCGCAGCCCCATTCAGGTGGCCATTTCCTCAGCCGGCACGTCACCCGTGCTGATCCGGCACTGGCGTCAGCGCATCGAGGCCCTGCTGCCGCAGCACACCGGCACCCTGGCCAACATCGCTGGCCGCTGGCGCGCCCGGGTTCAGGAAAAACTGAGTACCGTGCGCGAACGCCGCCACTTCTGGGAAAGCCTGTTCGCCAGCCGCTTCGACGCCCTGGTGGCCCAGGGAGACATCGCAGCGGCCGAGGCCGAGCTGGCCCGCCAGCTGGACGGCCAGGCCGCCCGACAAGGTGAGGTCGTCGTGGTGCATGCCGACCCTGACGACCCGGGCCTTCTGACCCTGCACGCCCTGCGCGCCCTGCAGGCCGCCGATCTGGTGCTGTACGAGGCCCGCGTCTCCGAGCCGGTCCGTCAGCAGATCCGCAAGGATGCCGAACGCAGTTGCCTGGCCCCGGCACTGGCTTCCCATGGCCAGTTCGATGGCACGGGCAGTCAGCATGTGGCCCACGTTGCCACCCGCCTGCGCGACGAAGCCCGCCAGGGCAAGCGTGTGGTCTGGCTGCGCTGCGCCCCACAAGCCCCCTCCGATGATTCGACCTGTGCACAGATCCTGGCCTCTGCCCATGTTCCGCTGCGAATCATTCCCGGCGTCCCTGTTACCGGTATCGGTTCGCAGTCGGACGAATCCAGGAATCGGAAGCCCGTCCCGGCTGCTTCCTTGCCGATCCCTGCGTCGCCGCTGACCACACTCACCACCACCTCCACCGTCCGGCGGCAGCACGTTGCCCTCCCACAACACCTGCACCGCCTCTACCGACGCAAACATCGACACGACACCACCCTTCGTCATTTCCAGGCGTCACAAAACCGCAAGATTTAGTAACGGCTTCCTATAATGGTCGCTTCCCTGACGGCCATGGAAAGCCCGCGATGCTTGTCTCCCCACACTCCATCCCTGATCAGCAGACGTTGAACACCGACGTCTGCATCATCGGGGCCGGCCCAGCCGGCCTTGCTGCTGCCCAGGAACTGCTGGACAGTGGCCTTGATGTCATCCTGCTGGAATCCGGCGGCGAAGAGCCCGACACAGCCACCCAGCAACTGGCCGCCGGCGTCTCCGAGGACACGCCCGACCTCTACCCGGACATCGTCTGGTCGCATGACCGACGCTTTGGCGGCACCTCGGTGCAATGGGACGTGCAGGTTCATGGCACGAAGAACTGCCACCTGGCCACCTTCGATCCCATCGACTTCAAGAAGCGCGACTGGATGCCGTACAGCGGCTGGCCCATCGATTACGACACGATGCACCCGTACTATCTGCGGGCGCTGAAGCTGTGGGAAACCGGCATCGACTCACTGGAGATGGCTCCGTGGGTCTCCGACGAGCGCAAGCTGCTGGACTTCAAGGACAACACCCTGGAGACCAAGCTGTACATGACCGGCTCGCAGGCCGCGCTCACCGAAGGCATTGGCGGCCGGATCAAGCAGAGCCAGAACATGCGGCTCATCATGAAGGCCAACGCCGTCGAGCTGGACACCAACGAAGATGCCAGCACCGTCACCGGCGTGAAGGTGGCCTGCCTGGACGGGCGCCGCTTCACCATTGCTGCCAAGCAGGTGATCCTCGCCCAGGGCGGCTTCCAGGTGCCCCGCCTGCTGCTGGCCTCCGACCGTGTAGCCAAGCATGGTCTGGGCAACGACAACGGACTGGTCGGTCGCTTCCTGATGGACCGCCAGATCGTCAAGACCGGCACGCTGTTCCCCAACCAGCCCATCTCGGCCTTCGGCCTCTATGACCTGCAGCACCGCGGCCTCTCGCACGTGCTGGGCAAGCTGGCCATCCCGCAGAAGACGCTGGAAGAGCGCCACCTGATGAACACCTCCATCGGGCTCAACGCGCAGCCGGCGTTCTCGCGCGTGAGGCTCGCGCAGCGCCTGTTCGGCCGCGGCACCACCTTCCGTTCGCCGGCCTACTATTCGCTGCGCAAGATCGTGCGCGACCTGCGTGCTCGCCAGATGCCCGAGCGCCCGCTGCACCACCTGCTGAATGTGCTGGGCGGTATCGACGACCTGGTGTTCATCAAGGTGGCCCGCGCCCCCTGGCTGCAGATCCCGTACAACCGCGACAGCGGCGGCTGGTACGAAGCACCGCACCGCGACCAGTTCTTCAAGGTCATCGACCTCTACCAGATCGCCGAGCAGTCGCCCGATCCGGACAACCGCATCACCCTCAGCGACGAGCGCGACGCCACCGGCATGCGCAAGCCGAAGGTGGAATTCCGCTGGCGCGACTTCGACATCCGCAGTGCCCTGGGCACGCAGGACATCGTGCAGAAGGCCTTCGAGCAGTCCGGCATCGGCCGGTTGCGCGTCGAACGCCGTGATGGCCTGCCCCTGGTCACCCAGATGACGGCCCACCACCCCGCCGGTACGGCCCGCATGGCCGATGATCCGAAGCAGGGCGTGGTCGACCGCAACTGCCGCGTGCATGGTGTCTCCAACCTGTACGTGGCCAGCAGCGCCGTCTTCACCACCGGCGGCTGCGCGCCCCCGACGCTGACCATTGTCGCCATGGCCGTGCGCGTGGTCGACGCCGTCAAGCAGCAGCTGGGCAAGGGCTGATCCCCCGCTACCTGCAGCCTGCACAAAGGCCGCCATTCGGCGGCCTTTTCATTTGTCCATTCGTATCGCGGGCATGACGGATGTTGCGAACCATATCGATTACCATACTGCCGTTGCATTTCCAGCACATACCTTTCATAACCCATGATCTCCTCCTGCCCCCACACCCTGCGCCGGCTGCCGCTGATGCTGGCCCTGGCCCTTGCTGCCCCCCTGGCCCATGCCCAGGAAGTCATCGTTGCCGCCGAAAGCGCTGAAAGCGCCCCCTCCGGCAAAGATGACGCCACACTGCAGGCCGTGCATGTCACCGCCGTGCGTTCCGAAGGCTTCAAGCCCGTCACCGTCAAGGCCGGCACCTTCCGCGGCGCTGACGTGATGGACGTGCCCTCCACCATCAACGTCGTCACCAGCAAGGTGCTGGAGGCGCAGGCGGCCGAGGGCCTGTACGACGCCGTGCGCAACACGGCTGGCGTCACCCGCCAGCAGAACGGTGGCGACACCTGGGACCAGCTGGTCATTCGTGGCGTGGAGGTGCAGAACCGCACCAACTACCGTCTCAACGGCTCCATGCCCATCATGAACTTTGCGCAGGTGCCCATGGAGAACAAGGCCCGCGTGGAAGTGCTGAAAGGCGCCTCGGCCCTGTACTACGGTTTCACCGCGCCGTCGGGCATCGTCAACTACGTCACCAAGCGTGCCGGCCTTCACCCCGTCACCAGCGTGGGGCTGCGCTTCGACACCAACGGCACCCTCCTGGCACATGCCGACGTGGGGCGCCGCTTCGGCGATGAAGACCAGTACGCGCTGCGCCTGAACGTGGCCGGCGGCCAGCTGGGCAACTACCTGGATGGCGTGGACGAAGGCAGTCGCAGCTTCGCCTCGGCCGCCTTCGACTGGCGCGTGACCAGCCGCCTGGTGCTGGCACTGGATCTGGAATACGACCGCCGCCGCACTGTCGAACAGGAAGGGGTGGCCTTGCCCACTGCCGTCAACGGCACCATCACCCTGCCCCGCGCTGTCGATCCGAAGAAACTCGTGGGCCCGGACTGGGCCACCTTCCGTTCCGAGACCACCAACATCCAGGCACGGGCCGATTACTCGCTGTCCGACAACTGGGCGCTGACCGTTGAAGCCGGCCGCTCCAAGGTGGATCGCGACCGCACGCTGCCCATCTTCCAGTTCACCAACGCCGCCGCCGTGGCCACGGGTGCCGGCCGCATCCGCGGCAACATGCAGAACAACGTCAACACGTCCGATCTGCTGCGCGGCGAGCTTGCCGGCACCTTCGACACCGCCGGTGTCACGCACAACCTGACGGCTGGCGTGGCCCGTGCCACGAAGGAACAGGATCCGGTCTACCAGCGCAACTACACGATCGCCAGCCAGAACCTGTACAACCCGGTAGCCATCACCAACTACACGCTCGGCGCCCGGCCGGCCAATCCCACCACACCGCTGCTGAAGACCTCCGACCTGGGGGTCTACGCCATCGACCGCGTGGAGCTGAACCCGCAGTGGCAGGTCATCGGCGGCCTGCGCTACAGCAAGTACAAGAGCGACCAGGGTACCAACCACTACGATGCCACCAAGACCACGCCCATGGCCTCGGTGGTCTACAAGCCGGATGACACGCTGTCCTTCTACGGTTCGTATGGCAAGGCACTGGAAGAAGGCGAAGCCGCACCGGCCGGCACGGCCAACCAGAACGAGCGCCTGCGTCCGGGCGTGAGCGACCAGTACGAGATCGGCGCCCGCTGGCAGATCTCCAACGGCACGCTTCTGTCGGCTGCCGTCTTCGATATCAAGCGACCCGGCTACTACACCAACACCAACAACATCTACACGGCCGACGGCGAACAGCGCTACCGCGGCCTGGAGCTGTCGGCCCAGGGCTCGCTCACCCGGCAACTGTCCTGGCAGTCGTCGGCGCTGTGGCTGGATCCGAAATTCCGCAAGATCAACGACACCTACAACGGCAAGCTGCCCGAAAACGCCGCCAAGCACACCGGCAGCCTGTTCCTGTCCTATGCGCTGGATGACTTCGCCCCGGGTCTGTCCATCAACGGCGGTGCCTATTACACGGGCCGTCGGCCGGTCAACGACCTGAACCAGGCCTGGCTGGGTGGCATCACGCTCTACAGCGCCGGTGTCCAGTACCAGCATCACCTGTTCGGCAAGCAGACCACCTGGCAGCTCAACGTCGACAACCTGACCGACAAGCGCTACTGGGCCGGTGGCGGCACCCGTCTGGCTGCGGGCGCCCCGCGCGTCATCAAGCTGGGCGTGAAGGTGGACCTGTAAAATGGCGGGATGATCAAGCAACTGCTGGCCATCTCGGCCGGAGCCAGCGCCGGCGCCTGTCTGCGCTGGCTGCTGGGCCAGGGGCTCAACGCCCTGTTTCCCGCCATCCCCCCCGGCACACTGGTCGCCAACCTGCTGGGCGGCTATCTCATTGGCGTGGCGCTGGGCTTCTTCGGCCAGAACATGGGCCTGGCCCCGGAATGGAAGCTGCTGATCATCACCGGCTTCCTGGGCGGGCTTACCACCTTCTCCACCTTCTCGGCCGAAGTCACTGCCCACCTGCAGGATGGGCGCCTGGCCTGGGCCATGGGCGCCATCGGCATCCACGTCGCCGGCTCGCTGGCCATGACGATACTGGGGCTGGCAACGATGGGAGCCTGGGCCCGGGGATAGACATTCCGCTCACCGTGGCGCCTAGAGATTTTTCCCAAGCGCTTAGGTTATTGTAAAATCCAAGAATGTCAACAGTGTATCGGTTCGATGGCCTGAGGGTCGTCATATATTCCAATGACCATCGACCTGCCCATGTTCATGTCAAGGGAGGCAAAGGCGAGGCCGTCTACATTCTGCATTGCCCTGACGGCCCTCCTGAATTACGCGAGAGCTTCGGCTTTCAGAAGCGGCAGCTCAACAGGATAAGCGAGAGGATCAGGGAGATTCTGTCTCTGCTGTGTGACGAATGGGGTGATATTCATGGACATTGACGACAAGACGCTTCTTGAGGCCGAGGCCAGAATGCAGAAGCTGCGTCAGAACGGCTACGCCGTCACTGCTCGCTATGACAGGCGGGCAAGCAAAGTCATCATTAAGATGCACACGGGGGTGCAGATGGCCATCCCTGTGAGGCTGATTGAAGGGCTGGCCGACGCATCACCTGCGGACCTGGAACATGTGGAGATCAGTCCCTCAGGGCTTGGGCTTTACTGGCCGGCAATCGATGTGGATATCTATATTCCTTCCCTGATGCAAGGAATATTCGGAACGAAAGACTGGATGGCCAAACACCTGGGAGCACTAGGTGGAAGTGTACGCAGTGCCGCCAAGAGCGCTGCTGCTCGTGAGAATGGGCGCAAGGGAGGCCGACCAAGAAAGGTCGTCAACCAGTAAAGGCCGATCACGATCCCTGCGTTGGCCATTTGTCATGTGTCTGACGCTGACTCACCTTCTGGCGCAGACGTGCCCCGCCGCCAGTACCCCTTGATGTGGTTTTGCGAGCCTTTCAGGCCGTGGGCATTGCGCAGATGCTGACGTATGATCCTGGCATCACGATTTTCCAATGCTCCCCAGGCCGCGTCGATGTGGGGCAGCTTTTCCAGCTCAGCAACGACGGCAGCCGCCGCATCCGTGCTGGCGCTGATGCGATGAAGCCGGGCGCCGTCAGGCAGCATGGCGTCGGGCAGATACGCCTGGTCCGCCTCGTGCGTGGTGATGCTAAACACGACCGGTGGCACGGGGTTGCGCCAGTTTTCCAGGATGGCGGCCACGGTGGGCAAGGCGGTCTCGTCGCCGACGAGCACCACGGCCCCCTCATGCAGGTGGCCGGTCTTCTCGTGGTATTCAGCATTGCTGAGGATGATGTCGCCCGCCTTCAGCCGGCTGGCCCACTGGCTGCCGGGCGTCAGCGCCCCGTCAGGCCCCTGATGCAGGTAGATGTCCACCTCCGCCTGATCGACGAATGGCGCCTGCGCACTGCTTCTGCCGGCACGGCGCAACGTGTAGTAGCGCTGTTCCCGGTAGAACGACATCATCACCTTCTCGCGGCGCTGGGCCGAGATGCGCTTCAACCACCACAGCAGCAGGCGGTTGAACCACCTCTCGGGCGCGGACATGTACTGCTGCACGGCCGGCAGCCGCGATGGAAGCTGCTTCAGCGTCTTCAGCGAAAAGAACCAGGCATGGCCCGGGGCATTCTCCGGCAGCGGCACGGAACTCTTCAGCGTGAGGCGCAACATGTTGGGGCTGGCGCGCCGGCTACCCAGCACGGTGAAGTACTGCTTCCTGCTGCCTGCCATGGCCCTGCCCTGGCGTACCATGGCATCGTAGGCCAGGTAATGGATGTTCTCTTCCACGTCCCCATTCAGCACGAAGGGAACGAACAGAGGTCTTGCGATGCCGTCCGCCCCGGTCACGACCAGCAGGCAGCCCTCCTCGAAAACGTCATCCAGCCGGGCCTGCTGTGCATCCGGGGCACCACCGGCACGGGCCACAGCCAGCATCTCGTCGAGATGGTCGTTGTTGACATGCTCGATGATGTCCAGCTTGCGGTCCTGGCCCACCAACGGGGTGCGTGGCGATGCTTGCATGTCGTTCATCTGGGCTTCAGCCATCGACAGTCTCCTGCAGAAAAGGCAGAGAACACGGGCAGACCCGGCGAGTCGGGGCATCTGTTTACGGAATGCCTCCCGGCCGAGGGCCAGTCCGAACCATTCAGAGCCAATGTAGACCAGATTTCAGAACGTCACCTTCACCCCCACTCCATACATCCGGGGTTCCAGCACGTCGGACACGATGACGATGCCACCGGCACTACGGTCATCGAATTTCCAGGTGGGCTTGCGGGCGTCGAACAGGTTGTCCACGTAGGCGTAGAACTGCCACGTCCGGTCCATCTGGTACGAGAGACGCGCATTGGCCACGGTGTAGGCCTGTACGTCGTAGCCTGGCAGGTTGTTGTCGCTGGAGTGGTAGCCGTCGGTGCGGTGCACATTGGCATTCAGCGCCAGCTGATCGGTGATGTTCCAGTTCACGTCCAGACCCGCCATGTAGCGCGGTGAACGGCCAAACTCATTGCCCTCGAAGGACACGCCATCCGGATCGGAGAAGCGGTGAATCTTCGTGCGCAGCAGGCCGGCACTGGCACGGATGTCAAGGCTGTCCAGCGCCTTGTAGTCCGCCGACACCTCCAGACCATAGGAGCGCGATTCATCGGCATTGCGCACCACGTTGCCCATCAGCCTGCCGTTCACGTAGTCGGGCACATTGACCTGCGAATCCTTGCGGTCATCCCAGAACAGATTGGCGTTCACCACCAACCGGTCGCCCAACGTGTCGATGCGCGTGAAGAGCTCATAGTTCCACATCGTTTCCGGGTTGAACTGATAGAACGAGCCGTTGGCCGTTCGCAACCCGGCGCCGCCAGGGTTGTAGCCACGGCTCACCAGCGCCCCCACGGTCCAGTCAGGTGACACGTCATAGGCCAGCGAGAGCTTGGGCAGCAGCTTGTGATAGGACTCGTCGAAGGCCAGGGGTGTGCGCGCAGCGCTGGAGATCCCGTTGCGCTTGACGCTGTCGTGCTGATAGCGCAGGCCGCCGGTCAACGACCATTGCGGCGCAAGGCGCCAGCTCAACTCGGTGAAAACCCCCAGACTGTCCTTCTTGTCGTGGAAGGACGACGTGCCACGCAGGTACAGCAGGTCATCGGCATCCACGTTATTGTAGTAGACGCCCGCCATGCCACTGAGGCTGTTGTCGGGCGCCTTGAAGCTGGCACGCAACTCCTCCGAGAAATCACGCGAATCCATGTGGGCACCGCCGTTGCTCATCGGAACGGATACCCGTTCGGTGTTTCTGCGGCTGTACTGCAACTGGTTGTCCAGCCGAACCCCGCTGCCCAGGTCATAGGCCAGATCATGCACCCCTGTCCACCCATGGGTGTTGAAAGTGGGCATGGTCGGCGTGGCATTGTTCAACTGGTCATGAGGATCATTGGCCGCCTCGGACGTGGGCAGGTTGCCGCGCAGATAGGAAAGCGTCAGTTTCGATTCCAGGCCCGGCAGCGCACCGGGCGTCCACAGCAACTTGATGCGGCCGTTGATGTTCTCGGGGCTGGTATCGGTATTCCCCTTGGAATAGGTGGGATTGACGTAATTGATGTAGGTGTCGCGGCTGCTGTAGTCCAGCGCAATGCGTGCTGCCAGTTCCTCGTCCACCAGCGGCCGCGACAGCATCACCGAGGCACGTCGGGCCTTGCGACTGCCCAGCTGCAGCTGCGCCGCACCTTCCGGCTTGAAGGTGGGATCCTTGGTGTTGACAATGACCGAACCGGCAATGCTGTTGGCACCCAGCGCCGCCGTCTGCGGACCGCGATAGACCTCGACGGAATCCACATCCCAGATGGACGTGGTGCCAAAGGCGGTTTCCCAGAAGTTCAGGTTGTGGCCGTCGACATTGACACGGGCCCGTGGCACCGTACCTCCATAAAAGGCGCCTGCGCCGGAACTGGCCCCCTGGCCATCGACGCCCCGGATGACGGGGGCACTGCCAGGCCCGGTATACAGCACGTTGGGGACGTTGCGCGTCACATCACGCACCGCAGCCGCCTCGGGCTGCTCCTGCAGGTGACGGTTGCCGATGACGGCCACCGAACTGGCGGTTTCCTTGACCGTGCGGCGCACCTTCTCGCCGGTGACGACCACGCTGCCCAAGGTGGTGACTTCGCCAGCATCGGCCCGCAGGCCCTGGGCCTGTGCGAATGCTGCCGGGGCGGGAAGAACGGCTGCAAGGGCCAGAGCGGTGGCCGTCAACCTGCCCGGAGCCCCCCTCTTGCGTGAGGCCCAGCCTTCCCTTGTATGCTTCCCCTCCGACAAGGACTGTCTGCGCTGGGTATTCGGCATCTCGTATTCCTCCCTCCGTCAGGCATGGGCGGCCGCGCCCCGGGGCTCCCAGAACTCCTTTGAACGGGCCCTCGCGGATGTGGCCTTTCAAGCTATTATTCAAGAATAGCAAACAATTCCCACTATCAAGTCATCCTTCATTCCATGACTACCCCGACGTCGAGCACGCAGGCCATGCCGACCCGTGCCGAATTCATCTTTTCCAGCAGCGGCCGCGAGCTGCACGCCCACGGCGTCCGCGAGACCATCTCGGTGCCGGCCGTCCATGGCGAGGCAACCGACAGCCCGCTTCAGCAGCAGGTAAGGGCCGCCTTCGATCGTGCCCGGAAGGCAGGGATGGAAAACCCGGTCGTCGTCGGGGCCATTCCCTTCGACGTGAACCAGCCCAGTCGGCTGTACGTGCCGGAAACCGCTGCCTGGCGCGATGCTGATCCATCCGCCCATGCGCAGGCCATGCCCATGCCCGCCCTGCGCTCCATGGATACGGTGCCGGATCAGCACGGCTTTCAGCAGGGTGTGGCCAACGCCATCGCTGCATTCCCCGCCGAGGGTATCCACAAGGTGGTGCTCTCCATCACCAGCCGCCTTCACTTCACCGGGTCGGTGCCTGTGGCGGCGCTGCGCAACAATCTGCGCCGGCTCAATCCGTCGGGTTATCTGTTTCAGGTCCCGCTGCCTGGCAACATCCACCTGGTGGGCGTCAGTCCCGAGCTGCTGATCGAGAAGCGCGGTACCACGGTCCAGTCCAACCCGCTGGCGGGCTCTGCCCGTCGCCAGGCCGACCCCGCCGAAGACCAGGCGACGGCCGAACGGCTCTCGGCCTCGGGCAAGGACCATCACGAGCACCAGTTCGTGACTGCAGACATCCGGGCCCGGCTGGAACCCCTGTGTGCCACGCTGGACGTGCCCGCCCGCCCCTCCCTCATCAACACGGCAGCCCTGTGGCATCTTTCCACCCGCATTCGTGGTGAGCTGCAGGATCCGCAGACCAATGCGCTGCAGCTGGCCTGCTGCATCCACCCCACCCCCGCCGTCTGCGGCACACCGCGTGATGCCGCACATGCGCTGATCCGGCGCATCGAGCCCTATGACCGTGGACTGTTCACCGGCATCGTGGGCTGGATGGACGCGCAAGGCAACGGTGAATGGGTGGTGACGATCCGCTGCGGCGTGCTGCATGACAAGTGGCTACAGATCTATGCCGGTGCCGGCATCGTTGATGCGTCCGATCCGCAGTCCGAATGGAACGAGGTCCAGACCAAGCAGGGCACCATGTTGCGTGCCTGCGGGCTGGGTGAAGAGCAAGCTGCCCCCATCCCGACCGCAGCCTGACGGCAAGCCCAGGGGATGGCCTGCCAGTTCTGGCTGGCGCTGCCATCCCATTCCATGCTTCATTCCGGTCAGCCCCCTTTTCAACATCCCCTTTTCTTGCTTCCCCGGCATTTCATCATGGCCATTCCTTCCATCCGCAGCTACCCCATGCCTGCGCCTGACAGCTTTCCGGCCAACAAGGTGGCCTGGAAGCTGGATCCCTCACGCGCAGCGCTGCTCATCCACGACATGCAGCGCTATTTCCTTCGCTTCTATGAAACCGACTCCGGGCTGCTGCAGACACTCATCGGCAACATTGCCGCACTGAAGCGCTGGGCCGCTGCCCGTGGCGTTCCCGTTTTCTACACGGCACAGCCGCACGATCAACCGGCATCCGACCGTGCGCTGCTCAACGACATGTGGGGGCCGGGTCTGACGAAGGCCGATCCTGCCCAGCAGGCCGTGGTAGCAGAAATTGCACCCGCTGACGGGGACGTGGTGCTGACGAAGTGGCGCTACAGCGCCTTTCAGCGCAGCGACCTGGATACGCGGATGAAGGCGCTGAAACGCGACCAGCTGATCATCGTCGGCGTCTATGCACACATCGGCTGCATGATCACGGCCGTGGAAGCCTTCATGAAGGACATCCAGCCCTTCATGGTGGGGGATGCCGTGGCGGACTTCTCGGAAGAGGAACACCGCATGGCCCTGAAATACGTGGCCACCCGCTGCGGGGTCGTGACAAGCTGCCAGGAAATCACGGACATTCAGCCATGAGCGACATTCAGAAACAGGACAGGATTTCGGACGACAACCGGTTCGTTGGAAAACGCGTTCTCGTTACCGGCACGGCACAGGGCATCGGTCAGCGCATCGCACAGCGCTTCGTGCAGGCGGGTGCAGAAGTCATCGGACTGGACCGGCAGCCCGCAAAAGCCGCGGGCAACGGCACGGGCGATGCGCCCACCTTCGAGCAGATCCAGCTGGACGTGACGGATACCAAGGCCATCGTGCAGGTGTGCGATCAGCTGAAGGCACGCTGGCAGACGCTGGATGTGCTGGTGAACGCCGCAGGCGTGCTCCGCATCGGCGGGCTGGACACGCTGACAGCCGAGGACTGGAATGCCTGTCTGGACGTGAATGTGACGGGCCCCTTTCACCTCATCCAGCAATGGGCGCTGGTCTTCAAGGCGCAGCGCCGGGGCGCCATTGTCAACATCGCGTCCAATGCGGCGGTGGTGCCGCGCATCGGCATGCTGGCCTATTGCACGTCCAAGGCGGCCATGGCGGCGATGAGCCAGACGGTGGCGCTGGAACTGGCGCCTTTCGGGGTGCGCTGCAACATTGTGTCGCCCGGCTCCACCGACACGCCGATGCTGGCCGGCATGCTGGGGGACCCGGCCGGGCAGCGCCGCCTGGTGGAGGGGCTGCCGGAGCAGTACAAGCTGGGCATCCCGCTGGGCAAGATCGGCCGACCGGACGATATCGCCGACGCGGTCCTGTTCCTGGCTTCAGATCAAGCCGGCCACATCACGATGCAGCAGATCGTGATCGACGGCGGAGCCACGCTGGGGGCCTGAGCATCTGGCCCCTTGATGCCTGCGCCTGCCTCGGCGGATCGAGGCGGCGCCGGCGGGGCGTGTTCCAGCGTGTGCGTCCTGCCCTGTCCGGACCAGCCCCCGTCACCGCCCCCGTCACCGCCCCCGACAGGCCAGCCGCAGGATGCCCAGCGCCACCATGGCGATGAGTGCAGCGATGGCGACGACACCGAAGATGTCGGGCAGGCTCATCTGGCGGGCGGTGAGGTCAGCCACCAGGAAGGAGCCGGCAATGCCGCCAAAGCGGCCAATGCCCAGCATCCAGGCCACGCCGGTGGCGCGGCCTTCGGTGGGATAGAAGCCTGCAGCCAGCGCCGGCATCGAGGCCTGGGCGGCGTTCATCACCAGGCCGGCCACGAAGACCACGGCCATCAGCACGCCATGGCCGCCGATGGCCTGACCGATGGCCCAGACGGACAGCGCCGTGGCGCCGTAGCCCAGCGCCAGCACGCTGCTGCCGTCGAAGCGGTCCATCAGCCAGCCCAGGGCAATGGCACCCACACCGCCCAGCGGGAACAGCGCCGTGATCAGCGATGCGGTGCGCGGGTCCATGCCGCTTTCGCGGAACAGCACGGGCATCCAGTTGATGAGGGCATAGAAGACCACCAGCCCCATGAAGTAGGCCAGCCACAGCATCAGCGAGCCCAGCCGGTACTGGCGCGAGAGCACCAGGGCAATGCTGCGGGGGGCCTGCGCCTGGGCACGATCGTGCCCGTCCCGGCGGGTCTGCAGGTAACGCAATGATTCGGGCAGCCAGATGGCCAGGGCCGGCAGCAGAACCAGCGGCGCGACACCGCCCAGCTGCAGCACGCTGCGCCAGCCCAGTGCAGGAATCATCCAGCCGGCCAGAAAGCCGCCCAGCGCTGCTCCCAGGGGAAAGCCGCAGAACATGGCATTGGTGATGAAGGCGCGCCGTGCCGGGGGGCTGGATTCACTGACCAGCGTGACGGCGTTGGGCATGGCCGCCCCCAGTCCCACGCCGGTAATGAAGCGCAGTGCCGTGAGCGTGGTCAGATCCGGCGAGAAGGCCGAGGCCAGGCAGGCGGCGCCGAACACCGCCACCGAACTGATGAGCGCCAGGCGCCGTCCCCAGCGATCGGCCAGCGGCCCCGCCATCAGGGCACCGGCGGCCAGGCCGAACAACGCCGCACTGAGGACGGGAGCCAGGGCCGGCTTGGCCACGCCCCAGTCCTGCATCAGCGAGGGGGCGATGTAGCCGATGGCGGCCGTGTCGAAGCCGTCGAACAGAACCACCAGGAAACACATCAGGAAGACGCGCCAGCGGACGGCATCCACCGGCTGGCTGTCGGAAACGTGCTGCGGCCGCGCTGTCGGCCGGATCTTGGAATCGGACATGTTGAGGATCTTCTGGCGTCGTGTCCGGAGGCCCAGGAGGATTCGGCGGAATCGGGCGCTGTCAGGGCGGGAGGCGGACATCAGCCCCGACTGCCAGCCAGGGCCCGGCACGGTCGCCTGATGGATGGACTGAAACACGCTATGGTAGCTGGTAGCGATTCCTTGACGCGGGCGTGCCTTTCCGGAAACCGGCGGCGCTGACCCTCATTTGACGGTGGCAAGGTGCTTGCGTAGACTGCAGTTGCTTTGGTTCCGCAGGGAAAGTCTGCACATTCCAGACGTTCCCGGGGTCTGCATCACCCGTCTTTCGGCGTCACGACACGCCATTGGCAGCGGGTTGAGGCAGATCCCACGGAAGTTGCCCGGGTGCTGTCGTCTGCCATCCACTGCACCCCGGCCACATAGGGAATCCAGCCGTCATCCGGACATCAACCCCGGCGCGGCACGAAATGGAACTGCCCCCGCAACTGTAGGCATGGAGCCTGTCCTCTCAGGACCACTGGACCCCGCTTCGGGTCCGGGAAGGCGAGGATCGGCGATGAAGTGCCAGTCAGGAGACCTGCCAAGGCAAGCTGTTGTTCATGGCCGGCGGGGTGTCCGGAGCAGTGAGCGATTCTTCTTGCAGTCGGCGTTCCGGAGCTTTCCCAGCTCCATGCCTTCCTGGCGTCGTGCCATGGAGCCCCGGTCATGCGTTCCGGGCCTCCTGTCCGCGATGCTGGTGGATGCACCGCCCTGAGGATTCAGGCAGCGGAATGCCGGACACGCTTGCACGGCGCATGGCTGTCGTCACGACAGCCAGCCCATCGGCAGACACGCACAGAGGTTCTCGCACCGCTCTTCCCTTCGACGGCCACAACCGTCACGACATCGAAGGAGCGAGAACCATGTCGACCCGTCATCACATTGCAGCCGCCTTGCTGGCCCTGGGGCTAGGCAGTCTTTCCCTGGGGGCGCAGGCCACCCAGTATCCGCTGAAGGTGGACAACTGCGGCTACACGCTGGAATTTTCCAAGGCACCAAGCTCGGTCATCACCGTGGGCCAGGCCGGAACCGAGATGCTGTATGCGCTGGGTCTGGGCAGCAAGGTGGCGGGCACATCGGTGTGGTTCAACCCGGTGCTGCCGCAGTTCAAGGAGATCAATGCCAAGGTGCCGCGCCTGGCCGACAACGACCCCAGCTTCGAGGCCGTGGTGGAGAAGCGCCCGGGGCTGGTGGTGTCGCAGTTCGAGTGGCAGATCGGCAAGGAAGGCGTGGTGGCCACGCGCGAGCAGTTTCATGACCTGAAGATTCCCACCTACCTGATGCCATCGGACTGCGAGGGCAAGGACAATCTGGTGGGCGCCGACGGCACGCGCATGAAACCCTACGACATTGCCGCGCTGTACAAGAGCATTTCGCAACTGGCCGAGATCTTCGACGTGGAGGCTCGAGGCAAGGCCCTGGTGGATGATCTGAAGGCACGCCAGAGCGTGGCTGTGCAGAAGGTGAAGGATTCGGGCATCAAGGATCTGTCGGCCGCCGTGTGGTTCTCCAGCGCCGACATGGACGTGGATCCATACATGGCCGGCCAGCAGGGCGTGGCCGGCTACATGCTGAAGGAGCTGGGTCTGCGCAACGTGGTGACCTCGGCCGAGGAGTGGCCAACGGTGGGCTGGGAGACCATTGCCAAGGCCAACCCCACCATTCTGGTGATCGCGCGCATGGACCGTCGGCGTTTCCCGGCGGATGACTACGAGAAGAAGCTGGAATTCCTGAAGAGTGATCCGGTGACGAAGCACATGGACGCCGTGAAGAACGGCCGCATTGCCATTGTCGATGCCGACGCGCTGCAGGCCTCGATCCGCATTGCCGACGGCATGGAAGCGATTGCCGATGCCGTGGTGAAGGCCGGCGCGGCGCACTGAGGTGAGCATGCCCCCTGCCCTGGCGCGAGGATGGCTGCGCCGTCTGCTGCTGGCTTTCCTGGCATTGGCGCTGCTGCTGCCGGTGATGCTGCTGTGCATGTGGGCCGGCGAGATCCGCATGCCGGCCGGCACCATCGGTGACGTTCTGGCCAACCACCTACTGGGCGCCGGCATCGAGGTCGATCCCATCGATGACGGCATTGTCTGGAACTATCGACTGACCCGCGCCATCGTGGCGGCCTGCTGCGGCGCGGGGCTGGCGGTGTCCGGTGTGGTGCTGCAGACGCTGCTGCGCAATACGCTGGCCGACCCCTACCTGCTGGGCATCTCGGCCGGCGCCTCCACGGGTGCCGTGCTGGTGGCAGTGGCCGGTGTGGGCGGCGGCGTGGTGTCGATGACGGTCGGCGCCTTCGCCGGCGCGGTGACGGCCTTTGCGCTGGTGGCGCTGCTGGCCCAGGCAGCCGGTGGCGGCGGACTGCGCAACAGCGGGCAGATCATTCTGGCGGGCATTGCCGGGTCGCAGCTCTTCAATGCGCTCACTTCGCTGATCATCACCAAGTCGGGCAGTGCCGAACAGGCGCGCGGCATCATGTTCTGGCTGCTGGGCAGCCTGAGCGGCGTGCGCTGGCCGGACGTGCCCATCACCACCGTGGTGGCGGCGCTGGGGCTGGTGGTCTGCCTGCTGCATGCCCGGGCGCTGGATGCCTTCACCTTCGGGGCCGAGGCCGCAGCAGCGCTGGGCATCGGCGTGCGCCGGGTGCAGGCGGTGCTGCTGCTGACGGCAGCACTGGTGACGGCCGTGATGGTGTCGGTGGTGGGTGCCATCGGCTTCGTGGGGCTGGTGATTCCGCACGTGGCGCGGTTGCTGGTGGGCGTTCGCCACCACCGGCTGCTGCCGGCCAGTGCGCTGATCGGTGCCCTCTTCCTGATGCTGGCGGATGTCTGCTCTCGCATCCTGCTGAAGGGCCAGGTGCTGCCCATCGGCGTGGTGACGGCACTGGTGGGCGCGCCGGTGTTCGCGATCATCCTGCTGGGACGCAGACAACAGCCATGAAGCGCCGGAGGCAGGAATGATCACGACGCAACAGGAATTTGCCGAGGTGCGCGAGGTACCCTCCCTGGAAATGAACGGCGTGAGCTGGCACGCGGGACGGCACACGGTGCTGTCGGACGTGTCGCTGGCCGTGAAGCCGGGCGAGCTGCTGGGGTTGATCGGCCCGAACGGGTCGGGGAAATCCAGCGTGCTGCGCATTCTGGCGGGCATTCATGCGCCCACGCAGGGCACCGTCCACCTGCACGGCCACAGCCTGCGCGCCATGGGACGTCGGCAGGTGGCCCAGCACCTGGCCATGGTGGCGCAGACGGCCGACACGCTGGATGCGATCACCGCACGGGATGCCGTGGAGCTGGGCCGCACGCCGTGGCTGTCGGCGCTGCAGAGCTGGTCGGCGCGCGATGACGAGATCGTGTCCGAGGCACTGCGCTGCGTGGGCATGCACGACCGGCAGCAGCGCCTGTGGGGGCAGCTTTCCGGTGGTGAACGCCAGCGCATCCACATTGCACGGGCGCTGGCCCAGCAGCCGCAGATCCTGCTGATGGATGAGCCCACCAATCACCTGGACATCCACCAGCAACTGGCGCTGATGGACCTGGTGCTGGCGCTGCCGAGCAGTCCGAGTCCGGACGACCCTGCTGGTATCGGGTCGCTGGCATACGCGATCCACACCGACAACCTGGCGATGCGCTGTGACCGACTGGCGGTGATGCACCAAGGCCGGCTGCATGCCATCGGCAAGCCGGCGGCAATCCTGCAGGCCCCGCTGCTGAAGGAGATCTTTCAGGTGCGTGCCACCGAGCTGTTCGATCCTGCAGACGGGGCGCGGATTCTGCGCTTCGGTGCACTGGCTCAGGGCGGCATTTCCGAGTAACCCGTTCACCCACCTGCCTGGCGCAGGTCCATCCATCATGATGTCGACTTCATTCTCTCTTTTCCGTCTGGGCGGGCTGGCCCTGTCTGCCACCTTGCTGCTGGCTGCGCTGCCAGCGCAGGCCGAAACTTTCCAGGTGAAGATGCTGAACCGAAACAGCACCGGCCCGATGGTGTACGAACCGGAATTCCTGAAGGTGAAGCCCGGGGACACGGTGAAGTTCCTGGCCACGACCAACGGCCACAATGCCGCCTCCATCGACGGGATGCTGCCGGCGGGCGCCCAGCCCTTCAAGGGCAAGATCAACGAGGAGATCGAGGTGACGTTCACCGAATCCGGGCTGTACGGCGTGAAATGCCTGCCGCACTATGCCATGGGCATGGTGATGCTGATTCAGGTGGGCGATGCCGATCCGTCCCGGATGCAGGTGCCCGATGCGGTGCCGGCGCGAGCGAAGAAGCGCTTTGCCGAGATCGTGACCCGGGCTCAGGCGTCCCACTGATCGCACAGAGGGGTGTTCACCAGAGCAGCCAGGCAGACCACCGCAGGATGCCGGCCTGCGACGACTGCGCAGGCACGAGCGCCTTGCTCATGAGCGAGCTTCTGCGTGACGTTCATTTTGCTCGGCGCTCTTGTCCCGGTAATGCAGGTACTTCATGGCCAGCAGGGCGGCGATGAGCACGGCCGGCACGGCCAAGGCAGCGGTGACGGCAGCCAGGCTCCAGCCGGCATTCAGCATCCAGGCACCGGCAAAGGCCGAGATGACCGCCCCGATGCGGCCGAGGCCGTGCATCCAGCCGTTGCCGGTGGCACGCGCCGGAAGCGGGAAGAAATGGCTGGACAGGGCGTTCATGCCGGTACCGCCCCCATTGAGCCCGGCACCGATGACAAAGGCAACGGCACACATCAAGGCATAGTGGCCACCGACGTAGCCGAGCAGCACCAACGCCGCGCCTCCCAGCAGGTAGGCGCCGGCCAGCACGTGGTGCGCCTCATGGCGGTCCATCAGCCAGCCCAGCAGGATGGAGCCCAGCGGTCCGCCCAGCTGGAACATGGCGCTGACGATGGCGGCCTGCTGCAGATCCATGCCAGCGTCCTTCAGCATGGTGGGCAGCCAGCTGCCCAGCAGGTAGACGAGAAACAGGTGCAGGAAATAGATGCTCCACAGCATGAAGCTGCCGGCGCGGTAGTGGCGGTTAAGCACGATCTGCACAGGACGTTCGTGGCCTTCCACCCGGGGCAGCGCCGGCAGCACGAAGACGGTGTCTTCCGAGGTGCTGCCCGGGGCGCAGCGCTCGACGATCCGGCGGATGCGCGCCTGGCTGCCCTGGCAATGCACGAGGTAGGTGAGCGATTCCGGCATCAGCGCCGCCATGACCAGCGACAGCACCATGGGCACCACGCCGCCAAAGACAAAGACGCTCTGCCAGCCCCAATGCGGCACCAGCCAGGCGGCCAGGAAGCCGCCGCCCGCTGCACCGACGGTGAAGCCTGCAAAGACGATGGTGACCAGCAGCGAGCGCCGGGCACGCGGCGCATATTCGGTGGCCAGCGTAGCCGCCATGGGCATGATGCCGCCCATGGCCAGCCCGGCGATGAAACGGTAGGCAATGAAATGCCACTGGTCCGTGGCAGTGGCCACCAGCAGCGTGAAGAGACCGAACATCATCACGCCGACGCACAGGACGCGACGCCTGCCGAAGAGATCGCCCAGCGGGCCGGCCACCATGGCGCCAAGGGTGAGGCCCGCCAGCGCAGCGCTCAGCACCGGCGCAAGGTCGTCATTGCTCCAGTGCCAGGCGGCCTTCAGCGCCGGCCCCACGAAGCCCATGATGACGACATCGAAGCCGTCCATGACCACAACCAGGAAGCACAGGGCGATGATCCACTGCTGGTAGCGGCTGACGCCCCGCCCATCCAGCAACGCGCGCACATCCAGCGTGGGAGCACCGGGATCTTGCCCCGCCGTCAGCGGGACGACACCCGCCGAGCGGATGTCTGATGCGGTGGATAGCGTGGAATGCTGCATCGGATCCTGCATTTCCATGATGACGACGGGACAAAAGACAACGGAATGGTCGATGGTACGGGACGCGACCATTCCCGCCTTGCGACACCCCTGCCATGCCCGGGGTAAGCGCAGTGCCCTGACGGGGAGCGCCGGGCTCGGAATGAGCCTCAGGCCATCGGGTCGGCCAGTGCACGCAGTTGCCCGGGCGTGGCCACCGGTAGATCGAAGTACGCCAGATACGCGGGAATCTGCTCGTAGAGCATGTCCAGTCCGCCCTGACCCTGGCAGCCACGTGCCCGCGCAGCGGCCAGGAAGGGGGTGACTTCGGCGCTGAGCACCACTTCCCCCACATAGGCATGCGGCGGGATGCGCTCGACATTGATGGGCAGGGGGTCTCCTGCCTTCATGCCCAGCGGCGTGGCGTTGACCACGATGTCGAAGCCGGCCGGGTCGGCACTGCCGGTGACGACCTCCAGCGTCGGGTAGTGCTGCCGAAGCCGTCCGGCCAGCGCCTGCATGACGGGCTCACGAACATCGAAAAGCGCCAGTCGCGCCACCCCGGCGGCGGCCAGCGACGCGGCAATGGCCGAGCCCACGCCGCCACTGCCCACCACCAGTGCCGAGCAGCCCCGGGCGCTGAAGCCGTTGCGCTGCATGCCGAGCACGAAGCCCTCGCCATCGAACATGTCGCCTTCCAGACTGCCGTCCGGTGCCCGTCGCACGGCGTTGCAGGCGCCGGCGATGCAGGCAGCGACCGAGACGCGATCGAGCAGCGCCGGTGTGGTGCTCTTGTGCGGCATGGTGATGAGTGCCCCCACGACGTTGCCCGTGCCAAAGAGCGCTCGCAGCAAGGCCGGATAACGGTCAGGCTGCGAGGCAAACGGAACGACCACCACGTCCTCACCCACGTGGGCAAACCAGGGGTTGTAGATCATCGGGGACCGAAAGGTCTGGGTGGGATAGCCGATGTGGGCGAGCAGGCGCGTGTTGCCAGTGATCATGCCGCGGTGTTCCGGATGAGGGGTTGCCAGGAGAGATGCGCCGAACGCGAAGGCACCAAATATGCGGGCTGCATGATGATGAGCATGCGGAATGGGCATGAGGCCATGGGGTGTTGCAGATTGTCCTCAGGAAAAACCATTAACATGTAGCCACTGCGACAGGCGCCAGGTCTGTCGCGCGACTCGGTCGACCCCGACTGCGCACGACGACAAGGAGTAAAGCATGGGTCTGAACGCTCTCTTTCTGGGATATGGTCGCATGGGCGCAGCCCTGGGCGAGGCCTGGCTGGGCGCCGGGCTGGTGAATGGCATCGATGCGGTGGATCCGATCCGTGCGCAGGATGTGCAGGCCCGCCTGTACCGTCAGGCCGCCGATCTGCCGGACACCCCCTATGACCTGGTGGTGATGGCCGTGAAGCCGGTGATGGCGCGCGAGGCGCTGAGTGCGCTGCCAGCCAGCCAGCTGCAGAACGCCACGATCATCTCGGTGATGGCCGGTGTGCCGCTTCAGACGCTGCGCGCTTCGCTGCCGCTGGAACGGCCGGTGGTGCGCAGCATGCCCAACACGGCCGTGATGGTGCGCCAGGGCTGCGTGGGGCTGTATGCGGATGAGGACGTGTCGCCGGCGCTGCGTCAGACAATCTCGCGGCTCTTCGATGCCGTGGGTCGTTCGTTCTGGGTCGATGACGAGGCCCAGTTGCACGCGGTCACCGCCATCAGCGGCAGTGGCCCGGCCTACTACCACCTGTTTTCCGAGGCGCTGGCCGACGCCGGCGTGAACCTGGGCCTGCCGCGCGAGCTGGCCAAGCAGCTGGCGGCCCAGACGGCGCTGGGTGCAGCCACGCTGCAGACGCAGTACGACGCCGATTTCGTGGCGCTGCGTCAGGCCGTCACGTCGCCCAACGGCACCACGCATGCCGCCATCGAGGAGTTCGAGCAGGGCCAGGCGCTGCGCCGGCTGGTGGATGTGGCGGCGGCCAAGGCCGGACAGCG
>ERZ772942.92-NODE-92-length-34326-cov-10.770681_pt1 | contig 34326 bp, 45 predicted proteins | sample MGYA00511135_ERZ772942 | MGnify/ENA primary metagenome ERZ772942 (study PRJEB29015, sample SAMEA2738099) | human oral metagenome | biome: human oral; feature: human-associated habitat; material: saliva | place: China | collected 2265 ... | reverse complement strand
AGGCGGAGGCGCCCGAGGAGGCGAAGCCCGCTGACGCCGGCGAGGCGCCCGAGGAGGCGGAGGCGCCCGAGGAGGCGAAGCCCGCTGACGCCGGCGAGGCGCCCGAGTCCGAGGCTCAGCCGGCCGAAGCTCCTAGGCCTGAAGACCCGCGCGTCGCCGACCTGCAGGCCAAGCTGGCCGCTGCGACCGCGCAGGCTTCCGCTATTGCCGCGCTCGCTAACGCCGGCCTCCCCATCAGTCTTGCCGGCCTTGTCGCCGCCGGCAACCCCGGCGATATCGAATCCAACGTGGAGGCGCTCGCCCAGGCCATCGCCGATGCGGCCGCGCAGAAGAACACCCCCGCCCAGCCGTCTCTTCCGCCCGACGCGGATGAGCCTGAAGAGGACATGCGGGCCCGCGCCCGCAGGATCTTCGCCTGACCGAACGAACACTGAAGGAGAAACCAAATGGCGAACTTCGCAACGACCGGCAGGAAGGTCGTCCTCTCGGACATCGCCTCCCTCCATTACCTGTCCAGCATCGCCTTGACCGTCAACCGCGACGCCGAGGCCGGCTACGAGCGCGGCTACGGCTCGACCGTTGACGTCGCCATGCCCGTCGAGGCCGCCTCCGGCACGCGCAGCAGCGCCCAGCGTGAGGCCCGCACCGCGATCACGTTCGGCGACCTGACCCGCAAGTACGTCCCCGTTAAGCTCGAGGACGAGCTCTACTCCGCGGTCCGGCTGCCTTCCGAGTGGTTGACCTGGACGCTCGCCGACTTCGAGCGTGAAGTCGTCAAGCCCCAGGCCGAGGCTGTCGCCTCCCTTATTCCCGGGAAGCTCGGCGCTGTCATGGCGACCGTTCAGGCTTCGCAGGCTGCCGACCCGAACGCTGCCGGTGTTGCCTACACCGACGCGAAGGCCCTCAAGTTCAAGGCCGACGGCTCCAACCTCCTTGAGGTCGTTGCCCGCGCCAACCGGATCCTCAACAATGGGAAGGTCCCGTTCATCAACCGGACTCTCGCTGTCGGCCCTGGTGTCGCCGAGGTGTTCCGCAAGAACAAGGACCTCCTGAACGTGTCCTTCTCCGCCGACAACGGCGGTCTGCTGCACGACGCCACCATCGCGAAGGTCGGCGGCTTCACTGTTGTTGAGGAGCCCGCGCTCCCCGAGGCGTTCTCCGTGTTCTACGAGAAGAACGCCTTCGCTCTGGCTGTTCGTGCCGCCGACGTCCCGGCTGGCGCTACGTTCGGCGACAGTGTCGCCCAGGATGGTTTCGCTCTGCGTCACATCTGCGACTACGACCCGACGTACGCCGAGGATCGTTCCGTCGTGGATGCTTACTTCGGCGCCGCCGTCCTCGACAGCCGCCGCGCTACCGCGGCCGGCCTGGCCTGAGCGGGCTGTGATGGCTGCTACCCCGCTCGCTTCTGTTGAGGATCTCGCCGGCTGGCTCGGCGAGCCTATAGCCGATGACGCCGACAAGAAGCGGGCGGGGTGGCTGCTCCGTCGCGCCTCCTCCCTCGTGAACGAGGAGGCCGACCGGATCCGCGACCCATGGACTGTCGAGACTGTTCCGCCCGGCGTCCAGGAGATCGTGCTGTCGTGCGCCGCTCGCGCATACGACAACCCTGAAGGCTGGACGGGCGAACGCCTTGATGATTGGATGGGGACCGGCAAGAAAGTCGACGAGGCAGGCCTGTTCCTAACGGCGACGGAGCGCCGCGCCCTGCTCGCGTACGCCCCCTCGGGTCCGTCCGGGGTCGGCATTCTCCGCACCACGCGCGAAGTGTGGCCGCCCGCATCTCTGAACGCGGCGCCGTACACGTTCGACGAGTGGGCGCGGCCATGAGCGCCCTCCGGACCCGCCGTCGACGGGCGAGCTGGCTCATGGTGGATGCCTGCGTCATCGACCGGCCGACTGGATCCATGAACTGGAACTCCGACACGAAGCGCGACGAGCCGACGCTCGAGCGCGTCTACGAAGGGAAGTGCCGGCTGAAGCAAACCACCATGTATGGGGCGTCGCAGACCGTAGGCGGCCACACGTACACGGTGCAGCAGACCGAGCTGCACATCCCGTACGGCTCCTACGATGCCCGCGTGGACGACGTCGCCACAGTGACTGGCTACCGGTACGGTTTTCGCGTGCGCGGCTTGATCAACCTGACGCACGCGACCGCGCAGCGGCTCCTCGTGGACGCGGTGACGGCATGAGTGGCAGCCAGGTTGACGCGTCGCAGCTGACGGCGCTGGCGGCCGACTTTCTGTCTGCCGGCGAAGCCACTGAGGCGGTTAAGGTATCTGTCCGGAACGCGTTGGATGCCGCAAAGGAGCGCGCCCGAAAGGATTATGCGGCTTTTCCTGACAAGGGGATCGCGAAGGTCGGCCAGGAGTTCTCCTACGACACGAAAGGAGGGGGCGCCGTAGTGGAGGCCCAGTTCGGCCCGTCGAAGCCGCGTGGCGCCCTCGCGAACATTGCGATCTGGGGGACCTCCCGCGGCGGTGGCGGCCTGCCGCACCCGGCCGACTATATGGACGACAGCGTCGTCAACGAGATCGGGGATACCATGAACGAGATAGTGAGGAAGTTGTCGTGATCAGACTGTCCTCGTTCGTGAAAGCTACGGAGCGGGCCCTGCGGGAGCGCTGCAAGTACTCCGCGTACCTCGGCGAGGTCACGATCGATAATCCGCCGATGCCGTACGTCCTGGTCGGCTTTCCGAAGGCGAACCTGGGGGATGCGCCCACCCTCGACAACGCTGTGTCGGAGGTCAGTTTCCTGCAGCCTGTTACGACGGTCGCGTCCACGGCGGACCGGCTCCTTGTCGTCCTGGACGATGTGCGCGCCGCCCTGGAAGGCTACGAGTTGCAGGTCGGGCGACAGTACTGTGAGCCTCTCGTCTTGGAGTACTGCTCCGCCATGCTCCGCGACAACCAAGTGACACTCCCTGGGAAGAAGCACCCCTTGTACGCGGTGGACATGTGGCGGATCCGGGCGGTCAACCGGTTCCACTGAGATACACTGACCTCATCTACTGGTACGCCGTCACCGCGGCGGCGGCATGGATAGGAGAGCAAATGGCTACCAGCATCCGTACGCTCGGTGATGGGCGCATCACCCTTGTGGCGCTGGCCGACGACAAGCGGGCCACCGACCCGAAGAACCCGACCGCCGCCGAGCTGAACGCCGGCCTGCACCTGGAGATGCAGGTCATGAAGTCCGACTATAAGCTCGGTTCGAAGGGCAGCACGAGCGTTGAGGAGCCCGTCCTCGGTGCCGCCGGTAAGGGGACCGTTCCGGGGCCCGCTGAGTATGAGGGCAACGTTTCTGTCTACCAGTTCTTCGATGATGACGGCAACTATGTTGTTTCTGACGACTCGAAGGCGTGGGACTTGCTGAAGCGCACCGGTCTTGAGTATGACCTGTACGAGCGTGAGGGTAAGAAGCCGGAGGTTCCGTTCTCTGACGGCGACCACGTCGATTGGTATCGTGTCGCCAACGGTCAGCCGCAGAAGCCTGACGACAGGACGTCGTACACGAAGCGCACTGTGACATTGTTCATCAGTGACGCCCGGGAGAACGAGATTGTTCTTGGCGGCGGTGTCGCCGCGGCGGCTCCGACGATCACTTCGATCGACCCGGCCGGCAAGAAGGCCGGCGACACGGTCGCTATCTCCGGTACGGGCTTCGTCGGTGTTACTGGCGTGACCTGCACGGTCTCCGGCAGGACCGCTCCGGTCGCTTCGTACCGGGTTGTGTCGCCCACGATGATCACTGCGGTGCTGCCTGCCGGCGTCCAGACCGGTAACTTCATCGTCACCAACAGCAAGGGCTCCTCCCCCGGGAAGTCCTACACCGTGGGGGCCTGATAGGCTTGCCCTCGCGGGGCCTGGCCGGGGGTGTTGGCGGTCTCTCCCGGTCGGGCCCCTTCCATTTCCGCCGCACCGCTTGACCGCCGCCGGAAGGGGCAGCCATGACTGACACGTCGCAGATCACTGAGGTGACCGCCGAGGACCGCACTGGCGACGCAGCCAAGCCGGAGAAGTTCGACTTCGCCCAGTGGATGGCCGGGTTCCAGCCGACCCGGAAAGCCTGCGTACTGTACGGGCGCACGGACCTGCTCGCCGTTATCGACCGACTCGACGAGGAGGCGCGCCTGCCCGGGCTGACGGACGAGCAGAAGAAGGAGCTTCTCGCTGAGGCGCAGGAGACGCTCGGAACTCTGAAGGCGTCGGGGGTCGAGTTCGTCGTGCAGACCATGTCCGTGTACGCGCAGAAGGAGCTCATGGAGCGCCTCGGCCACAAGACGAAGGACGACCCGGTCACCCATGAGATGGAGTGCGCCTTCCTCGCCGCCCATATCGTGGAGCCGACTGGCGTAACCGGCGAGGATATCGCCGGCCTGTACCAGGCGTCCCCGCAACAGGTGGAGAAGCTGTCCCGCGTTGTGCGGATGGTCGACACGGAAAGTCCGACCATCACTGCCCCTTTCTCGTCGAAGTCCTGAGCGCCCCGGCAGGACAGTGGCTGCGGGCGCGCGTGAAGCACGCCCTGCAATGGGGGCGGCCGCCCACAGGCATTCTGCGCGAGTCATCGGATTGGGTGCCGCAGGACTATGTCCTCGCCGAGGCGTACTCCATGTTCGAGGATTCGCTATGCCCGTGCGGGTGCGGCTACCCGCGTGACATGGCGTGGAACGAAATGATGGACGGATGGTTCGAGGTCCGTCAGGAAGTGTGCTACGCGAAAGCGGCGCGAGAGCAGTGGGAGGCCGAGCACGCGGAACGGAATCGCGACGGCGAGCTGATCGACCCGCCGAAGAGAGGGGCGCTCGTCTACGTCGCGGACGCGCGCGATGAGGGCTAGGTAAACTGGGGGCGGTTGACGTCGGAGGGAGCCGCGGTGGCAGATCGTACAGTCGTAGTGAAGCTGACGGCGGATGCGTCGGGCGTGAAAGCCGGCATGTCCGAAGCGTCTGCTGCCACCAAGTCCGCCGCGGACGCGATGCAGGGCGCCGGCCAGGCCGCGCAGGGCGCCGGCGACCAGATGGGGAACGCCTCCGATAAAGGCAAGACCGGCCTTGCGGGGTTGGCGGACTCGGCTCGTCAGAACGGGGCCGCATGGACGACGCTTGGTACGACCGTTGCCGGCGCCGGGGCCGGGCTGCTCGGCCTGGCGGGGATGGCCGGAACGATGGCCGCCAACTTCGACGCCAGCATGTCGTCCGTGCAGGCGGCCACTCACTCCTCCTCCGAGGAAATGTCGCAGCTGCGGGAGGCTGCTATCCAGGCCGGCGCCGACACGGCTTTCTCTGCGACCGAGGCCGCTTCTGGTATTGAGGAGCTGGCCAAGGCCGGTGTCAGCACGAAAGATATCCTCTCGGGAGGTCTGAGCGGAGCCCTGGACCTGGCTGCTGCCGGCGAGATCAGCGTATCCGAGGCTGCGGAGACGGCGGCCACCGCCATGGTTCAGTTCAATCTGTCCGGCGACAAAGTGACCCACGTGGCCGACTTGCTGGCCGCCGGCGCCGGTAAGGCGCAGGGCGGCGTGCATGATATGGCGTACGCCCTGAAGCAATCCGGTCTCGTGGCTTCTCAGGCCGGTCTGAGTATCGAGGAAACGACGGGGTCTATCGCCGCGTTCGCTTCGGCCGGCCTGATCGGTCAGGATGCCGGTACAAGCTTCAAGACGATGCTTCAGCGCCTGGAGAACCCGTCCAAGGGTGCGAAGAACGCGATGGATGACCTGGGTATTCATATCTATGATGCGCAGGGTCACTTCATCGGGATCACTGCTGTCGCGGAGCAGCTGCGCAACGGCATGAAAGACCTCGGTGAAGAGGAGCGCAATACGGCGATGAGCACGATTTTCGGGTCGGATGCTATCCGCGCCGCGAACGTGCTGTATAACGAGGGCGGTGAGGGGATCCAGGGGTGGATCGACAAGGTTAACGACGCCGGCTATGCCGCCGAGACCGCCCGCCTTAAACAAGACAACTTGAAAGGCGACATTGAGAAGCTTGGCGGGTCATGGGAGACCGCCATGATCAAGATCGGTTCTTCCTCCCAGGCTCCTGTGCGTTCCGTTGTTCAGCACATCACCTCCTTGGTCGATAAGCTCGGGGAGCTTGGAAGCGGGACGCAATCGATGATTTTCAATTTCGCTGCGTTCGGCGGCGCTGCACTGACGGCTGTCGGCGGCCTCATGGTGATGGCTCCGAAAATCGTTGAGATCAAGGACGCCATGAACACCCTGAATTGGACCGCCGCGGGCTTGAAGGGCAAGTTGGGTGAGGTTGCTACCGGCATGACCAGCTTCGGTCGGGCCGGCCGAATGATGATCACCGCTGCCCTGATCGAGGGTGTCAAGCACTACGGTGACGAGGTCCGCCGCACAGGCGTGTCCGTGGATGAAATGTCGTCGGCGCTCGCTCATGGCGGATCCGTCCTGGACAACTTGGACTTCAGTAAGGGGAAGTACTCCCTGCAGGAGTACTCGCAGGCTCTGGCGGACATTAGCCGCCCGTCCGTGTGGTCGTCCGTGCAGCAGCATCTGGCGTCCTTCGCCGATGGGATCGCGGGTGCTTTCGGTGCGGATACTCGATCTGACCTGCAGCGCACGAAAGATGCCCTCGAGACGACGGGCAAGGCCTTGTCGGGAATGTCGACCGATGAGGCTGTGTCGCAATTCAAGAAACTGTCGTCCGAGATGACGAACGGCACGAACAAGTCGATGATCGACCTGATCAACTCGATGCCGGACTTCAAGGCTCATCTTAATGAGGTCGCCAAGCAGATGGGGCTGACCGCGGACGACAACACTCGTCTCGCTATCGCCCTCGGCCAGATCGACCCGAACGCCCAGCAGGCCGCCGGCGGCACTAGCCAGTTGGACGCTGCGATCCGCAAAGCCAAAGAAGGAACCGACCAGATCGTCCCATCTATCGAGGAGGTCGTCAAAGGTATCAAGACTTACGGCGACACGGTGATTGCGAACTCCAACGCGGACATTAAGTTCCAGGAGGCCCTGAAGAACGTCAACGACGCCGTCAAGGAGAACGGTGCCACGCTGGATATCACGACAGAGAAGGGGCGGAAGAACCAGTCCGCCCTTAATGATCTGGCGTCCGCGACGTTCGCGCAGGTGCAGGCGGCGCAGGCGGCCGGCGCCGGGCAGGACGAACTGCAGTCCAAAATGGAGACCGGACGGGAGGCGTTCATCTCTGCCGCGGAGTCCATGGGACTCACGGAGGATGAGGCGGTCGAGCTTGCCGACAAATACGGGCTGATCCCCGACAAGATCAACACGGAGGTTACCGCTGACACGACGCAGGCGACCGAGGCCGCCGACGGGGCGACCGCTGAGATCAATGGGATGACGGGAACGATCAGCATCTCCGGTGACGCCGCGCAGGCGGACTACACGCTGACGGTCACTGCCGACTCCGTGAACGGGACGACGGGCGTCATCGATATCGACGCGGACAACGACAAAGGCCTGGCGGGCCTGCAGGAGACCGTCCAGACGATCGACAATAGCGACGGCACCGTGTCCATTCTTGGTGATGCCACTGGCGCCCGGTGGGAGAAGGATTCCATTCACACGGAGATCGACGAGACTACTGGTACTGTGACGATCTCCGGTAACGACCAGGCGTCCGGGAAGGTGCGTACGGTCAAGTACAACGTCGACCAGCTGCACGACAAGGAGATCAGCATCACCGCCAGGATCAAGCAGATTTTCACGTCTGTTGGCCATTGGATCGGTGACCACATGCCGAAAGGCTCCTGGCTGCGCGCCGAGGGCGGCCCGATCACCCCGATCAAGGGGTATGCGAACGCGGGGGCGGTGCATGGCCCTGGCGGCCCGAAAGACGACTGGATTCCGGCGTGGCTGTCCAATGGGGAGCATGTCTTGACGGCGGCCGAGGTGGCGGCGGCCGGCGGCCAGGACGCCGTGTACCGCCTGCGGAAGCTGATCCGCGACGGCGATATCAAGCGGTACATGGAGGCGACTCGCTTCGCTGATGGGGGCGCCGCTGGCGCTGTCTCGCCGTCCACGGGGGGCTCAGGCGCGATTTCCGTGAAGACGCTCCGCCGTGCGATGGATGGCATGAACCTGGAGTTGACTATCGACGGGCAGACCACGCTGACGTCTAGAATGAGAACCGTCGCCGACCAGCGGGTGGTGACCGCCTACCGCATGAGCAGGAGATGACATGGCAGACCAATGGATGGCCGGGTTCACGGCGGCGCATACGGGACTCCTGAGCGTCGTCCCGGAGCCGTCACCGGAGGGGTACGCCTCCTACCCTGTGTACGTCACGTCCGACAATGACCGGGTGCTGATCTGGCATCCGCAGGACCGGTCCGCGGTGTCGGATCCACTCGCCCCGATCGGCATCCCGACCACGTACACGCAGGCCGGCCTGCCCCCGGTGACGTTCACCCGTAGGTCCACGGGGTCGGACATTATCTCCGACTGGTCGGGGCACGTGCGCGCCCGCGTGGACTTGATGCCGTCCACGTCGTACACGTACGAGGGCGGGCTGTCTACGGTCACTGCTTCGACGGGGGTTGTGGATCGGTGGAGTGCGGTCCCTTCGCCGCGGGCGACAACAATCGAGTGCCGCACGAAAACCTTGGGCGACTTTCGGACGCTTCGCGACCTCGTGGAGATGGCCGGCTATCTGATCGTCGCCCACGACACGGAGAGGTGCCGTATCCCCGGGTGCACGATCGAGCCGATCCGCGTGGTTGCCGTATCGAAAGCTACCGGCGAGCAGACTGAGGCGCGCGCCCGCGGCACCGTGGAATGGCAGCTGTCCGTGACGGAACGGTCGAAACGGAAGATCTACACGGACGCGGAGCATGCCGGATGGACGTATGGCGCCTCCTACGCGAAGGCGGGTGTCAGCCTGGGGACGTTCTCCCCGTGCGTGACCTGGGGGGAATGGATGCAGTTCGAGAAGGACGTCCATGACGGCAAGATCCAGCAGCGTCTCACGTATCTGTGGGGCGGACCGGACCGGCCGGAGGACGACAAGGCGATCGGCGGGGACCGGTCCGAGAATTGGTCGCCGCACGGGAGGCCGACCCGCGGCGGTGGTGTGCGCAATGTGACGCCGACCGCGGGGGTGGGAAGCTTCCGTCAGTCGCAGCCGGGGCACCGCATCCACCTGTCCGTGTACGTCCGGCGTATCACCCATGACGGGCACGGCCTGTCGGGCGTCAGTGTGGGCCTGTGGTGTTCGGACGGGTTCGGTAACGCTTCGAAGAACCGGGCTTTCGTGTACGACGCCGCCAGCGTCTCGAAGTCTCTCCCGGACGACAATGGGTGGGTCCTGCTCCAGGACGACGTAACCGTCCCGGACGGGAAGCCGTGGATCGCGCCGTACATCCTGCTCGACGGCGCGAATGTGCCGCTGACGGAGTTCGGGGAGCTGACGATGGCGGATATGGACGCGCAGACCTCTTCCACGTTGCAGACCCGTACCTACCATGATGTGTGCGTGCTGCTCGCGGGGCAGGAGGACCGGAAGTGAGGCCGGGCCCGAGCATTCCGGAAATGAGCGATGCGGGCCGCTGGTCCGCGCGGATGGACGTCCGGTACGGCCCCAGATTGTTCAAGGACATTCCGATGACGTCCTGCTCCCTGGATTGGGGGGAGCTGAAGGTGGATGGCACGTCCGCTACCGCGCCGGCCTCCCTGCGTGTGGGCGCCCCGGACGACTACGCCCCGCGGCACGAGGGGGACTTCTACTCCAACTACGGGCAGATGATGTGCCCGTCCGTGATCTGCGAGTTCGAGCATGGCGGCAAGTACGAGATTCCGTTCGGAAGATTCCGCATCACGGAAACGTCGCAGTCGCCGGAGTCGACTCCCGTTCAGGGGAAGGATCTGCTGCTCGACCTGGAGGAGAACCCCCTGTCCTGGCCGCACTCTCCGCATCCGGGGGGCACGCTGATCACGGAGATGAACCGCCTGAATCCGAACCAGGGCATGACGGCGATCCGTGTCCCGGACTCGCGCCGCGACTATCGGATCAGCTCCTACCTGCAGCTACCCACGGATCTGCTCGTCTCCATGTCGATGATCGCGAAGGAAGCGGGCTGCGGGCTGCGGATGTCGTACCGCGGCGAGATCGAGGCGTACCCCCTGCCGACGCCATCGTCGGCGCCCGTGGAGACGTACTCGCAGGAGTCGCACATGGTGGTCGGCGCGGCTCCTGTCCAGTCTCCGTCGGGGCGTATCCCGAACTGGTACTCCGTCGTAGCGAAGGGGGACGGTTCCCGCCAGTACACCGTCCACAAGGGGGATTCGTATGAATCCGCCGTGAAGGACGATGAGAAGAACAAGACCGAGGTTGAGATGGCGATCGACAACCTCTACCTGAACAAGGAGCGCGTGTGGGCGGAGAACGCGACCCCCACTTATCAGAAGGATGCGGCGCGCTGGTCGTGGTCCCGGCAGCTGAACCCTCACTGGACGCGCACGGAGAACGGCTGGAAGTCCGACTACGACTTCAATTTCTATGTGAAGATGAATCAGGCGTACGGCTACTACCATCCGTCCTGGTACGGGTGGGTGTCGAAGACCACGGATCTGTCGTCGCAGAAGTCTTGGGACAAGGTTGTCGAGGAGGCTAACAGGTGGGCGAAGTTCGGCATGGACCGGGCGAAGTCGTGGCGGATCCAGCTGGTCGCCGACCCGCGCATCGAGGTCGGTGACGTGATCGCCGTGGAGTACAAGCAAGGGAAATGGTGCGTCGTGTCCGTGACGTCCTTCTCTCTGGACCTGATGGATCCGTCGCAGCCGATGACGTTGACCGGCGCGGAGCTGCGCAGCTGGTGACGGTACACTGTGGTGCATGACCGCATCTGACTTCAGTTCGGCCGGGTCTTTGTTCCTGGATATGCAGGATGCCCGGAAGAGCCATTCCGCCTCTGATTCCATCACTCGCTGGGTGAAGGGGCAGGTCGTCGACACGCCTGACACGGACCCGACGCTGCCTGCGGGGTGGGTTCGTGTCGGGATGCCGTACAACGAGCCTGACACGTACGTGACCGGGGAGACGCCCGGCCTGTACACGTGGAAGGGGGCGATGGTTACCGTCAAGATGCACTCCGACGGGACGCTCCTGTCGATCAGTGACGGCCAGGACGAGCCCGGCGATGAGCGGACCCAGGTGGAGCGCCTCGGCCCGGCCGGCCGGGAGATAGCCGGCGCTATGTCCGATGCTGTGAAAGCGCAGAAGGCTGCGAAGGAGATCGAGGGGCGCGCGGACGTAGCCGCGAAGGATGCCGCAGCCGCCCAGAAGGCCGCCCAGGACGCGAAGGTCGAGGCGGACGCCGCTATGCGGAAAGCGACTACCGTGGAGGGTCAGGCCGCCGGCCTGGACGGCAAGATCACTGCCGCTCAGAAGGCCGCCGCAGAAGCGAAGACCGCGGTCGCTGACGCCGACTCCAAAGCAACGGACGCGCAGAGCAAAGCGCAGGCGGCCCTGGACGCGGTGAAGAAATCCGGCGACAACGCCGCCGCCCTGGCGGCAGCGACTGAGGCGAAGCAAGCCGCAGACGCCGCCAAAGCACTCGCCCAGCAGGCGCAGACGGCCGCTCAGCAGGCGCAGGCGTCCGTTGCGGACGCCGCCCAGAAGGCGGCGAAGGCGCAGACTCTCGCCGAGAAAGCCGACGCGAACGCGGCGGCTGTGAAGTCGACAGCCGAGTCCGCTGACGCGGCGGCGAAGAAGGCCGCGTCGGACGCCGCCGCAGCGCAGGCGTCCTACAAGTCACTGCAGGCGACCGTGTCCGCGAACTCCGCGGACCTGGCGACGGCGAAGTCGAAAGCGGACCAGGCTACGAAGGACGCGGTGACCGCGAAGGATGCCGCGTCGAAAGCTACCGCTGACGCGCTTGGGGCCCGCCAGGCCGCGGATGCCGCCTCGAGCAAGGCTTCCACATTGGCCGGACAGGTGACGGTGTCGCCGTCCGTGCCGGTCCTGGCCGACGGGGCCGGCAAGCCGAGGGGGGCGGTCTGGTTCGTGCAGAACGGCCAGGGCGTGCTCACATCCCAGTATTCGTGGGACGGGAAGAAGTGGACGCTCATGCCTGTTGACGGCGGCGTCATCAAGGACGCGACGATCACGTCCGCGAAGATCGGGGATGCGGCGATCGGGTCCGCTCAGATCGCCGACGCGGCGATCACGGACGCGAAGATCGGCGGCTTGTCCGTCAGCAAGCTCATGGTGACGGGCGGAGCGAAGATTCCTCGGGCTGTGATCGACCAGTTGGCGTCAGATGAGGCGTTCATCGGGAAGTTGTCCGCTAACAGTGTGACGATCGACCCGGAGAACATGCTGCGCGACCCCGGGTTCACCGGGGCTCCGTCAGGGGTGTGGTCGCCCGTCGCTCCGCCCGGAGGGTCTGCGGCGTTCGTGTCGGACGTTAAGGATGCGCCGGGCGGAAGGTCGACCGGGGCCCGTCTGGTCGGGGGTACCGCCTCGGAGGCGCAGCTGAACCAGCTGTTCAAGATTCCCGCGGGGAAGGTGTGGGTCCTGCGGCTTACGTACCGGTACCTGCAGGGGTCCGCCGGCGGCCTGCAGCTGAAGGCCGGTGGGACGGCGCTCCCCGCGTTTCCGTACAAGGATGCGGGGTGGCATACGGAGGACGTGGACTGGACTCCGGCCAGTTCGGTGGCAGGTGGCGTCTGCCAGGTGTGTGCGGGCAAGGGAACCAAGGCTGAGGTCGCCGCGATCGTTATGTGCCAGAAGATCGGCGCGACTATGCTCGCCCCGGGCAGTGTGACGTCCGACGCGATCTACGCGAGTAAGGAGCTGTGGGCGAAGGTCAGCGCGTTCGGGTCGGTGACCACGGAAATGTTGACTGCTGGGAAGGCGACCATCACCGGCGAGGCGGTCGTCGGCGACCTGAAGGGCAATCGAATCCAGGGGTCGAAGATCTTGGGGTCCGGGGTTTACGCGTACTCGAAGTCGGCGGCGGCGCAGAACGCCGCCAAGCCGAAAGTGGAGGTGAAGGACGCCGGCGAGCGCGAGTTCAAGAGCATGCCCGTTGACCTTTCGCTCGCGTGGACAAACAAATATGGCGCCTCGGACAGCGACGGCCTGTGTACTATCACCTCCGCTAGTAAGACCGAGTTGCGAGGTAAATACACGTCGCGCCTCGACTTCACATACAACGCCTGCTGGGAGGTCAACTTCACCCTGCCGGCCGGGAACGTGATTGAGCCGTCGGTGGAGTTCTTCGTGGCTCACGTGCAGGATGACGGGAGCACGACGGGGTCGGAGATGCAGTTCAATCTGCTGCGCGATGGCACGCACTTGTCGCGCAACAGGTCGCTGGGCGGCTATCAGGTGCTCCAGCTGAACTCGTGGCGCGCCGATCATCAGGGCAACCGGGAGTACTACCTGCGGATTTTCCCGCTGTATACTCCGACGAACGTTGTCATTCGGAACATGACAGTGTATTGGTCCACGCAGGCGGATAGCACGTCGGTGCGGCTGGCCAACAACCATGTGTGGTTCAGGGACGTTAATGTCGAAAACGACGAAGATATCCACCAGAACTACATGAAGATCTCCACGTCGGGCCTCTACGCCTCTCAGACGAACCAGTTGCAGTATCAGCGGCCGCTGAAGTCTCTCGTTATGCCGCCGCACTTCGTCGGCACAACAAACCAGGAGCGTATCCTGCCTTGGCGGCATCCGGAGTGGTATCCGGGGCGGTTGAACAACCCTACGCCGTGGTTCGAGTATGACGCTCAAGATTTTTGGATCAATGACGACTATGTGCCGGTGGCGGCCGTGGCCGGCCTGTACTGGGTGGCGTTCCAGGCCACGGTGTCCAGCACGTACCCGTCTCATTGGCGGTCCTTGCGGATCGAGGTGCAGCCCGCGTTGAACTGGGCTGTCGGACTTGGTTCCACTGTCGCCGTGGAGCCTTACGCCTCGAACATCAAGGTCAGCTGTGCGGGTATCCTTCAGTTGCGGACGTCTCAGGGGCTCTACTGGCGCTTCTCCCACGCGTCGCCGGACGCGAGCGGGGACGATAGTGGGGTATTGCACATCACGAACACGCGCCTGTCGGCGATGTTCATCTCGAAGTAGAACAGGAGTTACGGGATGGCTGACACTAGATGGGACGGGGCGGTCGTTCCGACCGCGTACTCGGATTTGCTGGGCGCCTGGGGGCGTTTCAGTGACAGCGTGGGCACGTTCATCCGTGTTGCGTCCATGCAGGAGGCTCGTGCCCGCCTCGCGCAGGCGCCCGCCGGCGTGGTGACGTCCGCGACGCCGGCGATGTTCCTGATCGGCGGGGTTCTGTACTCGGCGAACGGTTCCAGGACTGGCGCCGACTACGACATCGTGCCCGTGTCGGGCTACTCGGGGGTGCTCGTCGACCAGTGGGACAAGTCGGACGGTCGGGGGCGCCCCACGTCGGACCATACGACGCGCCGGTGGGGGCAGTCCACGTTCCAGCTGCCCGTTCGCAGTCTCCTCGAGTTCAGTCTGGACGTGTGCGTGTCGATCGTGCACTCCGACTTCAACTCGGAGGACGAGAAGAACAAGGCCAGCGGGTCCTACTACTTCGGCTTCCTGCTGGACAACGTCAACCAATGGCAGACCGAGCTGCAGTACAACCGGACTTTCATGACGCATCATCTTTCCTGGAAGATGGAGGCTGATGCGGGCACGCATACGGCTGCGTACACGACGACCGGTTCGTACGGCACGGACCCGTACTGGCATTTCGATGGCGGCGTCTACCCCGGCACGCGGTTCCGCGTGTTCTCGCTGGGCGCCACGGACTGACGCCCCGACTGTTACCTGCCCCTCCTGTGAAACAATCGGGGGGGGCAGGTTTCGTATTCGCTTGGAGGGGTCATGGCCACACTGGAGCCGTCGGAGAGCCGTCGCGTGCGCACCGAGGCGCTGCGCGGCAGCGTGCAGATTTCCGCGTACGGGGCGCCGAATGGTGTCAGGTGGGCGCAGCAGGCTGCTGCGCTCGGCGGCACGCACATGCGGCTGACGAACATATTCGAGGAGTCGACCGTCCAGGCGGCCGCCAATGCTGGGGATAAGCTCGGCGAGATGGACAACAAGGTGCGCGCCGCCGTGGACGCGGGGTTCCGCATCGTTGTTGATTTCTCCTACTACCGGAACCTCCTTGTCAAGGAGGGGACGAACCCGTACTTCCTGGAGTGGTCGGCCTGGCTGGCGCCGATGGCGCAGATCCTCGGCCGCCGGTTCCCGGGCGCCGACTACGACTATGCGCACGCCCCCGAGGTGGCGGCCGTGGCCCTGTCGGGGGAGCCTGACATTCTGTGGGGTGACAACAACCCGATCCAGCAAGCGAAGTCAGCTGACCAGTACCTGTGGGCGGTCCGGCAGCAGGCGATCGCGGTCCGGAAGTTGGACTACGACGGCCCTGTCACTGCCGGCGGGTTCAACCACCTGAACTCGGATGGGCCCGACCGGGGCGCGTACGGTGACGCGGTGGACCGGCTCGCCGGCGTGCCGTGGGTGGACGCCCTGACGTTCCACGGGTATGACGAGCCGGCGAAGCTGAAGTCTGGCATCTCCAAGTTCGTGGACGTCGCCCAGTCCGGGGGGAAGCTTGCGCTCATGGAGGAGTGCGGCTTCAACTCGGACAATACTGCCGACTCCGCTAGGGCGGCGAAGTTCCGGGCGCTGGTGCCGTGCGTTGCCGCGTCCGGCCTGGCGGGCCTGGGCCTGTGGAATGTGGGTGACTACAACGGGTATGACGTGCGTGCTACCCATCCGGAGACGATGAAGGCGTGGAACGAGGTTGTTGCTGCGCTGCCCGTGTTGGGGCGCGCGGGTGCGACCGTGCCGGCCGCCGGCGGTTCGGCGCCGGCCTCGCCCCAGTGGGTGGCGTTCTCGGGTGACGCCACCCCCGGTGACACGTTCATGGCTGTGCTGGAGGGGGGCGCTCTTTGTGTGGGCCCTCGCTCGGAGTGGGGGACGGTGACGATCCCCATGGTCGGACAGAAGCGGCTGGCTACGATCCCGCCGGCAGTGCTCGGCGACCGGAAGCCTCAGCGTGTCTGCTATCCGCTGTTGAAGACCGATGGCACGTCGGACGGGTCCACGGTCGAGGTGTGGCCGAACAAGACTGTGGTCACGAACGTTGTAGCGAATGGCGGCGGGAAGCGCATCTGCCCGATGATGTACGCGCCTCTTGCATGACTGCCGTCACGCCCCTATCGGTGGGACACTTGGGCCATGCACGAGATTTCCTTTCCTCCGCTTCCGGCGGAGCTGATAGGCGCCGCCCTGGCGGGCGTCGCCTCGTGGGTGGGCTGGTTGTTCGCCAGGGCCGACCGGACCGCGGACCGGCGCGTTGAAGCGCTTGAGGCGGTTACGAAAGCGCTGACCCGGAGGGTGCAGCTCCTGGAGGAGGGGCGTGAGAAAGCGGAGGCGGCGCGCGACCTCGCCGAGGAGGAGGCGCACCGTCTCCGCATCCGCATGTTCCGTCTGGAGGAGTATGCGGCGGCTTTGCTGAGGTGGGGGATTGGTTTGGTGGCGATGATGGCGCCGACGGAGAGGCCGCCTAAGCCGCCGTCGCCGCCGGCCGACCTAGATGATGCTGGCGATCTTGGCGGCTGCGGCATGCCGGCTGGTGCCTTTCCATCGGACGCCGCAGCCGGTCACGTACCAGGTGACACCTCGGCGGGAGAGGGTGGCTCGGACCGCTGATGGTGGCTGGCCTCGGCTGATGGTCGCCTCGTGAGGGCCGGTCGCTGCTTTGAGTTGGGTTCGGTCCAGGCCGCACGCGTCGAGGATGGCGAGGGCTTCGGAGATGACTCCGGCGGGGGTCATGCGTTCACCCCCAGCCACTGCCAGATGCCCCAGGTGGCGAGGGCGGCGCCGAGAGTGATGAGGCCGGCGGCGAGCCCGGCGATGGTGTAGGCGACGCCGGCGAGGATGAGCTGACCGGCCCTGTTGAGTTCGTGGTCGTTGCTGGTGGTGGAGGCTGCGTGACGCATTAGGGGGGGTCCTTTCAGTTGGAGGCGTCCAGTTGTTCAAGTCCGCGGGCGAGCATGAGGGCCGCCTGGCGCGCTACGACGGCATTGCCTGCGAGTCGGATCCGCGCTGTCCGCGAGAGTGTTTCCGCCGGGGGGAGGCCCATCAGCCATTCGACGAAGGCGGGGTGGAGTCGTCCGCGGGCGTCTCGATGCGGCGGGGCGGGGGTGTGTGTGACCTGGCGCCAGGCGCGCAGGAGAGGCGCGGGGGGGGAGTCGGTGACGGCGGCCCATGTCTGCAGGTTCATCCCGCCGGCGCGCCCGTGTCTCCCGGGCCCCGTGTGCGCGGACGCGGTCGGCGTGGGGATCAGTCCGTTCGACGGCGTGGTCCGGCGCGCGCTGACGGGGCGCAGGCGCCATGCGCGTCTGGTCGCAACGAGCATGATGCGCTGTCGACGGTGGACGGCGCCCACCTCCCAGGCGCCGCCGCGGGCGATGGTCGCCCGATATCCGGTGCGGTTGAGATGGTCGGCGATGGCCCGGTAGGTGCTGTAGCCTCCGGGGACGTTCTCGGCGGCTATGAGGAGGGCGTGAGCGTTGATAGCGGCGGCGACGCAGTCGTGGATGAGGGCGCTGCGGGTTCCCGACCCGGCCGCCGCGCCGGCGCGGCGGCCGGCGTACGAGAGGTCCTGGCATGGGGCGCCGATGGCGACTATGGCTGCGTCGGGGATGTTCTGGTCGCGGCAGTCGGCGTGGATGGCGGCTGCCGGGAAGCGGCCCTGCAGGTATTCGCGTGAATTGGAGTCGGCGTCCGACAGGGACGTCAGGACTGTGGGGGTCAGGATGGTCGCCTGCAGGGCGGCGGAGAACTCTCCCGTGCCGGAGCACATGTCGGCGATGGGGATCGCGGCGCTCAACGTTTCCTCTCCTTCTCAGACGGTGCGGACGATGACGATGGAGCCGGCGGGGGCGGTGGCGTAGGAGCCTTTCTGGGTGCCCGCGCGGCCGCCGCGGAGGGTGAGGGTCCGGTAGGCGGGGCGGCCGGGGGTGGGGTTGTTGGATTCGACTCTCCAGGTGGCTCCCTCCCGGATGATGAGCGCCCCGGCGGGGACGTCCTCGATGGGGGTGGGTTTGGTCGGCTGGCTGGGGTACATCACTTCACTGTTCCTTTCTGGGGCCGTGGGAGGCTGTTTGAGAGCCTTTCAGCTGTCGCCCCTAGTGGCCGCCCGGGCGGCCTCCTTGAGGGTGTTGTAGAGGCCGGCGAGCGTGTCTGAAGGGCCGTAGGGGGTGCGGGTCGGCTGCCCGCCGCGGGGGTGAAGGCTGACCTGGCCGTCCTCGACGATGACCTTGGTGCCGGCGGGAAGGTCGGTGTCGGCGATGACGTTCCAAGCGGCGATGCGGGCGATGGTGGCTGCGTTCATGGTGGCTCCTTCGGCGACCCCAAGGGGTGGGTGCCCCTTGGGGTCTTCGGGTGGTCAGAGGGCGTTGAGGGCGTCCGCGTCGAGGCGGCCCATGACGGTCAGCCAGTCGCAGAGGTCGTCGTGGAGGCCGCCGTTGGGGGAGCCGTCGTAGGGGAGGCCCCACTGGTCGACGTCCTGGAAGGCCTCCTGGTCGCCGATGGTGAGGGTGAACCGGGTGAGGGGGTTGCCGGCCGCGTCGGTGCGGGGGGCGGCGTCCAGCCGGGCGCTCTGCGTGGGGTGGGTGGTGTTGGCGGTCATGTCCGTTTCCTTTCTGATCGGTTGACTGATCGGACGTGAGCGATGTTTCCATTGAGCGGACCGGTCGTCAACCCGCCCTGGGTGCGACTTCGGTCACGGGGCGGAGTGGTGGTTGGAAAGACGGGGGAATCCGCCCCTCCCTCTGTCATCTCGGCGCTCGGGAGGGGCGGATTGTGGGACGTCGCGGGGCCGCATGCCGAGAATACGGCGACACGTCCGGCGATTAACGGCACTCGGCTGTCGCGGATATCAGGACCAGAGGCGCCAGGAGGACGACTCCCCTTCCCCCAGCTCGAACGTCAGCAGCGCCGGCTTGGATGATTCCCCGCTGGAGTTCTGGAACCAGGAGCTGCCGGGGTCGATGGTCGGGGCGCAGATGATCTGTCGGCCGCCCCCGACCGTCTGCACCGAGAAGGAATGCCAGTGGCCGTGCAGCAGCACCGTGGCGTCCTGCATACCCGCCACGCAGCCGAACGCCTGTCCTCGGAACCAGTCGGCGACACGGTTCTTGCTGCCGGCCGCATGGCCGTGGGTGACCCCCATGACCGTGCCGTCCTGCGTGCGCACCGTCAGCGACTCGAGCCGCGGCGAGGGGGCCGCGAAGGTCACTCCCTCGTAGCCGGGGCGGCCTTCCAGAGCCATCTGAATATTCGACTGGATCAGGAGCCCGTAGTCGTCTGCGGCGATGTTCGCCCGGTAGGCCCGGCCGATTCCCGTGCGGACCTGGCAGTGGTTGGACGGCACTGCTACGTAGGCGACCGACGGGCAGGCCGCGGCGAGCTGCCGGACGCAGTCGGCGAGGACTGCCTGGGCGGTGCGGATCTGCTCGACGAGGCCCATGTCGCAGGTCTGCGCCTGGCTGACCGTGTTCGTGAAATTTTCCGTGCTGTCGCCGCAGTCCACCATGATGACCTCGTCGTAGCGGGAGGCGTCGAGGGCGATCCCGGCGATCGCGGACCGGACCGCTTCGACAGTCTCCTTGGTTCCTCCGCGGGTGTCCGTCTTGCCGATCTGCATATCGGAGATGACGACCACGTATGTGCCCTTCCGGGGGCGGCCCGCGGCCGGCGTCGGCTTCTCGGCGAACAGGGGGGCTATGTCGCCGTAGGCCAGGCGTTTCGCCTCCGCCCGCTCGGCCGCGCCGGGCTTCCAGGTGATCTTCTCGTAGGAGCCGTCGGCCAGGCGGACGGTCTTGCCGCGGGCGGTGATCGCTTCGGTGGGGACCTCGAAGAAGGCGTCGACGTCCCGCTGGTGCTGCTCGGAGCGGCGCTTCAGGGCCTTTCTGTGCCGGCGGACGGCGGCCTCGCTGGTGCCGTACTCATCGGCGATGGCCTGGTTGGTGCGCCGCTGGTGCTGGGGGAGGGAGTCGTTCGCGATGATGGCTTCGTCCAGGGGTGTCATGTCACTCTCCTGCTTTGTAGTTGTTGACCCACTGGCGGAGGCGGAACATGTTGAACCCCGCCCACGAGTCGTAGGTGCGGCCCGTGCTCCTGTCGGCGACATAGCAGACGGGGGCGGCGGTGTAGTTGTGCTCGGCGGCGAGCTTCTGCGCGGCTTCGTCGTCCTTGAAGCGCGTCTCCATGTAGGGGGTGTTGTTCTTGGTGAGGTACCGCTTGGAGGAGCGGCACTGCTGGCAGCCGGGCTGGCCGGCGATGTAGATCTCATATGAAGCCACGGTTTGTTTCTCCTTGCTTACGAGGTGCGGGGTTGAGTGGCGGGGCCGGCGGTCGGCTGGCCCCGCCGTCGAGCATGTCAGAAGGGGCAGCTGTCGAAGTCGGACGGTCCGATCAGCGGGTCTGCGGCGGCCTGGCCGAGCTGGCCGGGCTGGTACTGGCTTCGGGCGTCTCCGTCCCGGTCGGCTTTGCGGATGTATCCGCAGAGGCGGCAGTTGCGCAGGTCGTGGTCGATGCCCTCCTTCTCGCCCGCGTGCCACTGCCGGATGACCATTGTGCCGGTGATGGTGACCCGGTCCCCCTTCTTGAGGGTGTCCGCGATGTAGGTGTTCTCCTCTCCGAACAGGGCGGCGGACACGTACAGCGGGGCGCCGTCGTCGCCCCAGCGGCCTGTGGACTTGTCTTTCGCTCTGCGCGTGGCGCCGATGCGGAGGGAGGTGATGGGGGTGCCGGAGTGCGCGTAGTGGACCTCGGGGTCCTTGACGAGGGTTCCGGTGGTTACTGTCTCAACGGCCATGGCGGGGATTCCTTTCAGTTGATGAGGGCGGCTTTGATCTGGACGTCCTGGCGGCGTGCGTAGTCGTACGCCTGGAAGCCGGCCGCGCAGCCGGCGGGGATGAGGGACACGACCGCGGGTCGGCCGACCGACTCGACCGCGCCATGGTCTGCGCGATCGATGACGACGGGGACGTCTCCGTGTTTCTCGGTGATATCGGTGAGGTACCCGATGAGCTCTTTGGCGGTGACTACTCGGGCGGTCATTCTGCGGTGTCCTTCCTGTTGGCGTGATTCAGAATGGTGATGAAGTCCGTGACTGTCATGGTCACCCACTGGTCTCCGGCCTTGGCGTTGCCGTGGCGTTTGTGGATGACGACGCCGGTCAGGGCCCCGATGTTCGACGCTTCAGTGTGCGCCTCCCGCGCCCATTGAGGCAAGCTCATCCGGGTGACGTTCTTGCATTCAACGGCGATCTGTCTGCTGCGGCAGGCGACCCCGTACAGGTCGCCCGAGTCGGCGGCGCCGGTCTTGACCTGCCGGTCGACGCGGCAGTCTTCTAGGCGGCTGTCGAGGTGGTCGGCGATGAGCCTCTCGAATCTGGAGCCGGCGGCTTTAGCGGATCTCAGGTTGCGTCCCACGGTTCGCGCTCTCCTTCCCGGCTTGCCGGGAGTCGTGGTCGGCAATGTTGTCGGTCATGAGATCACCGCCATGGGGGCGCCGGTGGTGTCGGCGCGGTACTGGTCCCAGCCGCCGGCGCGTCCGGTCTTGACCGTGTTGACCATGAGCAGGCCGTCCGCCTGCTCGTAGCCGATGCCGCCGCCGGCGATGACGGCGACAGGAGTGTCGTTGCCGTACCGGAACGCGGCGTCCTGCAGCTGTCCCATGAGGCGCCCGATGGTGAGGGCGCCGGCTTCGTGGATGGCGTAGTCGCGGATCGTGGCTCCGGTGCCGGTGGACCCGAATCCGCCCTGGCCGCGGTCCGTGTCGTCCTCCACGACGCCTTCCTCCGTCTCGACGGGCGGCTGGGAGTGGATGATCAGTTGGCAGATCCGCTCCTCGGCGGTGATCGGTACCGGCTCCGCGAAGGCGATCACGGGGAGTTTCAGGTTGCCGCGGTAGTCGGAGTCGATGATGCCGACGCCGTTGGGCATGGCCAGCCCTTTCCGGGCGACCGAGGATCGCAGGACCAGCTGCCCGTAGTAGCCGTCGGGGATCGCGACCCGGATGCCGAGGTCGATCGTGTGCACGGCGCCACGGCGGACGATGCGGCCCTGCCCCTCGGGGACGTACAGGTCCAGGCCGGCGTCCGTGGCGTGCGCCCTGGTCGGCGACTCGACGTTCATGACTTTCTGGAGGGTGACTTTCATGGTGGTGGTTCCTTTCAGCGTTCAGTCCACAGGGAGCGGTCTCTTCCGCGGGTGAGGTCGTGCGGGCCGGAGTGGTAGGAGTCGATTTCGTTCTCCTCCCAGGCGAGCGGCGAGTGGCCGCCGGCAACGACGGCGGTTTTGTGGGCGGCTATGGAGGTCTTGTTCGGGGGGACCGGACGGCATTGGAGTCGCTGCCATGCGCAGGCCAGGCGGAGTCTCGCTTCGGGGTCGACGTACTCGCCCGCGCGTCCCTTCGCGACCGCGCGCGGCGTGACGCCTGCCATCCGGGCGATGCGGTGCTCGTCGTAGCCGATCCACATGAGTGACAGGAGCCGCCGCTGCAGCCCGATCGGGGTGACGAGGGTGATGGGGATCGCGGTCACTGGTCGCCCTCCGGGTTCTTACCGGCCTGCCAGGTCGTGAGCACGGCCTCCAGGGAGTCGGGGTCGTCCATGCTGGCGCCCCCCTCCTGGGCTCGCTTCCATACGTCGCCGGGGCTGGCGCCGGTCTCCTTGCAGTAGTCCATGAGCATGGTGCGGGTCATGTTGCGGAGGGCTCCCTGTTCGGAGGCGGGCTCGGGGTTCGGGGCGGGGATCGTGGTGGGGCGGTCGGGGATGATCCCGGCTTCGTGCTTCCGTTCGGTAGGGGGCGGAACGTCCTTGGGGCCTGAGGCGTTCTCGGCGATTCTGCGGGCCTTTCCCTGGGCGCCCGCCCTGTTGGCCGCCTCTGTCTCCGCGGGGCGCTCCAGCGGCCTCCGGGGTTCGCTGGTGAGCTCTTCCGCGGTGTACACGTTCCCGGCGAGGGCGTCCGACGCGCCCTGGCGGCACACTTCGGTGATGGCGCGGGCTCGGAGCATCTGCCGGGGGTACTGCGTCCACGGTCCTCGGTTGCCCCACAGGCCCGCCTCGCGGGCTTTCTTCTCGTTCCAGGTGACGGTGAACTCGTAGTCGGGGTCGTCCGCGCGGACGATGCTGGCGGTGACGCTGTTGCCCTCTTCGTGGATGCGGAGCTTGTGGCCGGCCCGGCGGACGATGGCTCCCATGAGGTCGGCGGACATGGTCATCTTGCCGCGGGCTACGACCATGGATTGCATGACCTGGGTGTAGGGGACGCCGAGTGCGTCGCCGATATCCATCGCCCAGATTATGTCGGCGGGCTTGCCGCGGTATTCGGCGGGGATGAGGGATGACTGGGAGACGATCTTCGCGTGTTCGATGCGGTCCATCAGAGGGCTCCTTTCATTACTGTTCCGAGGAGGGCGGCGGCTACGTCGGCGGGGTGCGAGTCGCATTGGTAGGGGACGTCGGCGTGGGAGCGTCCCGCGCGGATGGTGACCCCGGCTTCGCCGACTCGGGCGGAGAGCAGGTCCTGCCGGTCGGTGAAGATGAACAGCCGGGCCGGGTCTGCGTCTACGAGCGGCTCGTCGATGATGAACTGCGGGCCGGGGTGGTGGCGGAGGCAGCATTCGGCGATGACTCTGGCCATGGGCGCCCTGTCCTGTCTGGGGGCGAATCGGCCGATCATGCTTCCTCCACGCGTGCGTCGTTGAGGGCTGTTCGGACGGTGTTGTTGATGGCGTCCTGGCTTCCGTTGGGGTCGCAGGTGTATCTGCTGCCGGCGGAGTCGAGGGCGTACAGGCCGTCATCGTCGATTGATGCGATCACGTTGCCCCTCTCGGTGCGGGCCTCGATGTAGGGGGAGCCGTGGGTGGTGCGACGGAAAGCGGCGTATTCCGTGGCGGCGAGGAGGTCGCGGATGACGGTCAGGAGGGGGAGGAGGAGGCGGGACTGCGTGAGCGGCGACATGGGCGGCTCCTTTCAGTTGGTGGGCTTGATGGCGGTGAGAATGTCGGTGATGGCTTCGCGGGCCTGGGACAGGTCGCGTTTGGAGGCGGGCCAGCGATGGCTGCGGGTGATCGCCCAGGCGGAGAAGTCTGAGTTCCGGCCTTTCTCAATGTGGATGGCGCCGGGGCCGTAGTCGATCTCCGCGACCTCGGTGCCGTCCGGGAGCGTCCCGGTGATGGCGGGGGCCCCGCCGGCGAGGAGGTCGGAGAGCCGTTCGAGTAGGTAGGTCGGGGTCATTTCCCGCGCCTCCTGCTCGCGGAGGTCGCCCGACCGCGGTGACGTGCGGGCGTAGTCCAGCATGGTGGTCAGCTGCTCGCTCATGGCGTCCGTGTCGCCGTCCGCCCAGGCGCCGCCGCCGGGCTGCGAGTACCAGACGTACATGCCGCCGTAGTCGTAGATGTTGGTCTTCCTGGCGGTGCCCTCGACGGCGATCATCCGGTCGCCGAAGTCGTCGGACTCGGTGATGGTCGCGGACTCACCTTCGTGGAGGAGCGGGGAGAGGGCGTTGAGGATGTATTCGAGTGTCATGTCGAGGCTTTCAGCTGTGGCGGATATTGATTGTTCGGATCCTCCCTGTGGAGGGGTCGGTGTAGTGGGTGTTCTTCCAGTCGGCGGCTTCGATCTGTTCTATCCAGCGCTTGAGGGACGCCGAGTACTTCTTGGCCGACCGGCCTCGTTTGGCGGGTGCGGTGTTCTCGGGGATGTTCATGGTAGTGGGAGGTTCCTGAGGATCTGTTCGGCGTCGGCTTCCGTGTCGACGTGGGTGAATGAAGGCGTCCGGGGGGTCGGGCGGTTCGAGGAGGCGACCACGATGCGGAGGTCGTCGCCGATGACCGCGACCCCGCGGTTCGGGATGATCGCCGACCATCGGATGGCGTCTCCGAAGGGGGAGTGGACGGTTACCGCTTTGGCTTCGGCGGCCCATCCGCGGCGGCTGACGTCGCGGGCGATGCTGTTGGTGAGCTCCTGGGCGGTGGGCGGCTTCTTCCGGTGGAACATCAGTCGTTCTCCAGGCGGAGGAAAGCGCAGACGATGCGTCCGGCGTCCGACCATCGGGTCGGGTACGAGACGTGCGTGCCGGTGGCCGACGCGTAGGTGAGCCTGTCGTGGTGGACGGCGACCTTGGCTGTGCAGTCCGTCCGGCCGGTGGCGGCGATGGCCACGATCGCGGCTTCCGGTAGGCCGGCCTGTCCGACGCGTGTGGCTACTGCCCCGTAGCCGATGGTGTTCAGGCGGATGCGGTCGGCGATCTGGGTGGCGATGCTGTCTTGGGCGGATGGCGGCAGGTACATGGGTTGCTCTTTCTGTGGGGGGGTTAGGCGTTGGTGCTGCGGAGGATGGCCTTCCTGCGGTTGCTGGACCGGGTCGCTTTGATGGCGACCGGCAGGGCGATGACCAGCGAGGGGATGGTGGCCGGTCCGACCGTGCCGGCGAGGAGGCCGGCGATCGCGCCGATGACGGCGATGATCGAGAGGGTCGCGATCCAGGTGATCAGGGTGGTGGTTGCGCGGCCGGGGAGGTTGGTGGCGGTGTTCATCGGGGTTCTCCTTCGGGGGGGGATGTTTCGTTGTCGCGCTCAGTCTCTCGCGTTTCGTGTGGAAGGTCAAGGGATGGTCGGGTGGTGCCCGCCACAGTCGCGGGCGCGGGCGCTGCCGTCCTTCGTTCTCCTTGCTCTTCCCGTGCTGGAGGGCGCGGGGGGACCTCGGTCCCGGGGGTGTTCCCGCGCGCGCGTCCCGTACGGGACTATGACACCAAAGGGGAGATATTCAGGTAGTAGGTAGTAGATGCCTGTGGATATGTGGACAGCCCCGTTTTTCGTTGCGGTGGTGCGGCGGGCTCGTCCACAGGCGGGTGTGGGCAAAGTTGCATGCACATGTGAATCACTTGTAGGTACAAGTACTTTCCCACAGGTTGTCCACAACTGATCCACATGGTTTCCCACAGGGTTGTCCACAGGGGTGGAAGGGGGAGGCTGGGACTGACGTCCTATCGCCGGGCGGAGTTATCCACAGGGGGTGGTCTAGTCTGCGGGTACCGACTACCACCGTCATCGGAGGACTGCATGACTCGCACCCTTTCCTTCCTCGTGGGCGTCTCCGCCGCCCTGGCCACCGTCTGGACTCTCACCCAGTTGGTGGTCGCTCTCGCCGTCGGGGAGATGAACGTGATCTCCCTGGTCGGCTGGGGCCTGGCCTCGGCGATCCTGTGGGCCCTTCTGCGGCCTATCAGGTGGGCCAGGGCCCATGGCGCGCGCCCCGGGTTCCATCGCCGCTGAGCGGCTCTGAGAGCCTCTCAACCGGGGGTCCGGCACGCCGGTGCCGGGCCCCTTTCTTCGTGCCCTCCAACCGGAACGGTCCCGTCCTGTTCCGTCCTGTCCGGCCGGCTGCGGCGGCCCGGCAGTGCGGGGCGCCCCGGGGCGCTCGGGCGCGGTCGCGGGGGGACGGCCCCGTACCCGCTCGTCCCTTGTCCTGTCATACTGCCCGGCATAACCGGAACGTATGCGTCCCACTTACACTAGAACGTCAGTCGGTTAACGTTTTAACGTGTGAGTTCACCCACTGGTTCCGGGGGTCTGGGAGGCTTCGTCGTGTACTATGGGGGGAAAGGGGGGTGACGGAGAGCCCGACCGTCCAGGTCGGCCCGCCCAACGGGAACGACACACCCCGCCAAGAACAACCCCCCGACACGGACACAACCCGCGGAGCCCGCAACCGCGGAACAACCCCCGACGAACACGCGACCTAACCTGAACGACCAACGAGAACAGCAACCATTCCCCCAGGTTGAGAACAAGACGACCAGAACACCACCAGCGAGACAAGCCACCCGCAAGACCAGCCCACCCCCTCAGAAAAGAACTGCAACCGGCCCGACACCCCCGGACGACAGACGCCACCGCCCGACAGAGGGACGACCCGAACCAAGAACCACAGCACACCAAGCGGCCGGGGGGGGAGTTAAGGAGGGGTCTAAGGGGAACAGACCCCGACCCCCTCCAACCGCCCGCGCCCCGGGAACCGGGACCCGCCGGCCGAACACCTCCACCCACCAGACACCCCAACCCCGGAACCCAACCCCACCCGGAAACCTGACACCAGATCCAGGACCCCCACCAGCCTCCAACCACCCCACCACCCGCACCCCACCAGGTACCCTGCACACATGCCATGGGCCACGTCCAACCGACGCCAACGCTTGCCAACGAACTGGAACAAACTCAGGAAACAAGTTCTCACAAAAGCAAAATACAAATGCCAAGGCCTCGACCCGGTAGCCACCCCACCACCCACCAGTAAGGAGACAGTAGAGGGGCACCGCCGGTGGCACCACCCCGCATGCACCATGCGCGCAACAGACGTCGACCACATTAACGCCGGAGACAACCACGAACTAAGTAATCTCCAAGCCCTGTCGCACGCATGCCACACAGCCAAGACCACACACGAGAACGCGGCAGCCAAGGCACGCATACGCGCCGCAGCCGCACGCGAACAGCCGCCACACCCATGCGCGCGCGCAACACAAACAAACAAAAAAGAAAAACAAAACAAAACAAAAACCAAAACAAACGAAAGCGAAACCCGAACCGAAACGCCGCGACGCGAAACTTGGAACTGAAAAAAAACCGCGCCGAAAAAAACGAAGCCGCCCCCTGGCGGTGACTCCCCTCCCCCCGCACACGAAAGACCGGGGGAGATAGCAATCACGGAGTGGCATGCTCGGAACGACAGCGTTTGGGGTGACGGCGGACACTGTGGGCGCGTGCGTGGCGGCACCCTCCCGGCCTCGTAGTCTTGTCGTAGGCGGCCGACCGGCCGTCGGGAAGGAGAGGCATGGGGGTTAACTCCATTGCTGCATCCCAGATGCAGTACTGGTGCCAGGCCGGGCCGGGGAAGCCGCAGGGCGGGGCTTACTCGGTCGGCTACTCGCAGCCTGATCGCTTGTTCTCGTACCGGGACAGCGACGAGGATGGCTGGCTGCGGCGCGACTCGAACATGGACTGCTCGTCCGCGGTGCGGGGGGCGATCAACTACGGCCTTCACAAGGCGTGGGGGTACGGCTGGGGGGATGGTCGGCTGCTGCCCGAGTCGACGTGGACGGGGTCGATCCGTTCCGAGCTGACGTCCCGCGGCTGGTACGAGGTGCCGTGGTCGGACGCGTCCTTGTACCCGGACGGCGGTTTCCAGGATGGTGACGTGGTCCTGTCGGAGGGTGCTTCCGGCGGGGTCGGCCATGTCGCGATGGTTGTGCCGGACGGCCTGGCTGAGGCGTGGATCGCCGAGGACGGCACGATCGATGGGTATGCGGGCGACCAGACCGGGTCTGAGACCAGGGTCGGCGATTATGCGACTCACGTGTACACGCGCGGCGGCAGGTGGACGCACTGCTTGCGCTTGGCTGAGGGCGGTGACAGCCCTTCTGGCGGCCGTTCTTCGTCGTCCGGGTACTCGGGTAGGACGATCGCGAATATGGGCGCTCTTGTGGCTGCTGCGGACGCTGCGGGGCTGCCCAGGTGGGTGGCTCTCGGCTTGGCGGAGCAGGAGTCGAACGGTGAGAACGTGTTCGGTCATGACGCCGGGGGCGCCTACCAGGGCGGCGGCGAAGTCACGGAGGCGAAGTTCCGTGATTTCTACGCGCAGATCAGCGCCGGCGCCACGTCGAACGGCGTCGGTCCGACCCAGGTGACGTATCCGGGCTACTTCTTCAACGACCCGGATCGGGCCTGGTGGGACCCGCGGGCTTCGTCGGAGGTCGGCTTCGGCATCCTGGCGGGCTACTTGGGCGGCGACTACTCGTGGGACTCTCTGTGCAGGGCCGGATCCACGTACAACTGCGGTAACCCGGACGACCGTTATGAAACGTACGGGCAGTCTTTCGCGTCCCTGGCTTGGGCGTGGAAGGATCAGCCGCTCGGCGACTATGCCGGCGGTGGTGTGTCATCTACTGATGAGGAGCTGGAAATGTCTGCTGCTGTTGATCTTCTCACTGAGATCCGCGACTCGCTGCGCGCCGGGAAGGAGGGGGACCACTACGCCGGCGACATGGCCTGGTACTCCGGGGCGATTCGCGATGAGCTGCGTTCTCTGAACTCGAAGGTGCAGGTCATCTCCGACGCCGTCACCCCCGGTATCGCGGGCGTCAAATTTGACGGGGACCTGTACAACGCGGTCAAGGAGACCAGGAAGTCTCTTGCTGCTATCGAGCAGCGCTTGAATGTCCGGCAGGACGGCCAGAACGCCTCCGCTGACTCATGATTGTTCTTTTCGCCGTTGCTGTCGCCGTCCTGGGCGCCTACTGGGTCGGCTTGTGCGAGGGTGTTGAGAACGGTTACCCGTGGGAACGAATGGACAAGGAGAAGAAGAATGAACCTGACGCCTGAACAGTCCGCGACCCTGACGGCGGTCGCCGCGATCGCGTGGCCTCTGGTCCAGGCGGCCCTGGATAAGCCGTACTGGACGGCCTCCCGTCGGCGGGCGGTCGCCCTGGTCGCGATTGCCGTGATCGCGGCCGGCACCTGGCTCGCGGGCGCCTACCCGGCGACCGTCGAGGCGGCCGCCAGTCAGGTCTTGTCTGTCGCCGGGCTCGTCCTCGGCGCTTTCAACGTCCTGAAGTCCGTGAAGATCAACGGGATCAGCATCCTGGATTGGGCTGGTATCGTCACTCCTGGCGGTGTCGACCTGCGGAAGACGGAGGGCGGGGCCCACAAGGCCTGACCCGCCCCGGCCTGCGGCCCGGCGGCCGTCCCGCGTACCCTGCGGGGCGGCCGCCGGTGGTTCCTGACGCTATGATTGGAGCGAGTTACGATCGAGGGAGAGTGAGATGCCGCAGAAACCGCCGCCGCGGCTGAGTAAGTCCGCCCGCCGCTTGTGGGATGGCATCACAGCCAAGTGGGAGCTTCGCCCGGACGAGGTTCGTTTGCTGGAGGACGCCTGCCGGGAAGCGACGATCCTCGACAGGATCGAGAGGGAGCTCGCGGGCGCTGATTATGTGATGCCCGGGTCGCAGAGGCAGTTGCGGGCCCATCCGCTCCTGTCGGAGGTGCGTCAGCATCGTGTGGCGATGGCGCAGCTGCTGTCGAGGCTGAACCTTCCGGACGAGGAGGCGGACGCCAGGGCGCGGGCCTCCAGGTCCGAGCATGCGTCTGTTGCGGCGGCCGGCAGGTGGGGTTTGGCTCGTGGCCAGGCCTCGTGAGCGGAAGGCCGCCGCCGGAGATGATCCCCGTCTGCTCGCTGAGATCCGCGCCTACTACGAGGGGCGCCTGAAGTCCCGTCCGGCGGCCCTGCCGGGGGCGGGCGGCATGTTCCCGGCGGTTGCGCACGGCCCGGTGTGGGCTTCGGAGAACGGCGGCTGGCTGCTGCCCGAGCGCACCGTCGGCTGGGATGTAGCCTGTTGGGCGTCAGCGCACCTTGCCGGGCCGGGCGGCGGCCCGTTCCTGTTCACGGATGAGCAGCTCAGGTTCGTGCTCTGGTATTATGCGACGGACTCGGCCGGGAGATTCTTGTCGCCCACGGTGGTTCTGCAACGGTGCAAGGGGTGGGGCAAGGACCCTCTGGCCGGCGTTATCGCCCTCGCGGCGCTCTGCGGCCCATCCGTCCCATTTGTGGGGGAGGACGGTGTGGTGCGCGGGCGTCGCGAGGAGTTGCCCTGGATTCGTCTCCTCGCGGTCTCCCAGCAGCAGACGGAGAACACGATGGGGGCGATCCGCGCTCTAGCGCCGCCGGATGTTCGCGAAGATCTCGCTCTCCGAGTGGTAGCGACCCTGGTCCGCCCGACGGACGGGAGAGCGGGATTCATTACCGCGATCACGTCGAATCCCGATGCGGCCGAAGGGGCGCGCGCCACCCTGACCGTGTGCAATGAAACGCAGAACTGGACGCGGTCGAATTCGGGTATGGCGATGATGGGTGTCGTCCGCGGAGACGCGGCGAAGTCACCGCCGGAACGGCAGGCCCGGGTCCTGCACATCTGCAACGCGGCTCGAGTCGGCGTCGAGTCTGTAGGGCTGTCTGTTCGTGAAGGCTGGGAGGAGCACGGCGGTAGGGATGCCGGTCTCATGTACGACTCGCTCGAGGCGCCCCCCGATGCGCCGCTGACGGCGGAGGCCGCGCCCGAGGTCGTCGAGTCGGTCCGTGGTGACGCGTCCTGGCTGACTCCGGACCGAATCGTCCAGGACATTATGGACCCGTCCACGCCGCCGTCCGAGTCGCGCAGGAAGTGGTACAACCAGGTAGTCGCGTCCGAGGACGCGTGGCTGACCCGCGAGGAGTGGGATTCCTGCTTCGACGGGGAGCTGCCCGCGTTGGAGCCCGGCGACGAGGTGGTGGTGTTCTTCGATGGCGGCAAGTCCGACGACTCGACCGCCTGCGTGGCTGTTCGCGTCAGCGATGGCGCCCCGTTCGTGGTCGGCGTGTGGCAGCGTCCTCCTGACGCTCGAGCTCACAACTGGGTCGTTGATCGGGACGCGGTCGATGAGCGCGTCCGCGACTTCTACGAGCACCACAACGTGGTCGCCCTGTGGGCGGATCCGTCTCACGCCGTCGAGGATGAGAGCATGGAACAGTTCTGGGACTCGGTCGTGGACGGCTGGCATCGTGACTACGGACGTCGGCTCCGTCTTAAGGCCGGCCCGGGGCACTCGGTGAAATGGGACATGTCTTCTCCCGCGAACCAGAAGGCGTTCGTCCATGCCGTGCAGGTCACTACCACCGACGTGGTCGAGCATGCGTTCGTCCACGACGGCGACGCCAGGTTGCGCGCCCATGTCCTCCACGCTGTTCGCTATCCGACCCGGTTCGGCATGTCGATCTCGAAGGACGGTCGGGAGTCCCGCAAGAAGATCGATTTGGCTGTTTGTATGATCGGCGGTAGGATGATCCGTAACATGTGGCTGAATAGCCGCCGCCGGAGCAGGGGATCGATATGGTGAACGGACCGTGGGACGACATTGCAGCTCGCCGCGACGAGGCGAGGGCGCTCGCCGCTCAGCGCCGTGAAGAGATCGCCCCCGGGGCGTCCACGCGGACCGCTGCCAGTGGCCCCCTGTACGGGGTCGACTCGGACAGGACTGACGCCACGAAGCGGCGCCTGAAGGCCTTGTCGCTCGGCCCTACCCTGGGCCTACTGCTGGACACGCTGGCTCGGCAGATAGTCGCCGATGGCATCTCTTCCGACCGTGACGACCAGGGGTCTGCCAGGCTTTGGGCGCCGTGGGAGGCGTCGGGTATGCCGTCTAGGCAGACGGCCCTGTGGCGCGAAGCTCTTATCGATGGCGCCGCCTACGCTGCTGTCCTGCCGTCGAGCGGCCCTTCTGTGCTGCCGTTGCCGGCCTCCAGGATCGCCTGTGATTGGGGAGGTGCAGAGGCGAACGAGTGGCCCGTCGCGGCCGTCGTGCTGCGCGGCGATGGCGCCCCGTGGCGCTACTTGACCGCTACTGAGGAAGTCGACTGCAGGACTGGCGTCGTTCTCTGGTCCGGAGGTCTGCGGCATTGCCCTGTCGTGCGTGTCGCCCCCTACCAGGCGCTGGATGGTGAGTGTGAGTCCCTGGTGGACAGGCTGCGTCTTCCTGCCCGCCGCTACATCAAGACAGTGCACGACCGTCTCCTCGTTCAGCATCACAACTCGTGGCGTGTTCGTACTGCGACCGGCCTCGCTGACCCGGGTTCCCCAGAGGAGGCGGAACGGCAGAAAGCCCTCCTGGAGCATGGTGACGTGCTGACCGGCGGGGAGGGCGTGCAGTTCGGGTCGCTGCCTGAAACGAACCTGCAGTCCCTGCTCGACGCCGAGAAGAGCGACCTGGGGACGTTGGCGGCGCTCGCGTCAGTGCCGTCCTGGGCTCTGTCGGGGTCGCAGCTGGTCAACCTGAGCGCTGACGCTCTCGCTGAAGCTAAGGCCGCCGAGCGTGCCCACCTGCAGGCGCTCACGCGTGCTTTCGGGCGCCCCGTGTGCAATCTCGTCCGTCTGTGTGCCGCCGTGGACGGGCGCCGCAACGACTCTGAGGACACTACGCTCTCTGTTGACTGGCGGGACACGGAGGCTCGTTCCCTGTCGCAGGCCGCCGACGCTCTCGGGAAGCTGTCGCAGACGCTTGGGGTGCCCGCGGCCCTGTTGTGGGATCGCATCCCCGGCGTGTCGCCGTCCGAGGCTGCCGGCTGGCGCGAGTACGCGGACAGCCACCCCGACGCGCTCACTTCGTACACGCAGGCGCTCGCTGGCGCCGACAACCCTGGCAAGGTCGCCGCCTTGGAGGAGGAGTGACCCTTATCGGCGACCATCGTGTCGCCGTTGGGGCGCTCGCCACTAAAGCCCGTGACTCCGCTGTTGACCTGTTCGACGTGGTGCTCGACCCGGGCGATCTGGACGCGTCGTCCGCGGCGTGGGCGTCCCAGACGGCGTCCGCCCTGCGAGGCGCTTCATCGGGTGTGGACCGGGAGGCTGCCAGGTATTTGGGCGCCTGGGGTCGTGAGCGTGGGCGCCGCATGGGGTTTGCTCGGCCGGCCCTCGCCGACTCCTCTCTCGACAGGCAGCTGATGCTGTCGGGGCCGATCCGCATAAAAGCCCTTGTGGGGAATGGCGTGGATCGCTCCGCGGCGGTCGTAGATGCGCGCCGTCGTGTGGGCGCGACTGCGATGAAGTCTGTGCGGGACCGCGACCGCCTGGACGTTATCTATTCTTGTCGGAAGCAGCGTGTCCGCTGCCGTCGCGTTACTGTCGGGAGGACGTGCGCTTTCTGTTGCATGCTCGCGGCTCGCGGCCCCGTGTACACGAAAGATACCGCCGCTTTTCAGGCGCACGTCTACTGCGACTGCACGTACGAGCCTGTCGACGTGCCGAACTCGAAATGGAAAGCGACAGAAGCGTCCGACCACGACCTGGAACTCGTGGCCCTGTACGATGAGGCTGTGGCCTCGCAGAAAGCTGCCGGCGCCAGCGGGCTCAGCGACCTCCTGGCCCGCATGCGCCGGTCCGGCGATGGCCTACTGTCGGACGGGGTGAGCTAAACTATCCGCAGCACTACGTCAGGAGACGAAATGAGAAACAACTCCAGAAGCGTTCGTGGCGTCGGCGAGGGCGCGAAGCCTCAGCCGGGCGCCTCGGAGACCAGGCAGGGCTCTCCCGCCGCTCAGACTGAGCCGAACGCGAAGCCTCAGCCGGGTGCGAAGCCTGTGAGTGGCGCGCCCGCGAAGCCCGCTGACGCCGGCGGGGCGCCCGAGGAGGCGGAGGCGCCCGAGGAGGTGAAGCCCGC
>ERZ772942.90-NODE-90-length-34452-cov-4.690322_pt1 | contig 34452 bp, 24 predicted proteins | sample MGYA00511135_ERZ772942 | MGnify/ENA primary metagenome ERZ772942 (study PRJEB29015, sample SAMEA2738099) | human oral metagenome | biome: human oral; feature: human-associated habitat; material: saliva | place: China | collected 2265 ... | reverse complement strand
TCATAGTAAGAGATTGAACCATCAGGATTTGTAGCTGTTGCCCCCTTCACTTGTTTACCAGTTTGGTCAAAGTAGAGGTGTTGTCCATTGATCGTCTGTTCACCGACGACTACTTCTCCTTTAGCATCAGCATAATACCAGTTATTGTCTCCGCTAGTAAAGAAAGTTGAGACTAACTTATCACCAGTAGCTCCATGGTAATATGAGCGACTGCCATTCGCATTTGTTGCAAAGCCACCTTTAACCTGTTTACCATCAGTACCAAAGAAGAGTTTTTGACCGTTGATAACTTGAGCTCCTGTAACGACATTACCTTTAGCATCAGCATAATACCATTTATCATGACCAGTCGTAAAGAATGTAGAAACTAATTTATCACCAGTATCCCAATGGTAGAATGAACGGCTTCCGTCAGTGTTAGTCACGAAGCCACCCTTAACTTGGCGACCGTTAGCATCGAAGTAGAGATGTTGACCATTGATGACCTGAGCACCTGTAACATTACGTCCATAAGAGTCTGCATAGAACCAGTTATTATCCCCAGTTGTATAGAAACCTGGTGTATGAGCCTTGGTAACAACTCCTTTAGCATCAACATTGTAGGTTTCACCATTGATTACAACTGATGTATCAACAAGTTTCACACCTGTGATAGCATCATAATATGAACGCGTACCATCAGGATTATTTACAAAGTTACCTTTAACTTGTTTACCTGACTCATCAAAGTAAAGATCGTCACCATTGATGGTTTGAGCACCACGAAGTACATCACCAGCATTGTTGGCATAGTAAGTCGCATCTCCAACTTGGAAGAAGCGGTTCTTAACTTGTACACCTTTTTCATTGAAGTAAAGGTTTTGCTTACCTACCTTAGTAAATCCAGTAGCAAGGTAACCTTTATCATTGGCATAGTACCAGTTACCATCTTGTTCAAAGAAGCCTGAGTACTTACGTTCACCTGAATCACCACAGAAGAACATCAACTGACCATCTTTAGTAGTAATGAAGATACCTTTGGCTTGATAACCATTGTCATAGAAGTATTTTTCTTTACCTTCTACTTCAGTCAAACCTGTGGCCATGATTCCACCTTTGAAGAAGTATTGGTAGAATTTTTCTTCTTTACCATTATCATCTTTAACAGTGACTTCTTTCCAGCCAGTTTGAGTTGTCAATTTACCTGACTTACCATAAACCAATGACTGACCTTTAGCATTCTTAATGATACCATCAGCAAACATCACACCATTTGGTAAGAAGTAATAGTTAGAACCATCGATAGTTTGCTCACCTGTCACAAGGTAACCCTTATCGTTAAAGTAATACTTCTTACCATTATAAGTCACAAATTGACCCTTAGCCTGAGTTCCTGATGTTGTGTAATATGTCACACCAGTACCATCATAAGCAAATCCAGTCTTAGCTTTGGTATCACCAGTCAAAGCTGCTGGTAAGAAGGTACCCTTATCATTAACGTTGAAGTACAATTTACCATCACTGAGAACGTAGTCAGAACCACGTTTTTGAATGTTTGTACCGTTAAAGTACTTAGCTTCCCACTGTTTAATCTTAACAGATGGATCAATGGTCTTACCTGACGCTTCCATAACTTCTTTGAAGATTTCTGGATAAAGTTTTTGAAGTTTGTCGAGGAAGGCACCACCATACTGTGCTTGGAAATCATTTCCTGATGACTTGGTATTTGTCACATAGAGTTTATTAACCAAGCTAGTATCATCAAGCACCTTACCATGCGTATCTGTACGAGTAGCTGTCACTACTTCTTTACCTGGAAGGGTATACAATTGGTCTGGAACCCAGTCAGCAATGACTTGAATACCTTGTTTGTGAAGAGCCTTGAGGGCATCACGAAGGTCCTCTTTTGAACCGTATTTATTATTTTTGCTCATGGCAAAGTCATAACGGTCTGTGAAGGCATAACCATTCTCAATGATAGAATCAAGGAAGGTGCCATCCTTAGATGAGACATATTGAGGTGCAATTTCAAATGATGTAATGCCCCATGACTTGAAGAGGTCTGCATTAGCTGCAATCAATTTATTAGTGTATTGACTATCTTCTTTAACAAAGTCTTGGAAGTTTGAGAAACCTTCGTAAATCACTTGTGCTTCAAGTGCTGCAGAAGAGCTATAAACCTTATCCCCTTCTTTGTAGGCTTTTGTTGATGGTTTAGCAAGAACGTTTTGATCGTCAGTCGCACCTACTGGTACCCATACTGAAAGGTAACCACTCATATCAACAGTCTTAAAGCCTTTGATTTCATCAGCTGTGAAGACAAGATTTCCTTGTGCATCTGTATATTTAACAATCTTAGTATCTGAATCATTCAATGATGACACGATACCTTTATCCGTACCAAGCAAGAGTGGACGGTAGGCTTGGTTCTTGTGGGCTGCACCCATGTTGACAGTAATTGTTTCACCATCTGCTAATTTCAAATCTGGGTTATTAGCAATAAGGGTCAACATACCAGAATTGCGACCGTATTTTCCACCTTCTGTATCAGTCTTAGACATCAAATCTTGACCATAACGGACAGAAACCAAAACTTCTTTATTGTCTTTAGCAGATGACACTCCATCTCCAGCAAGATTGTGGATATAAGATGTTTGTCCACCAGCTACATATTTAGGACGCGCTTTAAGAAGGGTTGTGATTTGATCAAAGTATGGTGATTTCTTAGCCATGTACTGACCATTATCAGTATACAAGTCTCCATAATAAACACGTGTTGCTGCACCCATTGTTTGAAGCATCAAAGCATAGGCAGCAGGAATATTTGAATGTGTATATTCCTTATCCACTTTCAACATATCAGCATTATAAATGTCAAAAGCTTGTTTCAATTGATCTAATGTGAAAGTAAATCCATCTGTTGTAGGATCAATTTTTTTGCTGATAATGTCTGCGATAACCGTTTGAACTTCTGAGTCGTGTGCACGAACAAAGAGATAGGTTGCAAAACCAAGTTGATCATATGAGGTAACTTCCGCACGGTTTGAAAGACCAAAATAACCACCGTTAATAAGGTCCTTCATTGATGCATTACGAGCACCTGTACCTTTATTAGTTACTGGACGAGTCAATCCATGAACAATAGACAAACGGAGACCATTATCCATAGAAAGGGCAGCTGTATTATGTTCGTCTACATAATATGGGTCATTTTGAGACCAAGCTTCAAGAATTGAGATATTAGCAAGGGCACGTGCTTCAGACTCATTGACCTTGTAAGCAGCCTTCATGTATGAAGACACTAATTGAAGCATATCGATGCTGACATTGTCCACAGCATCAACACGGATACCATCGAAGTGAGCATCTTTGTCCTTGTCTCCAAAGACGATTTGTCCCCAGTTCAAGAAGTAATACAATTGGTTAAGCATTTCAGCTTGCACAATTGGGTTTGAGTTGTCGATATCGCTTGAAAGCAAGAACTCATAACCAGCATCACTACCACTCTTGATCTTATCGTTTGCCAAACGACTTGTTGCCGTTTGGTCAAGTTTACGGTAGTCTGAGTTAGCCCACTTCGTTAAATCACTATTAACAAAGAGGAGAGCCCCTTTTTGAAAGTGTTCTTTACCTGGAGATTCAGAGTTAATGTTCCATTTATCTTGGTCTTTAACAAAGGCCTCGATTGACTGACGCAACCAGTCTGTTGACTTATTAGCAGCAATCTTAACTTCAATCTTACGTTGGATGATTTGAGCAGCGGCATTCAAACTAGCTTGAGAATTTTCAATCGTAAAGACATCTTTTGTTTCTTCACCATTGCTAAGAGCCTTAGTCATGTAGTTCAAGTAAGCTACTTGAGTATCCTTATCAGGCCACCAAGACATCAAAAGTGGACGAAAATCTTTTTCAGTTGACGCTTTCCAAGTTGTTCCTGCTTCAAGGATTTCTTTTGGACGGTACCAACTATCAGCTGTCAAATAACCATCAACAAGTTCAAAACTTGCTTTTGTTGAATCGTAGGCAGCATTATTTTTTGTAAAATCAGTGACAAGATTTGTTGTTTCTTGTGTGAATGAATAAGTTGAGGTGCTTGAAAGGACACCATTTTCATCAAAATAAAGGACCTGACCATTTACAGTAATGGCAAAGTTTTTCTTATGTGATCCATCTTCTAAAAGATAGTAATATTTACCATCTTTTTCTTTTTTAATATTATCGAGTGAGACTGCAGCTTTAATTTCAGCTTCAGAAAGCTCTTTAGACTTCTCAGTCGTTGGAGCGGCTACTCCAGCATTTGTAGCTACTTCCGATGTTGTAGCTGTTTCTGGCTTAGCTGCTACTTCTGGCTTGGCAGTCGTTTCAGGTTTTGCTTCAACCTCGACTGCTGCAACTCTGTCACTAGTTATTCCTGAATTTGGTTGAACTGTCGTTTCAGCTGGTTTGTCAGCAGTAATTGCTGCTCGCTCTGTTGTCGTGGCATTTGAAGTATTTGCCACTTCAGTTGTTGCTCCTACCTCTTTTTCAACCACAGGATTTGTATTTTCCCCGACTGTAGTTGTTGAAGGTGATCCGTTAGAGTTATTTGTCTCTTCTGCAGAAGCTAGTGAAGACGTGGCAACACTACCACCAACAATGGTAGCCAAAGCTGCTGAAGCGACAGCCAAAGTAACCCACTGCTTCTTCACTTTATGCAGTTTATAGCGTACTTTATTTTCCATATTCAATTTTTCCCCAATATATTTTTTGTCTTAAAATCTACACCTTAAAGACTTACTTATTATATCATTTTTTATTGTCAAAAAAACTTAATAAAACTTACTTTAATGACTTTTTTACCATCTTAATATTAAATTAAAAATCCGTCATGTAAGCGACTTGAAAGGGTATTTTTCAAAAAGAACTTTTTCTCAGAAAATATAAAAAAGAGAACCGAAGTTCTCCTTTTCATGTCTATTAGTTTAGCACTCTAGGTGGGTAAGCAAGACCATTCTTATCAAAGTAAACGTAAACTCCTGGCTGGATTTCTACCCATGTGCTGACAGCTCTCTTACCACTATCACCATAGTAATAGCTGATTCGACCATTGCCAGCACTTACTGTTTGCCCTTTTACTTGTTTACCATCTTTAGCAAAGTAATAAGTATCGTCACCAATTTTAACTTCACCAGTCACTGACTTACCATTAGCACCGATATAGTACCAATTGTTGTCGCCTGTTGTGAAGAATTCATTAGCCAAGCGTTCACCTGTTGCAGCATCGTACTTGCTATAAGTACCATCTACATTCTTAACAACACCACCCTTAACTTGGCTTCCGTCTGCATTAAAGTAGAGGTGTTGTCCATTGATAACTTGGGCACCAGTAACAGTCTTACCGTTTGCACCTGCATAGTACCAAACATTGCCATCAGTTGTGAAGAATTCGTTAGTCACTAGCTCTCCAGAACCTTCTTTGTACTTGCTATAAGTACCATCTGCATTCTTAACAACGCCGCCTTTAACCTGACTTCCGTCTTCATTGAAGTAAAGTTTTTGACCATTGATAACTTGTGCACCCTTAGCAGCAACACCATTTGCATCAAAGTGGTACCATTTACCCTCGATGTTTCTCCAAGTGTTCTTGATAGCATTACCAGTATGAGCTTCAAAGAAGTAAGTCTTACCTTTATAAGTTACTAACTTATCTTTAGCTTGGAATCCATCTTCATCAAAGTATTGTGTGAAACCATCAATAACCGTAACACCTTTGGCCATAACACCTTCATTAGTGAAGTAACGGAACTTAACAACCTTAGACTCTTTACCGTCTTTAGTTTCAGTAACGTCAAATTTAGTGTAACCACCCTTATACATTTGACCCTTAGCATTGTAAAGGTAGGTATTACCATTAGCATCAACATAGTAGGCATTACTCAACATGATACCATTTGGCAAGAAACGATAAACATCTTTACCATTTGGTGAATATTCACCATTGGTAACCATGTGACCACGCGCATCAAAGTAATAAGTATTACCATTGAAGGTTACAAAGGCAGACTTAGCTTGAGTACCACTTGTACCGAAGTAAGTAATTCCTTTACCGTCATTTGAGAATCCAGTAACAACCTTTTCATTGCCTGTCAATTGAAGAGGAATGAAGTTACCATCTTTAGTGACTGTGAAGTATTTACCAGTTGCTTCATCGCTAAGTACATAGCCAACACCACGTTCAAGAACGTTTGTTCCGTTGAAGTATTCAGCCTTCCATTGTTTCAATTTAACAGAATCATCAATTGGTTTACCAGTTGAGATCATGTTTACCTTGAACATTTCAGGGTATTTAGCTTTAAGCTCAGCCAAGAATTCACCACCGTATTTAGCTTGGTAATCTTTACCTGATGACTTAGTATTAGCTACATAAAGCGAGTGATCAATGATGGCATCCGCAATCTTACGTCCAGCACCATCAGTACGAGTCGCTGTTACGACTTCCTTACCTGGCAATTGGTAAATTTGGTCTGGAACCCAGTCAGCGATTGCTTGGATACCAGCTTTGTGAAGTGCCTTAAGAGCATCACGAAGGTCTTCTTTAGAACCGTATTTATTGTTCTTACTCATAGCAAGGTCATAACGGTCCGCAAAGGCATAACCATTTTGGATAACTGAGTCAAGGAAAGTACCATCATCAGCAGATACAAATTGAGGTGCCATTTCAAATGATGTTACGCCCCATGATTTGAACAAATCAACATTTTCAGCAATCTTACGGTTAGTATAAACTGAAGGATCTGAACCATCTGGAATAGTTTGGAAGTTAGAGAAACCTTCGTAGATCAATTGTGAATCATAAGCTTCAGTCGCTTTAAGAGTCAACTCTCCTTCTTTTTTAGCTTCTGTTGAAGGCGCTACTCGAATATCTTGATCATCTGAAGCTCCAACTGGAACCCAAACTGCTACGAAACCAGACATATCAAATGTTTCATAACCCTTGATGTCATTAGCACCGAAAGTCAAGACACCATTGCTGTCTGTTTCTTTCACATAACCTGCTGCGATTGCATCTGCATCAGATGTAAAGTTCTTGATACCATCAGCTGTACCAACAATCAAAGCACGGTATTTTTGGTTGGCATGGATTTTACCCATTTCAACGTTTAGCTTAGCCGACTGATCCAAAGTCAATTTTGGATTGTTTGCTACAAGTGTCACCTGACCAGATGTACGGCTGTATTTAGAACCTTCTGTATCATCAGCTGTCATGATGTCTTTACCATAACGTACTGAAGTGTAGACTTCATTTGTACGGTAAAGTTCAACATCTGAATTGTCCATCTTACCATCAGTTGGCAACCAGTATGAACGTTGCGCTTGTCCACCAGATACATACTTGATACGATTCTTCATCAAGTTAACAATGGTATCGTAATATGGAGACTTAGTTTCCATGTAATTACCATTATCTGTATAAAGGTCTCCATAGTAGACACGAGTGATAGTTTCCATGTTTTGCAACATTACAGCGTATGCTGCTGGGATGTTGTTAAGGGTATATTTTTTATTGCTGCTGAGCATGTCTTTGTTGTAAATATCAAAGGCTTGCTTCATTTCAGCATCAGTGATTGTGAAACCGTCTGATTTTGGATTGATTTCTTTCTTGATGATTTCAGCAATAATATCTTGAACGTTGTTATCATGGGCACGGATAAAGACGTAGTTTCCTGACGCATCTCCGTATTTCTCGTTGTATTTACCGATTGTAGACTGTTTAACTGTTCCGTCTTCGTTATAGGCCTTGCTTCCATCTTTGTTAATCCAATCAGTCTTTTCATCACGTTGTGTCGTGTTGAAAGTATTGTTATACAAAGGACTTACAGCTGGTGTACGTTCTTTGATTGGTTTAGCCAATGAGAAGAGGAGAGCCAAACGTTGTTTGTTTTCCATAGCAAGCGCAGCACCATCTGTCTTGTCATTGTAGTGGTTGTCATTAAGACTCCATGCTTCAAGGACTGAGATGTGGGCAAGAGCGTTTGCTTCAGATTTGTTAACACCATAGTACTCACGGAAGTAGTTTGTGTAGAGTTGAAGCATGTCTGCATTGACATTATCTACCGCATCGACACGGATACCATCGAAGTTAGCATCCTTGTCACCCATAACGATTGAACCCCAGTTCATAAGGTAATGGATTTGATTCAATTGTTCCGCTTGAACAACTGGGTTTGATAAATCTACGTCATTAGCTAGCAAGAAGTCGAAACCACCCATGTGGTTTGGATCTGATTGCTCATCAAGAACCGATTTATCAATTGTACCAGTCTGGTTAGTTGCTGTACGGTTCAAACGACGATAGTCAGAATTCGCCCATGGTGTACGTGAATCATTTACATAGAGAAGGGCACCACCTTGAAGGTGATCTTCGCCGCCACCTTTAGAGTAGTTTTCAGTTTCTTTGTTCCATTGTGGTTGTGTCTTAACAAAGGCAGAGATAGTTTCACGCAACCATTGTGTTGATTTTTCAGCCTGAATCTTTTGCTCAATCTTGATTTGAATGTCCTTAGCAGCACGTTTCAAGTCTACTTGCTTATCTGTGCTAGTGTATTTAGCATCCAAATTGAATACTTTAGACATGTAGTTCAAGTAGTTAACTTGTGTATCTACATTTGGCCACCAAGCCATCAAAAGTGGACGGAAATCTTCTGCAGTTGATGCTTGCCAAGTTACACCATCTTTGATGATAGAAGCTGGACGGTACCAGCTATCTGCAGTCAAATAACCATCAATTAATTCAAAGCTAGCTTCAGATGAATCGTAGGCACGGTTATTTATTGAGAAACCATCAACAATATTTGTTGTTCCTGGTGTGAAAGAATATGTTGATGAGCTTGTAAGAGCACCATCTTTACCGAAGTAAAGTAATTGGCCATTTACAGTAATGGCAAAGTTTTCTTTGTGTGAACCATCTTCATTAACATAGTAATATTTACCATCAATGTTTTTGATGTTTTTCAAGGAAAGCGCAGCTTCTACTTCTGAATCTTTCAAAGCAGCTTCTGGCGCTTTAACTTCTGTGTTTACAACTTCAGCCTTAACTGTAGCTGGTTGTTCTTCTGCTTTTTCAGTTGTAACAGCTGGTGCATCTGTTGTCACAACTGCTTCTTTATTTGGCACAGCTGCCACTGCTACATCAGCAGTAGTTGCTGTTTTAGCTGCTTCAGCTGTTGCTTGTGTATTCGTTGTAGCTGCTGTTTCGACAGTATTTGTTTCTTTAGCAGGTGTCAAAACATCTGCTTCTTTTGTATTTGTACGTTTATCGACTTCTTTGGTTGCTTCTGTAGAAGTAACTAAATCGGCTGTTGTATCTAAATTTGGTTGAGTTACTATCTTATCTTGAGTTTCATCCGCTGAAACTGAAGATGTTGTTGCAGACAATCCTCCTACGACAGTAGCAAGTGCTGCAGAAGCAACTGCAATTGTAACCCATTGCTTCTTAACTTTATGAAGCTTATAGTGTACCTTTTTTTCCATTATAATTTTCCCCGTGATTTTATTTGTCAAAATCAGACTGAAATCTATCCGATTTCAAACAATTACATTATATCATTATTTTCTAACTATTTCTCGAATTAATTGTTTTTTTATAAATTATATGTAACATAACAGCAACATTAGAAAAGTTTTGTAACACACCTATTTCATAGGCTTTCAATTCTCATTTTCATATCATTTGATAAGTAAAACTATTTTCTATAAAAACCACTAAAACCCTTGATACAATGGCTTTTACAACGATTCTGACTCAAAATTGATATTTGTCAGATTTTTTTCTTTAAGGAGCAAAAAAAGGCAAAATTTCTTTAAACGATTCTCGTTTTCAAGAAATTTCACCTATAAATTCATGTCAAATCATATCGTTTTTCACTTAATCTCTCAGATTAAGATTAGATTGATTGATTATTTATCAAAATCAGCATAACCATTTTCATCGAAGAAGACAGTCTTACCGTCTTGGAAAGTGATCCATGTGTTTGTCACACGTTCTCCAAGAACTGATTCGTAGTATTCCACTCCTTTTGGTGTGCTGATTGGGCTACCTTTAACTTGACGTCCCAAATGATCAAAGTAATACTCTTTACCATCGATATTTTGGCGTCCTGTTACAGCCTTACCATCTTTGAAGTAGTACCAAACATTGTTACCAGTTGTCAAGAAACGGTTATTAAGACGCTCACCTGAATCTTTATCATAGTATGAAAGTGAACCATCAGCATTCTTAACAAAGTCACCTTTAACTTGGCTACCATCTTCTTTGAAGTAATAGTTTTTACCGCCAATGCTATAGGCACCTGTCACGATTTCACCATTATCTTTGGCATAGTACCATGTCTTACCACCATCAAGAGTGAAGAAATCAGATTTAACTTGGCTACCATCAGCATTGAAGTAATAGTTAAGGTGGTCAATTGTTTGACGACCTGTGGCGAGGTTACCATCCTTATCAGCATGGTACCATTTGCCGTTTACTTCGAAGAACTTGTCTTTAACCTTGTAACCATTATCTACAGTGTAGTAGCTAATCTTGCCATTTTCAGTAACAAATTCACCTTTAACTTGGGCACCATTTGCACGGAAGTAGTATTCGTGACCATCCAAAGTAAGAGCACCTGTCACATTTTTACCAGCTGCATCACGGTAGAACCATGTTGAGCCATCTGTTGTGTAGAATTCACCCTTCTTAGCTTGTGCATAGCCTTGATCATTGAATTCATACCAGATACCATCGATTTCAGCCCAACGATTTGTGTAGGCATTACCTGAATTTTTATCGAAGAAGTAGAGTTTTCCGTCTGGAGTAACATACTTAGTACCTTTAGCTTGGAAGCCATTTTCATCAAAGTATTGCAATCCTCCACCAGCATAAGTCAAGCCAACAGCCATTTCTCCAGTTGGTGAGAAATAACGGAATTTAGCTTCTGTTTCTGAAGTACCTTCTTTCGGTACATCGAATACAAAGTAACCATCTTTGTACTGCTCACCAAAGCTACCAAAGTAATAATATTTACCATCTTGCTGATAAATAGAATCGCGAAGCTGGATACCATTTGGCAAGAAGAAATAAGTCTTACCATCGATATCTTGACGACCAGTCAACATATAACCTTCTTTATCGAAGTAATAGTAATTTCCACCATATTTAATGAAAGCATTCTTAGCTTGGAAACCACTATTATCAAAGTAGGCCATACCCTTACCATCATAGTAGAAACCTGTCTTACCACCTTGGTCTGTCAAAGGTTTTGGCAGGAAGATACCATTATCAGTAACTTGATAATAGCGACCAGTAGCATCGTTGCTGAGAACATAACGATTACCACGACCAAGGATATTTGTACCATTCATGTACTTAGCGGACCATTGCTTGATTTTAACAGATGGATCAATCTTCTTACCAGTTGAAATCATCACATCTTCAAACAACTGTGGATATTTCTTTTGGAGCTCATCAAGGAACTCACCACCATATTGAGCTTGGAAGTCCTTACCTGATGATTTAGAATTTGCAACATATAAAGTGTTATTGATATAAGCATTGGCCTTTGGAGTACCATAACTATTAGCACGTGTTGCTGTTACAACTTCTTGTCTTGGCAATTGGTAAAGTTGATCTGGAACCCAGTCAGCAATTGCTTGAATACCTTGCTTGTGAAGCGCCTTAAGGGCATCACGAAGATCTTCTTTAGAACCGTATTTGTTATTCTTGCTCATGGCAAGGTCATATCGGTCAGTAAAGGCATAACCATTTTGGATAACAGAATCAAGGAAGGTACGGTCATCAGCCGATACAAATTGAGGAGCCATCTCGAATGATGTGATTCCCCATGACTTGAAGAGTTCTGCATTTTCTGCAATCAATTTATTAGTATATTGGCTATCTTTTTCAACAAAATCTTGGAAGTTTGAGAAACCTTCATAGATAACTTGTGAGTCCAATGCTTCAGTAGCAGAAAATGTCTTGTCAAGTTTCTTATCTGAACCTTTAACACGGATATCTTGGTTATCAGGTGCACCTACTGGTACCCAAACACCAAGATAACCTCTCATATCAACAGTTCGATACCCCTTGATTTCATCTCCACTGAAAGTCAAGTTCCCTTCAGCATCAGTGTATTTAATTTTTCCAGCTGCTGCTGCATCATTTTCGTAAGTGACAATTCCCTTATCAGTACCAAGAAGTAATGGACGGTAGGCTTGGTTAGCATGAAGTTTACCCATGTTAACTTTCAAAGTACCATCACCCAGTGAGAAATCCTGATTATTGGCAATAAGGGTCAACATACCAGAATGTTTACTTGTTTCTGCTACACCCGTAGTTTGGTCAGCAGTCATAATATCTTTACCGTAACGAACAGATGACAAGATTTCTTTTCCATTGAACGTGTCGACTTTCATCGATTGTCCACCTGAAACATATTTCATACGGTTCTTCAAGAGCGTTGTGATAGCATCGTAGTAAGGAGACTTGGTAGCCATATATTGGCCGTTATCCGTATAAAGATCTCCATAATAAACACGAGTTACCTGCTCCATATTTTGAAGAATCAAAGCATAGGCAGCTGGAATATTGTTAATAGTATAACGTTTTTCTGCCTTCTTCATATCTTCATTATAGATTTCAAAGGCACGTTTCAATTCAGCATCAGTCATGGTATAACCATCTGATTTTGGATTGATTTCTTTTTGAACAATATCACGAATGATATCTTGAACAAGGTTATCATGAGCACGCGCAAAGATATAGTTAGCTTGTGTATCTCCATACTTACTATTATTTGTACGGTCTGTCAAACTGCTAGTAATCAAATCTTTCAATGAAGAGCCCGATCCATAAAGTGCACCCATAATTGCATAACGAAGGTTATTATCCATGGCAAGGGCTGCACCATCATGTTTTTGATTATAAGCATTATCATTTAAATCCCAAGCCTCAAGGACAGAAATGTGGGCAAGCGCATTGGCTTCAGATTTATCCACACCAAAGGCTGCACGGAAGTAGTTTGTATAGACTTGGAGAAGGTCTGCATCAACATTATCAACTGCATCAACACGGATACCATCAAAGTTAGCATCCTTATCACCCATAACAATTGATCCCCAGTTCACAAGATAGTGAATTTGGTTCAACTGCTCAGCTTGCACAACTGGATTTGAGTTATCAACGTCATTGGCAAGTAGGAATTCATAACCACCCAAGTATCTTCCTGTACCATTTAGAGAACCATCTTGGTTACTTGGTGTACGGTTAAGCAAACGGTAATCAGAATTTGCCCAAGGGGTCTTGTCATTATTGACATAAAGAAGAGCTCCCCCTTGAAGGTGGTCAGCAAGGGTATAGTTTTCAGTTGCAACACTCCACTGCTCTTGTTCTTTTACAAAAGACTCAATTGCTTGACGAAGCCATTCAGTTGATTTTTTAGCTGAAATTTCTTGTTCAATCTTAATTTGAATTGTCTTAGCAGCTGCATTCAATTCAGATTGACTTTGGCTGGTTGAATAAGTTGCGTTAAGGTTAAAGTGTTTAGAGAAAGTATTGAGGTAGGCAACTTGTGTATCTACATCAGGCCACCATGCCATCAAAAGTGGACGGAAGTCTTTCTCAGTTGATACACGCCATTTTTCACCATTTTCCAAAATAGTGACTGGACGATACCAGCTGTTTGGTGTCAAGTACCCATCTACCAACTCGAAGCTTTCTTTCTTAGAATCGTAAGCACGGTTATGTGAAGAGAAAGCATCAACTAGATTAGTTGTACCTGGTGTGAATGAGTGTGTTGATGTGCTTGTCAAAGCACCATCTTTACCGAAGTAAAGCAACTGGCCATTAACAGAAACAGCAAAGTTTGTTTTATAGGAACCGTCTTCTTTGACATAGTAGTACTTGCCATCAACTTTCTTGATGTTGTCCAAAGAGAGCGCTGCTGTTTCTTCTTTTTCAGTCACACCAGATTTTGGTTTTTCAGCTACTGTAAGCGTCGTATCTGTCGCTGCAGCTGCATTTGCTGGTGTTTCTGTAGCACCATTAGCTACGGCCGCACGATCAGTTACTGCTGGTGTTTCTGTAGCGCCATTAGCTACGGCTGCACGATCAGTTGCTGCTGGTGCTGCCGTATTAGCAGTTGTAGCCGTTGCTGGTGCTGGAGTTGCTACAGTATCTTTATCAGCTGCCTTGTCATTTGTTACTGTTGTAACATCTGTCGTAGTAGTTGCTGCTGGAGTCGCTACTTCATGCGTTTCTACCACAACATCGCTTTCAGCTGTCGTAGTAGCAACTGGTTCTGTTGTTTCATCGGCTGAAACCTTTTGATTAGCTAATGTAGCACCACCTACAATAGAGGCAAGTGCTGCCGAAGTGACGGCAATCGTCACCCATTGCTTCTTAACTTTGTGAAGCTTGTAATGTACCTTTTTTCCCATTTTAGGTCCTCATTTCATTTTCCTAGTTTGAATGAAAATCTACATAATTCAAACATTTTCATTATAGCATATTTTTTTCAGTCAATTATCGCATTTTTCATATCATTTTATTTTTTTAATCATAATGTAAATTGAAAAACATTTCGACAAATATTAAAAACTACCGAATCTTGAAAACGGTAGTTTTTTCTATTTTTTAGGAAAGTTTTTAGAGGTCATTGGTTAAGCTATCTCTATGCAATCAGTTGGCAATTTTTAAGCCAGTTATCAAGCAAAAACCACGTTATGTTGAACCCTGTAACTGACTAAAAAGAGCAAGGTTTCTGTGACCAATTTTGCCAGAACCAGTCCCAAACCAATGGCAACTAGACTACTAAGTAAGAAATAATTACAAGCCAAGAGGACCAGGACCAACATAAAGTAGCGAACACTCGATCTAAAGAGGGAGCTTGTCGGATTAAAGACCACATTAGCGTTCAGCAAACACTGGCTGGAAGCCGAAATTACACGAGCTAGCACGACCGAAAGAAGCAGATTCTTCGTCAAGGCAAAGAGCACAAATAAGGCTGTTGCATCAATGACTGAGGCCAAGACGGCCGTGCCAGAGAACTTTAAAAAAGGGCTGTAAATACGGATGGAATCACGAATGGAGCGAAAGTGCGAACTTTTATTTTCCTCCAGATAAACGGTCTCGATAGGGACTTCAGAGATTTGATGGCCTGACTTTTTGGCTTCAAGCAACATATTAAACTCGTACTCGAAACGATTGCCATCCAGATTAAGAAGCCATGGAATCAGGTCAGTTGACATGCCTCGAAGCCCTGTCTGAGTATCTGTGACTTTCTGGCCAGTTACAAGACGGAAAAGTCCAGCAGTTACCTTATTTCCAAAGCGGCTACGTGCTGGTACCTTACCAACAAAGGCACGCGCACCCAAGACAAGATGACTTGGATTTTCCTCGATTGCCTTGGCCACACGGACAATATCTTTAATCAGATGTTGACCGTCACTGTCAACTGTGACAATAGGTTGAGCCGAAAGGTGCTGACTGACTACTTCTTCTTGAATGTGAGCAAAGGCAGTTTTGAGAGCAGCTCCTTTTCCTTTATTGATAGGATGGGTAAGGACAGTCGCTCCAATAAAAGCCGTTTCGTCGTAATAGTCGTTATAGCCTGGGCCACTCCCATCATTAACAACAATAATACGGGCTTTAGGGAGTTTTATGGTAATATCTTGAACCACCTGAATCAGGCGTTTGTCTGGTTCATAAGCTGGAATAATAATATACATAGGCACTTCCTTTCTGTTTCATCCTATGACTCTTTAGTGACCTCCTCCAAAGCCACCTGGTTGTCCACCACCTTGGGGACCACCGCCACCTTGAGGGCCACCGCCGCCAGGCATTGAGTTTTCAATCTTAGTTTGTTTTTCACCATTAATGGTAATATCGCCACCAGTATAGGTCGCAGAACCATCGAAATCAAAGCCAGATTGACCAGTTAAATTAATGGTTCCCCCCGATACAATAATATCGCCGTTGGAATCGATTGGATCTGTATCACCCTCACCGACCTCAACATTTAGGGTTCCACCGGTCATCTTGAAGAAAATCTCACTTTGACTGGCATTAGCATTGGCCGCATTGACACCATCATCCGTTGCATAAACATCGATGTTTCCCCCATTGATGGTCAAAGATTTACCTTCAATACCCTCGGTTGATTTTTCAACTTTGTAAGTACCACTATCAATAATCAGGTCACCAGAGGCATGAATACCATCGTCACCAGCATTGATAGTCATGGTATTATCAGACAGATACATGGTACCTACTGAGGTGTCGTCATCATTATCAACCTTAACAGCATCTTCTTCAGCCTCAATAGTCATAGTTGTTCCTGTGATATTGAGTTCATCATTGACATTGAAGGCATCACCGACTGAGGAAATCTTATAGGTACCGCCAGTCATATGAAGGCTGTCATTGGCTTTAATACCGTTGTTTTTCTTGGCATCAATGTTTAGAGTACCTGAACCATTAATGGTCAAATCTCCTTTAGAGAAAATCACAGCATCCGCATCTTCATCACTATTAGAACTTGAATCAGAAAGTGTGTTTGTAGTGCCATCTTTAAGTGTCAGATAGACATGACCAGCTTTTGTGGCGTTGATTGCTGCATTTGTATTTGTCATGGTAGCACCATCTAGAACAATATGGACATCGTCTGAATCTCCAGCGTCTACCTTGATTTGCACACCATCGGATTTTCCTGAAATGACGTAGGTCCCAGCTTTGGAGATGGTTACAGTTGAACCTGATACCGCTACACCATCTCCTGAAATATCCGCAGATGAGCCTGATAACTTAATCGTAGAGGCTGAACTTTCATCATAAGATGTGTCTGAGTCTTTTGAAGTGAAATAGTTGCTCTTGTTATTAGTCGTTTTATTAGTCGTTGCGGTTACAGCACTTGTTTTTGAACTTGTAGTTGTCCCAGTTGATTGATTGTTTGATTGGCTACAAGCTGTCATGACTGTTAGGGCAGTCGCACAGGTTAATAAAATCGTCCATTTTTTTAGTTTTTTTGATTTCATTTTTTTCCTCTCGGGTTCGTTTTGATGATTCCAGTTTACGGGACTTAGCTAAAACATTTCTGAAGGTTAACTAAAACTTTTCTTAAGTTAAGTTTGCTGAAAGTTTGACTTAGGACTTCTTTCAGAAAAATCCCATAAACTAATAGGCAAGCAAACAAGAGCTATAAAAAGTTTCTGTCCGCTCAACTTTTTACTATAAAACAAAAAAGAATAAAAACAATAAGGCGACTGTTTAGGGATAGATGTGCTGCCACAGCACCCTATTTTCCTGTGAGTTGCTTTACGGCTTTGTATCTTGTCTATAAAAGGAGTTTTTTCATGGTTAAACAATCGGAAACACGTTTTAAACGTATTGAAACAAAATATGTGGTCTCAAAGGAAAATCTTGAGGACCTGCTCACTGATCTTAAGGAGTATTTGGTAGAGGATGATTATCCGACATCTACCATTTCAAATATTTACTTTGATACGGATAATTTTGACGTCATCCAAGATGCCTTAGATGGTAATCACCGTCAAGAGAAAATCCGCATGCGTACCTACCTAGCCAATCCCAAAATTGATAGTAAGGTCTTTTTAGAGGTAAAAGCCAAAGATGATGAAGGAATCGGTCATAAGTTTCGTCTCGTTTCAACACCGCTTGCCATCACTAACTTGATGACAGACGGTAAGAATCATAGCCAAATCACCGATCGTCAGCTCTTACAGGATATTCATCAGTTACGCCAGCGCTATGATGGAGGCCTCAAACCTCGCATGTATATCTACTACGACCGCTTCTCTATGAAAGAAAAAGAGACTATCGAAGGCTATGCCTACAATAAAGTTCGTGTTACCCTAGACCAAAATCTGACTTACCGTGATGAAGACATCAGTCTCTTTAAGGGAAATCATGGGGTTCCCCTTCTTGATGAAGATACGATAATCATGGAAATCAAGGCACCTGGTCAAAAGCCAGAATGGCTTCAAGCTATCTTAGACAAACATGGTTTGGAAGAGCAGAAATTCTCAAAATACAGCTGTGCCTATCATAAGTCTCAAGGTCTAGACTACGGGCCACATCCTGTTCAAGAAAAAGGAGCTGCTGCCTATGTCTAATCTCTTCAATTCTATCTTTAATGATGCAACCGCAACTGCAAGTCCCCTTCAACTCATGCTGGCCTTACTGGTCAGCCTTGTTTTAGGCTTGGCCCTGACCTGGACTTATAAATACCGAACCCTCTATACCAGAGAATTTGTCATTAGTTTGACCCTACTGCCATGCTTGATGACCCTAGTTATCTTCCTTGTCAACGGTAGTTTAGGGACCTCTATCGCCGTGGCGGGGACCTTTAGTCTGATTCGTTTTCGTTCTGCTACCAGCGGTTCCAGAGAGCTAATCGCCGTCTTTATGGCCATGATTATTGGTCTGGCATCTGGGACAGGCTATCTCTTACTAGCCGTTCTCTTTACCGCCTTTCTGTTGGCTGTTTGGCTCCTTTTGGAAAATCGTCAAAGTCGTACCGACAACCAACGTCGTAGACTTCTGACCATTAACGTCCCCTACCAAGACTTGATTGACCAAAAAATAACTAAAGCCTTGCTCAATTTCACCAGTGAATGCGACCTGATTTCCCTTAACACCACAGGTGGAGGAGAAAGCATGCAACTGGTCTACGAAGTGGACTTGAATCCCCAAGTGGATGACTTCCAATTGACTAATCACCTTATCTCAAATATTGAAAATTGTGATGTTTCCCTAACCAAAAAAGCTAAAAAGAAAAAGAATTTGTAAGACAAAAAGACATCTCCGACTGATTTTCGGAGATGTTTTTGCATGTTTTGAGGTTAGTGTTTTCACTTAGCTGTAACCCCACTTTTAACGGCCTAGTATGGCAGTCTAGCTTATCGATGAAAATCAAAATACTTTCTAATCATCTTCATCTTGGATAACCTTACCATCTTGTATGTTAAAGGTATAGCTTATATATCCGGAATTGTCATAGTTAGCGGAATTTTCTTTATCAGTTGCGAAATAATAAAATTCGTACTCTCCATCTGGCAGCTTTCTAGCATCCAGTTTAGTTGCTGCCTTTTTTAAATCTTTCTTGCTAATATTTTTTGAGTCATGTACTTTTATTTCCATAGTGACAAGGTGTTCATCAATCATTGTTTGATAGGGAATTTGATAATACCCATAAAAATCATCCTTCCCGTTTTTACGGTTTTCCTCAGCTAAATGCTTTTTACGATTACCAGCCTCTTGATCAATCGTAGTATTATCGCTGAAGGAGAATTCTTCGATATCAAGGCCTAACGATTGCTTCTTAAGCTCCTTAAAGAGTTTCTGCTCTTCTTTTTTTACAGATTTTTGTTGTAAGTAGCTTTCCCAGTAATGACTTGGGGTCACATATTCTTTACCATTAACTGTCCAGTCCAGGTTAAAAGTAATTTGTGAATCTAATGATATGGTTTGATTATCGTAGGTTTCCTCTGAATAGGTATAATCGACATAAATACCATCTGAATCTAGAAACACCTTTTTGATAAGCTTAACTTGGACCTTTCCCTTAAAACCATTATGAGCCAAGATTTTTTGCGTTTTTTCCCTGGCTTTTGAGTAAGTAATTGGAAGTAGCACTGTGCAACGAACTAAAAGAATAGAACAGAGGAGGAGAATAGCTAAGCGAGAAAACTTTAAGATATTAGGAGTATTTTTCTTCATAGGACACCCTTCCTTTCCTCAATGATTTGTAAAAACAAGCACACCGAATCTTTCAAAATAAACGAGCTTTCTTCACTCCTATTATAGCATTTTAAAGCGCTTTCTCATGGTAGTTAGAGGGACAAAAGATTAGAATTCCTCTAGCAAAAAAGCCTGAATCATCACTTCAGGCATTTCTTTTTAGTCTCAATCAGTTGAGATAATCCTCAATAATCTGTTACTTCTTTTCGGTCATGGACATTGCTTTGCTTGCCCTGACGTGCTTTAAGTACGGCTTCAACGTCTTCAGGGCTGACCCCTGTTTCAACGAGCATGACTGCTAGGTGATAGAGGACGTCTGCTGTCTCGTTGGCAATTTCTTCTTTATCAGCATTTTTGGCCCCAATCACAACTTCTGTCGCTTCTTCGCCAACCTTTTTAAGAATCTTGTCTAGTCCCTTGTCAAAAAGGTAATTGGTATAAGACCCTTCTTTGGGATTCTTTTTACGATCTAAGGCTTCCTTATAAAGTGTTTCTAACATAGCTACTCCTATCTGTCTTGATTGTCATCATAAATTTCCGTAAAGAAACAGCTGTAGGCTCCTGTATGACAGGCTGCTCCTTCTTGTTCCACGGCGATAAGCAAGGTGTCCTGATCACAGTCAGTCTTGATGCTTTTAACATGTTGGAAATGACCAGAAGTGGCGCCCTTATGCCAAAGCTCATTTCTAGAACGGCTCCAGTAATGCATTTGTTTGGTCTCTAGGGTCAACTGATAGGACACCTCATTCATATAGGCCAACATGAGTACCTGCCCCGTCTTGTAGTCGATCACAATGACTGGTACAAGTCCCCCTTGTTTATCAAAATCAAGTTTAACCTCTGTCATCGTCTCACCTCAATTCCTGCATTTGCCAAGACTTGTTTGGTTTCGCCTATATTTACCTCACCAAAGTGGAAGATAGAGGCTGCCAGTGCACCCGTCGCTGTTGTCTTTTCAAAGACTTCTACAATGTCCTCAATATTTCCCGCGCCACCAGAAGCAATGATTGGAACATCGACGACTTCTGCCACACGATTAAGCATTTCCAAATCAAAACCAGACTTAGTGCCGTCCTTGTCCATGCTGGTTAAGAGAATTTCTCCAGCTCCCAAAGCGACGACTTCTTGAGCCCATTGGATGAGGTACCTACCTGTATCCTTACGGCCACCCGCCACAAAGACATGCCAGCTCCCATCAGCCATCTTTTTGGCATCAATCGCAGCCACTACACACTGGTTCCCAAATTTTTGAGCACAATCAGCGATTAGTTGCGGGTTGGCAAGGGCTGAGGAATTGACCGCAACCTTGTCAGCACCAGCTTTAAGCATCTTGTTCATGTCTTCAACTGAACGGATACCACCACCAACTGTGAAGGGGATAAAGACCTGATCGGCAACGCGTCGGACCATGTCAACCGTTGTTTCACGATTGTCTGAAGTCGCTGTGATATCCAAGAAAACAAGTTCGTCACAGCCAGCCTCATAGTAAGCACGCGCAGAATCAACAGGGTCACCAACATCTGTCAGATTCACAAAATTAACCCCCTTGACGACACGGCCATCCTTGACATCCAAACAGGGAATAATACGTTTTTTAAGCATATTAACCTCCGAAAGACTTGAGTTGGTCTAATGTGATATTGCCGTTATAGTAAGCTTTACCGACAATGGTTCCTGCCACACCAATCTCTTGTAGGTGATCTAAGTCGGCTACTTCTGCAATCCCACCGGAAGCGATGACTTTGGCGGTTGTGAGTTCAGATACCAAACGTTTGTAGTGATCAAGATTGGGTCCTGTCAGTGTGCCATCTCGATCAACGTCTGTATAGACAAAGAGGGTTACACCCATCTTTTCCATTTCCTTGGCCAAGGTGATGTAGTCCACATTGCTGGTTTCCAACCAGCCTTCAGTAGCGACAAACCCTGCCTTGGCATCAATACCTACGACAATTTTATCGGCACCAAATTCCTCTAAAGCTGCTCGAACGAAATCAGGATTCTTAACGGCCATTGAACCGATAATGATACGGTCGATGCCAACTGCCAAATAATCACGAATCTGCTCCAAGGTACGGATACCGCCACCAACTTCGATGCCAAGTCCAGAAACCTTCTTGACCTCCGCAATCAAGTCACGGTTAGTGGCTCGACCATCAAGGGCACCGTCCAAGTCGACGACGTGAATAAATTGAATGCCAGCATCCTTAAAGGTCTTCGCTTGCTCAATAACATCTGGATTGACAACGGTTTGTTGGTTGAAATCTCCTTTGAAGAGACGAACAGCCTGCCCATCCTTAATATCAATTGCTGGTAGAATTTGCATCTCCCCTACCATCCTTTCTAAGTGAAAAATCTTTGCTCTCAAGAGCTTCTAGGCTTTACATAACCCTGCAAATTGTTCAATAATACCTAAACCAATATCACCTGATTTTTCGGGATGAAATTGGACACCATAAACATTGTCTTTATGAATCATGGCTGGCACCTCGATACTATAATCTGCGGTGACATCAATGTATTGGCTAGGGACATCCGTGAAATAACTGTGAACGAAGTAGACAGCTTGGCCGTCTAAACCATCTGTCAAAGGGCTGGCTTGCTTAACAGCTAAATCATTCCACCCCATATGTGGGACAGGTTGCTCCTTGCTGGCTGGAATAGGACGGCAGACACCTGGAATAAAGCCAAGACCATTTGTTTCTTCATGTTCCAGTCCTTTTTCTGTTAAAATCTGCATGCCTAAACAAATTCCTAAAAGGGGAACTCCCTGTGCGACTGCCTCTTTGATAACAGCTACCAAACCTCTTCGCTCCAACTCTGCCATAGCCGTTGGATAGGCACCTACACCAGGTAAAATCAACCCATCTGCAGCTAGGATTTTTTCTTTATCGGCAGACAATTCTGCAGTCACTCCGATTTTTTCAAGGGCACGCAGAACATTTGCAGTATTCCCCGCATCGTAATCAATGACGATAATCATAGCATCCCCTTTGTCGAGTTTACGCCGTGAATGTCAGGATTGATTGTGATGGCTTCACGCAAGGCACGTCCTGTTGCCTTGAAAAGACTTTCTGACTTGTGGTGATTGTTTTTTCCGTGGAGAATCTTGAGGTGGAGATTCATTTGAACATTAAAGGCCAAGGCTTGGAAAAATTCTTCTACCAATTCTGTGTCAAAATTACCCAATTTTGGATTATCAAAACTAGCATCAAAGACCAAGAAACTACGTCCAGACAAGTCTAAACTTGCCATCCCGAGAGTTTCATCCATAGGTACAAAAGCCGTTCCATAACGGTTGATTCCTGCTTTATCGCCCAAGGCCTCTTTAAGAGCTTGACCAAGGACAATACCGACATCTTCAACGGTATGGTGACTATCAACCCAAAGGTCGCCATCAGCCTTCACCACCAAAGACATGCGGCCGTGACGGGCAAACAAGGTCAACATGTGGTCAAAAAATCCGACACCTGTTTGAATATCTACTGGTTCTTGAGCATCCAAATTGAGGCTTAACTTAATTTTGGTTTCAAAGGTATTACGTTCAATTTCTGCTTGTCTCATAACTTCTTCCTCTACTCTCTCAATTATTGTCGTTTCTGACTTCAATAGCCTTAGCGTGGGCCTGCAAACCTTCCGCGTAAGCCAAGGTTGTGATATCGTGTTGAGCCTTATTGACTGCTGCTTTGTCATACTGCGTATATTGAATACGTTTGACAAAATCGTGCACACCTAAAGCTGATGAAAATCGGCTTGTTGCTGTCGTTGGAAGAACGTGATTGGCACCAGCATAGTAGTCACCAATGGGTTCACTGGTAAAGTGACCAAGAAAGACGGAACCAGCATTCTCCACTTTTTCTAGATAATCATAGGCCTTGTCCATAGCAATTTCCAAATGTTCTGGCGCAACCAAGTTCATGAGTTCAAACATAGCAGCTGTATCATTGGCAATAATAATTCGGCCGTTATTTTCGATAGATGGACGAGCAATCGCCTCACGTGGCAAAAGCTTGAGTTGACGTTCAATCTCACTTTCAACTGCATCAGCCAAGGCTTGAGAATCTGTTACCAAAATGGCGCGTGCTAGCTTATCATGCTCCGCTTGAGACAAGAGGTCAGCTGCCACATAGGTTGGATTGGCACTACTATCAGCAATGACACCAATTTCTGATGGCCCTGCAATCATATCAATACCGACAATACCGTAAACTTGTTTCTTGGCAGTCGCCACGAAAATATTACCAGGACCTGTAATCTTGTCCACCTTTGGAATTGTTTCTGTACCAAAGGCCAAGGCCGCAACCCCTTGAGCCCCACCGACTTGGTAAATGCTATCCACACCAGCCAATTTGGCGGCTACCAGAATCGCAGGAACAAAGTGTTCTTGAGGCGGCGTAATCATAATAATCTCTTTAACCCCAGCAATTTTGGCAGGAATAACATTCATAAGAACTGATGACGGATAAGCCGCAGTTCCTCCAGGAACATAAACACCCACACGATTGATAGGACGAATCAATTGACCACGAATAACACCCTCACTTGGATGGTCCTCAAAACCAGCCTCCAACTGATGCTTGTGGTAAGATTCAATGTTTTCTTTGGCATTAACTAGGGCTTGGTAAACCTCTGGATCAATCTCTTTAAAGGCTTGATCAATCAGGTCCTGTCCAACTTCAAAATCAGTCAAGTCAACCTTATCAAATTTAGCTGAATAGTCACGAAGGGCCTCGTCTCCACGTTTTTTAACATCTTCAATAATGGCTTGAACCGTGCTTTCAACGTCTCTATTTTCTTTTGAAAGTTCCAATTGCTCCTGATAAAGAAGCTCAGCAATTTCTTTATTTGTTCCAGTTAATCGTTTCATTCGAACGGTACCTCCTCGTTCCCTACAAGTGATTCAATCTTGCGAATGAATGGCAGGACTTCCTTTTTATTTTTCAAAGAAGCCTTGTTCACAATCATTCGTGCTGAAATACGGCAAATATCTTCATAAACTTTTAGGCCATTTGCAACAAGGGTATTCCCTGTTTCTACAATATCAACAATGGCATCCGCTAGACCAATGACGGGGGCAATCTCAACGCTCCCTTGAATCGAAATGATCTCGACATCCTCACCCTTTTGATTAAAATAATCCGTCGCAATGGTTGGATACTTGGTCGCAATACGTTTTCGCTTATGGTCATCAGGATTATAGTCTTCTGTTGATGCTACGGAGAATTTACAAAGGCCAAAATTAAGGTCTAACATTTCCAAATAGCCTGTCGGATGTTCGACCAAAACATCCTTACCGACAATCCCAATATCTGCGACACCATGTCGGACATAGGTAGTCACATCTGGAGCTTTGACCAAGAGAAAACGGAACCGGTTGTCAGGACTCTCGAAAATCAAATTACGTCCCTTATCGGCCATGAAAGACATATCAAAGCCAGCTTTTTCCAGTAATTTAACCGTATCTTTCTCAATACGTCCCTTGGTCAAGGCAATTGTGATTTGATTGCTAGTCATCCAAGTCACCTCCAAATTCCACATCATCATGCACTGCTTGATAGACCGAATCGACATCAATCGCCCAACCAACCGCTGTTAACTCGGTAGCTCCAAAGCGTTCAAATAGTTTATCGTAACGGCCACCTGATACAAAGGCATCTGGTACCTTGTCACCGAAGACCTTAAACATCATGCCCGTGTAGTAAGGCACTGCTGGCAATTGAGCCAAATCAAGCGTCGTCTTTGGGAGACTATCTGATAAACGATTAGTTAAAACTTCCAAACTATCCAAGGCCGTCAAAAAGGCTTCACTGTCCGTTAACTGTCTAGCCTTGGTCAGGACAGCATTTGTCTCACCAAACAAGAAGGGTAACTGCTCCAAGACCTTGTCATATTGACTTGGATTTTCTTTGGTGAACTCCTTAAGACCGGTGATCGATTTATCACGGATATAGGCCGCCAACTCTGCTTCTTTTACAGCTGGAAGGTTTAATTCTTCAAAAATGAGTTGTAGGAGGCGGGCATGTGAAAATTCAAACTTATAATTTTTGACCCCTGCAGCATCTAGAGCCTCTTTAGCAGAAGCTATTGCTTCTTCCAATGCCTGATGAACTGGAAAACCAATGATTTCCACACCAGCCTGCGTATGCTCATTGGACAAGCCACGCATCTCCTCATTGTAGTTAAAGACTTTTCCAGAGTAAGAAAATTTTATGGGTGTATGAACTTGAGTCGAAGCAATCACACGCCCAATTTGGCTAGTAATATCAGGACGTAAACTAACAAGCTCTCCATTTTTGTCAAAGAAATTATAGTTTCCATTGTCCACAAGATCACTAAAGACTTCGAAATGCTCTAAGGTTGGTGTCTCAATCCGAAGAAAGCCCTTTGTCATCAACAAGTCACAGATACGGTGTTCAATCTGATACATGGTACGGGCACGTTTGAAAAGTTTATCGTGCATTCCTAAGGCTAATGTCGTTTTTTTCATGCTTGTAACTCCTGTATTGTCATTAATACGCGCTCCATCTCATCCTGCGTCCCAATAGAAATGCGTAGTCTGTCTGAAATACGCTCCACTTTTGGAAAATAACGGACATAAATTTTCTTACTTTGGAGGTAGTCAAACAATTGACCTGCAGTCACTCCGTGAGGTTTGACCAAAACAAAATTGGTTTTTGAAGGTAGGATATCAAAACCAATCGCCTGCAATTCTTGGCTAAACCAGTCACGTGTTGCCATAATCTTTGCGCAAGTATCCTCATAGTAGTCCCAGGACTTAACCGATGCAGTCGCCAAGACTTCCGCAATGCTATCCACATTATAGGGGTTGACTGAATTCTTGACAGCATTGATGACAGCCATTAGTTTAGGACTTCCTATGCCGTAACCGACACGCAGACCAGCAAGGGAGGCATCCTTAGAAAAGGTCCTAGTGATAAACACATTGTCATACTTTTCTAGGAGCGGTAAGGCCGTCTCCCCACCAAAGTTAATATAGGCTTCGTCAATAATCACAACTACCGACTGGTTGGCCTTTACAATCTCCTCAATTTGATCGAGCGGTTTATAAATACCTGTTGGCGCATTAGGATTGGTTATGACAATCCCACCATTTTCCTCCAGATAATCTTGAGTAGTTATCTCAAACGAAGAGCTCAAAGGCACTTCTCTAAAAGGGATGTGGTACAAATCTGCCCATACCTTGTAAAAACCATAGGTCAAATCTGGAAACAAGACTTCTTCCTCGCTATTAAAGAAAGCTAGAAAAGCCATTGACAAGATATCGTCTGACCCATTTCCAATAATCACTTGATCGGCAGGAACACCTAACTGTTCAGATAAGGCCTGACGTAATGCTGCTTGATCCAAAGTCGAATACTTTCGTAACTGATGGGCATCAAAGGATGCTAAAGCTTGATGAACTGCTGGACTTGGTTCATAAGCATTTTCATTAGTATTCAACTTAATGATATTTTTCTCAGCAGGCTGACTACCCGCTACATAGGGTTCAATCTTTCGTAATCCCTTGATTTCCATAGTTTATCCTTTCTGTTCAACTCTAACCAAGTGTACTGCTAGCTACACACTCTAAAAAAGTGTAACAAAAAACGTCCTCGCAAAAATAACTTTTGCAAGGACGTTGGCACGTGGTTCCACCTTAATTCGAACAGGGGTCGCCCCCTCTTCCTCATGAAGTCACAAAGTATCACTTGTAACTCCCAGTCTCTAACGGAACCACCCGTCGTACACTACTGTCATCCAGAGTTCGCATACGCTCTCAAGAATGTGTCGTCTTTGATCTCATGCGTTCTCAGCTTCCCGCATTCTCTGTGAAACGATCTGACTTTTTCTATCAACGATTTAGATTTTAGTTCATTTTACCTAAAAATTCAGAACAAAGCAAGCATTTTTTGTATATTTTTATAAAAACTTGAAATCCTTGTATATTTAATAGCCAAAACAAACTGTTGTGAAATTGAGTTCAAATAAATAAAAAGTTGATGCGGTATCTTTTTACAAACCAAGTGGATCCCAAAAGAGACTTCTGAATGTGATAGCTTAACTGGAAACCACTACTTTTTTCAAGTACTTTCATCACTACAGAAGATCTCGTTCAATCTAAATTCCTATCACAAAAAATCTTGCTCAGTTATTTTTTATGACAATTTCTTTGTACTATTTCCCAAATTGAAATCATTTCTTCATATTATAATTTGTATATTTATCCTAAATAATTTTTCAAAGCAAGACAAAAAGCCTGAAGCACAGCTCCAAGCTCTCATGGTTAGGCAAATTTTCTAGGTCTGATAAATCCTGTTAGAAGACTCAAACAAAGTAGCACTGCAGCAACATACCAATAGGGCATATCCACGCTAGTCGTACGGCCTGAGACTTCAACAATACCTTTAACTAAACAAGCACTAGCGACAACAGCGATGGCTGAATTAAAGAGAAGTTTTGAGGTATGATTCTTCACCCAAGACATTCCCATCCCTGTTAGCAGATAAATCAAAGCTCCGGCCAATGGTGCGAAGAACATCATGCGCATAAACATGGATGATTCACCATAAGAAAAGCGTTCATAGACAAAAGTAAAAACTAGGCTAAAAATAGTTAAACCAATGTAGGTGAAAAAGTGCTTGCTGGCTGATTTTTTAGTAACCGATGTAAACAATATCACTCACCGCCCTTTCTGAGATTTTGTTTCCGTTTGTGGTTGGCTTGTTAATGACTTGACCATTGAAGTACATGGTAGATGAGCCACCACCGTCAAGGTTATAGGCTGTCGTCACACCATAGGATTTCATCAACTCTGCCATTTCATAAAGAGTCAATCCTGACGACTCACTGGTACGACCATCCGAGACAATGACAATATAGTGCACACTGCCGTCACTTTCTTCGATAACTCCGATGGCTGTACGTGGATTGTCAGCCATGGCTTGACCAACCTCTTCATTTTCTGATACAGCTACCTTGCCATTTTCAACCAAGGTTGGACCAAAGGCAAAGGTATTCACAACACCTGAATCAACCAATTTTTGAGCCGTTGTATCGCTCTCCTTAAAGGTCTTGAAGCTACCATCTGAGTACACGGCAAGGTCCTCGTAATCACTGTTTCGATCAGTATCACGATAGACTTGACCATTCTTAATCACATAACCTGACTGATTAGCCCCATAGTAGTCACCATTGATGGCAAAGATTGCATTATTTTGCTTGGCAATACTTGAAGTGGTGTCAGTAATATTGGTACCATAGGTGTTTTGTGCCAAAGCCGTTTTAAGGTAGTCCGCACTTGAAAGCTTGATATCGGCAACATAGTAAGTGGTATCACTGGTTTTACCTGTCGTGATTTTGATATCCATATTGTCATCTTTATAAGTCGTATCCGTCTTAGTCACCTTCCCAGTGCTGGTAGATGCTGTCGACGAAGCTGTGCTTGAGCTAGTCGTATTGGCTGAAACCGTTGAGACCGCTGAGGGAATGACAAAGACCTTTAAGAGAGAGTAAACATTTGCCCCCATCAGAAAAAGGGTAAAGAGTAAGGCATAGGCATGCCTTTTTAAGAATTTCATAGAAGACCTCCAATTTTAAAAGATAAGATAGAAACCATAAGTTCCTTTTACTTGACATTAGCATAACAAGCAAAGCTTAAAATCTTCTATAAATCCCACAACCACGCTTTTCCTTTAAGTTTTCCTTAAGAAAAAGACAGCTTCAGTTGAAGCTGTCTTCGCTATATAATCATATCTTCTGTAATGTCAAATTCTCTCAAGAGCTCTTGAATCTTATCAAAGTTCAGACGGAAATGCTCTAATTTATGACCATCAGACCCAATAGAATACTTGCGACATCCCAAATCCTTAACAAGACCTAGGGCATAACGGTAGAGGTCTTCGTGATGATAGAGGTACATGCTCTTTGCATTCAGCTCAAAAGCCAACTCATTAGCAATCATTTTCTGGAAAATACGTTTGAGCTGCTCCTCATAGACTTTTAGCTCATCAACAGTCACGTCAAACAGGCGGAAACCATAGTCAAAGTGGGCCAAAACATCTGCGTCCACACGACCAATAGCGTACTCCAACTTGTCCAGATACTCTTGAATAATGCTTGCCTTGTCCATATCAGCTACCTCATCATCAAGATAATCATTGACCCCATTATGGTGAACAGAAAGCAGTTTGAGATCATAGTCCTTACCATCCAAAAAGTCTAAAATATCGCTTTCTCTAGGCTGGTAATAACCGATTTCGATACCACGTTTAATACGATTGCCATACTTGAGGTTAAGACTTTCGATTTCGTGACTATAAGCCTCGTAGTCTGGCACATCATCCTGTTTGGTATAAGGATTAGAGAGATCATAATGCTCAGTCGTTACAATCTCCCCATCAAAATGTGTCAAATAGTCAGTAAAGTTCGCATCCGAATCATAGGAATGATGGGTATGCAAATGGTTATCACGAATAGACATAACTACTCCTTATTTTTCAAATACATTGTAAGCTGCTTATGGGCCAACCAGGTCAAACTCACCATCAACCCCTCATAAATAATAAAGAAAATCAAAAAACATTGAAGGAAATACTCTTCTGGTAAAACATTGATAATCGGATCCAAGATTGGATTAAAGAGCCAACTGCTATCTCCAGGAAAGAGGGCCTCATGAAAGAGCGTAAAAAACTCATCAAATCCGAGAAAAACTCCCACAACCCCAATAAGGACTGGCAAGATTGCTAGACTCATATAAAGTCTACGATAAAGACCAAAGGTGCCCTTCTTCACATTTCGCCATAGAGAAGTTGCTGCGGGATAAGCCAGTAGAATAACAAGCCCCTGTACCAAATGAAAGAGCCACTTCACATCATGGAAATGCTTAAGCCCACTCTCCGACGATGGAAAATCAGGCATGGACAGATGACCAACCCAAGGAAAGGTCAGGTACTTCATGAGGATATTGAAATTATGCCAGAGCTCTGTCTTGCCAAGAATGACATAGTCCAAAAGATGCATCCAATCAATATCAAAATAATAGAATCCCCATGCCAGATAAATTGTCACCAGAATAGACAAGGCCAAGAGCCAAATCGGAGTCAGAACAGCCTCAATTTTAGTTCGCATCAAAATTCCACTCCGCTAGACTAGAAAGTACATGGTCGGGTTTTACTGGTAAATTCGCAACCTCTTCCGCCTTGGTAAATCCAGTTGTCACAAGAAGTGTTGGAAAGTCATTTTTAATGCCAGCTGTAATATCAGTCAAGTAATTGTCACCAACCACAATAGTTTGGCTACGTTCTGTCCCAAGGATTTCAAGAGCCTTGTTCATGATAATAGCTTTAGGCTTACCAATAATGATTGGTTTCACACGCGTCGCTGCCTCAATAAGGGCCAAGAGGGAACCAGCACCTGGAAGAAGGCCGCGTTCTGTTGGGATATTCAAATCTGGGTTAGTTCCAATAAACATGGCTCCCTTATGGATAGCAAGCGTTGCTTTAACCAACATTTCATAAGTGACTTCACGGTCCAAGCCCACCACAACATAGGCAGGATTTTCCTCGTCTACCGTATACCCCGCTTCCGCAATTGCAGATTTAAGCCCAGTCTCACCGATAACATAAACCGTCTTGCCACGATTCATATCGTTCATGTAGTCAACTGTTGCCAAAGTAGCTGTGTAAATGGTCTCAAGAGGCGTTTCCAACTCACACTGATTACGCAAAAGCTCTTGCACCATCTCTGGTGTACGCATACTATTATTAGTCACAAAAAGATAGGGAATCTGACGCTTTTGCAACTCCTTAACGAAGGCCTCTCCCTCAGGAATACGGTCCTTCCCCTTGTAAATAGTTCCATCTAAATCAATCAAATAACCTTTATATGTCATCCTACTCGTCTCCTATTTCTTTCCATTGGATAATAGCCTGAGCATGAATATTACCATCCACACAAATCTGGTGTTGACTGCTCAAACTTTCTTGGTCAAACTCGTAACCTGAATAAATTTCTGATCCATGATGAATTTCCTTAACATACTTGAGGTCAATATGGGCTGGTGTGTACTTGGTCAAAAAATCCAAATCGAAAACATCCAACATCCACTCCAAGTACTTGCTATTATTAACATGACCATTCATGTCTAGGTCAAAATAACGCACACGATAAAGCGTCTCAATTGGATTTTCCAAAGCCTTATAACGAGGTCCTCGAAGCAACTTTTTAGTCTTATCAGCCCCATAAGGTGCTACCACCTCATCTGGCACTTCGGCTACCTTACGCGTTTCATAATCCATAAGAGCAAAAGTAGTCTTAAAGAGCATGATTTGTTGACCAGTTTCATCCGTGATGTAAAAATTACGGTAACAAAAAATCTTATTATAGGAAACGGCTTCCGTTGTAATCGTCACCTTTTCATTGTAACGAGGCAAACGGTCAATCTCAATCGCATAGTCTGTCACAATCCAAACCAGACCGTACTTATCAAAAACGTCCTTATCCGTATTTCCCAGAGACTCTGACTGCATACCAGATACTTGCAATGAAAACGCCAATAAGTGCGGTAATTTTACCTGATGCGTGATATCCGTCTCATAAAACGGAATTTGATAAGGAATACTAAATTTTAATCCCATCTAATCCTCCAAGATAAATTGTTCAGCGACACTATCACCCAAAAAGAGTCCTCGTTTAGTCATACGAACCACCTCTGGATCCTTGACCAAGAGACCATCTGCCTGTAGTTTTTCCACAATGTCTCCATAAGTATCCGCAAATGACAAACCAAACTTCTCTTCAAACCGTTTGATAGACACACCCGACTTTTTACGTAAACCAAGGAAGAACTCCTCCTCCATCATCTCCGACTTAGTCAGATGCTCCTCGTGAAGTCTAGCATGACCATCCTCAGCTATAGCCTTAAGGTAATGCTGGATAGGCCCTCTATTGCGATAACGAACACCATTGACATAACCAGAGGCTCCAGCACCAACACCATAATACTCATCATTATTCCAGTACATGAGATTGTGACGACTCTCCATCCCAGGTTTGGTAAAGTTGGAAATCTCATAATGCTCAAAACCATTCTTTTCCAACTCTTGGATAATATAGTCAAACATCTCTGCTTCCAAATCCTCAGTTGGGAGATTGAGCTTACCCCGACGCATCTTATTCATAAAGACCGTGTGATGTTCCAATATCAAGCTATAGAGACTTAGGTGTGGAATATCCAGTTCCAGTGCCTTTCTCACATTTTCCTTGACCTGATCCATGGTTTGACCAGGTAGAGCATAAATGAGGTCAATCGAAATATTATGAAAACCAGCAGCCTTTAAGCTATCAATACTTTCATAAATCTGTGCTTGATTGTGACTGCGACCAATTTGACGCAAGTGCTTGTCATCAAAAGTCTGAACACCTAGGGATACCCGATTAACAGCAGATTTTTTGAGTACTTCAATCTTATCAACCGTCAAATCACCGGGATTAGCCTCAATGGTAAACTCCTCCAACTTAGACAAATCCAAATTTTTCTGAAGATTGCTTAAAAGGTAGTCCAATTGCTCCGCAGAAATAGCTGTCGGTGTCCCACCACCAATATAGAGGGTGCGTAGCTCCTTGATATCTAAAAGCTCCCACTCACGAATCAAAGCCCGTAGGTAGTCATCAACGGGCTGATTTTTAATAAAGACCTTGGAAAAGTCACAATAATAACAAATTTGTGTGCAAAATGGAATGTGCACATAGGCTGACGTTGGTTTTGTTTGCATGTAACTATTCTACCATTTTTTAAGCAGAAATGAGACCATGAATGATAAGAGTTGAGGCAAAAAAGAAGCTACCTCTTCAGATAGCCTCTTCCAATTATTTTGTTAATGAGAATGGGAAAGCATTGTAGTTGCTATAATCAAAGGTTGGTCCCAAATCAGAGATGAATTGAACTGGCGTGTAAGTTCCATTTTCAAGAATAAAGCCAGGCTTAGCTTGGAAACCAGCTCCTCCTAGTCCTGTAATACCAGGAAGCAAGGTTGAAAAATCGCCACCTTCCCAAACGTAGAGATTACCAGAAATTTGAACAGCTTTTGCAGTTGTTGAGCTTTGACGATAGGGTTCGTAATCGACATTGAAATTAGCTTTTGAAGTGATGTTGCCATCAGCATCAACTGTAAAACTAATGTCTGTTGCTTGAGGACTCGTACCAGTCCAAGTTCCCACTAATGCTGCTGGAACAGGAGCGTCGCTTTGAGTATCAGTTGTTGCTTGACTAGACTTGTTTGATTCAGATGCAGCACTACTACTTGTTCCTGCTTGAGCATCATTTCCAGCTGTGGCTTGACTTTTTGAAGAGCTAGCTTCAGGAGCACTCACTTCTTCTTGACCTTGAGAATCCTTTGAAGCTGAATTCTCTGTCTTGGACTTTTTAGCAGATTTTCTTTCAGCTGCTTTTGACTTTGCTGATGACTTCACTACTTTAGAAGTTGACGTTGTAGATGATGATGCAGTGTCTTTTTCTGACTTAGAGCCACATCCAACAAGGGTTGTAGAAACAGCAACTGACAACAATACAAGTGAGCAAACACGGATAACTTTTCTTTTCATTTTCATAAACCTCTTTTCTATATGTCTATTATATCTATTTTGTTACAAAAATCAAGTACTTTGTGTAATTTTTGTAACATTTATGTAATTAATTGTGTCGC
>ERZ772942.87-NODE-87-length-35400-cov-3.802037_pt1 | contig 35400 bp, 47 predicted proteins | sample MGYA00511135_ERZ772942 | MGnify/ENA primary metagenome ERZ772942 (study PRJEB29015, sample SAMEA2738099) | human oral metagenome | biome: human oral; feature: human-associated habitat; material: saliva | place: China | collected 2265 ... | reverse complement strand
AAAGTCAACACTTTTCACGAAGATTATTCGACATTTTATGGGGTTGTGGAAAACTCCCCCGCGATCAGAGATCGGAGCTGTCATCACGCTGCCGATTGATAAGTTCATTGACCGCGAACAGAGCATAAGCATCAGCGTAGTATATGCTCGATTGGCGACGAGCGGTAGCCTTTCGCGGAGATATCAGCGAAGCGATCCTCCAGACCAGCCGATCGCGCCGGCAAGCATGAGCCAGCCGAGACTTGGCTATCATGAGAAGCTCCTCGTCGCTTTTACTTTTCAGACCTTGCCAGCCACGAGCGACAAGGACGCGGCCGACATTTTCAGTTTTTCTAAACAGCGACATAATCCTCCTCGTAATATTCATCAAAGCCAGAGTAGCCGTAGTATTCGTTATAAGCCGTCATAGCGTCTTCATCGATTAAACCACCGCAGCATTCGCAGATGTGAAATGGGCAGTCGACCTCGTAATTCACCGCTCGAGCCGGCGACATCAGCAGAAACTCGCACAAACATTCATGCGGCGGATTGACCGCCACCGGAGCAGGAGTCGGCAGATCTAAATTTACAACATTAATTTTTGTCATTTTCTTCCTCAATTTTCATATAGCCGATCAGACGAACTTTGCCAGAACCAGCATAGTTGTATATTTGTTTGCAGTCTTCTGGGTGAAAGTCCTCCGGTAGCCGATAGACCCCGGCGTAGTTGCCGGCCGAGCGGCCGAGGCCAACAAACATCATCGACTGTGGGCATTGCACCGGCAGTGTGACCAGGAAGCGTTCACCCTCGGCAAGGGGGCGGACTACGCCATTAAACGCGTCCGCCACTACGATATTGTTCGTCATTAAAGCTCCTCGCCCAGCAGGCGGCGCTCAAGAGCGTCGGTTACTGTTCTGATGTCCTGAATCTTTTCAGCTACGTCCTCTTCCCATATTTCCTCGTCGCCACTTTCAATGGCCTCCAGAAGTTCCTCGTTGACGAGAGTGGTCAATTTTTCGTATAGCTCTTTTGAGCTTAGGTTCAGAAGTTGATATGATGAAAGCATTTTGGTAGTCCTTTCGTTTAATTGATTGTACTTTAAGTATAGCAAACACGAGCGATAAAGTCAACACTTTCTGAAAAGATTATTCGAGATTTACCCCATATCAGAGGTAAACCTGTGGAAAACTCCGAGATTATCCGGAAATTCCGGATAATCCAAAAGCACACCGCCGAAACGGTGTGCTGCGTAGGAGTTTTGCGGGGGCTACCTAACCCGCACCTCCATTATAACGCGGATTTGGCTCGCCGCGCCACTCCGCATGCTCCACCCGAGTGAGGAGAAGCTCGATCCGCGGATTATAAGCATCTTTTGCGACACCAGATCCGTCATGCGAGACGAGAAGCCAGGCATTATCGTCAAGAATCATGCCTCTATCTTTCATCACGTCCTGTATACCCTCGTAAAGAGCCGACAGATCGACAGTGCCAAAAGTTCGGACGAAAAACCGAGCGCGAAGATTAAACGGAAAGTCAATTGTCTTCCATTCCCGACAGGCGAGGATTTGAAACACGCTGATGGCCAGCTCCACCTGGTCGTTGGCTAACTTAAGCCATCGATTGTAGGCGGCCGTGTTGTATTTGCGCGATCGGCCGCCGCGAAAGGTGACCTTTTGGTTATTTTTCTTGACCGCAGGCTGCCCCAGGACGGTGAAACCTAACGAAACCAGCCTGCCGTCATCGCCGATTACGTAATTGAGCTTTATATCTTGAGGCTGAATGGTGGCCCCAGTTTCGATTGGCGATAATGTGGTTGATTGCTGCCGCCTGCTCATTTAGCTTCGTCTCCAGTTGCTTTGCCCCCAGCCGAGCCAATGTCTCCATCGCGTCGATCGGCGTCATTATGTACTCCAGCGATATCCTCTCCAGCGCGGCGGCTTTCAGCTCGTCGGCGGCGCGTTTCGCCGCTTTTTTTGCCTGCCGCAACTGCCAGCTCGCGGCTAGTCGCAAAGCCGGTCGGGCCGCCAGCATCGCGACCCCGACGGCGCACCTTTTGAGCGAGTTTCCGAAAGTAGTCCGGGTCTTGCTTTTTGAGCTTGGCCGCCCGGAGCGCAGCCGCCTGTTTTCTGCCATGACAAACCACCTTTATTTTTTGCCTTTCTTATCGTCAAGATTGCCGTTAAAGATTTTTATCAGTTCGCGAACCGAACCAACGACAACCGCCAGAATGAATATACCGATTATGACAGCGCCACCCACCAGCATCATCTTGATTATAAAGTTTATAATTTCGAGAATGTCCATTTTCCCTCCTTTTCTCGATACTTAAATATACAAGCCCTGAAGCCGTTGCAGGCTCTTCGAGCGCGGATCTTGATACAACATATCACCATAGCCAGTCAGAGATTCGGCCCCGGTTTGATCAAGAATAATCTTCGAGTTCATACCGGTGGTAACGCTAAACGCTATCTTTGTCGGGATATTAGCCTTGATGAGGCCGGTGACGACATCGGCACTCGGCCGCTGAGTAGCCAGCACCAGGTGAATACCGACGGCGCGAGCTTTCTGTGCAAGGCGGATAATCGACGTTTCGCAGCTTGGCGCTGATGACTTCATGGAGCCTTTGAGCGATACCTGTAGCATTTTTTGAGTGATGCGGCCAGTTGGGCTCATAGCTAAAGCCTCGTTCATAAACGCCGCGAACTCTTTATAGTCGATATTTTTGATATCCGCGCCGGTATCGGTCATGAGAAGATCGGCGAACTCGTCAATGACCACCAGAATGCGCGGCATATTGCCGCCTTTATAATCGTCGATGGTGCGAACGCCAGCCTGGCGAAGCCGACCATAGCGATCCTCCATCTGCTCGGCCAGGCCGTGGAGAACCTCCGCAGCGTCGGCCGGTGTAGTGACGATATCGTTCCATAAGTGAGGATCGCCATCATACAACGACAACTCCACCTGCTTCGGGTCAATCAAAACCAGCTGAAGCTCGTCAGGAGTTAGCTGTTTTGTCAAAGCGTGAAGTATCACGTTTAGTAGGACAGATTTACCAGCACCAGTTTGACCAGCGATCAGCAGATGCGGCATTTTGGTGATGTCGCCATAGTGAACTTCACCGAACACGTCCTCGCCGAGCGGAATCTCCATCGTGCCAGGCCTGAGGTGCTTGCTATCCTCGAACGGAACGACGCGGCGGTCTTCGTTCGGCACTTCAATGCCGACCAAATCAGTGCCGCGAATTGGCGCTTCGATACGCACATACTTCGATTGAAGCGCGATGGCGATGTCGTCGGCTCGCTTGGCGATGGCGCTCATGGCGATACCGCGATTAGGCTTGAATGTGTATTGGATCACCGAAGCGCCGACGTGAGTGTCGCCAGAGATACCACCGATACCAAACTCTGTAAACTTGCGCAGGATAAGCTCCTCTGGCGTACCGTCCGAGCCATCGATATCGACAGTGACATGGCGAGGCGCGAACTTGTCGGCCACCTTGACCTGTTTCTTGACACGAGCGGCATCAAAGCCGACCTCCATGTTTGAAACCAGCTCCATCGATTCCACACCGCTGAGCGTATCGCTCGGGTTGGGGAAGAACTTCGAGTGGTCATCGTTAACATAAGCAAACACGTTGGTGATTATCTTCTGAGCGACCGGAGCGAACGCCAAAATCGATTCACGGTCATAGACAACCTCGCGGCGCTGCGGCGAGCCATCGCGATTGATGGATCGTTTGATTTCGCCGAAGCGGACACCGGCGAACTCGCGGCCGTAGTGCTTCTCGGCCACAACCAGGTAGATGTAGCCCTGCAAAAGATATTTATAGTTCTCTTCTTCTTCGGGAGAATAAGCCCCGACCGTTTTATGGTCGTCGAGCCAAGCGCTGCCGTTTTCATCTTCATCAACCATATCGATTTTGGCGACCATTGGAACGCCAGCGACCGACTCACGAAGCTTGACCTCGATATCGATGATTTTATGATACGACGGAGCTTCCTCGAAGTATTTATTAATCAAGGTGGTATAATCCTTGATCATTTTCTCGCGGCTGCCCGTTTTACCATAGTCAATTTCGTAGTCACTGGTGAAGTTTATCTCCTCCAGCCCGGCCGAAACCGACGCTTGGATATCAGCTCCCTTGTAGTATTCCTCGAGCGCTTTATGAAACGCCGTGCCGACGATTGCAGCCGGCGATTTAGCGTTGTCCCAAATGCCAGCGACATAACGCTTGTGAAACTCTACCTGATTTCGCAAGAACGAAATGATAGCAGAATAACTAAGGTGATCAACTCTATTCGCCATCGACTGTTTCTCCCTCGATTACGTTATTTGAAGTCAATTCCTCCTCGACATAAATACCAGCGATATCGAAGCCGGCGCGGAGAGCGTTCGCCTCGGCACATTTCGTGAGCATGACACGCGGCATGGTTTTCCAGTTTCCGGTCGGCTTGCCCTCCTTATTGGTTTTGACGAACTCTTCATAAAAGGCCTGATATCGCGTTATTTCGTGCGGCGTAGTCTCGCCAGGGAAGCGACCAAAAACAGGCACGGTGACGGATTCTGGCAATTTATTCTCTTGGTCGTATGTGATGATGGCCGCGCCAGTGTGAGTGTACACACCGCCAGCCCGCGCCATCTTGCGCAAGCCGTGGATTGAAACGATCGGCGTTAGCTCATCGCGACCACGAGACGAATCCCGCATATAGACCGCGTAGATTTCATTTTTGAATGGATTCAGGCCGTATTGGTTGGCCACCGCCAGAAACAGCTTCAAGTCCTCGAGCGGCCGAGCCTGGCCGTTTTTGGTGAGGCCGAGAATAGAGCGATGAAGCGTCGCGAGCATCTTCTCTTTTGAGATCCGCGTATTTTTGTCGAAGAGGCCGGCAGCGAGCGGCACAATGTCGGCGTAAAGAGCTTTGTTCTTTTTCGCGACAGCTCGCTTGGCGTCTTTCTCCGGATCAACGGCAGGCTTAGTGGTTGATATTTCAGGTGTTGTCATACTTGGTAGTCCTTTCGTTTATTTTACCTACTCCCAGTGTAGCCGAACACGGGCGAAAAGTCAACCCCATATTTTAATATTTTTTACCACGAAAAATCCCCGCTCGCAGACGGGGACTTTCCGGATACTGTCATTTAAGGCCAGGCGCTGACCACGCTTCGGGCTAAACGATCGAACTACCAATTCTAAAGCTTTTACCCGAGGCAACTGTCAAGCGCCTGGTTCGCTCTAGGTAAGGGTGAGCATCACCTAGGGCGAACTTGACGCTCGACAACAATGATATCAGAACAGAGACAATTGCTCAACCTCTACTTTGCTGAGCTTTGCAGTCAAGACGATGAGGCGACGCTCATCGACATCAACCGTGCGGCTGTTAAACTTGGCAGAATAAACCACCAGCAGATCAGACATCACTTTTTGAGCCAGGCCGAGATCAGCGACTGCGGCCTCCAGCTCTTCGTCGGCGGAGCGAACGGCTGGACTTTCCGAAATGGCAATCGCCAGCTTGTCGCGAGCCGAGCGAACCTGAGATTTCAAGTCGTCAAGGTCTTGTTTTTCCTCAAGATCATCAACCAGATCCTCGCGGTTTTCTTTCGCGGTGCGAAGTTTGAGCTTAGCTCGCAAAATATTTGAATGAGCCAGATAAATAGCGTTGAGAAACTCCTCGCGAGATTTTGGCTGGACATTGACCTCCGCAGGTTCATCATCGGCCGGGATTTCAATAACGTTCTCCTGCTTCGGCTGCTCTCGCCGGGCAAGCGCTTGGTCGATAGTTTCAATCGCCATTTTTAACCTCCTGCTGTTCGGCTTCACGGCGAAGCTGAGCTTCTTTCATATGCTTGTTCATGGTACGCCAAACCATGCGAGATTTTGGCTTGAAAGCTTTATAAGCTTTTGCGAGCCGGCGACGCTCGGCGCGATTACGTGGTTGCATTGGGTTCGGTTTGTCTTGCATTGGCAGTTCTCCATTTAGTTTGATTTTTCAATTGTACAATGAGTCCAGTCAGAATTGCAAGTATAACCAGCAGGCGGAACGCAGCCTTTATCGCCGGACATCTCATAAAACGGACACTGGCCGACTGTGCCGGCGTACGATTCTGGATCGCCAGGCGTTACCGGTTTGTTAGTGAACGGAATGTGCGCGCCCTGCTGTGGAGCGGGAGCTGGCGACGGTGCTGGCGCAGGGGCAGGAGCGGGAGAAGCCGGCTGCGGCTGAGCTACCGGTCGTCGCGCTTCAGTATTTCGACTGCTATGCACACTTGGACGATTGCCAGCAGAAACAGCAGCAGACTGGTCAGTCTGTCCGGTTGTTTGCACCTCTGAGGGTGTCTGGTCGGACGTGTCCGACTTTTCCTCCTTTTTCACTTCTTCAGCCTTTGGCTTTGATTCCGTGACAGCGTGAGGCTGCTCAGGAGCTTGACTGAACGCAAAAACAGCCACTCCACCAGAAAATGTCACGGCGACTATGGCAGAAACGATGACAATGCTACGCTTGGTTATTTTTGGTAATTTCATGGTGATTCCTTTCATTTAATTTTATCATCAAGGGAGGCCGATGGCCGACTATAAGTCGGCACATCGGGCATCGCTAAGCGTGGTGGTTGCAGTGCTGAAGTCGACTGCGGTGAAGTGAACGCTGTATCCATAGAGCTTGTTGCGAAGTATATCGTCAAGCTCCTCAGCAGCCAGAACGGTACGCCCATCGATGGTTGTCTTTCTAAGCTCGATAGTGATCACTTGGTTATGCTCGAGCATGAAGTCGGCCGTAGAGGCCATCATGATTAGAAGCCCGGCGACATCATCAGGGTTGTTGAAAGCTATCGCGTCGTGGTCGGTTTTGATAAAATAGGTTGCTTGGTACATTTTTGGTAGTCCTTTCGTTTAATTGATTGTACTCTTAGTATAGCAAACACGAGCGATAAAGTCAACACTTTTCACGAAGATTATTCGACATTTTATGGGGTTGTGGAAAACTTGAGGTGGCCATGAATCTCCTCCCAGGTTTTGAAAACGCGGCCGCAAGCCGAACACCAGTAGACAGGATCGCCTGTCTTATTCGTGCGGCGGCGTTGGGCCAGCCGGTGCTTTTCGCCGTTGGCGGTTTTGACCGTAAAAATGTGAGCGTAGCAATCAATCGTCGATTCCTGATGGTATTCGATGAAGTACATGGTGATGTAGCCGCACCGACCGCCGGAAGCGCCATCATCAGGATTCAGCTCCTCTGGCTCTTCGTCTCGCTGCTTGGCCCGAGCGCGCCAGTACCACGACATATCAACGCCGCGGCTTTCCATTTCGTGAGCGCGAGCGTCAGCGTCGGCCCGGCTCACTTGACCGCCTCTAATTCATTTTTGAGTAGCCACGAGAACATGCGCTCCGGGTTTTTCACACCTGGGGCTAAAGCCATCGACTGAGCGCAGGCGACCTTATCGCGGCCCAGCCGCCGTATCGCATTGCAGTAAAATGGCAGGAACTTCGGGTCGGTGACCCGCTCATCTAACGTATCAGCAAACATGCGAGCCTCGACTGGTGAAGCGAAGATTCTCCTACCAGAATCGTCTACAGTGTACTGTATTCTATTCCTTTTTTTATATTTGTCAAGTCTTGATTTAAGATCTGTAGCTGTTTCTTTTTCTGTCACTGTTTTCTGTACAGTACCCATAAAAAGTATTGCCTTTCTACCCCTGGCATGCTACAATTAAAGAGTAATATCCTTACCGTCTTTCAGACAGCAAGAACATAACCAGAGTAGCAGCTCTGGGTTTTTGCTTTTTAATATCCTTACCGTCGCCCCCGTTAGAGATTTGCGAGCCTACAATGCTCGGCGACATGCCACAATGATAACTCACCACCCCCCCCACGTCAAATCGAGCCTGTGGAAAACCTGTGGATAACTTGTGAAAAACTCGACCACGAAACAGAGACGGCGACAGAAAAATAAAAACCCAAGCCAGCTGTTTATTTTCAAGAATCCCAAGTAGAGGGCTTGAAATATGGGGTAACAAGCGGTATAATGATAAGCACAATAAACTAAACGAAAGGAGCTACCACAATGGCTGGAACTGTAGCCGGCGGCAAAAAGGCCGCGGCTAAAAACCTACAAAATAATCCGAACTTTTACCGCGACATCGGACGAATCGGCGGTAGAAACGGCAACACGGGAGGATTTGCGGCCAACCCGCAGCTGGCGCGAATCGCCGGCTCTAAGGGGGGGCGAATCAGCCGCCGCAGGAAAAAAGTAACCGCGAGCCAAGCCGATGATTAAAACTCGGCTCAAAGACGGCCGCACCTACGCGAAGTTCGCTGACCTGACCCCGTGGGACAAGAACCCGCGAGACATCAAGCCGGCGAAGCTCAATCAGCTAATCCGCGACATAGAAAAAGCTCGAGCCATCACGCCAGACGGCCAAATCAAGCCGGTCATGGTAACTCGCAGCGGAATCGTTGTCGGCGGAAACATGCGAATGCGAGCCTTTGCGAAACTGGCGGTGACGGACGTGTGGGTGTCGATCCTCGACACAGACGACCCGAAACTAGCGTTCGAGTGGGCGATGCGCGACAATATGGCCTACGGCTACTACGAGGAAGACAAGCTAGCCGACCTGGCGCAAGAACTCGACATCGACATTGAGACGCTCGGCGAGCTGACGATTCCAGAAGACCAGTCGGTCAAGACCATCGCCGAGATTATCGGCGACATACCTGAGGATCCGGAAGTATTCGAGGACGAAGTCCCCGAAATCGAGGAGACCTACCAGTCAAAGCGCGGAGCGGTTTATCAGCTGGGTCAGCACCGAATCATGTGCGGCGACTCAACCAGCGAGGCTGACGTCGAGAAGCTGATGGCTGGTGAAAAAGCGGTGATGGTATTCACCGATCCCCCGTACAACGTGAACTACGCTGGACGGGGAAAGAACACCAGCAACACGATTAAAAATGACCACATGGACGACGCGAAATTCCAGGAGTTTCTGGAAGCGGTGTTCTCCACAATGAAGTTTGCCTCAAAGCCAACTGCGCCGGCGTACGTTTGCTACGCCAGCCGAACGCATCGCGAATTTGAAAATGCCCTCAACGAAAACGACTACGGCGTACGCTGCCAAATTATCTGGGTGAAGCCGGTCGCAAGTATGGGGTGGGGCAACTACCGCTGGAAGCATGAGCCGATCCTCTACGCTGTCCCCGACGGCAAATCGGTCCAGTTTTATGGCGACCGCAAGCAGTACACTCACTGGGAATTTAAGCCAAGCGACGCAGAGCTGCTGAATTGGGCGAAGTCGCTGCTGACTGAAGAAGAGGAAGACGACACGTCTGTCTGGAAAATCGGCCGCGAAAACGTTATGGGGTACGAACACCCGACCAGTAAGCCGGTGAAGCTGCCTGCCAAAGCGATTCTAAACTCGAGCCGAGCCGGCGAGACGGTGCTCGATTTATTCGCGGGGGGGGTTTCAACTCTTATCGCTTGCGAACAGACTGGTAGGATTTGCCGAACGATGGAACTTGACGAGCGATATGTCGATGTGGTGCGCAAGCGCTATGCTCGCTTTATTGGTCGCGAGGACGATTGGGAAGCGGCGACACCAGAGATAAAGTAACATAACTACAATGGAGACTGAAGATGGAAGCAAAACCATTTGAATATAAAAGCAGCCGAGGCGTGACGTACTATCTGTACAGCCACGTCACCACGCTGCGCAATAAGCAGAAGCACACGATTTACTTCTTCTCGACGAAAAAGGGACTGAAGCACAAGGCCGAGCCGGCAGTGCCAGCTGGCTACCAAGTCAAGGAAGTCAAGCGTAACGGATTTGTCTTATTGACAAAGGTGCGAGGCTAGCATGAGAGTGACAGCAGAATGGGTCGCGCCGGGTCACCCGGACAAGATATGCGACCGGATAAGCGACGCGATTCTCGACGCTTGCCTGCGCGAAGACCCAAAGTCGCGAGTGGCGGTTGAAACGTTCGGTGGACACGGCCTGCTGGTGATCGGCGGCGAAGTGACCACGACTGCCAAAATCGACTACGAAAAAATCGCTCGCAAGATTATCGATAACGACGAAACCAAGGTCATCGTGAATATTGTCGAGCAAAGCCCCGAAATTGCACGCGGCGTTGACAACAACGGCGCTGGCGATCAAGGCGTGATGGTTGGCTACGCCACCACGGAGACCAAAGAGCTGATGCCGCTTGAAGTCTGCTTGGCCCGAAGCTTGAGCCATTACTTGAGGGCTGATCGCGATCACCTGCAGGACGGCAAGACGCAAGTGACACTCAACGATGACGACGAAATTGAATCGATTGTCGCCAGCTGGTGTGGTATGAGCCGAGACGAGATCAAAAACATCATCGAGAAGTGGCTGTCGACAATACTGCTTGATTATGACGTTGCTGCAGCAGATACTCTATCGATACTGATCAACCCAGCCGGCGACTGGAATATTGGCGGCTTCGATGCCGACACCGGGCTAACCGGCCGCAAGCTGGCTATCGATAACTACGGCCCGCGAGTGCCGATCGGCGGCGGAGCTTTCAGCGGCAAGGACTTCACCAAAGTCGACCGAAGCGGCGCGTATATGGCGCGGCACCTGGCGATTCGCTGCTTGATGTATTACCGAAACGACATCACACAAGACGCTGCTATCGTCGACTTTAGGCCAGTGGCTGTTATGACGCGCCTAGCCTACGCGATCGGTTATCCACGGCCGGTGGAAGTCACTGCCACGCTTTACCGCGAAGACGGAAGCTTCGAGGTGCGAGACTTGCTACGCGAAGACATCGACGTTATCTACGGCTACGACCTATCGCCAGCGGGAATGATCAAGCACTTAGATCTGGGTGGCCACAGCAATCCAAGCTGTGAGAGCCTGGCGATGTTCGGCCATTTTGGCTGTTGGAATTTGCCACGGCCAGCGTGGGAGAAGCTCGACACAGAGTACGCACCAACGCTTGCATCGATATTAGATTCAGAACACAAAATCAGGGAGGCGAAATGACACAATACAGATTGAAGCACGACCTGCCGAACGCCAAAGCCGGCGACATATTCGAGGTTGAGGAAGGCTGTGTCGGCATGTTTAAGATTAATAAAAGCGGCGAGAATAACGAAAGAAAATACTTTTTCGACACAGGCGAAGTCGTGAACTTCGGCTACTGGTTTCAGCTAGTAGAGTTGACGCCAGGCGACATCTCGTTCAAGCCAGTCAAAGGCGATTACTGTTGGTATCTAAACGGCCAAATGGTACCGGCTAAAAAGGTTTGGATAGACGACGAATCCGACAACGAACTTCGAAATTTAGGTTTAATTTTCAAAACCGGCAAGGAGGCTTACCGCGCCCGCATGGCTCGGCGCGCCAAAGTTAGAATCCAGCGCGCCGCTCTCCAGACCGGCTTCAGGCCGAAGTGGGATCAGCTCGCTCAGCCAAAATGGTATCTGGTGTACAATCTTAGAAGCCGCAGACTTGTGCCGGCGCTGGCTGGCCCAGTGAACCCAGGAGCGATCGCTTACTATGGCACGCCAGGCCCTGCGATCCGAGCCGGCCGAAAATACCGCAGAGAATATCTGCTGTGCTTCGGCGTGATTGACGACCCGGAAGCGCCGCTGCCAGAGATTGACAATGAAAACGATAACGGCACGTTGGGATTCCGCCAAAGTCCTACATCAGGATCACACATCGGCTGGGCGATTGAGAAAAGAAACGAAGACAATGACGAGGGTGATGATGAGTGATGAATCGAAGCTCGACGAGCGCAGCATGCGAATAGTTGCGCTCGCCCGCTCGGGCGTTGGCGGAGAAAAAGAAAACGCCCGAAGAATACTACGCCAGATTTGCGAGAAGAAGCACCTGGACTTTGACCAAGTGCTGGCTGGCACGAACGACGAGATCACCGAACGCAGGCTCATACTCGGCCGGCTGACCAAAGATGAAGTGAGTATCATCGCTCGCGTCATCATGAATTTTGGAATGGACAAAGACCACAAAACGCTCAATGTATTGTACTACAACAATAAACCAACCGGCTTTGCATTTGAGTGCAACAAAGCAGCATTCATCGAGACCGAGCATGCAGCAAACATTTATCTGCTGGCGTTTCGCAAAGAACGCCGCCAAATATTAAACAGCCTCAGCACGGCATTCGTCATCAAGCAGCAGTTGCACATGCCTGAATTTTTGAGAGAAGAGATGGCGGCGAGTGACGATCGAGAGCTGACTAAAAAAGAGCGAGAGAAGCTGGAGCGCGACCACACCCGAGCCGTCATGATGGCCGCTGGCATGGACGGCGTCCAGGTTCGCAAAGCTCTAGAAGCGAATGGACGATAATAAAACTACAGGGGTGGCGGCGACAAGCGCCGCGCCCCATACAAATAAGGAGATTGAAAATGGAATCAGAAAATAAAACAGTGCAGCTGCCGCAGACTAGCCTCGGCATGCACAACCTGATGATTGATTTATCGTTTGAGCTGGAGTGTATCGTGGGCGGATTTCAGAACTGGGATCTTGACCCTGATAACCTAAAACACATGGCGGACGCCGCAAAGATTATCAAGAATATATCAAAATACTGTGTTTACGATCAGGAATACGCTGACGCAAAAGAGCGGATACCGGAGATGATCAACAAGCTCGATAAAGCCTACCAAGAGGAGGAGCAGTAGATGGTCACGCTACACACATTCGACCTTTGCAAAAAGCTGCACAAGCTGAAGCCGGATTGGACACCGGAGGATAGACTATTTATCCGGCGCGAGGGTGACAATCCAGAAGTTGTTAAAGATCCCAAATTTGTCTATCGGTTCGATGAAGCGCCGAGATTTACGGTCGACTATCTGCTGGAGAAACTGCCAAAACGCGCCGCCGACGGTTTCGAATATGGCATGCTGACACTCTCTACCAAACAAGGAGCGTTCAGGAATGGCTGGATGGCATTTTACGACGACGGCGCAGGCTATCCGCTCGGCGGCATCAATGGCGTTGCAGAAACTGCACTGGACGCAGTATTAAGGCTGGCCATTGAGATGGCCGAACGAACGGAGATCTAACCATGTGGCCATCATGCGAAAAATGCGGCAGGCTCTGCGTGAGGTTTGACGACAAGCTGTGCGCGTTTCATAAAGCTGATCGCGGCGACTACAACAGATTAAAGCGCGGCACTCGTCGTAAAAAATCCAAGCAGGCCGAGCCGGAGAAGCCGGAGAACGCCAAGCCAGTATTCCCGTGGTCGACCAAAGACGGATACTTCAATGGCGACATGTTCGAGGATTGGCTAAACTCGACGCTCGATCCAAGCGACCCGTACTTCGAGCTGCAAAGAGCAATCAAGGCGCGCGACGCTAAGCTGTGGCTGCAGTTGCTCAACGAAATAACCAAAACGCTGAGGGAGACAGTGCTACTGCGAAATCGGAAGTAGCAAGCAAAAGCAAAGGCCGGCGGATAATCCCCGCCGGCTACTATCTTGCCAGGCTCTACTTTACGCGGCGGTAGCTTTTAGCTTTGGCTGCGTCATGTTCGTAGTAGGTGCTGATGGTGATACCGTCGATAATCTTGCCGCAGATGTAGGCAGGGCCGCACATGCTTTTAGTTTTGTTTGACAGACGGACGAACTCGCCACGCTCAGCGAAGCGACGGTCAAGCTCTTTATGGGTAGCGTCAACCAGCTCGTCGATGTTTTTGAATTCAGTGCCGACGAGTTCCATGCCGCCGCTCCTGGAATTGAGAATGTGTAGCAGCTGTGGTGTGTCGTAGCTTTGCAAGGTTGTCATTTTGGTAGTCCTTTCGTTAACTTTATTGTACTTTTAGTATAGCAAACACGAGCGATAAAGTCAACCATTATTCCAAATAAAAACGGATAAAATACGCATAAAGTACGAGTAGCCTGTGGAAAACTCACAAGTAGTAAACGTAAACAATCGCACCAGAAGCCACGTAGCCATACGTAAGAGGTAGTAGAACATTGATTAAACAAATTTGGTATTATTAAGACAGAAAAGGCTAGGAGGAACTATCAATGACTAAGACAAGCAGTACGACGAAAACAAAGCGAAAGAAAACAGCAATACCTACGTATAAATGGGACGTGGTTCAAGCCGAGCATGAATACGTGACCAACTCAAAGATGACCATACTTGAAATATCAAAAAAGTATGGGGTAAGCAATCGAACAGTTTCAATTTACGCCGCAAAACATGAATGGACGGAGAAGCGCAAGGTGTGTATGGACAGAGCGCTCGAGAAGACCATGGACGAACACGCCAAAATGATATCGGAGCGAAACACCGCCCACCTGGGCATGTGGAGAAACGCACAGATAGCAGCCATGAATTCCCTGAAGCGAGCCGACAGCCAGAAAAAAACAGGTGACGTGACTAAATCGATTTACGCCCTCCAGGCCGCCATTGACGGCGAACGAAAAACGCTTGGCCTGCCTACCGTCATCAACAAGACCAGCGAGCCGACCGACGATCAAGAACGCGACACTCTAAACCTAGTGGAAGCCGCCGAGCGAGCTGAGCAGTTGCTCAAGGAAGCAGATGAAAAGGCCGGCGAATCTTGATGAAGCGCGTGCCATCGCCGCCGTCATGGAAGCCAGCCGACGAGACCCGAACTTTTATGTAGAGAACGTCATCGGCGACAGCCTGTGGGATAAGCAGCAGGAGGTGCTGCGAGCGATTGCCAAAAACCGCATCGTGACCGTCGCCAGCTGCCACGGCATTGGTAAGACGCACCTCGCCGCCCGAGCCGCTCACCAGTTTCTGAATACCTACAAGAACAGCTACGTGGTGACCACCGCGCCGACGTTCCGTCAGGTCGAGGAGCTGCTCTGGCGACAGATCCGCGCCGTCCACAAGAAATCGGCAATGGCGAGGAGCGGCCGCCTGCTGAAAACCATGCTGGAATATTCAGACGAATGGTTCGCGATTGGCGTTAGCTCCGACGACACCGACAAGATCCAGGGATTCCACCCGGCCAGCGGTAACATCTTGGTGATTGTCGATGAGGCGGCCGGTGTGTCCGAGGAGACGTTCGTCGCCGTTGAAGCCATCATGACATCACTCGGCGCTCACGCTTTGTTCATTGGAAACCCCACCAAGCTGAGCGGTACGTTTTACAACAGCCATCACATCGACCCGAAAAGCTGCAAGATACGAATCAGCTGCTTCGATACGCCGAACTTCACCAACAACGGAATCGAGACCATCGAGGACTTGAAAAACCTGGACGAGGAGGCATTGGAGATTGTCGCACCGTACCTGATTACGCCGCAGTGGGCGGCCGACAAAATAACGCGTTGGGGAGTGGACACGCCGATGTTTCAAAGCCGTGTGCTTGGCCAGTTCCCGACGGCCGAAGTCAACACGCTCATACCGCTTGAATTTATCGAGGCGGCAATGACACCGGAGCGACTAGCAGAGCTGCAGGCTGCACAGAGCAAAGACGAGCCGCTGAGCGTCGGCGTGGACGTGGCGCGCTTCGGCGACGACAAGACTGTCATCACCAGACGAAAGGGCAGTATCGTCACCAACCAGCACGCATACTCGAAAGAGGATACCGAGCAGACAGCAGGCCGCGTCAAGATGATTTATCCAGCGCCAGAGTTCATCGGCATTGACGAGGACGGCCTCGGTGGTGGCGTGGTCGACAAGCTGACCCACGACAAGATCGACGGCGTGGTCGGCATACTCAACAACTCATCGGCACGCAAAGACGACACCGGGCTGACGTTCGTCAACCTGCGCTCACAGCTGTGGTGGAACTTGGCCGAGCGATTCAAGAGCGGCAAGATTTACATACCGCCAGAATTTACCGAACTGGCCGCCGAGCTATCGGCAATCCGCTACGACATTACGCGCCAAGGAATCGCCGTGGAGACCAAAGAGCAACTGAAGAAACGCCTGCACCGCTCGCCAGACCGCGCCGACAGCTTGATGTACGCGTTCGCCAACTTTGTCCAGCAGGCTGAAGTCCAGCGAATCGCCGTAGCGAGGAGGCGACAAAAATAACGGCTATGGTGTACAATGATTTTATAAAGCTATAACAAAGTAGGAAGCGCGCTCAATGAATATCAGCCTAACATTTGCCAAAGACAAAAAAGACAAGCGGACACCGCCGAAGCTCGACCAGCAGACCGGCTCGGCAGTGACCAAGATGCAGAAGCTGTACGAGAAGTACGCGGTGGACAACCGCAAGCTCAAGGCGGCCGACTTTGAGAAGCTACGCAGCATTGACGGCACATTCCTGGCAATCAACAACCTGCTGACGCTACCGATTTTGGCAAGCGAGTGGGCGATTGAGGCTGACGAAGAGTTCGACCCGACAGGCGAGCAGGCCGAACTAGTAAGAAATTCTTTCGAGTTGCCGCCAGAGCGCGGCGGCATGTCAACGCCATTCCATTTAGTGCTGGCTGAGATGTTGCGAGCCTTGAGCGAGGGCTATCGCTATTTTGAAAAGGTCTACACATTAAATGCCGACGGCAAAATCGTCTACCGCAAGATTGCCGGCTACGACGCAAACACAATCACCATCAGAACCGACGACAAGGGTGGCTTCGACGGAGCTGATCAGCGGGTGAACCCAGGCGAAGAGCCAGTCCACATACCAGTCGAGAAATCATTCCTGTTCACGAATAGCAAGGAACGCAACTGGCTCAAGGGCGAGAGCTTATTCACTGCGGCCGCCTACCACTGTGAGGAGAAGCACAAGCTGTACTACTTCGGCCGCCTGCAGGCACAATCCGGATCGATACCGCCACGCGTTGCAGTCGCCGCCGAGCGAGCAACCTCTGAGCAGATGAGCGACGTCGCCGAGAGGCTGTCAGACACGGTCGAGATGAACAGCGCCGTGGTGATGCCGTTCGGCTATCAGATGGTCGACGCAAAGACGAATCAGCGGGTGGACATTATGCCGCTCATCGACCACCACAACCGAGAGATGACCAGGAGCGTGCTGACCCAGGCAATCATGCTCGGCGACAACTCGGGTGGGAGCTGGGCATTAAGTAAAGACCAGACTGACCTGCTCAACCTAGTGCTTGAGGGGATTATGAAGAACGTCGAGTACCACATCAACGCCTACCTGATACCAGACCTGACGGAGCTGAACTTTGCCAAACCAAGCTATCCACGGTTTAAGTTTGCCAAGCTGGCCGACAGCACGGTCGGCATGTTGTCCGACGCATTCACCCAAATCCTATCGCAGCGGCCAGAAGCTCTGTCCGACGAGTTGGTGCAAGCGATTGTAGAGCGCATGGCTTTGCAGATGGGCATTGACCTAGGCGAGATTGAAAAGGCGCAAGCGGAAGCCAAGCTCGAGCAGAAGTCACGATCAGAGGAATCCTCCCGTTTTTTATCAAGCAGCGCCGAACCGACATGGCGGCGCGAACTGAACGACGCTGAGAAAAACGTAAACCTGTCCGCCCTTGATAAAAAAATGGACACGCTCGAGGACACACTCGACGCGGAAACTGAATCGATATTCGAGGCGGTCAAAGACGAGGCCACGGAAGCGCTCAAAACGCTTGAAAAGCAGGGCAAGGAACTGAGCTATAAAGTTAGCCAGAAATTGCGACAACGCTACTTCAAAACGCTTCAAACAGCAATGACGGACGGCTTCAATTATGGCAAAACCGCAGCAGCGAACGAACTCGGCAAATTAGCACCAGCGACAGACAAAACCGACAAGCAGCGAATCGCTGAGCGAGCGCAAGAGTTTGTCGACCTGCAGTTCGGTGATGTCGAGGCTGAGATAGCCGCACTGGTCGGCGGCCAGGATTCGAGCGAGATGGCGCGCCGGCATTTCAGCGAGGGAGCTATTGACGACGTGCTGGACGACCTGGCGATAGCACTGCTGGCCTACTTGGCCGCTCATACCAAGCCAGGCAATACCGTGGCAGTGGCCGAATCAATCAATACCGGCCGAAGTAAGACGTTCAAGAAATACGACGAGGATATCGACCGATACGTCTACTCGGCGATCCTCGACAAGAAAACCTGCCAGACCTGCCGCGAGCTGGACGAAAAAGTAGCAACGCCAGAAGAATACGCCACCACGCCGTGGCAAACACCAATACACTTCAGATGTCGCTGTATCTGGATTGCGGTGTTGGCCGAGGAAGAAGAGAAGCCAGAGATAACCGGCATGCCGACCATCGCCGGCGGATTAGCAGGAAGCCAGCTGCTGCAACCATCTACCTAAAAGTGATTAAAATATGCTATTGTTAAAACAGAGGAAAAAATGTCATGACAAAGATTAATCAACACAACAACACGCGAACGGTAGTGATGCTCTCCAGCAGCACACTATCCGCCAAGGATAAAGGCGAAGAGGGCGACTGGAAAGGCCGCCGCTTCCGCAAACAAATAGCGGCGTTCGGCCAGCTGTATTCTCCGTTTGACGGCGAAGAGTGCGAACTGCTGGACGAAGCCTGGGCCGAGGAAATGCTGGCCAACTTTGAGGCCAAGCAAAGCGGCAAGATACCGACGCTGCCACGAGTGAGTATTCCGTTTGATCACTGGAGCGGCACGAAAGATAACGCCGGCGAGGTGGTGGCTCTGGAGATTGTCCCAGGCGACGGCGTGTACGCCACGCTAGAAATCCGCGACTACGAGGCTTTATACCGGCTAGAGCAGGACTTGGTGTTCGACGTATCGATGTGCTTCAACTGGCACTACATCGACACCCGAACCGGCGACGACCGCGGCATTGTGCTAGAGCATGTCGCCCTGGTCAATGACCCATTTATCACTGGCATGAACGCATTTGAAGAAGCACCTGAGCAGTTGAAGCGGGACGAGGCAGAGGCAGCGCTTGAGGAAGCCGAGGCCTACCTCGATAACTTCAATCGCCGGACGAATGCGGTCGTGATGTTTAGTAAAAATAAAGTAGAGGAGCTTGCAAAAATGCGCAAACATTTCAGCAAAGACACCGAGGGCGAACAGCCAGAGGTTGTCGAAGTAACCAATGACCGCGACTTTGATGTGGTCATCACCGTCAAAAACGACGACGGCGAAGACGTCAGCAAAACCGTTAAAGCTGGCGAAACCGTAGAAGTCCCAGCCGACCAGGAAGAGGCTGTGAAAAAGCAAATTGCCGACGCAAAAGACCCGAACGAAAAAGAGGGTGAGGGCGACGACAAAGAAAACATGTCTCGTGAGGGCGAAGCCGACGAGGACAAAGACGGCGACGAAAAAGCTGACGAGGGCGATGGCGAGGCCGACGAGAATGAGACCGACAAGAAAGGCGAGGGCGACGACAAAGAGAACCTGAGCCGGAGCGAGCGCGAGGAGCTATCACGGCTACGCGCTGAGCGAAACCAAGCCAAAGCTGAGACAGCCTATCAGACAATGCTGTCCGCTGGCATGATCGTTCCAGCTCAAAAAGACGCGTTTATGCAGCTGCACCAGAACCTGAGCAAAGCCGGCGGCCGTGTCGAATTTAGCCGCGATGGCAAAAAAGTTGAATTATCTACAACAGAATTGCTAGAGGAGCTTGTAAAAGCAGGCGGTAAGCGTGTACAATTTAATCAGACGGGCTCGACGAACGGCGAAGCCGCTGACAAAGACGACGCAGCGATAAGCAAGAATCTGTCACAAGAGGAAGTCGAAGGATTAAAAGCCAACGGCATCACCACGAAGCAGATCGATGAATTGGCAGCGAAGTCGCCAGCATATGCCGAGGCGATGGCTCGAGTAAAAAGTAACGAATAAAAGGATTTGAAATGACTGCAATCACTTCATTCAAAGATGTTGCTCGTCAAGAGAATAACATCGGCCATCTGAAACTTGCGCCGGGCGTGAGCATTCCAGAGGGCGCGCTAGTCGGCGTGAACGCGCAGGGCTTGGCAACCAACGCAGCTGAATCTACAGCTGATAAAGTTGTCGGCGTTGCTGCAAGTCCAGCAGGCGTAGGGCTTGGCAAAACTGCCGACCACGTCCAGTTCTGGACATACGGTGTGATCACCGTGAACGCAGCGTTCTCTGCAAAGCAGAGCGACATCGCTGCTTATGTAAAAGTTAAAGATAACCAAACCGTGGATAAAGTTACTTTGCCAGCCGACGCCGGCAAAGAGTGCGGCCGCATCGTCGAGGTGCTGAGCTCAAGCAAAATCCGCATCGCTCTAAAAACGGTTTAATAAAGGATTGAAAAAGATATGGAACCAGTATTAGAACAATCAATCCTGACCAACTTCTTCGAGGCTTACGAAGCGACCGAATCGACCTCTGAAGAGCTCGCCATGAAAGTTACTTCAAAGGGCGCTTCTGAAGACTACGGCTGGCTTGGTCAGATGCACGGTTTGCGCGAAATGTTAGGCGAGCGCGTGCCGCAGAAACTCAAGGCCTACAAATACGCGCTGCCGAACCGCGAGTTCGAAGATTCAGTCGAAGTCAAGCATTCAGATATCAAGGACGACAAGACCGGTAAATATCTGACGACTGCGCGCTCAATCGGTCAGTTAGTCAAAGAGTTCCCAGACGAGCAAATCTACGGCGAGCTGATGCCAAACGGCGAGAACGCGCCATGCTACGATGGCCAGAACTTCTTCGACACCGACCACCCGATCAACGAAGAGACCTCTGCTGTTCAGTCAAACTACTTTACCAGCACGCCGCTGACAGCTGAAAACTTCGCTAAGGTTCGCTTGGCAATGCTGAGCTTCAAGGGCGACAAGGGCAAAGCCGTCAATAAGAAGCTCGACCTGCGCTTGGTCGTTCCTGTACAGCTAGAAGCTGCTGCAAAGGCGATCGTTGAACCAGAGAACATCGTCGTTGGTGGCGTCCCGGTGAAGAACCCGAACTACAACGCAGCCAAGGTCAAAGTCTCCAGCGAGCTGACAGCTGAAAAAGACTGGTACTTGATCAACGTCGCCGGCGAAATCAAGCCATTCGTTATTCAGGAACGCGAGTACGAGCCACTGAGCTTCCTCGGCGAGAACAGCGAAAAAGGCTGGTGGAACAAAAAGTACTACTTCGGTACTTACTGGCGCGGTGCATTCGGCTACGGCTTGTGGCATCGAGCTATCAAGTGTAAAGGCTAATCGCCAACACGCAGAGAAATCGCCTCCGCTGGGGGCGATTTTTTGTGTTACAATTTAAGTATGAACTAACTTCATAAGAAAGGGATCGAAATGCCAAAAGTATCACTACGGCTATCCAACGAGATTATCACCAACGGCTTGTCTCGGCGGCGCGCCGGCTTGGTTATCCAGCCAGGCAAACCACAAGAGTTTGACGTTGACGACGAGCAATTGGAAGCTTTGCTCGACGACGCGTTCATCGAGGTAACTGTCGTTGATGAAACCGCTTCAGAAGCGACGGAAGCTACCGAGACGACTACTGAGCCAGAAGTTATCGAGGGCGAGGTTGAAACCGCTTCAGACGAGGGCGACGCAGAAGTCGAAGAGACTGAGACTGCTGATGCTGAGATACCAACTCCATCGAGCATTAAAAAGCAACCACGCGAAGCTGTCGTGGCGCAAGCTAAAGAGCTTGGAATCGAGCTGGACTACGAAAACGAAACTGCTGTCACAAAACAGGTGATGGCTGACGCTATCGTTGCGGCTCTCAAGGCGCAAAAGGAAGCTGCCGAAGCAGCACCGGAGGCGTAGAACTTTCATGAGCGCCAAGAACTTCACCTCCCTGCACGATATCCGGCGAGAAGCTGGACTGTTGCGGCAGACCACCGACAAACACGTCATCGGTGAAGTTGATGGCGCGAATCGAGTGTTTTATGCATCGCAAGCACCGATCGTTGACCGCGATGGCGACGATGAGGTCACCAAAGCAGATGTCACCGCCTACGTTGACGATGACGCAGTGGCGGTTGAATCGGTGGACGCTGCCACCGGTGCTGTCGTCCTGGTTAAAGCACCGAGGCCAAACTCCAGAGTGATACTGGCCTACGAATTCTCGGCCATCGAGCAGGCAGAAATCGAGCGACGCAGGAAGTCGGCAGAGAACTGGCTGAAGCGGAAAGTCTCCCGAGTTTACAACTGGGCGACATTAGATATGGCAAACTTTCCAGATGTATGGGAAGACGCAGTACGGCTGTACGCGGCCGCTCTGCTACAAATCAGCGACTGGGGAACAAACGTTGACGTTGACGGCTCGAGCAAAGATGGCTACATGAAGCTGAAAACCGCCAAGCAAATGCTCGACGAGTGGGTGGAGGACGCGGCCAGCCTAGATCCAACCGATCCGAACATTGCGGCGGCTACCTCGGGGGCATTTGCCAGCGACGGTGACCTGGTCGGCCGAATCAAGGGAAGCCGAGCGCCGCTTGGCCCCGAAGTCGAGTTCTTCAATAAGAGGCGGTAGCCATGGCGATTTATATCTCTGGCCATGTTGAGGGAGACACACAGATATCCCGTCAATTTATGGGACTGGAAACCAACCTCCAGAATTTTCACAAGCCGCTCGACAAATCCCGCAAGCAGCTGTTAAAGACCACCGACGCGAACTTCGGCATGAGTGGCGCTTTGATGGGTGGCTGGCAGCCGAGGACGCAGATATATTCCTGGCCACTTTTGCAGCGAACCGGGAGAATGCGCGGGGACTTCCGCTCCAGCGTCAAAGTGAGCCGCATGGAGATTTGGAATCCGACGCCATACTTCAAATACCATCAAAGCAACCGACCGCGCAGGAAGCTGCCGCGACGTGTTATGTTAAAAATAATCGCGCAAGACAAACGGCGAATCATGAAGTTCTTTCACGAGTGGCTGGTTGACGAAGTGCGGGAATCGAGGAGGGGATAATGCCACTAAACCGAGCGCAATACCGTGACCCAGTGATCGCGGCCATCATCAACTATTTAAAGCCGAAAGCACACCCAGATATCCGCACATGGTATTATGGCGACACGCTACTGATCAGTAAGAGCATGCTGCCAGCGGTGAGCGTCGCTATCGATGGCATGACGCTTGAGACTGATTCGACCGGCGACGACGTAACCAAAATGGCAATCACCATCAGCGTCATCACCGACATCAACGCTAACCAAGGCCGTGACTTTGACGTTGAAGCCGGCACGACAGAACTCTACGAGATTGTCTCTGGCAAGGACGACAACTTCATCTACACCGACGACAGTATCATGCGGCTGCTCCGCGAGAGGGTGCAGCTGGCTGCTGCAGTCACACCAGACGGCGAATCAGTGAGTGTCATGCTCGGCATTGAAGACCAGCCACTGAGTGTTGACTTCGGCATCGGCGTGGAGCGGCGCGGGCCTGGAATTTTCAGCGTTGAAGCGGCAATCCACACAACCGCCTACATTTACGCTCCGAAAATACAGGAGAAGTACTAGCTGCCAAAAAGCTTTTGCCGTGCTACAATTAAAAGCAGAGGAGAACTCGATGGCAGAACCAAATATTAAACCAACCAAACCAGCGCCGGAAGTTGCACCTGAGCCGGCGGATTCTGGTGTCAAGGAAGCGTACTACTTCCCTGACTTTGAGGGTCACGAAATATCAGTCCAGGCCACCTCACAAGAGGAGGCTGTAAAATTGGCAAAAGAAAAAATCGCCAAGGAGGTAAACAATGGCTAAAGTTATCGGCCGGCTGACCACCATATTCATCGGCAACGAAACTACCCGAGGCACGCTCGGCACACCGACATTCGCAGTGCCAACCAAAACGCTGAGCATTGACGACAAGCCGACGTATGTTCACAACGATAGTGCCTACGGCAACATTTCAGAACACAACGCCAGCGACGTCATCAATGTGACCGCTGAGGGCGGATACGAGGGTAAAGTATTTGACCACATCATCGGCGCGGAACTGCGAGCCGTGTTCGGCCAAGCTCCAACCACGACTGACAAGACCGGCGCGAAGCAGCACGTGTTCAAAATGGCAAACAACAATAGCCACGATTCACTCTCGATTTTTGTCAAAGAGATTGAGCAGAAGTATTCGTACGAGCTGGGTATGGTTGAATCGTTCACGATTACCGCAGCGATCGACGACTACCTGATGAGAAGCATCGACTTCAAGTCGCGCCGCTCAAAGCCGTGGACTCCTGCAACGCCGCCAGCATACACTCGCGGCAATGAATTCTTGGCGCGAAACTTGGCAGTGAAGATGGCCGACAACGCGGCAGGACTTGCTGCTTCGCCAGCACGAAAAATCAAGTCATTCTCTCTTGAGATTTCAAAGAACCTGGACGTGCAGTATGTGTTCGGCACAGACACGCCAGATGATATCCAGAACCAGCAGCTGAACGTCACTGGGTCATTCGATTATTACCCAGCGCAAGAGGACGTGCGACAAGTATGCCTGAGCGGCAAACCGCAGGCCATTCAGTTTATCGCCGAGAACAAGGCAGTGAACATCGGAACCGGCCAGCACCCGACGCTACAATTCGATTTCCCAACCGTAGCAATTACCGAGGACAGCCGAAGCCGTGATAACAACGCAGTCGAGACACGAAGCGCGAAGTTCCAGGCGAACTACAGCCTCGAGGACGCTGCAGCAATCACCGCAACGCTGATAAACATGGTTACTAAATATTAATTCGAGCAAAGGAGTAGGAGATGCCACGAATTAGCAAAGAAAATATCAAAATTACAACGCCAGTGCTTGGCTGCGACGTCGAGCTGCTGCCATACGCCACAGCAGAGCTGTCGCAGATGAATGAGGCGGTGTTCTTGGCTTACGCGAACTTTGACCTCAACGGAGCTGTTCAAGGCGAGTCGATGAGCGAGGACGAAATCAAAGAAACCATGCGATTTGATAAGCTGCCGGCAACCGCCATTAGCGAAATCAAAAACAACGCTATAAAGTTTTTAGTGGTGTCGGTTGACGGCGACGACTTCGGCGGCGATGACGACGCCAAGCTCAAGAGCTTGCTGAAACTGCCGCGTGATGACTTTGACTTTATCCAGGAAAAGATCGAGGAGATCACAGGAGAAGTCATGAACCCAAAAGGCGAGCAAAAATCAGCGCAGCCTACGCCAAAGCCATAGCCGGCGTCAAGCACGCGAAAATACCGCAGGAGATTCAAATTGCTACCATATGCCAGACCATGGGCTGGACATTTCAGGACTACGTAAGCCAACCTCACTGGTTGATTCAAGCCATCGAGATAAAGCTAAACGAGGAGGGCTACGAAGCCGAACGCCAGGAGGCGGAGATGAGACGAAAATCTAAATATTAAGGGGTAGCAATGGACGACAGCCAGCTCAGACTTGTGATTGAAGCGCAGAACCGTGCGAGTAAGACGCTCAGCCAGATTCAGCGCGATGTCGAGAAGTTGAGCAGCTCGATGAAGTCGAGCATGTCGTCCGCTGCCGGCTCTACAACATCATTCGCCTCCAAAGCGGCAAGCGCCCTGGACGGCATGGCTTCGGGGATTATGAAGCTAATCAAGACCGCCGCCGCATTTACAGCCGGCGGTGCTTTTGGTGGCAAATATTTTGTCGACCTTGCCAGTAGCCTGCAGATGACCCAGCGGCAGATTGGCGTTTTGACTGGCAGCGTTGGCGAAGCGAATAAAGTATTCGGCCAGCTGTACAATTATACGCTCGGCAAGCCGATCGCATTCCCAGACGCTTCTAAGGCAGCCAAAACGCTGCTAGGATACGGCCGAACCACGCAAACCGTTGTCAAGGACATGGACACGTTATCTCGCATGTCTATCGTCAACGGCGCAGACCTGCAAGCCCTAGCGTTAGTATTTGGTCAGGTGACCAGCCGCGGCGCGTTGTTTGGCCAGGACGCGCTCCAGCTGATCAACAACAATATCCCATTGACGACAATCCTCGCTCGGCACTTCGGCATATCGATGCAGGAGGCCAGCGAGAAGATAAACGGTGGAAAAGTTAAGGCTGAAGAGTTCGTCAAGGCGATGGAGAATTACGCGGCCAGCCTCGACATCACCCAGATGACCGACACATTCCAAAACCGCATGATAAGTCTGAGCGGTACGATACGAAGCGTCGGCTTGGAAATCCTGGGAATCAAGATTGACCCGATAAAAGGCATGGTGATTGAAGCCGGCGGCCTGTTTGATCAGATGAGCAACCGCGTCACCGAGACCACGAAATTTATCAAAGAGCATCGCGAGGAAATCGTCAAAGTAGTGACGTTTATCTTGCAGAACGCAGTCCCAGCGCTCAAAGTTTTAATCGGCATGTATGTCGCCGCCAAAGCGGCCGCTCTCGGCTTTAAGACAGCGGTGGCAGTTAGCGATATCTCTAAAGGCTGGAAAGACGTGACGAAAGTCACGAAAGAGGGAGCGACGGCGTGGACGTTTGTCGGCGCAGCCGCAAAGACCGCCGTCAAGGGAATAACCAGCGCGCTTGGCGTGATGGGGACGGTTGGCAAGGTGGTATTTTCAGGTCTGAGCAGCGGAGCGGCCGGACTTGGAGCAGCAATCAGCTCGATACCGATCATCGGGTGGATAGCTATCGTTATCACCGCAGTGGTTGGCTTTGTAGCTTGGCTTTACGCCACGAACGAGGGATTCCGAAACTTCGTCAATGGAATAGTTGGCCAGATCGGAGCGGTGCTAGGGCAGATAGGAGCGGTGATTGGCTCTGTCATTGGAAACGTAGCAAGCGTCATCGGCTCAGTTATTGGCGTGGTGGTGAATATCGTCGGCACGATAGCAGGAGCGATTGGAACTGCCGCAAGGACTATCGGCTCGGTGATTGGTGTAATCGTTGGTGTGGTAGCGAACGGAATCGGCATTGTTGTCGGCGTGATAAGCACCATCATTGGTGTAATAAGCAAAATTGTTGGCGTAATAAGCAAAGTTATCGGCACGATACTAAACATCTTGACCCCTGTATTCCAGATCATAGATTTGATAATAACCGCCATTGTCGGACTTGGCCAAATAATTTGGATTATATTCAGCGGAATCGCCGAAGTCGTATGGACGATAATAAGCACCGTTGTTCAAATTATCGGCGTAGTATTTTATGGCACAATAATGGCCATTTGGAATAATGTGCTTGTGCCGTTTGGCGAGGCAGTCGCTTACATCTTTACGCACATGGGCGAAGTCGTCAGCATGGTCATGAACGTCATCGCGACTGTCGTAGACGTTATCGTTAATGTTATTAGCTCATCAATGAGCGTCATAATGTCGGTTGTCACCACGGTTTGGAACGCCATCGCTGCCGTGATAGCGCCGATATTGCAGGTCATCTGGACGGTAGTATCGACAGTATTCAACGCTATTGTCGGCGTGATAAGCAGCGTGATGAGCGCCATCTGGGGAGTGATCACGGCGGTTTGGAACGCCATACTGCCATTCATTCAGCCGATACTCAACGTGATGAGCGCCGTCATCGGTGCGGTCTTTAGCGGCATTGCGGCCGTGGTAAACGGCTTGATGAACGCCATCAAGAACTACATCATAAACCCAGTGGCCACCGCAGTCGGCTATGTGGTCGGCACGGTCGGCCAGATTGCCACCTCGATCAAGAACGCAGTTCAAAACGCTTACAACGCAGTGGCCGGTTTTGTCGGAAACTTCACCAGCGCCGGCAAGAACCTGATCGATGGAATCGTCAAGGGAGTGGCCAGTGCGAAAGACGCGGTGGTCAATAAGATCAAAGAGATTTGTAGCGGTGCGCTCGATGCCGTGAAGAACTTCTTCGGCATTAAGTCGCCGAGCCGCGTGATGGCGCAGATGGGTAAATTTATGATGCAAGGTTGGAGCGGCGGCTTGGAAAGCATGCGAGACGCTGTCGTTAAAACCGCCACAGACATCGCTAGCGACGTTTACGACGGATTGAGCGGTGACATGTCGCTCGGCGGTCTATCGTTCGCAGGAAGCGGTATCAACGGGTCAGGAGCGACGCTCGCTGGCAGCGGTGGTGTCACTAACGTCAGCAATTCTGGCGGCAACCGGAACACGACAAACCAGTTCAATGGACAAATTGTAATAAACACGCCAGAAGCAGCCGACGCGTTCTTCAAGAGGCTTGACCGCGACGGTGACTTGGCATCGATGGGAGTACCGACGTAATGAACAGTGACAGACGCAGATTTTTATTAAACGGATTTGACCTCAACAACGGCGGCAACGTCCGAGTGCAATCCACAAACCTATTCGGCATAGCCAAGCGAACCGTCGATAGCGGCGAGCTGGCGAGAGACGACGGCCGAATCTTGCTAAACAGCGGCCACTTTGCAGGGCGAACTATCTCTGTCGCCGGGCAAGTTTCAGCGTCGAGTCAGCGTGAATGCGACTGGCTGATCGACTGGTTAAAGCGAACGCTGACATTCGGCCAGAAAATCGAGCTAGCGACAAACTTCCCAGAGGGATACCGAATTTGGAGCGGTGTGGCCACGAACCTAAACATCAGCCGCGGATCATTCGACGTTAGCCGCGCCGGCTTCAGTTTTGAGATGGAGTGCGAATCGCCAGCAGCAAGGTCGTCGGTCGGCTTGATTGATTTCAGCGCCACTACGAATATAAGCACGGCCGCAAGCGCCATCTCCGTCGAGAACATCGGGACATATCGAGCAAAACCTACTATAATCATTAGCAGCAGCAGCAGCAGCAGCAGCAGCACTGAGATAACGCTTGGAAATCCAGACAGCAGCGAATACTTGATATTCAATGCGAACCTGAAAGCCGGCGACGTGATAACGGTCGACTGCGAAGCCAAAACCATTATCCACAACAGCATGCAGCTGCGAGCTAGCGGCACATTTCCGTGCTGGGAGTACGGAGCGGGAATGCTCGAGTACCAAGATAACCTGGCCGCACGAAATCATCAGCTGCGAGCCATTTATAATCCAAAATATATCTAATAGGAGGGAAGCAATGCCAAAAACTTATAACGAACGGAAGCGCTCAGTCAAGTTCCTACTCGGGATTGAGGTCGAGAAGCGAACCGGCGGCGTTTATGCTGGCTTGCTTGAAAAACACCCGAGCTACACCGGCGACACTAAGAGCGAGCCGAAAGAAAACTACAAAAGAGGCAAGGTGTCTTCCTGGAAAATTGATGACAAAGACGGCACGGCCACCAACGACAGCGTCGTATCGATCCAAGTGCCGGGTGGAGTTTTCAGATATTGGGCATTGTTTACGGCAGAGACCGGCGGAGAGATGATCGCGTTTGACGCATTACCATGGCCACTCGAAGTCATGGCTCCTGAAACGCTGCAGGTGCAGCCAGGCAACCTAACTATTTTGGAGGCTTAGTTCGATGGCGCAGCTCCAGACGAAGAAGCCTCGGTCGTGTTCTATCACCGGCGGCGGCGATTATTTCTATACGTGGCAGAACACAGAGATTGAGCCATATTCTGGCGAATTTCATTCGTCTCTGATATTGTCTGGCAGTAACGCCGTAAATATCGGACGAGCGAAGCTGCGAATTGACGGCCAGGAGGTCGGCAACGTCCACGTTGACAGCATTGCCAACTTTTACAGTCCACAATTTACGTTGACTGGCGCGCTGGCCGACTGGGGCGTGACGGCCGAGCAGTTGAAGAGCGGCAACGTCGGATTTTCTTTTAAGTTCAAAATAATCGATGAATATTCTGGCACCACCTGGCTGACCGACGAGGTGGCGCTTGACGGATTCGACCTGTCGACACTGAATAGCGATGTTGTGCCGAAAAAAATATCATTCGCGTTTGACGGAGACGTGCGGCTGATCGGCGGCGGAAGCCAGCTGATGCAAATCACCAGCGTCCACCTCCTGCTTGAAGCCGACGTCACCTACCGATTTAGTATCACAAACGAAATCAAGATGATGGCGACGCTTTCCCAGAAACAGCCAACCAACAAGGCGGCCGAAGTCATATACAGCGCCTATCTTAAGGACGGAACGTACCTCGGCCAGATAAATACCGTGACCAGCACGCCGGCCATTCAGTCGGAGGTCAACTCGCTGCATTCGCACATGACAATGAAGCTAGCTCAAAACGACGCGACGACACGCAGCGTAGTGACTGAGATCATGACCGAGATAAACGAAAACATGTTGACGGAGCTCGGCTATAAAATCGTAGGAAGCATGACCACGCCGGTGGGCCTAGGGAGCGGCACGAACATCGATACCAACGTCAACATCAGCGCCAGCGTTCGATACGGCGAATATCTGCCGTGGCTAACCGAGGACGGCAAGACCATCATCACCGAGGACGCAAAAATCATCGTGGTAGCTGATGGCCACCCAGAGGGCCGCTCGCTGTTCAATGGCTACATTAGCCAGTGGGAATTGTCGGCAGGCAATACCGACAGCCAGGTGACCGCGACAGTCCTCAGCCATTCGCAGGAGCTGAACCACATCTACCTGCAGACCGAGGCGGAAGTGGCCTACCAGCATAAGCCATACGGCTTGGCAACGCTTGGATTTGGCTCGAGCCGATGGGGATATTGCAACGAAATAATCCAGACCATACAGGTGACCACCGGCAGCAAGACCGTCGCTGGCATTGAGCTTTATTCAGTGTGTTCACCAGGAACTAGGCAAGATTTCATCGGCGGTAATATGACTACGCTGTATGCAGAGCTGCTGTCATATTCGACCGACATAAATCACGGAACGCTCGAAGCTGGCGGCGCTGCGGTGCTGCCAGTGGGCGGCGGCATGTACGAAAAATTATTCATACCATTCAATAAGAGCGTACGCATGACCAGCGGCAAACGCTTCATCATAAAACTGTCGGCACGCGGTGGTTCGCGATACGAAAACATCTTCCCATATCCAGTAGAGCTATTAGTTGACAGGCGCGGCCGCTTTACCACTGGCCAAGGATTGCAACACAATAATTATCACGACAATCCGTTCTGGCAAGATTTTGGCTGGGATTTGGCGTTCTCGCTTTACGAAAGCCCCGGCGACTACAAGCGAGCGTTTTATTCGCAAGATCCAAGCGACATCTTACGCGAGCTGATAGACTTCGCGCAGAAGCAAGGCGCACGCTGTCGCTACACCGAATCCAGTATCGAGAATACCGCCACTAAGGTGACCATTCGATTTAATGACGTGACGACAATTAGCGAAGCCATCGCTGCCGTATTTAAGTCGATGCCGGCCGACTGGCACTACTACTACGACTATGCTGAGAATATCGTTCATGCTCACCCGAGACCAACGATCGTGAAACGAAAACTTCAGCGCGGCAAAAACGTCATCGGCACGCCAAAACTTGTCAAGACTATCGAGGAGCTGGTGAATGACGTGATATTCATCGGCGGCGAAAAAGCAGACGGCAAAACGCTTGTCGTGGCCGGCCGAGACGACCGCAGCATCGCCGAGATACGTCGCGGCTTCAAAAAACTGTCCGACAGTCGCTACAAAGACGAGACCAGCGCCAGGTTGGTGGTCGAGGGCGAGATTCAGCGAGGCAGCAAGCCGGTATTCTCAGGCGAAGCGACGTTCGCGTCACCAAAGTATGAGGCGTTGGATATTCATCTTGGCGAGTTGACGCAGTATCAGGGCTTCAGCACGACGATGGACGCGCCAGAAATGCAGATTGTCGCTATCACGCAAAAGCTCGAGACCGCAGAATTGAAATTCAACATACTGCGGCCAAGATTATCGAAGCGAATTCAAGACTTGAAGCGCAATATGGACAACCGCGAACGCGAATCAGAGTGATATAATAAGGCTAAATGAAAGGAATCAGAAAATGAACCCAGGCCAGCAAAAAATAAGTCAATTCCAGCCAGTAGAAAGCACCAGAGCGAACGACATCATACCGATCGTGCGTGATGGGCAGAACCGATCGATTACGATCGGCAAGTTTACCGGCGTTTTGCCAAGCGGGTGGACAACACCGGCCGAAAACTGGACTTATAGCAATTTTGACAACGGAATAGCTGCGATCACTGTACCAGAGGGCGACATTCGCCGCTACCCAAACGGATTGAGGGTTCAGTTTAAACAAGGGACACCGCCAACGACTAGGTTCGGTATTGTTGTAGCGTCTACATCAACCATGGTTTATCTTTATATGATAAACGGGACGACGCTAGAGAACCTAGAGATACGTGACATCTTTGTTTCGCCAGATTTCGCGCCAGGAACTGATGAGGGTGTGAATTTTAATGTCGAGCCGACAATTATGAAGAGAGAGCCAGTCGGCGTGCTATTTTGTGACTATATTCGTCGCGGTAACATAGTGATAGCTGACATACACACAACGGCTCATTTGCCTAAAACACAGACCAGGGCGACGCACAATCCAGGCGCTGGCCCAGCGGTGGAATCTAAAATACCTAAAGGATTCAGTATTTCTGCACCGCAAGGTAGCGCGCTGATGACTCTAGGCGGATGGAATAACCGAGTGCTGAAAGGTATTGCTACGGCAAGGTTTTTCAGCGCGGGATACATTGAGTATATCGCCAACGATAATTTCAACGAATGGTACGGCACAACCAGCTGGATTACCGATGATCCATTCCCAGTAACGGTATAGCTTTATTTACAACATTGCGCTAAATCTTTGCAGAGAAGCGCCGCAAAATGCTAAAATTATACCGATGGATAAACAGAAAACAGATAACGACGCACTGCTTCATGAAATCGACAAAAAAGTGGCGATTCTGTCAACAGACATGGATTATACGAAAAAATCCGTGGCGAAAATAGAAGAATCGGTCGATTTGGTGGCCAAACAGATGGCCGGTATGAAATTTGTCACGCCGGAGATTTTGACAAACTACATCGACAAGCACTCAGCTGATCACGATAAGATAAATGAACGGCTCGAGGTGCTCGAAGACAAGGCTGAGACTGAAGCCAAGTCAATGATGGCTACGCTGCGGCTAAAATTCAAGGATTGGGCGGCAAACGCAATCGTTATATTAGTGATTGGTTTAATGCTGTTTATTCTGATGAAGCTAATCGACGGTAGCGTGAGAATACCGAGCGTGCTATCATAGAGCTATGAGAGTTAAGGCTGCCAAACATTCGATTGGGCGATGGATCGCCCGCACACTTTTGACAATTCTGATAGTGATGATTTTATCTGGAGCGGCCGTCATTTGGCGGTGGTATCCGGTGATTGACCGCTTGATGAATTGGTGCAAATATTCTCTGCAATCGCTTGGCGACTGCAGAGAAGTAATAAGAAAGGGGAGTCAATGAAAGGAATTGACATATCAAGCTGGCAGGCTGGCTTGGACGCTGGCAAAATCCCGGCAGATTTCGTCATCGTAAAGGCGACTGAGGGGACGAACTACGTCAACCCAAACTGCGATCAGCATTATCAGCAAGCAGCGGCTGCTGGCAAAAAGCTCGGCGTTTATCACTTTGCGAGAAACAGCAGCAATGACGCGATCGCTGAGGCTGACTTTTTCGTCGACAATATCCAAGGCTACATCAAGCATGCTATGCTTATTCTCGACTGGGAAGATGGCGGCAATGTTGGCGATGTAGCGTGGGCGCGCCGCTGGCTGGATCGAGTGCAAGAACGAACCGGCGTGAAGCCGCTCATCTACATGTCGGAGAGCGTGGTGAACAGCCACGACTGGAGCAGCGTCGCTGGCGCTGATTACGGCTTGTGGGTCGCGAAATATCGCGACATGGCGGCCGATTATAACTACAATATGGAACTCGCCGGAACGCCGCCAAGCGTAAAATATTGGAGCGGCTACGCGATGTGGCAGTGGACTTCGAGCGGCCGACTTGATGGTTGGGGTGGCAACCTCGACTGTAACGAATTCTATGGCGACGCTGAAGCGTGGGATAAGTACGCAGGCGGAGCGCCAGCACCAGCTGGACACAGCGGGCAAATTGCTAACCCACAACCAGCGCCAGAGCCGCAGCCAACGTACACAGTTCAATCAGGCGACACGCTGAGCGGTATCGCTGCGAAGTACGGTACTGACTATCACTACCTGGCGGCCATCAACGGCATTCAGAATCCAAACCTGATTTATCCAGGCCAAGTATTGCGAGTGCCAGGTGGAAGCGCGCCGGCCGAGCGAACTGTGACGGTTCAATGGGGCGATAACCTTAGTACGATAGCGGCCGCACACGGCACGGATTGGCAGACGCTGGCTCGAATCAACAACTTGCCGAACCCGGATCTAATCCACCCAGGCGACGTTTTGAGGTTACCGTAATGGCGCCAGATTTGTCGAAAATCACGATCACGAAGTCGAGCCTGTACTTCCGCGAGTGCAAAGCTTGCGGCTGCGTAACGCTGCACATTGGCAAGACCACGCCAGAGATGCCAGCAGGCTCGACATACAACGATTGCCTGCAATGCTTAGTGGACGCGCACAGCGTTCCAGGCTTGAGTAGATGGCACGATCCCAAAACGGGCGAGCCGCTGAAAGACCCGCGAGGTGCTGTAATCCAGCGAACAGTGGGCGCTAAAATTCAAAACACCGAAAGATGTCTAATTGGAAGCAGTTTCGCTTGACATCTGTCGGAGAGATGTAAACTAAAAAGCGTTTTACTTGACATTCGCGAGTGAGATGTAAAGTAAATTTTAAGGAGAATTTGACATGATAACTAACTTCATAATTACAGTTTTAATACCAGTAGCAGTCATCGGATTTACTGAATTGGTGCGTCGACTATTTAAGAAAGACTTCGAAGTGGTGATTATCATCGCAGGATCGGCAGCAATTGGCGTCGGACTTTCGCTGCTAACGAATCACGACTGGACATACGGCCTAGTCGCAGGTTTAAGCGCCAGCGGTGCGATAACCGGCTTGCAAAAATTCGGCGATGCTGTAAAATAGAATTGGTCTCGTATTGATCTTCAGATAGGCCAATCTTACCGCAGGTAGCAGGAATTCCGCAGCCCTCCGCTGCGGTTTTCTTGTGCTAGAATTAAAACAGAGGAGGCGCTAGTCGAAACGCTTCCTCGCCGAAGACTCCATAAAACAAACATCTATTTCCTAAATTAGCCGAGCCAGTTTCGCACACACTCCTGGCTCGGTTTTTTGTTTACCAGAGAACGCCGCGAACAGCGTACCAGGCCGACCAGCCATTGCCGTTGCGAGCCTGGCGCTCCCGGTAGATTTGCAGCGCGTAGGTGGCCGCCCAGACAGGATCGCGCCAGTCGCCGCCCGAGAAATAGCCGCGATGCCACCTGTCGTTTATCTGGAAGCAACCGAAGTCACGCGAGCCGTCGAAGTTGACTGCGCCGATGGCCGCCGGAAGCTCGGCGCGGTTTTCATGTGTCATAACAGTGATAGCGCCGGCTTGCAGATGAGCGGGCCAAACCTTGGCGATGGCCGATCGGCACGTTTCCGGTGTGGGTGCAGGCGCGGGAGCGGCCGGCTCCGCCTTTTTCTGCTCGGTTTTGGCGGCTGTTTTTTTATCAGACAGGTCAACGGTCGGCTTTTTGTCCGCAAGCGTTTTATAAGCGGAATGAGAAGCCGAGGCTGAAGTTCCCGGCGGCGTTGGCTGTCGGAATGAGTGAATCGTAACCGACAGCACCGCTACTAAAATCAATAATGCGAGTTTTTTCATAAAGCACGCTAGTTACTTTTTGGCAACGTCG
>ERZ772942.86-NODE-86-length-35462-cov-3.569407_pt1 | contig 35462 bp, 36 predicted proteins | sample MGYA00511135_ERZ772942 | MGnify/ENA primary metagenome ERZ772942 (study PRJEB29015, sample SAMEA2738099) | human oral metagenome | biome: human oral; feature: human-associated habitat; material: saliva | place: China | collected 2265 ... | reverse complement strand
CACGTTTGATAGCTGCGAAACCCCCTCTGCCCTCAGCCTCCCAGACCCCTGAAATACGGTTTGTGCGCTATCAAAACCGCTACCTGGGGTGGACGGCATGTCACGAGCTCCTAAAACATATTCCCCACGCGCTAGCACATCTGATAGCTGCGAAACCCTCCCAGGAGCAGCCAAATGCGGGGCGTCAACAGGGTTTCGCAGCTATCAGATGTGCTGGTTTGGCTGTGTGCGGGTTCTGGCCGCCAAGTTGGCTGGAAACCGCAATGGTTACGCAGCTATCGGGTCTTCTATCAGGAGTGTAAGCATGCAAATTGGCCCGAAGTCCCCCGGTTTCGCCGATTGTAACCAACCAGAAACTTCGCTGCATATTTGATAGCGTACAAACCGCGTCCAGGAGGGCAGGAAACACGGCTCGGAGAGGGGTTTGTACGCTATCAGATGTGCGGTTTTTTAGGCTGTGTGTGGGCCCACCACGGTCCAGTGTGATAGCAGGATTGATAGCTGCGAAACCGGGTTTGAAGGGTCTCAGAAGGTTGGGTGCGGAGGGGTTTCGCAGCTATCAGATGTGATGCTGGTGGGGTCGATTATGAAGCCGCGAAACCAGGGGCGGGGTTGCGCGACTTGAGTTGGTGGTGGGCACCTTTGGGCGTCGTAAAGCTAGAGGCTAACGCCACCCCATGGTCATGAGCAGGCCCACAATAAACAAGCCAAACCCAATACCGTAATTCCACGGTCCCAGCTGCAACATGAACGGAATCTGGGGCCCAGCCAAATAGTTCACAATCAGCCACAACAAGCCCGCGGCCATTAGGCCAAACATAATAATCTTGTACCACAATGGGGTGCCGGAAGAATTAATCTTCACCGGCGTGCGGTTCGTAGTAGTGGAAGAAACCGGGAGTGACCCCTTCACGATCTTTGACTTAGGCATAGCTCTTAACCCTCTCTCAACTTAACGTCCAATAGCGGTGATATCGAACTCCCACAATTGCACTGTCACAGTACCATCTTTCCGCACCGGCGAACCAGCTGCCGGGGTTTGCTGTGCAATCCGACCACCATTGACCAGCGCACCGGTCTTCACCGGATCACCCAAGACAATTTGCGACCGATTACCCTTCCAACCTGCCGCCTGCAGCGCCGAATATGCCGCATCCACCGTCATATTCGTCAGATTGGGCGTTTGAATCAGCGACCCGTTGGAAACCTTCACATTGATCTTCGACTTAGCGGGCATTTGTGTACCCTCACCATCAACCGAAATCACCGTGCCATCCGGCTCCGAGCCGTCAACAAACTCGACCACCGGTTCGAACCCCAGGGAGGTCAAATTGCCCTCAGCCTGTGACCATTGCATGCCGGTCACCACCGGAACCCGGGTGGTGGCCTCGCCGGTCGAAACCGTGATCGTCACCTTCGAACCCTTCGACACCTGCGTGCCAGCTGACGGATTCTGCTCCATGATCTTGCCCCGCTCTACCTTCGGAGACGAGCCCTCACGAACCACCGGGTCCAGGTCCAAGCCCTTCTTCTTCAAAATTGCCGATGCTTCCGCAGTGGTCTTCCCCGACAGGTCCGGCACCGACGTGTTTTCCCGGCCCGACGACACCGTGACCGTAATCGTGGAACCGCTCTTCACCGTCGAATTCGCCGTCGGATCCGTGCCCACCACGTGATCCTCCTGAACATCCGCGCTGGCGTCATTCACCACCTCGGTTTTCAGCCCCAGCTTTTCCAGGGCAGCCAAGGCGTCTTCCTTCGTCTGGTTTCGTAGATCCGGCACCGTCACATTGTTTTTTGTCGGGAGAATCGTTGGCGAAAAATACTGGTAGGCGAATGCTGCGGCGACACCCAGCGACAAGACTGCCACCACAATCAACGCGATCCGCAGGCCTTTCCGCGGCCGATCCTCATACGAATCATAATCATCCGCATCCAGCTCAGCCCGCCGGTGTCGCTGCACCTGTCCAGCCTGGGCCGCATGCGCGGAATGTTGACCAGCGGCGCGACCCTGCGGGTTACGGCTCGGGGACATGCGTGGATCGGCCGGTGCTGCATGCGCTGCCCTACGCGACTGCATTGGTGGTGTCGGCCTCGGAGGAAACTCCTCCGACACCGCAGGCACCACTGTGGTTTCCGTTGCATCGGCAGCGGCACCAGCCCCGACCCCAGCGCCGGTGCCGGCAAACCCAGCAGCCTCCAGCCCAGCAGCGCCAGCAGTGTCAGCCGCACCGGCAGCTCCGGCGGCGCCAGCTAACCCGGCCGTCCCAGCCCCGCCAGCAGCGGCCAATTCCGCCGCCGCAATACCGGCTGGACCCGGCAGGCTTGCCGCCCCCTCGGGATCATGATCCACGTATTGCCGTGCCGCCATTGTCACCAGGTTTTTTTCTAACCTCTGCAGGTCGGCGGCCATTTCCACGGCGGTCTGATACCGATCCCCGGGATGTTTCGCCATGGCGGTCAACACCACCGCATCAACGTTTAATGCGGCGGTGGGAGAAAGATCTGGAATGAATTCCGATGGGGGTGTGGGATCCTCCTGCACATGCTGATACGCCACCGCGAACGGGGTATCCCCATCAAATGGTGGGTGGCCCACCATGATGTCGTACATCAAACAACCCAGGGCGTAAAGATCCGACCGGCCATCCACCGGCTTCCCCCTGGCCTGCTCCGGCGATAAGTATTGGGCAGTGCCGATCACCGCCGATGTTTGCGTCATGTGCGAGGTCACATCGTCGAGGGCCCGGGCGATGCCGAAGTCCATGATTTTCACCACGCCGGTGTTGGTAATCATCACATTTGCCGGTTTGATGTCCCGGTGCACAATCCCTGCGTCGTGGCTGACCTGCAATGCCTCACACACCGGGATGAGTGTTGTTGCGGCCTCGTCTGGGCTGAGCGGCCCCCCATCTGCCACAATGTCTTTCAGATTCCGGCCTTTGACCAGCTCCATCACAATATAGGGGGTGCTTTGGCCGTCGTGAAGCGTCTCCCCGGTGTCGTAGATGGCAACAATGGCGGGGTGGTTAAGCCGGCCGGCATTTTGGGCTTCCCGGCGGAACCGCTCACGGAAATTTGCATCCCGAGCAAGTTCGCTGCGCAGCATTTTCACTGCGACTTCGCGCCCTAACAGCGTGTCGGTGGCCGAGTACACCACTGACATGCCGCCACTACCCACTACGGACCCAAGTTCGTAGCGGTTGGCAATTAGCTCACTCACTGATTTGCTCCTGGATTATTTTGGTTATTTTGGCCGCCACCACCGCCGCCGCCATTGCCGCCACCACCGTTACCGTCACCCGGGTCCGGTTGTGCTGTCGGCTCGGTGACGACTGGTGGTTGTACAGCAGTGGGAACTGCGGTTGGGAGATCCGTAATAACCACTGTGGGGGTTGGCGTCGGCTGTGCATAGGTGGGTTGGTATGAGGGTGTTCCCACCGTGGACTGATTATTGTGCTGCACAGTTGGCTGGGATGGTGCCTCGTACTGGTTATTATTAGTATAATTATCAGGAACCTGGGGAGCCTGTTGCACGGGCGTGTCTTGGGTAACTGTCACGGTCCGTGGGCTTGATGATGTGGTGGTTGCCACCACCGATGAGCTCTTCGTCTGTTGCTTACCCGTCCATTTGCCGCCCGAGAAATAGTACATGCCGACTATAACCGCAATGGCCAGCACTATCGAAATGCCAATTCCGGTGATGAGCCCGGTTGTGCGCGACTCCTCCTCCGGTTCTGGTTGTGGATGCGGCCGAGGTTTCCGGGGCGGCGCAATGGTTGCCGATGCCGCCCGCGCCGGTACATTATTGGCTCGCGCAGGTGGGGTAGTGGGGGGATTCGTGCGCGGCCCGGTGGTTTCCTGCGGCGCTATGGTGGTGGCGTCGGTTGCCGGTATTTGCGAGGTTTGGGCGGTGGCGGAGGTTTCCTCCATGCTTTGCGACGGCGTGGCGACGCCCACCGGTTGCGGCGGCCGTTTGCCTAACCGGGCCGCTGCCACGGCCTTTTCCAACTCTGCCCCATCGGAGTACCGGTGTTCCGGTTCCTTGCGGAGTGCAATGCCGATGAGCTCCCGGGTGGGGGCGCTAATCGACGTGGGGAGGGCCGGGGGGGCCTGGTTGATGTGTGCAATGGCCACCGACACGGAGGAATCCCCAGAGAACGGCCGCTTGCCGGCCAACATTTCGTAGCCGACCACCCCCAGAGAGTACACGTCGGTGGCGGTGGTGACGTCTTTCCCCTGGGCTTGTTCCGGGGACACGTATTGGGCGGTGCCCACCACCATGCCGGTGCGGGTGAGCGGTGCGGCGGCCGCGGCCTTGGCGATACCAAAGTCGGTGATTTTCACCTTGCCGTTTTGGGTGATGAGCAGGTTGCCGGGCTTGATATCCCGGTGGACGAGGCCACGTTCGTGGATGGCGGCCAGGCCGTGGGCGGCCTGCTCCAGAATGTCCAGGGCATCGGGTTCTAAGAGCGACCCCTTCCTAATGAGCATATCCGCCAGGGATTCGCCCCGAATGAACTCCATGACAATGAAGCAGAAGGTCCGGCCGGAATCGTCGGTGACTTCCTTATAGTTGTAGGTTTCCACCACATTGTCATTGCGGATGTCTTCGCTGGCCAGCGCCTCATTTCGGAACCTGGAGAGGAATTCCACATTGTCGGAAAACTCCGGCCGGAGCACCTTGACGGCTACCTCGCGCTCGTTCTCGATGTCGTCGGCAAGCCACACGGTGGACATGCCACCGTTACCAACCACCCAGTTGAGCAAGTATTCGTCGCCCAAGAGGTCTTGCAGCATGTCTTGTTCGCTCATTATTTGCCTCCTTGGGCATTCGCAGCCTGCACGGCTGAGATGACGGCACGCCCAATGGGCGCGGCAACGGAACCGCCGGTTGCGGCTTGGCCCCGGTCACCACCGTTTTTCACCACGACCGCCACGGCAATGTCTTCACCGGGAGCGAAGGCAATATACCAGGCGTGCGGGTTGGAGTTACGGGAATCTTCGCCGTGTTCGGCCGTGCCAGTCTTCGACGCAATGTTGAGGCTGCTGCTACCGCCCGAGGTGTGCTGTTCGGATGCGCGCATGAGCTGCGTGAGCGTCTCCGCGGTTTCCGGCTTAATGTCGTGGGAGAGCTCCTTGGGTTTCGTTTCGCTGAGGATGGACAGGTCGTTGGCACGCACCTTGGACACCACGTGGGGTTCCATGCGCACCCCACCATTGGCGACGGTGGCTGCAACCACGGCATTTTGCAGCACACTCATAGACACGTCGCGCTGACCAATGGAGGATTGGCCGAGGGCAGCATTGTCGGGGATGGGGCCGAGCGTGCCCTTGGACATGGGGAGTCCCAGGTCATATTGTTCCTCCACCCCGAATGCGGCAGCGGCGGTGCGCAGCTCGTCGGTGCCCACGTCGATGGACATTTGCACAAAGGCGGTGTTGCACGAGTATTGAAAGGCTGTGAGCAGTGATACCTGGTGGGATCCGGCGCAGGTTTGGCCACCATAGTTTTCCAGTGTGGAGGTGGTGCCCGGCAGGGTGATTTGTGACTCGCCGGTGAGTGTGGAGCTGGGATTATATTTGCCGCTGGCCAGCGCGGCGGCGGTGGTAATCACTTTGAATGTGGAACCAGGGGGCAGAATGTCTTGGGTGGCGTGGTTAAGCAGCGGCGAACCCTCATCCTCGGTGTATTGCTTCCAGGCTTGCTCCGCGGTGTTTTCGTCGGCGATTTTTGCCGAATCATACGACGGCGTGGAGGCCATGGCGAGGACTTCGCCTGTCGACGGCTTGATCGCCACCACGGCGCCCTCATATCCAGCATCGGACATTTTGCTGTAGGCGGTCTGCTGTACGGAGGGAATGAGGGTTAATTCCACATTTCCCACCACTTTTTCATTGGAGATAAGCTTTTTCCACCACAACTTGGGGGAATTAGCGGTGCCGCTCAAAATATCGTTGTAGGAGGATTCAATACCGTTCGAACCATACACGTCAGACAGATAGCCCTCGACGATGCCGAATTGCTGCGATTGGTTGGGGTATTCCCGGTGGTAGAAGCCGTTTTCTTCTTCCTGCTTGGATTCGGCCAGCACAATGCCGCCAGCGGAGATTTGGCCGCGCGGCTGCAATTTTGCCTTAATAAACATGCGCCGGTTCAGGGGATTATTGGCATATTCGTCTTCTTTAAACACATGAACAATGCTTAAATTTGCCATCAAAATAATCACCATGATGAGCGCAAAAAACATGATGTTTCGGATGGGTTTATTCATGGTCATCGTTTCACCACCTGTTGCCCCATGGAGCCGGTTCGGGAGGCATCGGAAATCCGCAGCATGATTGCCAGCAAAATATAGTTAGCCATCAATGATGATCCGCCTTGTGACATAAAGGGCGTGGTCAGACCGGTCATGGGCATGAGTGCCGAAATGCCGGCGGTCACCACGAAGATTTGCACCGCCAGGGTCAAGGACAGGCCGGAAGCCAGCAGCTTGCCGTACACGTCCTTGGCCTTGAGTGCAATATTCATGCCCCGGCTAATGAAGATCGTGAACAGGATCAATACCGCAGCGAGTCCCACCAATCCCATTTCTTCCCCGATGGCGGCCAGAATAAAGTCCGACTCGGCCACTGGCACATTCTGGGGAAACCCGGAGCCGAACCCGGAACCGGTTACCCCGCCGGTGGACATGCCGAACAGGGCTTGGGAAAGTTGGTAGCCGGTGGTGTCGTAGTTCCCGATTGGGTCGAGGAAGTTAGAGAATCGATCCTGAATCTTGCTCGAAACCTGGTAGACGGCGGTGCCACCTACCACAACCAAAACGGTGCCGATGAGCAGCCACGACACTCGGTTCGTCGATAGGTACAGCATGCCCAGCACCGTGCTAAACAGCAGGAGGGCCGGGCCGAAGTCGTTTTCGCCGGCCATGATTAAAATGGCAAAGCCCCACACACCCAGGATGGGGGCGAGGTCACGCAGGCGGGGAAATTCCAAACCTAAAAAGCGTTTACCAGCAAGATTAAAAAGCGTTCGTTTTGTTACCAATAATTGGGCAAAAAACAGCAATAATAAGATCTTGGAAAATTCGCCCGGCTGGAGGGAAATCGGGCCGAACGACACCCAAATTTTCGCATCCGAATGTGCACCCTTGAACGGCCACCACAGGGGCATGGCCAAGAGGAACAGGCCAATGGCACCCAGCACATAGGAGTAGCGCTGCAAACTGCGGTGGTCCCGCAGGAACACCAGCACCGTAATGAGCAGGCCAATGCCCACCACCATCCACATGACCTGGCGGGACACCAGGTGGGTATCTTCCGCCAAATCAATCCGGTGAATCATGGCTAACCCTAACCCATTGACCAGCGCGGCCACCGGCAGCATAAATTGGTCGGCCTGGGGGGCGAGGAAACAGAGGGTCAAATGGGCGATGGTGAACACCCCAATGAAGCCGCCAATGACCCACCCAATATCGCTATTGAGCTTGATTCCCTGTGCCGTATACAGGTTGAGCATGACGACAGTAATGATAATTGTGGCCGCGAGAAGCAGCGCAAATTCCGTGCCGCGGCCAATGATTCGGCGGAAAATATTCATAACTAATTCACCTCCCGGCAGGTTACTCCTGGAGTGTTGAGATTGCCGTCGTCTACTACTTGCTGTGAAGTTGTGGGGGTAGGAACTGGTTCAGTTGACGTTGGTGGTTCCTCTCCTGGGGTGTTGTTGGAGCGTGGTGCCTCACTTGATGTTGGTGGCGTTGGTGGGGCTGGTGTTGGTGTTTCACTCTTGCGTATCACACATGCTGGGAGTGCTTCGGCTGCAAGTCGGTGGAGTTGTTGCAGTACTTCACTGTAATCACCACCGGGAAGTGAAGAAATGGAACCTCGGGCGGTTTCCTTTAAATCATTTAAGCCAAATCGGTGACAGGATTCAATGGCTCCCACCTGAATGGTGGTGAGATTATCGTTAGCATTCAGACATGCTTCTTGGTAGGGGGTATTCCATAGACCACCCAATATATCCGAGCTCATTCCCTGGTTAATGACGATTTTGTCGTTCGCATTGACCGTGATGAAATACCGGTCTTTCATGTACTTGTCAACAAAAAAGAAACAGGTGACTAATACAGCAACAATGATAATGAAGACGAGTCCCACGATCCAGCCGCGGCGACTTTTCCGGGTCTTCTTTTTTGGGGTTTTCTTCTTCTTTTTGGCCTTCTTTGTTGTTGGTTCGTCCGCCGCGTCATATTCGTCGTCGGCATCCTCGTCATCATCGTCACCATCGCCATGAGCGCTGGCGGCGCCGGCTGCGGCAGCTGCACCTTTGGCCTTGGCGCCCTTGCCCCCATTGGCATTGCTCAGGTCGCCTGGGTCATCCAGGTCGTCGGGATCCGGCACCTCCGGGATTTTGGGGTCCGTGGGGGTGTCGTCGTCAAGCGATGCTGCTGCCTGACGCGCCTGCTGTGCCTGTTTGGCTGCTCGACTGCCGGCGATCACGGCGGCGGCGCGGGTCGACGAGGTATCGGGGCGCGGATCTAATTCCTGGCCCGTGTTGGGGGCGCCGGCGATCAGGGGCTCGGTGGGCAGGGGGGTGTCGGCATAATCGTCGGCAACCACATCGGCCACAATCACCGTCACATTGTCGGGGCCACCGGATCGCAGCGCCAACCCTATAAGCTGTTTCACCGCACCCTCGGGTGTGCCTTCGCTGCTTAATGTGGTCTCAATGGTGGAGTCTGTCACCGGATCGCTCAGGCCGTCGGAGCAGAGCATAATCCGGTCGCCAGGCCGCGCATCGAGGGTTTTCAGGGTAGGCTCAACCACCCGCCCGTTGTAGGCCTTGAGGATCATAGACCGTTGCGGGTGGGTGGAGACATCCTCCGGGTCTAATTCGCCCCGGTCAACCAGCGACTGCACATAGGTATCATCGGTGGTAATGCGCTCTAGGTTACCGTCGCGCATTCGATAACCCCGTGAATCACCCACGTGGCACAGCCCAAACTCGGTCCCGTTAAACAACAGGGTGGTGAGCGTGGTGCCCATGCCATCGGTTTCGGGAGATTTTTTTATCCGGCGGGCAATGGACCGGTTGGCTTCGTCGGCGGCGGTGGCCAGCATGGACCGCATGTCGTCATTGCCGGGGTCGATGTCGAGTTGGGAGACGTGTTCCACCATGAGTTGGGAGGCAACTTCTCCCGCGGCGTGCCCGCCCATGCCGTCGGCAAGTATGAGGAGGTGCGGGCCGGCATAGGCCGAATCCTCATTATTCCCCCGCACAAGGCCTTGGTCGGAGCCAATAGCATAATTTAGTTTCATCTAGGCAACCAACCTCACAGTGGTGCGGCCGATTTTAATATCGGAGCCGCTGGTAACCCGCACGGGTCCTTCGATTTTTTCCCCATGCACAAAGGTGCCATTGCGGGAATCTAGGTCTTCCACAAACCACACGGAGTCGCGTTTAATCAGTCGGGCGTGGCGGCCGGAAGCGAAATCATCCGACACCAAAAAATCGCAGTCGGGGGCGCGGCCGATGGTTATTTCGGTGAGATCGCCTAAATCCATTCGGGATCCGGTCATGGGGCCATCGACGATCGTCATCTGTTGGGGCATGCCACCGTGATGAGCGGCCGGCGGCACCGATGATGCGCTACCCCCACTACCAGCCCCCCGATTAGGGGAGGACGCGGCGATCTTTACATCTTTACGCATGGAATTAAGCGCAAAGAGAATGAACAGCCATAGAACTACGAGCAGTCCTATGCGCAGCCCAAACAGAATCACTGAATCCATGAAAGTTCCTTATTAGTTAAATTAGTTCACGATGCGAACTTCGATATGGGAGTGGCCCACGGTGATGACGTCGCCGTCAGCTAGCAGCCAGTTTTCAATCGGAGTGTCGTTCACGGTTGTGCCATTGGTTGATTGTAAATCCACTAGGATGGCATCTTGACCATTCCAAATGATCTCAGCGTGTTTCCGAGACACCCCTGTGTCTGGGAGCCGAAAATCCACGTCATTGCCCCGGCCGATAATGTTGGAGCCTTCATTAACGTAATAGGTGCGGGAAGAACCATCTTGTAAGAGCAAGCTGACAGCCGAGGTAGGCCGCGGTTGGGGGCCGGGTGCTTGGGCACTCATTTGCTCAGTGATGGGGTTATTGCTCACTTCTGGCTCGCTTTCATTGGAAGTATATGATTCGCTGTATTGCTGATCGTATTGTTGATCTTGATAATCCGACTCCGCCCATGCCGCGTTTGATGTGTTGTTCGGTGTGTTCGAATAATTATTCTGGAAACTGTCTAAACCTAAAAACCCACTACCATATTCTGGTGTATGGCTGACTGAACTATCTGCGCGTCTTTGCCCGGTGCGAAGCGAATCGTCGCTTTGGATGGTGACGGTGACTGGACCTGGTGTTATCCACCCATTATTACGGAAATATCGGGTAAGTTGATCCGCGAAATCAGTGCCGAGGTTGGGGTGTTCGTTGGACAGGTTAGCGAAATCTTTCGGGCTAATCCGAACCGCAAACACGTTTGGTGCTTCAGTTGTGCCTTCGTACGTTCGTACGAGGTTGTCTTCGGCCTCTTGTTTGAGTAATTCTTCAATCTCTGCGGGGACTACTCGACCACCAAAGACATAGGCAAAGCTATTGTCCAGCCCACGTTGCATGGCACTGTCGAGCTTTGCGATTTTGCCCATAAAAGACATTATTGCTTTGCCTCCTTCTACACCACTTTTACCGGAATATCTGACACGTGATTCTATTAGTATAGATTTATTGGACCCAGTGGCCTACTTCAAGTGAGGGTAGGTATATAAAGGATTTTTCAGATAAGCTGCCGATTTGACTTCCTGCCCCACCCTCATGATATGTTATTCGAGTCGCAAAACGTGGTATTTGCACCGCCGGCCCAGGTGGCGGAATTGGCAGACGCGCTGGCTTCAGGTGCCAGTGTCCGCAAGGACGTGGGGGTTCAAGTCCCCCCCTGGGCACACGTAATGGAAACCTCACACTTTAAGGTGTGGGGTTTTCGCGTTTCTCGCTTATCGACGCCCACCTGTCGGCACTTATGTAGCATTGGTTCTAAGCCGGTAAATCTTCATGAAAACCTTGGGTGTCGCTTTTATTGCATTTGTAATCGTGTGGCCCCACCGGCCCCTGAGAACCGCGGGGCCAGGGGCTTCAGTTGCCACCGATTCCCGTAAAACCTCACCCTCACGGGGGTAATTTATAGAAATACTATAGTTTCTCTTATTGAATATTTAAGTTAGTGCGATATGTTGAGGGGCGTCAAATATCTGATGAAGGGTTATTGTAGTGACATACCTCTCAAGAATCGCCATAACTTTCGTTCTGGGTGCCACAATGGCGCTCACCGCCTGTGCGCTCCCCGTGGGTGGCAACATGAATGCGCAGATTGCTACCCCCACCCTGCCCACTGATTATCCGACCGAACTGCCTACGAATTACCCCACGGAGTTGCCTACTGAGCTTTCCACTTCCATCGCTGCCACCCCAACAACCACCAGCGCCGAGCCTAAGCCGGTCGAAATTCCCCTCACCAATATTATCTTCGACGACCCGGAAACCCAGGACCATATCGAGGTACTGTCGATCATCCGTAATTTCCCGTCCGACGCCCGTGGTACCGGCAGGGAAACAGTGTTATTGCAGGTCAAGGTGATTCCAGGGGAGGTGTACACCAATATCATTTCCCGTGGCGACTTTAGGCTGAGCTCCAAGGAAGACAAGCGGGGTTCCTCGCCAACTAGCTATCCCGAAGAAGCCATGAAGAAGGCTGGGCACACTCCCATCGGTGACGTGAAGAGCGGTGATGGGGAACGAGTCGGCTGGTATGGGGTCATTGCTGGCAAGAACGTCGACTCCTACACCTTGACCTATACCCGGCAGGCTGCCGAGATCCTGATGCCGTCAGCTTCAGACAAGAAAGAAATCCCCAAATTTGAAAAGTCATTTGAACTGCCCGCCGCGCCGAGCAGCAAATAAGCAGTGAGTAGCGACACAATAATAATGGGTCGGTTGCATTGTAGAATACATTTGATCTGAAAGCACATGATTACTAATCAAGGAGCGTCCTGTGAACCTACTGGCAACCAACTATTTCATCGCTACCGAAGCTGAGCTCCCGGAAATATATGCCGTTTACCTGGAAAAATTAGCCGAGATCAACGCTAATCCGGGAGTCACCATTGTCTTGCTGTCGGATACAGAGGAGCCTGCTGAGCATCAGTCCGTGTATGAAGAACTTCTACAAAAATACGCTGAAATACACAGCATTGGCGGGAAGAAGCTGGAGCTTTACCAACTGGATACCGTCGTCAAGCTTGATGGGGTAACCGACGCGGCGCAGGCACACAAACTGCTTACGGAATTCGCCCCCACCGATGACCGTTATCCTAGCGTGCTCAGCAGCAAAGTTCTTGTCGAACTGCCGTGACCAATATTGTCGGCGTTGCCGTAGACGCGTACGGTCGCTGCGCGCACTACCACAGCGACCGCGACATTATTGCGAACAAATGTGCGACCTGTCGCCGCTATTGGGCCTGCTACCAATGCCATGACGCACTTGCCGACCACCCATTCGGGCGCATGCCGCTGACCGAACTCGCGGTGTTATGTGGGGTGTGCGGCACGGCGATGACCTACTGGCAATACCAGGCGGTGGATAACTGCCCAGGCTGCGGCCACGAATTCAATCCTGGATGCTCGGCGCATCGACACAAATATTTCCTTACCCCTAATTGAGTAGGTTTCACCCGCGCCTGCATGATGTGGCGTATTCCTTGTAGGTAGAAATGCCTTATCACCAGGAGGAATGCAGCAATGGTGGAGCTGAAACTAGTGTGGTGGCCGCAGTTTCCAACCGAGGAATTCGAATACCACTACTTGCCCCTGACCGCGACGGTGGGCACCCCGCGGTTCGAATACGAGGAGGCGCCGTATTTTCAGCGGCTGCTCCTGCACGCTAATGCGGCGCAGGTGACGCGCAAGAAAGCGGTGATTAGCTGCCTAGCTGCGGCAATGGTGCATGGGATTCCGGTGCTGAACCTGGAACGATCCACCCGCGTCGAGTTAAATCTGCCGGGCAAAGCGCGGCCGCCCTCCGGATACCCGGAGATTTTTCACTACCGCAACGCCTACCTGCCGGAGTCCGACATCACGGTGGTGCGGGGGTATCGGGTGACAACGGTGGAGCGTACTTTTGTGGATATCTGCGCGGTCAACGGCGAGCTTGAGGGTCTGGTGTTTCTGGAGTCGGCCCTGCGGCGCGGATATACCAAGGGTAGATTTCAACAGTATCTGGATAGTAATTGTGGCATGTGGGGTATATCGAAAGCTCAAAAGATTTTGGCCAAGGCGTTATATGGTATTGACTCCGTGTACGAGACCTTTGCGCGCTGCCTCATCGAGGAATACTTCCCACACCTCACGGTCGAACCCCAGGCGGTGTTTTCCACGCCAAACTCGTATTATCGCGTAGACCTATTGATCGCGGGTTTTTTAATCTTGGAGATTGACGGCTGGGAAAAGTATCGGGGTTCGGATAAGCGGGTGCGAGCGATTTATGAGCGGCAGATTGCCCGCGAGCAATTCCTGTCGGATGCGGGCTATCATGTGCTGCGGGTTCACCCGGACGAGATCGCGTCGAAGCTGCTGCGGAAGATCGCGTTTCTCACCGGCCATCCCACGCTTAATAGGCACCGCGTATTAGATTTACATAATCAGCCGCCGTGGTGGAATAAATAGCGGACGTACTGGGGGTTGGGGTGGGTTTGGCGTGCCCGGATGCCGGGGGATACCGTTTTTCGTAGGTTTGCAGCCCTTCCGCGCGCCATTGTCGCACATTTGATAGCTGCGAAACCCCTGTGCCGTTCTGTTTTTATGCCCCGCCAAACCTGGTTTCGCAGCTATCAGAAGTGCTGCCGGGGGCAATCCCCGCGAGCCGCCAGCCCGTCACCACCCCACAAGCCGGGGATAGCAAGTTTGGTAGCTGCAAAACAGGGTTCAGCAGGGCTTAAAAGCGGGACAGTATAGTGGTTTCGCAGCTATCAATGGTGCGGCAGGTTGGTGCTTGTGTACATTATTGTGCGGTGTACGCGATACATAAGGTATCTACAACCTTTAGGGAGTTATGTATGACCAACAGACGAGGTGAAACGCGTGTGGCAGCAGCCACTATCATCGGCACAGCCATCGAATGGTACGACTTTTTCCTCTACGCTGCGGCGGCGGGGCTGGTGTTCAACAAAGTGTTCTTCGCATCCAGCGAACCAGCCATAGCAACGCTCCTATCCTTTCTCACGGTGGGCCTGTCGTTCCTGTTTCGGCCGCTCGGCGCCTTTCTGGCCGGGCATTTCGGTGACCGGATAGGTCGGCGCAAGGTCCTCATGATTACCCTCTTTGGCATGGGGATCGCCACCACCTTGATCGGTGTGCTGCCCACCTACGCCGCTGCGGGTATTATAGCGCCGCTGCTGCTTATCTTTTTGCGGATTATCCAGGGGATTTCCGCCGGCGGCGAGTGGGGTGGGGCTGTGCTCATGGCGGTTGAGCATGCGCCGGAGAATCGGCGGGGGCTGTTTGGGGCGTTTCCGCAGATTGGGGTGCCTATTGGTCTGCTCATGTCGTCGGGGGTGCTGGCGGTGATGACCATGATTACGCCGGGGGAACAGTTTTTGCAGTGGGGTTGGCGGGTTCCGTTCCTGCTCAGTTTCATCCTGATATTTGTGGGGCACTATATTCGGCATCGGGTGGCCGAATCGCCGGTGTTTGCGGAAATATCTGCCCGGAAAGAGGTTGCTAGCAATCCTATTGGTGCGGTGCTGAAACGCAGTTTTTCGGTGGTGCTGTTGGCAGCTATCGTGTTTGCCGGCAATGGGGCTTCGGGGTATATGACCGCGGGCGGGTTTATCCAGAAATACGCTACCGGGAATATGGGGTTAGAGCGGGGTCCGGTGTTGTGGGCTGTGACGGGTTCTGCCGCAACATGGTTGGTGTTTACCCTGCTTGCCGGCATTGTTTCGGATAAGATTGGTCGGCGAAACACCTATATTCTTGGGTTTATTGCGCAGATCGTTGGTATCGCGGCGCTGTTCCCACTGGTGAATACCGGTGATATTACGAAGCTGTTTTTGGCCCTGGCCCTGCTGACCGTGGGGTTGGGCTTTACCTATGGCCAGCAGTCCGCGTTTTATACCGAGCTGTTTCCCGCTTCGATGCGGTTTTCCGGGGTGTCCGTGTCGTATGCCATTGGCGCGATTTTGGGTGGTGCGTTTAGCCCAATGATTGCGGCGTGGGTGATTGAAAAAACCGGTTCTACCAGCGGTGTTACCTATTATCTTATTGCTATGGCGGTGGCTGGGCTTGTCGCCATCTGCCTGTTTAAGGATCGAACGGGTATCCCCCTGGGCCCGGATCATGAGGCGGAGCAGGCGGTGTCACCGTTGATTTTCGCCCGCGAGCAACGGTAGCAGGTTTGGTAGCTGCGGAACCCCTGTAACACCGTGTTTAAGGCCCCGCCAAACCCGGTTTCGCAGCTATCAGAAGTGCTGCGGGGTGTCGGTGGGCGCCGTAAAGCGGGGTAGCGGGTTTTGCAGCTATCAGAAGTGCTGTCGGAAAGCCTCCGGGTTGGATGGGTACAGAAATGCGGCCACGAGTGCGAGGTAGCCGGCGAGCGTGGACTCCAGGTCTTCCAGGTAGAGGTGTTCGTCGTGGGAGTGGAGCTGCCGGTGGATTTCCCCTAGGGTGCGTTCGGGATTGTGCACGGCAAAACCGTAGCCAACGCCGCCGAGTTGGCGGGCGAAGCGCAGGTCGGAACCACCGGCGGCGATGGTGGGCACCACGGTGGTGTCCGGGAAGAAGTCCGTGAATACGGCGGATATGGCCCGGTAGAGGGGGTGGTCGGTGGGGGAGATGGTGGCGTCTTCGGTGATGAGGTGTTCGATTGTGTATTCGATGTCGGTGCCGAGGGCGTCGTCAAGCACGGAATCAACGTAGTCTTGGGACTGCCCGGGTAGGGTGCGGATATCCAGCTCTAACCAGGCGTGGGACGGCAGCACATTGATAGCTTGGCCGGCGCGCAGCACAGTTTGGGAGATAGTCAGGTGGGAAATCGCGTCACCGTAGGCGGCTAATTCGCCTAAATGTTCGTATCCTTTGCCTTGTTTGACGAGGGCGGTGGTGTTGGGGTCGAAGCGGAAGGCCGCGACGAATTGCCGCCAGGTGTCGGAGTCGGTGACCGCTGGTTGGGCGGCGGCGAGTCGGCGGGCTATCTCGCCAATTTTGACGGTCGCCAGGTCTTTGCCGTAGGGTGCGGAGCCATGCCCGGGGTCGCCGTACACATGGATTCGACGTTGCGCCGCGCCCTTTTCACCCACGTAAACGATGGTGGAATCCGATCCGTCTTGCCCGTGGATGTGGGAGCCGCCGGTTTCGCCGACGCAGTTTGCCCAAGAGAACGCGTCGGGGTGGTGCTCCGCGAGCCATTTGGCGCCCAGCCCGCCCCGCGCTTCCTCGTCGGCGACCGCCACGAAGTGCAGCGTTCCGAGGTTCCCGCCCTTGCGCGCCACCTCGCGCGTGACCACGGCCATGGCTGCGGTGATAAACAGCATGTCAACGGTACCGCGACCGTATATTTTCCCGTCTTCGATCATTCCTTCGAACGGTGGCTTGGTCCAATGCTGCTTATCGACGGGCACCACGTCGGTGTGCGCCAGGAATGTGAGCGGTTCGGCCTCTTGGGGGTTGGTGCCGGGAACGGTGACCACCAGGGATACTCGTCCAGGTTCCGGCTCAAAGCGCTGGATGTTGATCCCGAGGGTGTCGGCAAAGAATTCGGTGAGGGTGTCGGCGTTGCGGACTTCCTGGCCGCTGCCGGGGGTGAAGTCGTTGACGCAGGCGTTCTGGACCAGGGCTATGAGCAGCTCCAGGGTGTCGTGGTAGAGCGGGTTGTCCGAGGGGATGTGGGAGGAGGTCATGAAACCCATTGATAGCACAATCCTGCACATTTGGGGGTGATTAAATTCAAATTGTTGGCCGGAAATGACACATACTTGAACACTATTCAACTACAATCGCTTGAACACCGATCAAGAGATCAAGAATGGAGACTCACCCCCATGCCCCTCACAGAATCCGCGAAACCCACGGATATTTTAGAGCTTGCCCGCACCAAAGTCTTAGACCAAGGAATTGGCCTTGACCAGGGCGAAACCCTCCAGGTCCTACAACTCGGCGACGACCGCATCACGGAAATCCTGGAATTAGCCCACCAGGTACGCCTGAAATGGTGCGGCGAGGAGATCGAGGCCGAGGGCATTATTTCGCTCAAAACCGGTGGCTGCCCCGAGGACTGCCACTTCTGCTCCCAGTCCGGCCTGTTCGAATCCCCGGTGCGGTCCGCCTGGCTGGACATTGCCGGACTCGTTGAGGCAGCCAAGCAAACCCAAAAGTCGGGTGCCACCGAGTTTTGCATTGTCGCTGCGGTCAAGGGCCCGGACGACCGGCTCATGAACCAGCTGGAGCAGGCCGTGGCCGCCATCAAGGCTGAGGTGGATATCGAGGTTGCCGCCTCGGTGGGGATTCTCACCCAGGAGCAGGTGGACCGGCTCAAGGCCGCCGGCGTGCACCGATATAACCATAACCTGGAAACCGCCCGGTCGTTTTTCCCGAATGTGGTGACCACCCACACGTGGGAGTCCCGCCGCGAGACGCTGCGCATGGTTGCGGAGGCCGGCATGGAGGTGTGTTCCGGCGGCATTTTGGGCATGGGGGAGTCCCTGGAGCAGCGGGCTGAATTCGCGTCCGACCTGGCGGAATTAAACCCCACGGAGGTGCCGATGAACTTCCTGGATCCCCGCCCCGGCACACCGTTTGCCGACAAAGAGGTCATGGCCACCACCGATGCATTGCGGGCAATCGGCGCGTTTCGGTTGGCGCTGCCCAAGACGATCCTACGGTTTGCCGGCGGCCGGGAGCTCACCCTGGGCGACCTGGGCACGGAGCAGGGCCTGCTCGGCGGCATCAACGCAATGATTGTGGGCAATTACTTGACCACGTTGGGTCGCCCGATGGAAAACGACCTCGACATGCTGGATAAGCTGCGCATCCCCTTGAAGGTGCTGACCACCAGTGTCTAAGGAATCCACGGAACTGTTAGAAGCCTTACTCGCCGGTGACGCACCCCGGTTCCACCCCAATACCGGCCAGAATCTCGCCGAAGATGGATCGTTGAAGCTTTCCCCATCCGCGCGTGCTGGCCTGGAGGCGCCCCGCTATTGTCAGCTGTGCGGCCGGCGCATGGTGGTGCAGGTGCGTCCCGACGGGTGGGATGCCCGCTGCTCCCGCCACGGCACCATTGATTCGATGTACCTGGATAACCGCTAGCTAGCTTTACGACGCATTACGCAACGCGAGTGCGATGCGCCAAAAAATTACCGAGCGACTGAATCCCCTGCACTACCACAACCAGGATCAGCACGGTAATCACAATGGCCGGGGTATCAAACTGTTGATACCCGTAGGAAACCGCCAGGTCGCCAACACCGCCGCCCCCGATGGTGCCGGCCATGGCGGTGGCCCCGATCAGCCCAATGGTGGCGGTGGTCAGGGCCAAAATGATGGAGCTTTTGGCCTCGGGCAGCAGGAAAATCCGAATCGTCTGCCACATGGTCGCCCCCATGGAATCCGCCGCCTCCAGGATGCCGGACCGCACCTCCAACAGGGAGGCCTCGATGAGCCGGGATATATAAGGAGCGATGAAGATCGTGAGCGGCACCAGGGCGGCGGTCGTGCCAATGGACGTGCCGGAAATCAGGCGGGTGAGCGGGACGATAGCCACCATGAGGATGATAAACGGCACCGACCGAATGATATTCACCACCACATTGAGGATGCTGTACACCCACTTGTTGGGCTTCAAACCCCCGGGCCGGGTCACCACCAGGATAATCGCCAGCGGGATCCCTAGAAGTGCCCCAATGAACAGGGAGATGGAGACCATGTACACCGTTTCCGTGAAGGCCTTGGTGTATTGGTCGACGGTGACATTGGTGTCGAAAAGTTGGGTCATGGCAGGATCTCCACTTCGAGATGTTTCCGGGAATGAAGCCACTGTAAGGCCTGATCTATAACAATGCTGGGCCCCCGCAGCCCCAGGATGATGATCCCCACCGAGGTGTGCCGCAGCGAGGCATCCACCGCGTGGAGAAGCTCCACCTGGATGCCGAATTCTTTCTCCAGGTGGGAAATGACGCCCCGGCCGGCGGTATCGGTGTGGACCACGCGCAGTACGGTGTCCCAGGCGCCGGAGCTGACCTCCTGCACCAATGTGTCGGGTAGGCGTTGCGGCACGACGGTGCCCACGAATTGCCGGGTCAACGCCTCCCGCGGGTGGGCGAAAACCTGTTCGACCGGTCCGTGTTCGATGAGGTGGCCGTGTTCCAGCACTGCCACATGGTCGGCGATGGCGGCAATCACATTCATTTGGTGGGTGATAATGAGGATGGTCACGCCCAACTTGGTGTTGATCTCCACCAATAAATCCAGGATTTGGGTGGTGGTGATGGGGTCGAGCGCGCTGGTCGGCTCGTCGCAAAGCAGCAGATCAGGGTTGGTTATGAGGGCCCGGGCTATGGCGACCCGCTGCTGTTGGCCGCCGGAAAGCTGACCGGGACGATGCTCGGCGCGCTCCGCCAACCCTACCAGCCCCAATACCTCGGCGACCCGCTCGTCGATCTCGGACTTGGGGGTTTTCGACAACACCAGGGGAATCGCAACATTCTCCGCAACTGTTTTCGAACTGAGCAGATTATAGTGCTGAAACACCATGGACACGGTACGCCGCAACGCCCGCAGGTCCGCCTCATCCAGCGGCGTCCCCAGGACCGTCACGCTGCCCGAACTGGGAGTCTCCAACCCATTGACGGTGCGAATCAGCGTGGATTTGCCCGCGCCGGAGGTCCCCACCACACCGAAGATACTGCCGGTAGGCACATCAAAGGTCACCGAATCCAGGGCAGTAAAGTCGCCAAAAACCCGGCTGACCTGGTGGAATGAAATAGCCGTGCTCATTATGGGACGTACCAATAATTATTGTCGTTGTGCTTTTTCATGTAGTCCTTGAACTCCTGGGAGGCATAGGCTTCACGCACCGCCTGCGCCCATTGGGAATTCACCTTGTCCTCGGTCGTGGTGGCCACCAGTATGAGCTCGGGGCGCAGCTTCTCCTGGAATAACTCCAGCTGGGAATCCACCTTGGAGCTGTAAGAAATCGAACCGGGGATCACCGCCCAATCCAAATCCGGCAGGGAGCGGGGGATGGTGGCCGAATCCATGGGCTTAATGTCGAGATTGTGGGGGTTGTCCGCTATATCGTTTTCGGTGACGAGCGCCAGGTTAGCGTCGGGTTTGAGGGTAATCCACCCGGCGGCGGCCAGAATATTGTAGGCGCGGGACTGGTTGGAGGCGTCCTGCGGTATGGCCACGGTGTGGCCGTCGGCGACGTCGTCAAGGGAGCGGTGGCGGCTGGAGTACAGGCCGGCGGGCACGGTGGGGATTTCGGTGATGGCGGCGAGCTTCGCGTTCTCTTCCTTGTTGAACACCTGCATGTAGGCGGTGTGCTGGTCAACGTTGAGGTCGATGCTGCCCTCGTTTAAGGCAACATCGGCCTGTTTGAGCACGGAAAAATCCTGGTATTCAATCTTGTAGCCCTGGTTTTGCAATATTGGGGCTACGGCGTCTTTGAATAGCTGACTATAGGGCCCGGGTGACGTGCCTACCTTAATGCTTTTCGAATCATCGGGATTATTACTACTCTGTGAGCATGAGGTAAGCCCAAATATCAAGGGTAAACAAATAAGAACGGCACCAAGCTTCTTAAACATACTAGACAGTCTAGACCTTGTAGACCGTTCGGTCCATTCGCTACTGTTTGTATGATTTATTCTGTGTTTGATGCCCACGAATCGGCGCTGCGTTCCATCCGCCGCGTCGTCACCGAAACCGCCCCGTCCACGCCGACCCCGGTGGCGGCTGCGGCAGTCGTCAAGCAGTTGCAGGCCGGAAACGTGCTGGTTGTCACCGGCGCCGGGGTGTCCACCGACTCCGGCATTCCCGACTATCGGGGCCCGGGCGGCTCGCTGCGTCACCACCGCCCCATGACTTACCAGGAGTTTCGTGGCGACGACCACGCCCGCCGTCGCTATTGGGCCCGCTCGTACCTCGGGTGGCGGCACCTCGCGGGCGCCCAGCCCAACTATGTGCATCGCTGCTTATCGACGCTCGAAGCCGCCGGCCACCTCACCGGGATCGTCACCCAAAACGTTGATGGTCTGCACCAGGCCGCCGGCAGCCGCACCGTGATTCCGCTGCATGGTGACCTTGCCACCGTTATCTGCCTGAGCTGCGGCGCCCGCGAGGACCGCCGCGAGTACGATGCGCGCATGACCATTGCCAATCCCGGATTTGCCGAGGCCATCACCCTCGACCCCGCCACCATCAACCCGGACGGCGACGTCCAGCTTGCCGACTCCACCATTGATGGTTTTCACGTGGTTGGCTGCGCCCGCTGTGGCTCCGCCCTCATGAAGCCCGACGTGGTCTACTTCGGGGAGCCCGTACCCCGACCCAGAAAACAGCAGGTCGCCGACCTTATCGACCAATCCGACTCCGTGCTGGTGGTGGGTTCGTCCCTGGCGGTCATGAGTGGCATGCGTATCATTCTTGATGCGAAAAAACAGCACAAACAGGTGAGCGTCATCAACGGCGGGCCCGGCCGCGCCGACGATCGGGTCGACGTGCTGTGGCGCACGGATCTCGCCACCGCCTTCCGACGGATCATGCCGCAGCTGGTGTAGGCGACCTATGCCAGGACAATTTTTCCAAAGGAAATAAAATAGAGAATTGTGACAATAAAAGAGTGCACGAAGAAGAATGTTATGGGAAAAATGGCCGCGCATAATGCCAAAATCACGCAGCGAACGCTCCGCGATAATATGGCCAATATTCCCGGGATAATGCCCAAGGGAATGGTGTAGGCCAGGGCGGAAAATATCCCCTGTGGAAACAGCTGAAATGCCATGTGCCCTATGAGTGGGCACAGCACTACGAGCATGGAGCACAGCCCCGATGCCACTTCGTACTGATTGCGTGGGCGAAAATATGTCGGGAAAAACTTCTGGGCGGGAGACATGACGGGCCTCCTAGAGGTTGTGCTGGTCTGATGTTTCTAGCATAGCGTGCGGTGAATGGTCACAGGGAGGCTGCGGGGGAAGTAGGACGAATGTGGGGTAGGTCCGGCCAAAGTCAGACAGGTTTCTTATTGTGTAGTACATATACTGGTGGGTGGTATTGAGTGGTGATGGTTCATGGGTGTAGCTGATAGGAATTATGTATGGCCGCGTCGTCAGGTAAAAAATCCTCCAGGTCGAAAAAATCCCGGTCGTCATCTGCGAGGTCTTCCAAGTCTTCTAAATCCTCGCTGTGGCGTCAGATAAAAACCATTGGCATTAGCATTATCGTTGTCTATTGGTTGGCGTCGTGTTTCACGTTTGGGGTAAGCGATTTTGAAATCTTTGACGAGGGGCACTGGGTGACCGCGAAGGCCCGCGCCGAAAAGGTCGCCGCTTTCACCGCGGAGCACCCAGAGGCATTCATTATGGATGTGTGGGGTTTCGGAGATAGAGCGAAGATAAATCCGGTGATAGCAGGTGCGGACAGTGGCGTGCGGGTCTGGTGCATTAATTCGCATGAAGTCACGAAAACCGCTGCTGAGGCGGCGCAAAAACTCTGCAAAACCACAAAATCGGGGCCGACAACCATTGCCATTTATGGCGGGAATTTCGCCAACGTGGATTTTTCCACCAATACCTCGGGAAGCGGCAGTCTTGAGCTGACGGTGCAGCAGTGGGGGAAGAATAAATATAAGGGCCTGGAAAAAATGTTTGTGGGATTCCACACGGTGGAATTTGCGGATAATGCCGGCGTCCCAGATCTCAGCCAAGCCACCTCAATTGAACGGGTATTCGAATATGTTGAGTCGATTATCGGTGATTTAAATAAGTGGGATGTGAGTAATATTGAGAATTTTTCCTCCGCATTTCACGACTCCCAATTCAATGGTGATATTTCCAAATGGGATACTCGAAATGCCACCACAATGAATGACATGTTTATGAGTGCCTTTTATTTTAATGGTGATATTTCCCGGTGGAATACTTCCCGGGTAACGGATATGCGAAGCATGTTTTTCCAAGCTGCGTCGTTTGATCAGAACCTGTCCCAATGGGATATAGCACAGCTGAAGTTGGCATATGACATGTTTGATGAGTCTGGGTTGTCTCCCAAGAATTTTACCGCCACGCTTGATGGCTGGGCCACGCGGCAGCCGCGGCAATTTGTTCACGTGGGTGCCCGGATGATTCATCATTGTGGGGATCGGCAGGGTGGACTGCAGAAGCTGCAAAAAGCTTATGGTTGGTCAATTCCAGACGAGGGTGCAACAACTGATTGTGATCCGTTCTGGATCAAAATGGTGGATAAGAATGCGTTTCAAAATCCCGTCGAATTGCCCACATCGGCATTGTTCAAGGTCAATAAAAAACTGCAAAAGTCGTCCAGTGAATGCCAGATGTATGACGAAAAGAACCTGGTATTGGAATGCGCCATCAATGAGGCGGGTACGCATACTTTTTGGGTGGAGGATTCGGAAGCCAGGCAAATCACTACGGACATTCATGTGACCGAATACGTGGACTCCGACGACTAGCATGCTCTCGCTTGTCGACGCTACGTCCAAGCCTGGTGAGCCCTATGAACTCAGTCGCTCATAGGCCAGTTGGTAAAAATCCTGGTTGGGTTCGGCCGAAAACGCGGTTCTGCCGAGTCGCACCGCGGCGACCGATGCCGAGCACAGGCCGCCGAAGGGCTCCCACACAACATCACCAGGGTTGGTGGTGGCGTTGATGCAGCGTTCCATGAGGTCAAGTGGTTTCTGGTTCAGGTGGCTGGCGCTCAGTTTCGTTGGTTTGTGGGTGCGTGGGGCGCTGCGCCGCATGGATCCCCGGTAGCGTTCCGAATTCCGCAGCGGGGGTCGCTCCCACACATTGGTCACCCCGTGCTCGTGATGCCATACGCTCCGGGTTGCGACCCATTCAGCGGCCGACACCGGGGTGGTGCCGTCGAAACTGAAGTAGGGTTTGCCTGCGGGGTTGCCGAACCGATTGGCGTGGGCGACCAGCTGCATCATGACGTCGACAGGCGGAAAATACCATAACCATCCTTGGTCGAAATATTTTCTCGTGGCCGCGTTCTTCACGCCGCAGGCCTTATTGGCGTCGGCTTTGGGCAGCCCGGTGCGCAGCCACTCGCTCAACAGCCATTCCTTCATGTGGATGAACTCCGGGGAACCGGGATGCCTGGGCAGCCGTGGGGTGCGGGTGTAGAACGCACACACCTCGGTGACCACTGGGAATCGTCGAATAGTTTTCGAATTCACGTTTCCGGCAATGTGTCCGGTTCCCTTATTCCAAATGTTGAGGGTTTCGTACTGCCACCCATGGTCGGTGAGCAGGAGATGAATGTTCGCCCATCCGATTTCGGTATTCCACAACCAAAGTGTTGTGGCCAGTGTGGCCTTCGCGGACCACGCGGCGATATGTGGCTCGTACCAGCGCGGCAGGTCCGCCGGGGTTCTGGGGTCCCCGGGGAAGCCGCCCACACCGTAGGCCCCGTCGGAAATGATGGTGGTGGGGGTGTCCCAGGTGTCGTAGAAATCGAGGGCGTCGCCGCAGGATAACCGCCATTCGCCGGTCACGACCGCTGGCCTCGGTAGACGATAAAGTGGCAGATCGGCCCGACAATGGGGACGCACAGGGCAATGATAACCCACACCGTTTTCATCTTCGGTGTCTCGGTAGAGCGGGACAATGTAAATAAAAACCCTATGAATAGCAGGATCGCCAACAACAGTCCGAACGAGAAAACCAGGTCGTAGAGCAGCATATTTGTCCTTTTTTGATAGTCATTATACATAATTACCGCCGTCCTCGGCACCAAAACTCTATGCCGGCTACCCGGTGGCTGAACTGGACATGGTCCGCACCGATGCCGGCCTGGAAACCGCCGGGAAGGTCGATGTGACATGGCAAGACTTTGGCGTCGAACCACCCAACATGGGGTTCGGTTCCGTGGCTGACGCTGGCAGCATCGAATTTTTCCGGAAATTCACCAAGTAGCAACCCCGAACATACGACTTCCCTAGTAGCATCATAAGAAACAGGGAAGGAGAACGATTCCGTGAGCGGGTTGACACCGGCGGCAGCCGTCGAAAAGCTCAAGCAACACTATGACACTGTGACAGCCATTGCACGCACCGCCATATATGAACCCCATAAATACCCGCAGGTAACCTATCCAAAACTTATAGTTGATATTCACAGTTGGCATCCCGTCGACCGCACCGAACCCTTCGGCTACGTCGAGGAAGCCGGAACCTACACCGCCTGCCTGAGTAAACCCGCGCTCATGGAACCCTACCTCGTCGAACAACTCGAACGGCTCGCGCGCAACTATGACTGCACCATTACCGTCGGCGACTCCGGCATGCGCATCCCGCCCGAATTTATCGACGGGCTTGCCGGCGCGGTCGGTGCCAAACGCGCCCCCGAAATCCCCCGCCCCACGCTTGACGACGTCGACGACGCCATCATCGACGGCGACTGGGATGCCTTCCATGGGCCGGAAAAACCCCTCTTCCACTTCACCCCCCAACGATTCGATATTGCCTGCGAACGCATCGAACACTACACCGGGCTTCCCGTGGAAACCGTGCAGAAATATATTCTCTTTACCAATTACGGCATGCACACCAACGAATTCCTCCGCTACGGGCTTGCCGAACTGCACACCGATAGCCGCTACACCGCACTCGTGCTTGCCGACGGCCGAACCATCACCAAAGCCCAGGCCGCCACCATGGACATCAGCGCCCTCACCATGGAATCCCACTACCAAATGCCCAGGTACGACCTGATTTCACCCGGCAACCGGGGGATTACCATGATCAATATTGGGGTCGGGCCCTCCAACGCGAAAACCATTACCGACTGTCTTGCCGTGCTGCGGCCCGACCTGTGGATCATGATTGGCCACTGCGCCGGCCTCGACGGCCGCATGCGCATGGGCGACCTTATTTTAGGAAACGCCTATCAGCGGAGCGATCATTTGCTCGACACGCATATCCCCACGGAGTTTCCCATCCCGGCCGTCCCCGAGGTTCAGCGCGCCCTGGAATCCGGGGTCGCCGAGGTGTATGGTGCCGACCTGTCCCTCATGCGCACCGGCACCGTCATTTCCACCGACGACCGCAATTGGGAATGGCACACGCCCAAGGCCCTGTGGGAGTGGTTGCGCTGCTCCACCGCCATTGCCTGCGACATGGAATCCGCCACCCTGGCCGCCAACGGCTATCGATATCGAATCCCCTATGGTACGTTATTGAGTGTCTCTGACCTGCCGTTGCACGCGGTTCCTAAACTTCCCGCAGCCGCACAAGCTTTCTATTCATCCTCCAAGGAGGCGCACGTGATGTGCGCCGTGCGAGCCGTAGAAAACCTCGCCGAATCCCCGTACCGACTGCGCACCAGAAAACTGCGGCGCACCGTTGCCGAAGTCCCATTCAGGTAATTACTAATCCCAAGGATCCCAAAATGAAACGCCCCCTCACTCGTGTCGTCCTCGCTGTCTGTATTCCAGTTGGCCTGTTGCTTTCTGCCTGCGGCTTTGGTGGTTTTACTCATTCAAACACCACCGATGTCCCTGCGCCGGCCGATGCCGCTGGCGCCACAGACAGTCCGGCCGCCACCGAAACATCCCCACCGCCGCAGCTTATTGCCACCGACCGCACCGGGGTTGCCGCCGTGCAGAAACTCGTGAATAAGGCCGACACCGTTGTGGTGGCATCGAAAACAAATTCGGGCGCCGGTGCACAAAAAGCCAAAGAATTGCACGCTCCCCTGCTCATTGATGACGGCACCAACACCGACGCCATCGCCACCGAAATCAAACGGTTAAAAGCCAAGGAAGAACGGGTGGCGGACGCGGACCCCGGCGCGTCCGCGGCACCTAGCACATCCGCGGCCCCGAGCACCCCGAGCACGTCGGGCGCACCCACTTCCGCTGCTGCCGCCCCGGCCACAACTGGCCCCACCGTGGCCCAACTGTTGGACGGCTACACCCCCGGCGGCGACACCACGATCGCCCTGGTCACCGACACCACCGATGCCCCCAGCGTGCTGGCGGCCATGGCGGGCGGCCTCACCGTTGAGCGGCTCGCCGCCGCCGACCCCCGCGCCAGCGTGAGCCTCATGGCGAAGAAACCCGCCACCTACTACGCCCTCGGCGCCGACTTCGGGACGGAGGCCGACTTCGCCACCCGCCTAGAGCTTGCGGATGCCGGCCCAGTGCCCAGCGGTAAAACCGGGCTGGTATTCCCAGGCAGGCGCATTATTGCCCTCTACGGTCACCCCTCCGGGCCGGCCCTGGGCGTCATGGGGGAGCAGCCGCCGCAGGAGGCGGTGAAACGGGTCAATGATTTGGTTCGCCAATACCAGGAGCTCACCCCGGACACACCCACCGTGCCGGCGTTTGAGGTCATTGCCACCGTGGCATCTTCTTCCCCCGGGGACGATGGTGACTATTCGAACGAAGGTACGGTTGAGGAGCTGCGGCCCTATGTGGAGGCCATCGGCAAGGCCGGTGGGTTTGCCGTCCTCGACCTCCAGCCCGGCCGGGCCAGCTTTTTAAGCCAGGCACAGCGTTACCAGGAGCTGCTCGCCCTGCCCTATGTGGGTTTGGCGTTGGACCCGGAGTGGAAGATTGGGCCGGATGAGAAACCATTGGGCCGGGTCGGCAACACCACCGCCGCCGAGGTGAATGAGGTGTCGGCCTGGTTGGCGGATTTCACAAAATCCAAGAAGCTGCCCCAAAAAATATTCATCATGCACCAGTTCCAGTTGCAAATGATCCGCGATCGGGAACAGCTCAACCTTAACCACCCGGAGCTGTCGTTTGTGCTGCATGCCGATGGTCATGGTGACGCCCACGACAAAATGGCCACGTGGGACAAGATGCGGGAAGGGCTTCAGCCGCAGATCTTCATGGCGTGGAAGAATTTCATTGATGAAGACACACCTATGTTCGATCCCCGCCAGACGCTCGGTGTGCAACCAACCCCCTGGTTCATCAGTTACCAGTAGCGTTATCGCTAGCCCCCATTCCGGCGGTGGTGTTAGATTTTGGATAAGATGAACCTCCACAAGCGGGAAGGATATTATGAAATTTCTACGGATTGCCGCCATTCTTACCACTGTGAGCCTGGTGCTCACTGGTTGTTCGAAGTCTGCTGACGAACCCAAGGCGGGCGGCGGTAAGGCGTCGCAAAGCGGCAAGGGCACATCGGCGGCCCCCGGGGCGATCACCATTAAGCATGCGTTCGGCGAGACCGTGATTAATAAAAAACCGGAGCGGATTGCGGCCGTGGCGTGGGGAAACCAGGAGGTGCCGTTGGCGCTTGGGGTGGTGCCGGTGGGCATGCAATACGTGTCGTGGGGGAGTGACACGACCGGCATGCTGCCGTGGGTGGCGGACAAGGTGAAGGAACTCGGCGGCGAACCCCCGAAGCTGTTTGAGGAGACCGACTCCATCCCGTTTGACCAGATTGCCGACACCCACCCGGATGTGATTCTGGCCGCCTACTCCGGCATGAGCCAGGACGACTACAACAAACTGAGCGCTATCGCCCCCACGGTGGCTTACCCCGACAAACCATGGGGAACAACCATGGACCAAATGATCGAAATGAACGCCACCGCCATGGGCAAGGAGGCCGAGGGGAAGAAGCTTGCCGCCGACCTGAAGAAGCAGATTCAAGCCTCGGTAGCGAAGCATGCCGCACTCAAGGGCAAAAAGGTGCTGTTTACCGCGTTTGGCCCGCAGAACAGCTTTAATAAGCTGGGCTTTTACCGTTCCAGCGACCCGCGTGCCGGCTTCCTCTACGATTCCGTGGGCATGGGGATACCCAACGTGGTGGCGGAGGAATCCAAAAAATCCGGCAACGACGCCTGGGTGGAAGTATCCGCCGAGGATCCCACGGTCTTTGACGACATTGACATGATCGTCGCCTACGGTATGGACAGCGACGAGGCTAACCAGGAATGGTTGGGGAAGCTGCAAAAAGATCCCCTGCTCGGCAAGATTAAAGCCATTAAGCAGGGGAAGGTGGCGTTTTTAGACAACGGTGCGGTGGGGGCCGTGGCCAACCCGTCGCCGCTGTCCATCCCGTGGGGGTTGGATAAATATTTGGATGTGGTGGAATCCGCGGCGATGAGCTAACCCGCTAACCGGCCGTTGCGGGTTGCGCTGTTTGTGCCGTGAGCTTTTCGACGGCTTCGGCGCCGGTGGGTGCCTCGTCGAACGCCGAATGGCCGTGCTCGGCAGCATCCCACACGTTCTGATCCAGGATGCCTTCCCGCTTCGCCACAATGACCGCCACCAGGTTTTGACCGGTCACATTCACGGCGGTGCGACCCATGTCGATGATCGGCTCGACCGCCAGGAGCAGTCCCACGCCGGACAGCGGCAGCCCCAACGTGGAAAGCGTGAGCGTGAGCATCACCGTGGCGCCGGTGGTGCCGGCGGTGGCCGCCGAACCAAACACCGACACCAGGATAATCAGCAGGTAGTGGGTGATAGTCAGGTCCACATGGTAGAAGTTAGCCACGAAAATAGCGGCAATGGCCGGGAACACTGCGGCACACCCATCCATTTTGGTGGTCGCCCCCAGCGGCAGGGCGAACGAAGCATAGGCGGGCGGCACACCCATGGACTGTTCGGCCACCCGCTGGTTGACGGGCATGACCCCCATGGAGGAGCGGGTGACAAACCCCAGCGACGTGACCGGCCAAACCCGCTTGAAGAAGCCCAGCACGGGGATGCGATGATACGCCAGGATTGCCGGGTAAATGCCGAAAATGACGACGGCCAACCCCAGGTAGATGGCGAGCACAAAGCTGGCGAGTGACCCAATGGCTTCCCACCCGTAGGCGGCCACGGCGTTACCCAATAGGGCGGCGGTGCCGATGGGGGCGAGCCGAATGATCCACCACAACACCACCTGCACGATTTTCAGCAGGGATTCGGTGAACCGCAGGAACGGGTCGGCGGCCTTGCCCGCCTTGAGCGCGGCAATGCCGATGGCCATGGAGATCACAATGAGTTGCAGCGCATTGAAATCCAGGGCGACGGAACCATTCTTCAGCTTGGCGCCCAACCCCAAAATATTGCTGGGAATAACGGAGTTCAAGAACCCAAGCCACGACCCGGTGGTGGCCGGCTCCTGGGCGGCGCTGGCGTCCACACCGGCGCCTACGCCCGGCTGGATGAGGATCCCGAGAATAATAGCCGAGCTCACGGCGAGGAATGCGGTGACGGCAAACCATATGAGGGTGTGCGCGGCCAGCCGAGCGGCATTGGTGACCTGCCTCAGGTTAGCGATCGACGTCACCACGGCGGTGAATATCAGCGGCGCTATCATCACCTTGAGTAGCTGCACATAGGTATCGCCCAGCCAGGACAGTGTACCACCCAACCAGCCTATATTGCGCGCAATGAGCCCGAGGATGATGCCGGCAATGAGGCCAATGGTGATCTGCACCCCAAAATTGCCGAGTTTCTTACCCACAGTGTTGTCTCCTTTACTTAGACCAATCTGTCTAGTGATAATAGTCATACAACACTTGCAGTCCCAAATTATGTGGGCATATTTTTATTCATAATAAGCTTTACGACGTAGGCAGCCCAGCGTAAGGTGGGCAGCCTACATCCAGTAGGGGCTTTAGCTGATTCCCATACCACCAGCAACATCAATGATTGTGCCCGTCACATAGGACGACCGGGCGCTGGCCAGGAACGTCACCACATCCGCCAACTCCTGCGGCTGACCAATCCGACCCAGGGGAATATCCGCATCCACAGTATCCTGGAAAAACTCCGCCAAGGTCGCGCCGGGGGCGCGCTTGTCCCGAATATTGGCCCACTGTGGGGTTTCGATCACCCCAATGTTGACACCATTGACCAGGATGCCGGCCGGCGCCAACTCGACCGCCCATGCCTTGGTGAGGTTCACGCCGGCCGCCCGGTGCACGGACGTGGAGAAAAACGCTGGGGAGGGGGAGTGTGCGTAGACGGAACCAATGGTGATGATGCGGGCCTGGTCGCTCTGCCTCAGGTAGGGCAGTGCGGCCCGAATTGTTCGCTGCCACGACAATACCTTGATATTGAAGTCGGCCTGGAATGCCTCATCGGTGATGGACTCGCCCGTCCCGGGGTGGGCCCCGCCAGCATTATTGACCAGAATATCCACGCCGCCGAGGGCGGTGGCGGCATCCTTGATAAATTGTTCCACCTGCTCGGCGTCGGTGACGTCGGCAACGAAACCGTGGGCGGTGCCGGCGCCCCGAGTATTCAACTCGGATTCCACCGCTGCCACCTCGTCGGCATTGCGGGCGCAAAACGCGACGTTGGCCCCGGCGTCGATAAGCGACGTGACCGTGGCAAGCCCCAGCCCTTTGCTGCCACCGGTCACAATGGCGCGCCGATTAGTAAGACCAAGATCCATAAGAACTCCTCAAATTTTATAGGAAAGCATCATCAATGGGGACTTGCAGCCCTTGAACCAGCCGGTTCGTCTTCGCCGCCACCCCAATGACCGCATGGAGCTCGGCGAACTGCGCATCCGTAAGCCCCAGGTTACGCGCGGCCGCGGTGTGGGAGCGGATGCAATAATTGCAGCCCTGCGCCACCGACACCGCAATATAGATGAGCTGCTTGGTGAGCACATCGAGTTCGCCATCTGTACCGAGGATGCCTTTCACATCTGCCCAGGTTTGCTCCAGCAGCTGCGGATCGTTGGCCAACACTCGCCAAATATTATTCACGAAATCGGTATTGCGGGTGGCACGAATATCGGCGAATACCGCCGCGGCCCGCTCGGACAGCTCATCATCACGTAACACCGGCAGCAATGGATCAGGTTGCGACACTGACATCAGAAACTCCTTTTCAACAGGGATAATCGGGGAAATCTAGCGGGGGACGATGGCGAACACCCGGGCGGGGAACCCGGTGCCGTCCTTCGGCTTCGGCCAGGTGGCGCAGATCAGGGCGCCGGTTTCGGGAACCTCGGAAAGGTTATTGAGCAGCTCAATCTGCCACCGGTCCTGCTGCAACCAATATAATTCGCAGGCGAAACTGCCGGCATCAATGGACGAACCGGGATCCGTGTCGGTGGTTTCATGCCCAATGGCCACCACGCCCCGCTCATGCCGCAAAAACTCCAGCGCTTCAAGCGACCAGCCCGGGCAGTTGCGCTTGCCCTCGGCGTCAATGCCATAAAGATCATCCGTGACCCACCGCTTCGACCAGTCGGTCCGCAGCGCCACAAACGCCCCCTCGGGAATGCGGCCATTGCGGGCTTCCCAATCCTTGATGTGATCCACGGTCACCGCAAGATTATGGAACTCCTCCGCCTCCTTGTGCAGGTCCAGGACTGCCAGCGGCAGGATCATTTCCTCCACCGGCAGCTCGTCGAGTGTGCGCGCCCCCTCCACGAAGTGGATGGGTGGGTCGACGTGGGTGCCCCACTGGCCCACAATGCTATAGCGATCCACTTCGAAACCTTGTTCGGCTACGGTGAAGAGCCTTGTGGTTACCTGGTCTTCTAACATGCTGAATTTGGGTTGGCCAGGGTAGAAAGAATGGGTGAGATCAACATAGCGGTAATCATTGCGCAGGCTGGTGGCTATATCCCAGAGCTTATGGTTCGACATGCGTATCCTTACGGCACTTATGGTAACGGTCTAAAAATTTTAGACTAAGCTGTCTGCAAGCTTGTCTGTAGAACAGGGTAGCGATACGTACGCGGATTGGCAACCGGCCACGATGGCTGGAGTTTTACGTTTGTTGACGGTGGGGCTTGGCGCCTCGGCGCAGAAAAAGAAAAGCTCCCCAGGGGATGAACCTTGGGGAGCCAAAGAATATGAAGCAGCTTGCGCCTGCCGCAGCCCTGTGACTCAAAAGTCACGGTCACAAGCCAGACTCTTCCTTCCCGCAAAAACTGCAAAAATTTAGCGTCCTTGCTTCCAAAGACTATTCTAGTCAAAGTGACGAAAAAATCAAGTTTTGGTCTTCACGACCACAATGCTTTTCTTTCCGAAATCGTACCAAGTGAAACAGTGGTCTATCTCGATGAAACCTTCCAGCAACCTGCACCACAATTTCCTAACAGTTTCTATTCTGTTTGTGGTGTTGTTCTTCAAGGCCAGCATATTTTTACCATGCAGGATGATCTTCGTGAGATCGTCGGTGGTAACTATTGGCATGCCACAGAAGCTCTCCGTGATGGCCGTACGGATGTGTTCCTAGACATGCTAGAACACATGCGTGCTCATCCCACCATGAATATTATCGTTGCTACTACCAACGTGGATGGTTCCGACGAGCAAGCAATGGAAAATGCTCGGCATCAGGTTCTCTCTGAGCTTCTTATCGATCTCACGAACGCTGATAAGTCTTTCCGAGGAGCCATAATGGAGCAACGAGATAACCGTAGGAAGAATAATTCAGACGACGCATTTATTCGCAACCTCCGCCTTGAAGAAAAAATTTCCCCGGCGATGGCCTTTAAACTAATTTCACCGCAGATTGATCGTAACTTGTGGTTGCCAGATACAGCTGCTATGGCCTACCGTCGTACTATCACTCATCCCTATAATGAAACCTCACAATGGTTTGGTGACTATCTGCAGAAGTTTTCCCACGTTACCGTCCTAAATGAAAATACCAATCCTGATCCTCGTGTGTTGCCGATCATGTCGGAAAGAATGAAAAAGATCCAGAATGATCCGCAAGCTCCAGAACGTTACAATCAGGCACCTGAAGCCAAGGGCCCTTTGGGGTTTTTAATGCAGCAACAAGCGAAAATGCCTCTTGCGCAACTTATTGAACAGCAACTTAATCGCGCGACTCCAGATAACGCACAAAGTGAGAGCAGTTCGGATAACGAGCTGGGTAACACTGATCATCAATCTCCTACCTTATAGGGGGATACTTCCCAAGAGAAAAATCAATTACTGAAAGATTATTCCATGTTCGTTGCTTTCCTCATAGGCCAGGGTTGAATCTTCTTGTTTGGTGGCATATGTGGCGATCTGAATATCAATTTGCTCTGTCGGAGATACCGTGGATGTTCCCACACCTTCCTCAAAAGCCATAATGGCTTCTGTATCCATACCTGCCAACCGCATATCATCAATGAGCTCAGATGGAGACATGGCCATCAGTACGTGGCTGTCACCGCTAACAATAACTTCGTCAATAGCTCCTGCAAGATTATCTAGAGTATTGTTGGTAAGCCATACAATGTGTTCTGCTAGAAAATCAAATCTTGGTGTTGCCAAACCACCTTCGCCTGCTACCTCCTCCCCATGCCATGTATCAAGTGATTTCTTGAATCCACGAGACTGAAGTTCCTGTTTAAACGTATTTTGCTCTTGGCAAGACCAGTGATAAACTGCCGCTCCTGCGAACGCAGACATGGCTAGCCGACCGGTACTCATTCGTGCATATGATAATGGTCCGGGAATCCGTGTGCGCGGATAAACGCGTACTGCTATTTGATCGTTGGCTACACGTGCTTCCATTTGGCGAACCCTTCGCAGGATCCTGGCCAGGGTCTGATCAATTTCTTGCATAGTGGAGTAGCTGTGGGATGTCATGGTTGAACCTCCTAATTTTTCTGGTCTTTCATGGGTGCTGACGGCAGAGGGATAGTGGGTGTATCTTCACGACGGCAGTCTGCAAATACACTGGAATCAGCCATCAATTGGCGCATATGGTAATCCGCGTGGTTGCGCAGAAAAGTCTCCAGGAATGTCGCAGGTTCATCAACTCTGAGAAATTCATAGCGTCGCCAGAGGCTATCAAGTCTGGCCACTGCCTCCGGGTGGGCCCACCAATGGGCTGACCATTTTACCGATCGGATCCTAGATCCAGCAGATCCATACATTGGCAAAATCAAACAGTCAACAAACTCATAGACGGAAGGGAATTGCGGCTCAGGGACGCTCATTACTTTGCTCCTAACAGGACTTTCATCTATTTTCAATGATGTTTAAAGTGTACCAATGAATGCGCCTGTATTCACATTCCCCACCGTGTATCTCATGGCTAGAAGCTTATTCAGTGTCCTCAAACATGATTAGTGTTTGTAAGTAAGGAAGACCAAGCTAGATAGCATGTTCTTTCCGATCTTCCACCTGTTGGCGTAGATAGATTTTCCCAACGACTGAATAAGCTTCATTGTTGACTGAATAGTTTG
>ERZ772942.85-NODE-85-length-35509-cov-6.587409_pt1 | contig 35509 bp, 33 predicted proteins | sample MGYA00511135_ERZ772942 | MGnify/ENA primary metagenome ERZ772942 (study PRJEB29015, sample SAMEA2738099) | human oral metagenome | biome: human oral; feature: human-associated habitat; material: saliva | place: China | collected 2265 ... | reverse complement strand
CGCGCGAGGCCGTCAGGGCGGGCAGCGCCTCCCGGATGAGGAAGGCGGCCACGAGAGCGAGCACCACCATGATGAGGGTGCCGGCCCCGAAGGACAGCCCGGTGAAGATCCGGTTGCCGGTCTGCCCGGGGGCCTTCCCGGGCTGGATGGCGACGTCGTCGGAGCTGCTGGGCGCGGTCACGGCGCCGGGCGGTGGGGCCGACGACGACGGTGCGGTGGTGCTGGCCACGGCTGACCCTCCTCGGGGTGTCTGGGACGGCGGCTGGGTGGGCGGGTGCTGGCTGGACATGTGCGGTTCGGTGCGGCGTCGTGATGGCTGGCCGGCCGGCTCAGGCGGAGATCTTGTCGATGGCGGCGTTGATCTTCTCGCGCATCTCGCGGGTGATGGGGGCGCAGCCGGTGGCCTTGGCAGAGGCATCCTGCCCTCTTGTGGAGGCCGCGAAGCGCAGGTAGGCCTTGACGACGGCGGCGATCTGGGCGTCGTCGTAGCTCAGGCGGGCGGCGAGGTAGGAGACCAGGACGATGGGGTAGGCGCCGTCGGCGTCGTGACTGGGCGTGTAGAGCAGGCGGGTCTCGTCGGCCTCGGCGCCCAGGGTGGCGGCGTCGAGGGCGGCGGCCGCGGCGTCGGCGGAGACGGGCACGTAGGCCCCGTTGCTGCCGACGGCGACGGTTCCCAGGGTGGCGGGGACCTTGGAGGCGTCGGCGTAGCCGATGGTGCCGGTGGCCGCGGAGACGGTCTGGATCATGCCGGCGGTGCCGTCGCCGGACTGGCCGCCGCGCAGCGGCCAGGTCTCCTCGGGCTCGTGGGTCCACACCTCGGGGGCGACGGTGGCCAGGTAGGTGGTCAGGGCCTTGGTGGTACCGGAGTCGTCGGAACGGCCGACGACGATGATCCGCTGGTCCGGCAGCGCGGCGCCGGGGTTGAGGGCGGCCAGGGCGGGGTCGTTCCAGCGGGTGATGGCCCCGGAGAGGACCTTGGCGAGGACCTCGCCGGTCATGTTGACGTGGGACTCGCCGGTGAAGCCGGGCAGGTTGTAGGCCACGGCGATGGGCGAGATGTAGAGGGGCAGCTCGACGGCGCCGCCGATCCGGCTGATCTCGTCGGCGGTCATGGGGGTGTCGGTGCCGGCGAAGTCGACGGCGCCCTCGACGAGCTTGGTGCGCCCGGCCCCGGAGCCGCCGCCGGCGTAGTCGACGGTGGCGCGCAGGTTGGCGCCCATGAAGGTGTTCATCCAGGCGTCCTGCGCGTCGGACTGGGAGGTGGCGCCCGCACCGCGGATCTCCCCCACCAGGTCGCTGGAGGCGTTGGGGTCGGCGGCGCCGGCGTCGCGCCCGCAGGCGGTCAGCGCGGTCAGGGTGGCCACGCTCAGGGCGCCCAGGGCGCCGCGACGGGTCAGGAGCACGGGCTCTCCTCGCTCAGTCAGAGGGGGTCGGGGGTCCAGTCGGATACCGGGTGATTGTCAGGCAGCGGTCACGATATGCGCCCCGGATGAAGGTTCCGGGTGACCGGGGTAAACGGTTGGTAAACACCTCCCGTGAGGACGGTCATATTTCGATACGGTGGTGGGGAGATGGCAGCTTCAGATGAAGGGCATCGACATGACGCACGACCGCAACCTCATGATCTCCTCACGCCCCGCGTTCTTCTCAGTGCTGGCGGCACTCAACGTGTCGGTCATCAGCTTCTACGTGCTGTGGAGCATTGCTGACAGCATTACGGTCAACCGTGCCGAGGAGCATGGTTTCGACCCCAATCAGTTACTGCCCCACGCCATTCCGTTCTGGTTCGCCGCGCACGCCTCACTGCTGAGCCTCCTGACCCTTGACGTTCTCGTCTTCAGGGCATGGCGCAGGTCCTGCCGCCACGTGCCCCAGCAACCGGATGTGATCAACGGGGCGTTACCGCACGATCACGTCACCCACCAGTAGCAGTCCATCATCTCGAGAGGGGAATCAACTCGCGGGCTACCGGAGAATCCTGGTAACCCGCGAGTCCATAGTTCTCCCAGCAAAGACATCGGTTCGAGCCTGCGCCCCTTTCGAATCAGCGGCCTTCGGACAGGACGGGGCGCTGCTTCTCGATGGCGACGGCGCGGATCTTGCCGCGGGGGCGGCGGGCCATGTGGACCACGAGGATCTCCCCGGTCTTGAGCCAGGGGTCCCTATCGGGCACGGAGCGCAGAAGCTTGCCGGGGGCGTACTGGGAGACGACGTCCATGATGGTGGGCAGGACGGGCCGGTGGGTGCACAGCGCCGTCGGCTCCTCGCGCACGCGCAGGACCTTCTTGACCAGAGAGCGCACGCCCTTGGGGCGCTCGGCATGAGCCATCTCGGTCAGGGGCCCGGCCGTCTCCAGGGTCAAGCCCGCAGCCATGGCGTAGGGGGCGACCGTGTCCACGCAGCGCTTCCAGGGGCTGGTGAGGACGCGCCCCACCCCGTAGGCGGCCAGGATCGGGACGAGGGCACGGGCCCGGGTCTCGCCCTGGTCGTGGGTCAGGGGGCGGGTGGCCTCGTCGGTCTCCTTGTCCCGCTCCTTGGGGCGGTTCCACACGGAGCGCTTGACGGCGCGGCCGTGGCGCACGAGGACCAGGGTCCAGGTGTCGAGCTTGCCGTCCTCCCACAGGTCGACGAGCTCGCCGAGCAGGTCGCGGTCGTAGGAGTAGGTCAGGCGCTTGCGGGCCTGCCCCACGCGCAGCCACTCGACGGCGTCGATCTCCTTGGCCGAGGCGGGCTTGACGGCGCAGCGGGCGGCGACGGCGGCCGAGGCCTCGGGGGCGACGCGGGCGGCCCAGTAGTGGACCTCCTTGCGGGAGCCGTCGGCGATCTTGTAGTGCACGCGGCTGAGGGGCTGGCCGAGGATCACCTGGACGCCGGTTTCCTCGGCGACCTCGCGCACGGCGCAGGTGCGCACCGACTCGCAGGGCTCGACCTTGCCCTTGGGGATGGACCAGTCGTCGTAGCGGGGACGGTGGACCAGGAGCACCTCGAGGTGCTTGCCGTTCTCACGCCACACGAGGGCGCCGGCCGCCTTCACGGTCTCGCGCGACCGGTTCTTCTTGCTGGACGGGCTCATGGCACGGCCGTCTCAGTGCCGGCCCTTGACGCGCGAGCGCGCCCGGGCCATGAGGCTGTCCTGGATGTCCTCGAGGCGGTTGCCCTCGGCGTCGAGGAGACGACGCTTCCAGGAGCCGTCGGGCTGGAGGTGCCAGGAGGCGACGTCGTCGGAGGCGCAGTGGGTGACCAGCCACTCGAGGTCCTCGACCATGGCGGGGTCGGTGATGCGCACCAGGGCCTCGACGCGGCGGTCGAGGTTGCGGTGCATGAGGTCGGCCGAGCCGATGAACAGCTCGGTCTGGCCTCCGCCGGCGAAGGCGTAGATGCGCGAGTGCTCCAGGAAGCGCCCCAGGATCGAGCGCACGCGAATGTTCTCACTGAGGCCCTCGACGCCGGCGCGCAGGCCGCAGATGCCGCGCACCACGATGTCGACTGGCACCCCGGCACGCGAGGCGCGGTAGAGGGCGTCGATGACGGTCTCGTCAACGATGGAGTTGACCTTGATGCGGATCCAGGCGGGCAGGCCGGCCTTGCGGTTGGCGATCTCCTGCTCGATATGCTCCACGAGCCCGTCGCGCAGGCCGCGGGGGGCCACGAGCAGGCGGCGGAAGCGGGCGCGCGGGGCGTAGCCGGAGAGCTGGTTGAACAGGGTGGTCAGGTCCTGGGCGACGTCGCGGTCGCAGGTCAGCAGCCCCAGATCCTCGTAGCCGCGGGCGGTCTTGGGGTGGTAGTTGCCGGTGCCGACGTGGCAGTAGCGGCGCAGGCCGTCGGACTCCTGGCGCACGACGAGCAGCAGCTTGCAGTGCGTCTTGAGGCCGACCATGCCGTAGACGACGTGGACGCCGGCGCGCTCGAGCTTGCGGGCCCAGGAGATGTTGGCCTCCTCGTCGAAGCGGGCCTTGATCTCCACGATGGCGACGACCTGCTTGCCGGCCTCGGCGGCCTCGATGAGGGCGTCCACGATCGGGGAGTCGCCGGAGGTGCGGTAGAGGGTCTGCTTGATGGCCAGGACCTTGGGGTCGGCGGCGGCCTGGGCCACGAACTCCTGGACGGAGGTGGAGAAGGAGTCGTAGGGGTGGTGCAGGAGGACGTCGTGCTCGCGCATGGCGGCGAAGACGTCCGGCGCGGAGGAGGACTCGTAGGCGGCCAGGCCCGCGGCCGTCACCGGCACGAAGCGCGGGTACTTCAGGTCGGGGATGTCCAGGTCGTGGAGCTGGTTGAGGCAGGTCAGGTCCAGGGGGGCGGGGAGCTCGAAGACGTCGTCGCCCTTGAGACCCAGGGCCCGCACCAGGTAGCGGCGGGTGAAGGAGGAGATGGTGTCCTCCACCTCCAGGCGCACGCAGTCGCCGAAGCGGCGCCGCTCGAGCTCCTTCTCCATGGCCTTGAGGAGGTTCTCGGCGTCGTCCTCCTCGACCTCGAGGTCCTCGTTGCGGGTGACCCGGAAGAGGTGGTGCTCCAGGATGTCCATGCCCGGGAAGAGGTGGTCGAGGTGCTGGCCGATGACGATCTCGATGGGGATGACGGCGCAGCCGGCGGCCTTGTCCGCGGCGTCGAGCTCGCGGCCGGGGACCTGGATGAGGCGCGGCAGGGAGTCGGGCACCTTGATGCGGGCGAAGTGCTCCTTGCCGCTGCGCGGGTTGCGCAGGATGACGGCGAGGTTGAGGGACAGGCCCGAGATGTAGGGGAAGGGGTGGGAGGGGTCGACCGCCAGCGGGGTGAGGACCGGGTAGATCTGGTGGCGGAAGTAGCGGGTCAGGCGCTCCTGCTGGTCGGAGTTGAGCTCGTCCCAGCCCAGGATCTTCACGTTGCGCTCGGCCAGGGCCGGGCGGATGTCCTCCTGGAAGAGGGCGGCCTGGCGGGCGGTGAGCTCCTTGGTGCGGCTGGTGACCTGGGCCAGGACCTGGTGGGCGTCCAGGCCGGAGGCGCGCACCGGGGTGATGCCGGCCTTGATGCGGCGCATGAGCCCGGCGACGCGCACCATGTAGAACTCGTCCAGGTTGGAGGAGAAGATCGACAGGAACCAGGCGCGCTCCAGCAGGGGCAGGGTGTGGTCCTCGGCCTGCTCCAGGACCCGCTCGTTGAAGTCAAGCCAGGTCAGCTCCCGGTCGATGAAACGGTTCTTGAAGGACTTCAGGGGCGGCAGGAGGTCCTCGGGGTCGACCTGGGCGGTGTCGGCGGAGGCGGCCGAGGCCGCGGCATCGGCGGCGGTGGCAGCGGTGGCCGAGGAGGCTGCGCTGACAGGGCTGACGGCATGGCCCGAGCTGGCCGCGCTGCCGGGGGCGGAGGCTCCCTGCTCCCCCGGCGCGGCGGTCGACGGCGTTGCCAGGGCCTCAGCGGCGGAAGGTGCCGACTGCGAGCTGGCGGAGGTGATGGAGGAGGGCGCGATGGCGGGGGTCGCGGTGCCGATGGGGCCGGGGGCCGGGGCCGCCTCGCCGCCGACGATGTCGTCGAAGTCCTCATCCTCGTACTGGGGACCGGAGTCGTCGGCGAAGTCGCGCGGATCGGCGACCTCGATGATGTGCTCCTCCTCGACATCCTCGGAGTCGGCTGAGTCGTCGGCCCCCTCTGGGTGTCCGGCGGCCTTGTGCCCCTCGGGGCTCCCGTCGTCGATGGGCGACCCGCCGGGAGAGGCTGGGGCGTCGTCGGGCTCACCCTGGCCCTCGGGCTCGGCGACCTCAGCCGAGACCGCCGGCTCGCCGGGGCCCGCGGCCTCCGGGGACACCGCCGACTGGGCCGCCTCGGCCGCCTCGACGTCGTCGGACACCTGCTCGGGCTCCTGGGGGCTCGGGTGGCGCATCCACCCGCCCAGGAAGCGGGAGAGCGGCGTGGGGGCGGGGTGGTGCGCGTCGTTGGTCATGACCACATGGTCCCACGTCCGGGCGGCCTTGTGGGGCGGCGATCCGCTCCAGTTCGGCGAGCGCGCAAGGTACCGCCACTCCTACACGATCTTTGGGGCTCACTGGCTGATGCTCGACCCCGCTGCGCGCTCCTCTACCTCGCGCGCAATGCACCTACCTGCTCCTCATTGCGATCTGCTCCTCATGCAGCAGCCATTCGGAGGCCCGCACGACTCCCCTACGTACAGAGACTGCGATTCACGCCGGTACTGCACCGACGCAGCGTTCATGATCTCGCCGATGGTGCCGTTGGTGTCCTAATCGGTGACAAAGGAGCCTGCACACTCTTCACGCCTTCAGCAGAACCGCGGAATCATGCGGTTTTGATCCACCTACGGGCGCTTGCTCCGGGCCTTTGTCACCGATTTGGACATCCCGCGCTCGGATAGCCCCTGCGCAAGGCCCTCTCAGTCGAGGAGTCCGGCAGCGGCGCGGCGAGCGGCGTCGGAGAGCTCGTCAGCGGTGGCCAGGAGGGCGGAGTCGCGGCGGGTGACGCGGTCGGCGAGCTCGTCGGTGTCGTCCTCGATCCACACGGGGTTGGAGCCGGCTGCCAGGGCGCGCAGGAATCCGGCGGTGGCGCTCAGCAGCGGGGCGATCTCGGTGACCGAGCCCTCGACGCTGCCGGCCAGGACAGCATCGAGGCGCTCACGCAGGTCGGTCGGGGAGGGCACGGGGCGCGCCTCGCCGAGGGCGGACTCAAGGCGGGCGTTCATGGCGTCGTCGGCCTCGGTGAGGTCGATGAGGATGGCGTAGCGGCGGGCGACGAGCTCGGGGTCACGGCGGATCCACTCGCGCACGAGGAAGAGGCGCCACAGGGTGCCGGGCAGGGTGGTGGCCGGGGAGTCGGCCCACAGCTCGGCGATGTCGTCGATGCCGTTGGTGGCGACCGCGGCGACGATGCCGGAGCGGGTGATGGGGTCGTCCTCGGTCTCGGTGCCGGGGAAGCCACCGATGAGGGCCTGGGCGGCGCGGTGGGCGAGCTCGGAGGCGACGGCGGTGTCGGTGCTGCCCTCGATCTGTTCGGCGGCCTCGGGGTCGAGCCGGGCGGGGCGGTGGAACTGGCGGGCCATGGGGACTCCTCACGCGGTGCGGGCGCGCCGGCGACGACGCACGACCCCATTGTCTCGCAGGAGCGTGGACGCTCCCCCATGGGTTCACTTCCGGCCGACGGTGGGGAGACGGAGGGAGGCGAGGGCTCGCCGGCGGGGCTGGGCGGCCGCACTGCCACAACCACCCGGCTCACAGCGGCGTGCGGCAGGGCCGGTTCGACACGGCGGTCGGTTGTCCGGCTATGCTGGCCCCTGCCGATGGCGTCTGGACTCTGCTTCCGGCCGTCGGCACGCCCCCTTAGCTCAGTTGGTCAGAGCTGCGGACTTTTAATCCGAAGGTCGTGGGTTCGAGCCCCACAGGGGGTACCGCACTAGCCTCGGCCCCGGAAGGGACCGGGGCCTTACTCATGCCTGGAACGTAGGCCGCCGGAGCCCACGTACCGTCTTCGGAACGAATTGGCGCAAACGAGTCCAGGCTGAGTCCGAAGAGACTAGCCATAAGAGACAACTCTTCAGCACTCCATGAGACCTGACCTCGCAACTTGCGAGTGATCACAGACGACGTGACTCCGAAGTAGGCCCCAAGTTCCTTGCGCGTCATCCGATGCTCGAAGAGCAACTGATTGACGGTCATCCCCAACGCTTCGTTGTAGGCCGCGTTCGTTGCTCGCGCTGCTGTCCTCATGGCCTCAACCCTACCTCAAGTCGTGCATTGCATGCAACTCACGTCTTGATAGTCGGTTAACCTCATCGTATGCTTCATCTCATGAATGTTCATCAGATGAAGGAAGCAGACATCGACGAAGCGTTGACTCCTTCTCAGGCTGCGTCTCTACTGCCCAACACGAGCGTGGACTCGATCCGTCGATGGATCCGCAGCGGCGCTCTCCCCGCGCAGAAGCTTCCAAACGGGCGGTACTTCGTACGGCGCGGAGACGTCGAGGCCCTTCTGAGCCCGGCGCTTCCTTCAACGCCTTCGGCAGTGTCCGCGCCTTCATCTGCCGGTCCTTCGGTGGATGGGGTTCTTCCTGGTCAGGGTGCGCTGCTGTGAGGGATCGAGGTGGTTGTGATGGTGTTTTCTCCTGAGTTCTGCTGGCGTGTGCTGGGCCTGGTGCCGTGGTGGTGCTGGGTGCTTGAGGCTTCGGCCCTCGTGGGCGTGGCTGTGGTGGCCGAGTTGCTGCATGGCAGGGCTGTGCTCCGTGAGACGGCGTCGTCTGTGGCGGTTGCGGCTCGGCCTGCCGGGTCGGACGACCGGACGGTGTCGGGGTCATGAGCTCGTCGGTGGCGGCTGGCTTGTGGGTGACGTTCAGTGTCGGTCTGCTCGTGGGCCTGTGGGCCGAGGAGGCGGAGCAGCGTTCACCGAGAGACCTCGCGGCGTCCGAGTGGGTGCCGGCGGCGTTGGCGCTGCTGCGTGCAGAACTGGTTGTCCTGCTGGGGTTGATGGTTCTGCTGGTGTTGCAGCCGGTGTCGTGGGTGCCGTTCGCCGCGCTGGTGGTGATGGCTGGGCTGGTCGGGCGTGTGCGGTTCATGCGGCTCGTCCGGCGTCGTTGCTGGTGGTGGTTGGTGGCCGGCGTGGGGTTGGTGGGGTTGTGGCCTGCGGTTGTCGCGGTGTTCCTGCCTGCGACCGCGCCGTTCGGCGTGCGGGTTGGGGCTGCCTACGTGGTGATGATCGTCGCCTGCTGGGTCCTCAGCCTGGCGCGGTTTGCGGCTGGCGTGGTGGCCGGCGCACGGGTCCGACCGAGCCGGTCCGGTGAGTACGTGGCTGTGCCCGAGCATGAGGGGCCCGCGGGGACCTGAGGGTCTACCCGTTAATTGTTCTTCATTTCTTCTTGTTTTCTTGAATCACATTCGTGTCGTTTACGAGTGGGAGGTTTCCGTGTTTGAGGAGCTGCGAGCGGCGGCGTTGAGGCGCTGCGCCTGGGTGCTGGGAGGTGAGTTCTCGTGAGCTTTAAGGCGTCGCACTGGGCTGTTCATGAGGTTCGTGGTTTGCGGCCGGTGGAGCGGGTGCTGCTGCTGGTTCTGGCGGAGTATGCGGATGATCGGGATTGTGCGTGGCCGTCGCAGGATCGCCTGGTTGACAACGTGGAGACGTCGTTGTCGACGTTGAGGCGGTGCCTGGTGCGCCTGGAGGCGCTGGGGCTGCTGACGTGTGAGCACCGGTGGGTGATGGATGAGGTGGGCGATACGCACCGGGCGACGAACGTCTACCAGCTCCATGTGGGTGCCACGCCGGACTGGAGCCGCCTGGAGGGTGGCTCGTCGGGTGCTCGCCGGGCCGGCGCTGCCGGCTCTGGTAGTGCCGTTGAGGAGCAGGTTCCCTATACCGGTCAATCTGACCGGTATAGGGAGGTACCGGAAGAGCCCCCTGTGGATAACTCGTCTGATGACGGGGTTTTCGTTGCAAATGCTGATACCGGTCATTCTGACGGGTATGAGGGTTCGGGGCGTCTATACCGGTCAAAACCGGGGGGCATATCGGTCACCCAGGTGACCGGTATATCTACTCCAAATCACCATAGGAACCACCAGACCCAACCAGACCAGTCTGAGGTGACCTCACCGGGTGGTCGCGCTGCTTCGCGGTCGGGTCCGGTCGGGTCCGGTCGGGGTGATGATCGATCGGGGGTGAGTGCTGGCCGGGCTCGGCGGGACGCCTCGCCGGCTGCGGGCGTGCCTGGCTCGGTGGCGTCGGAGCTGCCGGCTGAGGTGGCTGAGCTGCTGGGTGACTGCCTGCCGGATTCGATGCAGGACGGCTTGGATCGTCAGGGTGCGCTGCGGATCGCGGGGCTGCTTCGTGAGCGTCTTGATGCTGGTTGGAGGCCGCATCAGATCCGGCGGGTGATGGATCAGGCGTTGCCTGCGAGGGTGTCGCGCTTGTCGGGGCTGGTGGCTTCCCGGCTCGAGGCGAACGTGGATCCGGTGCTGGCGCCGGACAGGGTGAAGGCGGGGGCTGAGAGCCGGCGCCAGGAGGCGGCTCGACGCCGTTCGGAGGAGATCGCGGGCTCGGACAGGCCGGCGGCTGATCCGGCGTTTGAGAGGGCTTTGGCGCAGGTGCGTGAGCAGATGCCGGGGGCGTCGTTGCTGGAGTGCTCGAGGGCGGCTGCTGAGCTGGTTGAGCGTCGTGATGACGGGACCGTGGGGGTGAAGTCGTGAGTGATTCTCAGCGGCGGAGGTCGTGGTTGTTGTGGGCTCGTGATCTGGAGGGGATGGCTCCTGCGGACACGGCTGTGGTGATGGAGCTGGCGCACCTGGCGGACTGGCGGGGTGAGTCGGTGGTGAGCGTGGCTCATCTGGTGGATCGGACGCATCTGGGTGTGCGGACGGTGAAGCGGGTTCTGGCTCGTCTGGAGGCTCGTGGTGTGCTGGTGCGTCGGCGTCGTCGGGTTGATGGTCATCAGGGCGCGAATCTGATTCGTCTGCTGCCTCAGGCGGTGGGTGCCTCGGAGGAGGTGGAGGAGATTCGGGTGTACCGGTTCCCGCTGCCGGAGGTGGACCTTGAGGGGCGCTGGGTGGAGACCAGCGACAATGAGGGGCTGCGTGAGGCGATCCTCGGCGCGATTGACGAGTCCTGGCGAGGTGAGGAGATGGGCGTGGTGTACCGGAGCCTGGATCGGGCTGTGGATCACCAGCTGGCGGGGATCATCCATGAGGGGATCGAGTTCGCGCGTCTGCGCCCGGATGAGTCGAAGATGGATACGACGTCGTGGGCGTGGCAGGTGATTCGTGAGTGCACCGGGAGGATCGTGACGGCGGACTGCCCGTGGGCGATGTGGACGGCGATCACCAAGAGGGCTACCCGGTCAGGTCGTGACGACGTCCTGCCCGAGGGGGTGAAGGTGGAGGAGGTTGACCCGTCGCTGATGCCTGAGGGGGTGAGTCTTCCTGGTGAGATGACAGTGGACGCGGTGGCGCTGGATGACTTCGAGCGGGTGCTGCGTGATCCGGTGGATGCTCTGGTGTCGGCTGGGATGGATGAGACGACGGCGTGGGCCGGTACGAGGAGGGTCGCCGAGCTTGCGGTGCTGAAGGGATCGTCGCGGCGTCATACGGCGGCGGCTGAGGACGCTCGTCTGGAGGACCTGGGGGTGTCGGCTCCGTGCGCTCGGGCGTGGATGACGCTTCTGGTGGGTAGTCGGCGTGGTACGCGGGCGTCCGTGATGGAGATGGAGCCGGAGGAGGTGGGCACTATGGCAGCCAAGGTCGTGAAGGCGTACCAAGACATTTAAACAGTGACCTCGGACACATTTTAGGGCAGGGTGCCAAGCTGGCACCCTGCCCTATTGCTTGCGGGGTCAACGTTATTTGGGGGTGGTGAGTGCGTTGTAGAGAGTGGTGATGATGGCGTGGGGGTCGGCGTGCTGGGTGTCGGTGTACCAGGGGCTGTTGGCGGTGGCTTGGAGGCTGTGCCAGAAGGTGAGGTCGGTTGTGGGTTCGGGTGGTCCTGGCATGTCGTTGAGCTGTTCGGCCATGGACAGGTAGAGGTTTCGGGCCTGGGTGTAGGTGTTGATGTCGGGTCCGAAGACGGGGCAGTACCAGATGTCGTTGCCGGCTGTGGGGTCTTGGCCGTGCTGGGTGACGATCCAGAGGCTGCGGGCATTGACCTTGGTGTCGGGGGGCAGGGGCTCGGTGGGTTGGGTGGCTGGGTGGTCGCCGATGATGCGGGGGCTGGGGCGGTTGGCGAGCTCGGTGCGTGCGTCGCCGAGGACGCTGTTCTGGTCGTCGTCGGGGGTGACGAGGGTCCAGGTTGACTCGACGATGGCTGTGTAGCTGTACCAGTAGGTCGCGTCCTGCTCGGGGATGACGACGGCCTGGTCGGCGAGTCGGGCCCAGTGGTCTGTGGCGTCGTCGGGGATGGGTTGGAGGAGGCGCTTGTAGAGGTTGACGGCGGCGCCGTAGCGGGCCTCGTGGAGGGGGCAGTAGTAGGGCCGGTCGTCTGGGTTGTTTCCGCGGGTGACTGCCCAGCGGTGGTGGACCTCAGCTCTGACGGCCATGGCTTGTTTCCCCCTGTTTTTAGCGTGTTTTTGTGTGTGGTGGGCACCACGGTACCGGAGGGTGGTGGTGTCTTCCCTTGTTGTAGGCGGGTGTCGTGCGCCCACGTTCTACGTGATGGGCATGGAAAGCAATCCGTGGGTGCAGGAGCCTGCACCTCCTGAGCCGGTCAGTGACGGCGTGGAGGTGCTGGGCGTGGACTACCGCAGGTGGGCCAGCGGGGCTGAGGTGTCGGCGTCGCGGCGTCTGGGGCGTGTGCAGGTTCGGGGGTCGGCGCTGTGGGTCGTTGGGGCTCATGGTGGGGCTGGGACCTCGACGTGGGCGGGCCTGCTGGACGCTGGGGACGCGGGGATGTCCTGGCCGGTGCCGGCAGTGCCTGGTGAGCAGGTGCGGGTGCTGGTGGCGGCGCGGACTCACGCCGCCGGGTTGGAGGCTGCGCGTGCGGTGGCCGTGGAGTGGCTGGAGGGCACGGGTCCGGGGGGGGAGCTCCTGGGGCTTGTCCTGGGGGCGGACGCTCCAGGTCGGCGGCGCCCTAAGCCTCTTGCGCGGCTGGTGCGTGACGTGAGCGGGGCGTTTCCCGTGGTGCTGCGCGTGCCGTGGCAGGCGGCGTGGAGGCTGAGCCAGCCGAGCGAGGCGCACAGGGGTATGCGCGTGCGCCGGATCATCAAGACCATCAACAAGATCAACAACGATGAGAGGAAGAGCTCATGAATGATGTCGTTCTCGGTGCTGTGGCGAATGTGCACACGACCCTGTTGCAGGCGGGCCTGGCGCCCATGGACTCAGGACCGGTGGCGCCTCCGGGTGTGGCGGTGAAGACCAACACGGTCATCGGGTGGACCAAGTGGGGCTGCTTTGCCGTGTGCATCTTCGGGCTCATTTTCGTGGCCGCGAAGCTTGCGATCAACAACAGGCGCGGTGAGAGCGAGGATCACGCCAAGTCGCTTGCCGCTGTCATGGCCGCTGCGGTCGTGTGCGGCGCTGCCGGTTCTCTGATTCAGGCGTTGCAGTCATGAGCGGGGGGAACAGGACGGCTGGCAGCCCGGACGGTGCCAGCCAGAAGAGCACTAGCGGTGGTAGTCCGTTCTCGTCGCCGTGGTTCATCGCCGCGGCAGTGTTCCTGGTCGTCGTGCTTGCGCTTGGCGCCTGGGTGGTGGGTGGCCGCGTTGTCAGCGGCGGCCGCGCCGGTGGCAGCTCACCGGCCCCATCGGCTAAGCCCCCGGCGGCGAGTGCTGCGGGGAGTGTTGCGGCGTCTGCCGGTTCGGATTCTGCGGCGTCGGCGTGCGGTCTGGCCGCGGGGGACCAGCAGGTTCCTGTTCAGGCGCCTGCTGGGCGTATCTACACGATTGCGCCGGGGCTCGACATTCCTGTCGTTGATGGCGTGGGGCCGGATATGAGGAGCGGTATTAGCCGGTGCTTCGCCCACTCTCCTACGGGCGCGGTCCTGGCGTCGGCGAACTGGATGAAGTGGTTCTCGAGCGAGCAGCGTCTGCCTGAGGTGATCACGGCGTTGATGGCTGAGGGGCCGGACAGGGATCGTCTGGCTCGTCAGGTTGATGACGGATGGGACGGGTCGACCTCCAGCCCTTTGAAGATCAATGGGTTCAAGGTCGACGTGCGTGGCCCTGACGAGGTTGTCGTGACTCTGGCGGTCAGGACGGGGCGTTCCTCGGATGAGGGCCTGGTTTCCTGGCCGGTTCTCCTGCGTTGGGAGAAGGGGGACTGGAAGGTCGTGGCGCCTGCGTCCAACTCCTGGGGTCAGGAGCCGGTGGACTCTGTGGCCCAGGGCGGTTTCACGGAGTGGGACGTCTGATATGAGTGACTGCCATTTCTGGGAGCTGACGTGCAAGACCGGCGAGGTGGTCGCTAAGGCCGGGGACGATATTGTCTCGAAATGGGCTGAGCACGTTACGACTGGAGTCAATAAGACCCTCGTGTCCTTGGGGACGATCTGGGTCAATGTCAAGGCTGATGTCGGTGGCGATGAGTCGGTGGCGTCGTTCATTCAGGAGCATCAGCGATGGCTGACGATCGTGATAGCCATCGTGTCCTTGGTGTTTGCAGCTATGCAGATGGCCTGGAGACAGCGGATGGAGCCGTTGCAGGAAGCGCAGGGGGGTCTGCTGCGCCTGATTGTGGTGGGTGCGGCCTTCCCGACGATCACGCAGTTGATGCTTGAGATCGGGGACCTGTACTCGCCATGGATCATTGAGCAGGCCGGCTCTAAGGATGACGGGAAGTTCCTGACGAAGATCCTGGACATGAGTCTGTTTCAGACTGGTCAGCTGGGCATGATCATGCTCATCGTCGGGGGCCTGATCGCGCTGCTGTCGAACATCGTGCAGGTTTTCTTGATGTTCGTCCGCTCGGGGCTGCTGACTCTTCTGACTGGTTTCTCGCCGCTGGCCGCGGCTGCGTCGACGACGTCGTGGGGGAAGCAGTGGTTCAACAAGTACGTTGCCTGGACGATGGCCTTTGTTGCGTTCAAGCCCACGGCCTCGACGGTCTACGCGGCCTCGCTGAAGCTGCTGTCTGGGGACAGCTACAGCTTTACCGACGACATCGGGAAGTTCCTGATGGGGATCATCTTCCTGATCCTGGCGATTGTGGCCCTTCCGGCGCTGGTGATGTTCCTGGTGCCGGTGACGGCGAACATCGGTAGTGGTGGTAGCGGCGCCGTCGGCATGGTCGGCGGGATGATGGCCACGGGTGCAGTGAAAGTCGCGAGCCGTGCCATGTTCCGGGGTCGTTCTGGTGGTGGCGGTGGAGGTGGGTCGTCCTCCAGGCCTCCGAGTCAGCCTCAGTCGACGCAGGCTCCTACTGGCGCGGCGCCCACCGGCGGCGCCACTGGTGGCGGTGCTGGTGCAGCTGGCGGTGGTGCCAGTGGTGCTGCGGGTGCCGGTGCGGCTGGTGGGGGCGCAGCGGGTGTGGGTGCCGCTGCTGGTGGACCTGTGGGGGCTGGGATCGCCGCAGGAGCGAAGGTCGTGGGTGCTGGTGTGGGTGCGGCCAGGAGCGTGGCCGATCAGTCCACTGGCAACTCGGGGGCGGCCCCGGTGGCGGCACCCAGCGCCGCAGGGCCGTCCGGCGCTCAAGGCGGCCGGAGCTACTCAGGCGCAGGACGTCCTAGTGGTGGTTCACCGAGTAGCGGTGGCGGTAGTCAGTCAACGGGAGCGAGAGAGGTGCATAGGAGATGAGTGCTGCTGTTCAGGCGCAGGCGAAGACGGAGGTACGTACCTACGGTGGGTGGCGTGAGCCTCGGTCTGCGGGTATCGGCGCGTTGACCATGCGCGAGACGATGGCGGCACTGGGTGGGCTCATTGTCGTGATCGCGACGATGATGTTTACCAATGTGCTGTGGGCCGGTGGGGTGCTGGTGGTCGAGGCCGGCGTGCTGTATCTGGTGACGACGAAGGACAAGCACGGGATGTCGTTGCTGGACAAGGGCGCTGAGAGGATGCGGTTTCGTCGCGCGGCCCGTAGCGGTGCCACCCGGTACGTCTCGGGTCCGTTGGCGCCGCGGTACACCACTGGTGGTTTCCGGCTGCCGGGGGTGCTGTGGCGCTCGACGCTGAGTGAGCACACGGACTCTGTGGGGCGCCCGTTCGCCCTGGTCCACCATGGGGACAAGTCTCTGGCGGTGGTGATGGCCCTGTCCCCGCCGGGAACGGGGCTGGTGGATCTGGACCAGGCCAATGACCTGGTGGCCCTGTTCGGTCACTGGTTGGGCAACCTGTCGGGTGAGGCCGGTGTTGTGGCTGCGTCGGTGAGTGTAGAGACGTGCCCTGACTCCGGGGAGCGTCTGCGGCGGGCGATGGCACGCCAGTCGGCTCCCGGGGCGCCGGAGGTGGCCCAGCGGGTGATTAGTGAGGTGGTGGACTCCTCTGCACAGGGCGCGGTCGATATCAAGGTGTGGGCGACACTCACCTTCATGGGGGCTGGTAAGCAGGACCTGGCTGAGCAGGAGATCGCGACGCGGCTTCCGGGGCTGACGCAGACGCTTCAGCACGCGGGTACCGGGCCGGTGCACCTGATGACGGCCAGGGAGCTGTGCCAGATGGTGCGTATCGCTCATGACCCGGCTAGTGCCGCCCTGTTTGATACTGCGGCCTCTCGGGGGGAGACGGTGGCTCTTGAGTGGGGCCAGTGCGGTCCTGCTGGGCACGCCGCGCAGAGTGACCGGTATGAGCATGACTCGGGCGTGTCTCGGGTGTGGACGATGTCCTCGCCGCCGTCGGGGACGGTGCAGTTCCGGGTGCTGGAGCCCATCCTGGGCCTGCACCCGAACGTGGAGCGCAAGCGGGTGACGTGGCTGTACCGTCCGATTGACGCCGCCGTGGCCCCGTCGATCATCGACGATGATGTCAACCAGGCCAACGCGCGCCTGACTGGTGCCAACCCGAGCGCGCGTGCGGTGCGAGAGGCCCAGGTGGCTCGTCAGATGGCTGATGAGGAGGCCGCTGGAGGCGGTCTGCTTGACTTCGGTGCGGTGATTACCTGCACGACGACGTCGGGTGACGTGGAGGAGGCGGCCGCGCCGGTGGAGTCTCTGGCCTCTTCGAGCCGGCTGCTGATCCGTGAGGCGTGGGGCGCTCAGGACTCCGGTTTCGCTGTGGGGCTGCCTCTGGGGCTCCAGCCTGGGGACCAGGACATGAGGAAGAGGGGACGCTGATGGATGCGTTGAAGGCGTTGGCTAACGCGGGTAAGGCGGCGGTCACGGTCGCCACTCAGATGGTGGGGCTGTTGACCGGGGGCAGCGCCTCTCCGGCCGCCGGCGCCCTGGGGCCGGCGGGGCCGGGGTGCGGCCGGGCCGCGATGATGCCGAGGGTGCGGATGTTTCGCACGACGTCGGTGCAGGGGTGCGGTCTGTATCCGTTCGTGGTCGGTGGGGCCACCCCTCTGGAGGGGGTGATCCTGGGTGAGAACCTCAACGGTCCGGGCACCTTGTGCGCCGACCACATGGCGTGGTTCGAGCGGCGGATCATCTCTGCGCCGTCGGCCATGGTGATGGGACTCAACGGCCTGGGGAAGTCGTCTCTGGTGCGGCGGATCGTGATCGGCCACGCCAATCGCGGCATCCACTCCATGATTCTTGGCGACATCAAGCCGGACTATGTCGACGCCGTGGAGGCTCTTGGTGGACAGGTGGTGCGGATCGGTCACGGGCTGGCGGGGATCAATCCGTTGGATGCCGGCAACGTGGCCGAGGCGGCTCAGCTGCTGGCCGATCATCCGCAGGAGCGGGCGGCCCTGCTTCAGGCGGCCCACGAGCGCAAGAAGACCCTGGTCATCTCCCTGATTCATATCGTGCGTCGTCAGGCCCCCACGGACAGGGAGGAGGTGATCCTGGACGCCGCAGTGCGGATCCTGGAGGAGCGTGGTGGAGTGCCGGTGCTGGCCGACCTGCTCGAGGTCGTGCGTGAGGCGCCTGCGGAGCTTCGCGCCGCCGCCCTGGACCGGGGGTCGATGGAGCGCTACCTGGACGTCACGGAGAACCTGGAGGCCTCCCTGATGGCGCTGCTGTCGGGGCGCCTGGGTGGAATCTTCGCCGCTGCCACGACGACGCCGATGATGATGGACAGAAGTGTCGTGTTCGATGTGTCGGCGACGCGGGACGAGTCCAGTGACGTGCAGGCCGCGACCCTGTTGGCGACCTGGTCATACGGCTTCGCGACGGTGGAGATCGCTCAGGTCCTGGCTGACGCGGGTGTGGCGCCTCGGCGTCACTACAACGTCATCATGGATGAGATGTGGCGCATCATGCGCGCATCTCCGGGCCTGGTGGACCGGATCGACGCGCTGACGCGCACCAACAGGTCGGTGGGTGTGGGGCAGATGCTGTGCACCCACTCCATCACTGACATGGACACGCTTCCCAATGAGGAGGACCGGGTCAAGGCGAGGGGTTTCGTGGAGCGGTCCAAGATGCTGTTCACCGCCGGTGTCCCGCCGCGGGAGATGGAGATGATCACGAGCGTGTTCAACCTGAGTCTGGAGGAGCAGGCTCTGCTGCGTTCGTGGAACGCTCCGGGGAGCCTGGACCCGACGTCGGGGGAGCATGTTCCGCCGGCCGGAATGGGGAACTTCATGTTGAAGACCTCGGACGCTCCGGGGTTCCCGTTTCACCTGCACCTGGCTGACTCCGAGGTGGATATCAACAACACCAACAAGCGGTGGGCGATGGACGCCTCAGAGGGCGGTGAGGGCAGTGCGGCTGCGTGATGAGATCAGGACGTGGGAGCCGTCCACGATCCTGTTGTGGGTGGGGCTGATCGCCTTCGGGGTCTTCTCGGTGTGCCTGGATGGGGGCGTGCACCTGTGGGCCTGGTGGACCGGTCAGCCTTCACCGTCGTGGAACCCTTTCGACCTGGTTCTGGCGCTGCTGAAGGGCTCCTTGAAGGCGAGTGCCGGCATGTGGGTGTGCGTCGGTCTCGTGGCGGCACTCCTGCCGGTGGTGGTGCTGGTGGTCCATCTGGTGCGTCGTCGTGGGCGTGCTCGACGCCGGCGTGGGGACGAGGCGGCGGCCCTGGTGGGCTACAAGCGTGACACGGAGCCGCTCAGCCGTGGGCAGGTGGAGGCCACAGCCCGGCGCCTGGGGGCGGCGACCGACAGCTTCGGGCTGCCGATAGGCAGGGCGGTCAGTGACAACCGGCTCCTGTTCTCCGACTTCGAGGCGGTGAGTGTCGTTATAGCTGGCCCTAGGACGGGGAAGACGACCTGCTGGGTGGTGCCGAGGATTCTGGCGGCACCGGGCCTGGTGGTGGCGACGTCCAACAAGCCCGACATCGTGGAGCTGACACGTCAGGCCCGTCAGGAGCGCGGGAAGGTGTGGGTGTTCGACCCGCAGGAGATCGTGGGTGAGCCCCAGTCCTTCTGGTGGAACCCGCTGACCTACATCACAGGCTCGGCGCGTGCCACTGCGATGGCGCAGGCGCTGATGGACGCCAGCCGGCCGGCCAGCGGCCAGTCCAATCCGTTCTTCGACACCGGTGCTCGTGACCTGGTGGCGCGTCTTCTGCTGGCCGCCGCCAGGTCGGGGCGGTCTCTGGCTGAGGTGAAGCGGTGGGTCAACGACCCCAGTGACGACGAGCCGGTGCTGCTTCTGCGTCAGGCCGGGGAGTATGAGAAGGCCGATGAGCTCCAGGCAACGCTCAACATGGTGGAGGTGACCCGTTCGGGCATCTTCGCCGGGGCACAGCAGATCATGGGGTTCACCGCTGACGAGCGGACCATGTCATGGGTCACGCCAAACCACTGGATCCCCGAGCTACGTCTGGAAGAGTTGCTGCGTTCAACTGACACGCTCTACCTGCTCAGCCAGGAAGGCCCAGCGTCGGCGGCCCCCGTGGTGACGGCACTGACAATGGCGTTCACAGAGACCGCCATGGAGCACGCCAAGCGTCAGCCCGGCGGCCGGCTGAGCGTGCCGATCCTGGTAGAGCTGGACGAGGCGGCAAACGTGTGCCGGTGGAGCCAGTTGCCGAGTCTCTACAGCCACTTCGGTTCACGAGGGCTTCTTATGGATACGGAGATCCAGGGCTGGTCCCAGGGGGTCGCGGCGTGGGGTCGTGAGGGTATGCAGACGCTGTGGTCGGCGGCCAACAACAAGGTCTACGGCGGAGGCGTCGCTGAGCCGGAGTTCCTGTCGATGCTCTCGGACCTGATCGGATCTCACTGGGTCGATCAGGTCCAGACGACCAGCTCGCAGGGTGGCTCGTCGTCGACGAGGTCGCTTCAGGCCCAGGAGCGGAAGATCGCCCCGGTCGATCAGCTCGCCGCCCTGCCGCGGGGTAGGGCATGGGTGCTGGCCTCCGGAGCGACTGCTCTGCTGACCAGACTCATTCCGTACTGGGAACAGACCACCGTATCAGGTGATTCAGCAAGTAAGGAAGGTGCACGATGAGTGACGACGTCCTGGCTGAGGCCAGTCAGGAGATCATCAAGGGCTGGCGTGCCGGTATGCAGGTTGCCGAGTTCATGGCCAGGCGCCGTCAGCGCGACCTGGCCAGGGCCGAGAGGCAGAGCGTCGAGGACGAGCGGCGCCTGCGCCAGGTCATGGAGGGTGAGCGGCGCCTGGCCGCGCCCGTCTACCGGTCGGCCCTCGATAAGGGGTGGTGGGAAACTGCCACGGCCGAGCAGGCGGCCCATGTCTACTCGGTGGCCGGAAGGTTCTCTTTCCTCGACCCTGAGGCTGCCAGGGCGGTGGCCGAGTGCGAGCGGCAGGCCCAGCTGCGGTGGAGCATCGACCTTGCCCAGCCCAGCCAGCTGCTGACGAGCCAGGACGTGGGCCCCAAGGTCCTAGCGGCGGCTGCGCCTGCGATCGCCGGTGAGGAGCGGGAGGACTGGGGACGGCGTCTTGATGAGTCCGCCCAGGAGCACGACCGTCAGGACCGGGGCAGTGATGCCGCGTCCCAGGATCCTCCGGCACGCTCAGCCTCCCGGGTCGACGCTATGGAGGCCGAGCAGGCCACGGCTGTGGCCTGGGTCAAGGAGCACTACAGCACCCATGACGCGCCTTGGGTGGCGGGCCTTGATGAGGACTCCTCCAGCAGGCAGTGGGCCCACAGGCTGTACTCCTCCCTGGCGGCCGAGGGCTACGACCTCGACGCTCCGCCGGCCCTGTCGTCCCTGGACGGTCAGGTCAGGCCCGATCTCGAGTCGCAGGCGGCCGAGGGCTACCAGACAGCACTGGCGGACGCCACGGGCGCTGACCGCAGCCAGGTCGATATCGGATCAGTGATCGGTGCCGACAGTGCGACGGCGCTCAAACGGTCCTGGCAGGTCGAGCACGACGGCGCCTATCCCGATCCGCAGCAGTGGCTTGCGCACTTCGTCTACCAGGGAAGCCGGGTGGCGCAGACGGTGCCCGGGTCGGTGCATCTGGCCAGCTCACCTGCCCGCAGCGGCACGTACACCGAGCTGGCCAGGCGCGCGGCCGCCGGGGAGGCCGAGCAGGCCGGTTTGACGCCGGAGGTCTACCTCGACAGTCTCCAGCTGCACCAGCGGCGCGCCCTGGTCACCAGCTTCGGAGTAGCTGGTGGGGAGAACGCGGCGTCCAGGGGACGTGTGGCCGCGTATCGCATCGCCTACGCCGGCGCGGCCGCTGAGGCGCGTGGACGAGCATCAGTGGCTCACGCGCGCACCACCCTGGAGGCAGGCCAGGCGCGTGAGGCTCTGTATGCCTCCGGAGGGGCACCTACCACGACGACGAGCAGGGAGCAGGCTGATGTCTCCTGGGCTCGTGCAAGTGAGACGGTCTGGGACTCGCAGGCCGCTCGAGAGGAGTGGGCGCAGCAGCAGCTCGAGGCCGGCGCCCCACCGGAGGCGGTACGCGCGGCGGTCACGGGCCAGCAGGGCCTGCACGAGCCAGCCTCCCGGGCCACGCGGGCGCCGTCCAGCCCACGTCGTCGCGGCCGGGCTCGTGGCGTGCGCCATAACGGGCCGAGGAGACGCCAGCAGCGCCTCTAGGAGGTACCCCGATAGCCAGAGATGGGGCCCACCACGATGATCGTGGTGGGCCCCATCGCTTGCCTTGGCGCGACCGAGCGAAACGTGGTCAGGTGCGCTCGTCGAACAGGCCGGCGGGGGCCGGCTCGCAGGGCAGGGCGGCGTTCTTGTGGGGGCGCAGGTGTTTGTGTCCGCGGTCGGACTTGCAGCCCCGGAAGGGGCCGGCCTCCGCGTCCAGGACAACGCTCATGATGGGGTCGGCGTACTCGACGAGCCAGGCGGCCATGGCTGTGGGGCCGTCGTGAACGCGCATGTGCTCCCACGCCGTCCACAGCGCTGTGAGCCGGAAGACGGCCTCGTCGTGGCACCACCACCTCGGGCACCACGTCAGGGTCTGGGAACCGTCGGTGGGACGCTCCCAGACCACCGCGATGACGTTCTCCACGAACTTGTCCAAGGTCGCGTGCTGGAGCGGCGGGTTCTCCTGGTTACTGCTCATGGTCTTCACGTAGCGCGTGGGCTCACAGAACCTGGGCCGGCTTGCGGCTCGGGGCCTGCTTCGTAGGCGTCCTCGGTGTGGCCGGCGCCGGCGGTCGACTGGCCGGCGAGCCGGCTGGCTGGGCCAGTGCAGCCATGCGCTGGATGCGGGTGCGCTGCTCATCGCTCATACCGCCATCGTCCTGGGCGCCCGTCTGGCTGCTCCTCTGCTGGGGTGCGGCTGGTGCTGCGCTACGAGCCGGCGCAGTAGCTGCTGTGGGGGTCTCGATCTGGCCGCTCGTGGCCTGGGCGACGGCGCGCCGGTAGGCGAAGGCCTCCAGGTCTGGCACGCCGGCGTGCAGACGTCTGAATACCTGCACGGTGTTGTCCAGGAGGTGCTGCGCCGTGCGGGTCTGGTTGGCCTGGTGGTAGAGGTCGGCCAGGGCGTCGGCCAGGCGCAGCGCGGACAGCGCGACCAGGACGCCGCTGGAGAAACCGGGGCGCATGTGCGCCGTCGAGATCAGGCCGGCGGCCAGCACGATGGCGTCGCTGGTGGGGTTGGACTCAGCACTGCGGGTCTTGGTCTGTGCGTGGCGGCCCACGGCTTGGGAGGCTCGCTCCATCATGGCGCGCTCGGGCGTGCCGGGCTCGTAGCCGTGAGCGACGGCGGCCAGCAGGCCGGCGACGTCGGTGGTGGCGTCGGCCAGTGCTGTGGCGTCGGTGGGGTCGAGGCCGGCAAGGCGTGTGCGGTAGACCTCGAGGGCCACCGCACGTGCTTGAAGCTGCGTGGAGCTGGCCACCGTCTCACGGGCGGGGAGTGTTCCCTTCCAGGCGTTGCGCCAGGTATCGACGGCGTGCTGGGCTGCGGCTGGTGTGTCGGGCCATCGTGTGCGCAGTCTGTTCAGTGTCAGGTCGCGTGCGATCTTGCCGCCGGCATACCACTGCGCTTTGTGGCCTTTGGGCTTGTGCAGTGCGACGCTGTAGCCCACGACGACGTCGGTGCGTCCGCGCGCGAATCGCGGCCGCGCCCGCACGCCGAGCTCACGTAGGCGCAGCACGAAGTCGCGCTCACTGGTTGCTGAGGTTGCTGCGGCTCGAACGCGGGGCAGCAGGATCTCTCGGTCGGTGCGGTCCTGGCCGCGCCGGGCGGAGGCTTGCAGGTCGGCGGCGGTGTCGGCGCGTGCGCTACGGGCGTGCTCACGGGACTCGATGACCTCCAGCCCGTACTTGTGCTCGAGCTTGTTGCATGCGGCGCTGGCCTTGACCATGTCCTGCCACTTGCTCCACTTGGTGCCGTCCTCCCGAATGATGTTGACGGCGATGTGGATGTGGTCGCCGCCGTTCTTGGCGGACCCGTGGTGGATGGCGACCCACCGGCACGGGGCCTTGCCGTCGGCTCCGGTGAAGCCCATCTGGTCGGCGAAGTCGCGTGCGATTTGCTGCCACCTCTCATCGCCCTGGGCAGCCTCCTCGGGGCTCAGGGACAGGGAGCAGTGCCACACGTGGTCAGCGATTGGCCCCTTGATGACCTCACGCACACCAGGCTCACCGGTCTTCTCGTCGATCTTGTCCATGTTGACCACGCGCCGGCTGCCCGTGGAGCGGGTGCCGGTCTCGTTCATGAACTGGTCGACGTACTTGGCGATCTCGAATCCCTGGGCGGCGCTGAGCCTGTCCCACGCGCCCCAGCGGCGCATGATGACGTCCGAGCCGGCCACCAGGTGCGGGCTGGTGTGCTCGTTGGCCCGCCCCGGGCCGACAAGGTACTGAAGCAGCCCGGCCGTGTTGCCGCCGTCGCTGATTGCGTTGATCATGACCGGCGCACCCCGACCAGGATCGCGTTGATGTCGTCGTGCAGCTGGTGAATCTCAGCTACCACCGCCGCGAAGTCCGCAGGCACCTCACTGGTGGTGTTAGCGTGGTAGGCGATCTGATTCAAGTTGGTGGTCACGCCGACGAGCTGACGCCGGTAGTCACGCAGCTGGGCCACCAGTTCGTGCGCGTCACCTGCGTCCACGCCGTCACCCGCGCTGGCCGGGTGCAGCGCGCAGTCCACCAGGATCTTCGCCATCGACTCCCCCGACACCTCGGAGCGCGTCTCCAGCAGAGCACGCTCCTCGTCCGTGAGGTACACCGTCAGACGCCTACGCCGAACGCCTTGCGTGCGCGCGCTGCGACGACGGTCCAAACGCGGCCCGCGCGCTACGACGCCCGCGTCATCGACGGTGCTCGTCACCGCAACCACCTCACTTCATGCCCAGCGCAGCGACCCGAAGGGACCACACGACAAGTGTGCCAAGCGAGACGCGACAAGTCGAGCGCAAACCTACTTAGCACATGTGCTAAGTACTATCTTGCTCCGCGCACGCGGTACCAGGCCCGTGGTGACGTTTCAGCGAATGCTAAATGGTTCTGACTTTGCCGGCCCGCCCCGGTGAGCACGGGGTCAATGATCAATGGGTGTTAGGCGGCGTACGGGAGGTGGGCGGCTACGGACACCGGCCGCCGTGCCCATTGATTCCCGACGCTTCCCGGCCCTGGGGCCCGCTCACCGACGACACCGGGTGAGCCCGGGTGGGTGGCTGGGTTCGGGTCTGGTCCGGTCGGGCGTCGAGCGCTTGGGGGCGCTCGACGTTTGAGTCCGTGCATGCTCACCGTCGTATTTCACCTGGCGTTAGCATTCGGGGTGTGGAACAGGCGATGTCGATGTTGGTTCCCTCGGCCAGGGACATGGTCGGCACACTGGTGTGCGACTATCCCGACATTGACGTGTGCGTGCGTGCGGTGGCCTGGGGGTGCTGGCGCTGCGGGAGAACATCGCCGGCCTTCGGTTTCGTTCACGTCGATGACTTCACTGGTCCCGACGACGTCATCGACGTCTCGGCCGGGCTGGAGCTGGAGTACGTGCGCGACCTGCTCACGCTCGTGGGCAGCCCACTGGCTTCCACGATCAAGGTACGCGCCTCGCGCACTGCCGGAACCTCCTACCTCTCCAGCGGCTGCTTCTACTGCGACGCACTGTTCGGAGCCTTCCCCATCCGCGAGGCACTTACCGATATCCGTGTCGAGGACGCCGTCAACAACATGCTCCTGATCCTGCGCGTGCCCAGACCACAGCTCGAGGTCTTTCTTCTCGAGGCACTGCGCAACGCCGCGATCTAAAAGGCCCACCCAACTGCACGAGCTCGGGTGTCCTCACCACGGTGAGATAGCCGTCTCGGTAAGTGTGCGCCCACGTTCTACGTAGTGGGTGAGTGGCCGCCAGTGGGGTGGTCGCACCCTGAACGTAGGAGAAACCGTGACACCGACACCCGATATGAGCCCGGTCGATGAGCTGCTGGCTGCCGAGAGTGACCGCGACAAGCGCGCGCGTGAGCTCGGCGCCGCACTGACCGCACTGCTGGGAGACGTCGAGACCTACAGGACGGCGTGGAAGCAGGCCCTGGCCGCCGGCTTCGCCAGGACCGATCTGCTGCGCGTGGGATTCATCGACCCGGCCAAACTCCCCCGCCCCAGGCGCACCTCCGCCGCGCCCCCTGCGCGAGAGGCACCAGCAGCAACCGGCCCACGCACTGAGTCGGACCACAGCTAAGCAGGAAGGGAAGGGGACAAGAAGATGACAGTGACTGAACAGACCACACAGCAGACACTTGCCGCCTCGTCCAGCTCTGCACACGCGAGTGTTGAGCTGAGCGAGCGGGGAGGCTCGGTGTCGATGGACGGTACCTTCCACGCCCTGCGCGCCAGTAACGTCGATGATGCACGTATGGAGGCCCTTGAGCTGCTGCGCCGCTTCGCCGGCGACGTCGGCGGCCCCGTCACCGTACGCTCTACCGAGCCGTCGGGGGTGTTCGACTTCCTCATCAACCCTGACGGTTCTACTCACTTGCCCGCACGCGAAGATCCTGCACCGGCGCGGCCCGCTCCCCCAATGGCACCGCCACCGGATGCTCAGCCCGCTGAGCACTCGGCGACGCCCATCACGGCGCCGTCCCCCGCGCCGGTACCCACCACCACGCCACCTGATGCCCTGCCGCTGGCCGTCACGCAGCCCGCGGCGCCGGCGCCGGTGGTCGCGCAGCCAGCACCAGCACGTCCTCCCTCAGGCGCCGCGCCTGGTGTCGATGAGCGTGAGCCCGCCGTGCCTGCGCCGGTGCACCAGCCTCGGCGCAGGGAGGTCCAGGCCGAGCTGCGCCGTCAGTCTCTGCTGGAGGAGATCACGACCCAAGGGCCCGCCCACCACGGGGTGCGTGGCGTGCTCAACTCCATGGGTTTGAGGCTGGCTCCGTCGAAGGCCGAGCTGCTCGAGCGTGACAACATCACCAAGATCTCTCGTCACTGGGTCGGCCCCAGAACGATTGCCGTGGTCAACGGCAAGGGCGGGTCAGCTAAGACACCCTCAACGATCCTGCTTGCTGCTTTGCTGGCTCGCTACGGGGGCGGCAACGTCATCGCCTGGGACAACAACTCGACCCGCGGCACGCTGGGTTGGAGGACAGAGCGTGGAGGCCATGAGGCGACCGTAGCCGACCTGCTCCCCCGCGCCAACTACCTGCTTGGGACCGAGGCGAGAGCCTCAGACCTGGAGGCTTTCACTCACCACCAGAGCGTGGACCGCTTCGACGTGCTGCGCTCTAACCCCACGCAGCTGTCCAGCGAGCAGCCGGCCGATGAGGTCAGCTTCCGGGCCGTGCACGCGGTCCTGGCGCGCTACTACCGCATCATCATGATCGACACGGGCAACGATGAGTCGCTGCCGGCGTGGTCGTCCATGATCGAGCGCACCGACGCGATCGTGGTGCCGACCATCACCCGTCCGGAGCACGCTGAGTCGGCCAGGCTCCTGCTTGACGGGCTGGCTCGCAGTGGCCGGCACGGTGAGCGGCTGGCTGAGCAGGCCACCGTCATCGTCTCCCAGGCCTCGGCCTCAGAGCCGTCGCCGGCCCACTACGTCGAGGTCTTCAACGGCATGGCGCGGGTCGCTGTCGGTATCCCCTACGACCCGGCGATGTCCAACAGTCCGCTGCTGCTGGACTCGCTGGGAGCTGCCACCAGGCGTGCCTGGCTCGCCGCCGGCGCCGCCATGACCGACGCCCTGACCTGAACCCGCGTCACCGCGCATTGAGGGGGTCACCCAGACACTGCCTGGGCGACCCCCTCATCCACGCCGGGGAACAAACACGGCTGGCTAGTCGATGGCTGAGCGCACGGCGCTGACCCTCCAGGCACCGCCCGCGTTGGTCAGGGTCAGCCAGTAGCGGGTGGTGCGTATCTGACCGTTCCATCCGTCGTCCGCGTAGGCCCTGGTGCTGACGGCCCGCTGGCGCTGCGCCTTGGACGCGGTGTCAGGAACCGGGTCGTCTATGTGGCGGTCGATCTGCTCGACGACGTCGTGCGCCTGATGCTGCTGCATCATGGCCCACCGGCCATCAGGGCGCGCGACCTCAGCACCCCCGCCGGCCTGGACGGTGGCGGCCAGGTCACCGGTCAGCAACGGCCTAGCGCGCGTCCACACTGCCTGAGAGCTGGTATCGGTGCGGGCGTCGTGTACCGACAGGGCCACGGCCACCGCATCGGCCACGGAGTCGGGGTCGGAGTCGTTGGTCTCGCCGAGCACCACCGGGGTCGGCAGCGGGCTCGCCGCCGGTGAGGCGGAAGCACTACCGGTAGGCGTCGAAGCCTCACTGGGCGCCTGCTGCTGGGAGCAGGCCGCCACCCCGGTCGCCAGTGCGGCAGTTGCCAGGGCCGCGAGTACTGGAGCTGCTGATCTCATGGGTGCCTCCTCGTGGGCTAGTTGATGTGGACGTAGTAGGGGCCGCCGGCCATCTGGTAGACGGTGGTCTCTCGGACGGGCACTCCTTCGGTGGCAGCCTCAACAATCGTGTTGTTGCCGGCGTACAGGGCGACGTGGCCGTCCCAGCAGACCAGGTCGCCGGGCTGGGCCTGGTCCTGGCTCACGCGTGAGCCTGCGGTGCACTGCGTCGCTGAGGAGTGGGCCAGCTCGATGCCGGCGGCGGCGTAAGCAACCTGCACCAGGCCAGAGCAGTCGTAGCCGACGTCGTCGGAGGCTGCTCCCCACACGTAGGGCTTACCGAGCTTGGATCGGGCTGTGGCCAGGATCTTCGAGCCTCTCGAACCATCGCCGCCGCTGCTACCTCCGCTGCCTCCACTCTTGGCCTGGGCGACTTTCTGGGTGATTTCCTGGACGTAGTTCTGCGTCTCCGTAAGTGGCGGGATACCCCCGTACTCCTCGACCGCTCCCGGGCCGGCGTTGTAGGCGGCCAGGGCCAGGTTGAGCACTTCACCCTTGACCTTGCCGGCGTCGATGAGCTTCTTCATCTGGGCGGCCAGGGAGCACATGAAGTGCCCCTGGGAGTAGATCGCGTCGTGGGCGTTCATAGGGTCGGCGGCCCCGTCTCCGTCGCCGTCCTTGCCCTCTGTCTTCCAGGTGTCGGGCATGAACTGTGCGAGTCCCAGGGCTCCGGCCTGGCTCTTGGCCTGGGGCTGCCAGGACGACTCCTTGCCGATCTGGACGGCGATCACGGCTGCGCTGATCTCGGGGCAGATCTTGCCCGCGCGGGACACGTCGGCCTGGTACTCGGCCGGCACATTGACCGGTATTGTCCCGTCTGCTTTCTTCTCGTCCTCACCGTCCTTGCCTCCGCCGCCGGAGGCGAACATGAGCGACATGGTCAAGGCAGGCACCACCAGAAGCACTCCAACAATCCCTTTGGCCTTCACAGGTGCATCCCCTCTCCACGCGCGCGGGGGCGCTGCTGCTGGGGTGTGTGCGTGGGCCTGCCCCCGCCTCCGCCGCCGTCGGACGGCCCTGATGTACCAGGGGCCTGCTGTGGGGTCGCTGCGGCCACAATCGCCTTGATCCGGTCCGGGTTGAAGCCCGCCGTGCGCTGCCCGTCCACCTCGATGATCGGCGCCTGGCGTAGCCCCTCGGCCCTGAACTGCTCCACCAGGTCCGGCCTGCTGCTCAGGTCAACGGCCTCGTAGGCCACTCCGGCTTTGTCGAGATGGCGTCGGGTCATCTTGCAGCCGGGGCAGTTCGGTGTCGTGTACACGGTGAGCTCTGGCGCCTCCGCCTGGACCTGGGATGCGTCCTGTTCTCGCTCGGTGGTGGGCGTCGGGGTCGCCGTGCTGAGGACGCCTGTGGTGGTGTCGGGCCAGGTGGCCCTGATCTGGTCCATCATCTCGGTGGTCGTCATCGTGGACTTGCCTGCGGGGGTGGTTACCGTGACCTGCCCTGGGCTGGTAGTGGTGACACGGCAGTCCATGCCGTTGCCACTCATCTCGAGCAGCCGTCCAGTGGCGTCGGCCTCGAGAGAGTCACTCGGGCTGGTCTCGACAACGGTGACGCGGGCATCGTCCCCGGCCAGGGTCGCCTGGGCTTGCGCCCAGCGCTCCAGGGCGGAGGCCTCCTCGTTGGCCCAGCCCTGGGCGCCGGCGGCCCGCCATGTGGCCCAGGTGTGGGCGGTGTGCTCGTCGGCGTCGCGCAGGACCGCGGAGTCGATGTCCCACCCGGCCTGGTCCTCGCTGACCGGGGTGGCGGCCTCGTAGCGCTCGGCGTCGCTCAGCGGTGTGGGGTCTACCCACGGGCCTACGGTGCCGGGCTCCACAGTCTGCCGGTCGACAACCTCCAGCAGGGGGCTGTCCGGGTCGACGGGGACGCCGATTGTGATGGGGCGGTGTGAGGCGTCCATGGCCTGGGCCCTGACCCAGGCCACGCCCCGGTCCAGGTCGAAGCTGGTGGACGCGGTCTCGCGGGCGGCGTCCGGCAAGAGAGAGTCGACCCGGATCAGGTGCGTGCGCAGGTCGTTGAAGATGTTGGTGGCCGGCCGGCGCGGAGCTGCTGCGTCACGCGCTGCTACCAGGCCCTCACGGACGCTGCTCGCGGCGGTGTCGAACTCCTCCTGGGGCATCCCGAGAAGCGCTGCGGCCGCCTGAGCATCGGTCATCCGTGTCCATGGCAGGTCCTCCTCAGCTGGCTCCAGCTCTCCGCTGCGCAGCTGCTGCACGGTCGACCCGCCGGCGCGGATCACGAGCTCGTCTCCGTCCAGTGAGAAGGCCACGGCCTGCTCGCCGTAGATGCTCATCGGTTCCAGAGCTGCTCTCTGTGTGCGGACCAGGACGCTGGCAGAGCCAGTCCGGTTGACGATGGGATCCTCGACTACTAGCCCCTGGTCCCGGAACGCTGCCGTGCGGGGATGTACCTGCCTCCAGGCGGTGATTCCAGGGTCCCGTCTCGCGTCCCCGACGGCGTGTGAGAGCAGCTGGCGGGCGTGCTCGTCAGTCAGGCTGCTGGTGGTGGGAGCGCCCTCGAGCTGGAGCTGTGCTCCCTGGCCGGTCTCCTCGATCATGAGCTCCCCGCGCATTCCCTGGGTAAGCACGTCATCTGGGGTGAAGTCCGGCTCCACCGTGATCTGGGCTGTGACGGTGCGCCTGGTCGGGCTGAAGGCGACCTCCATCTCCTCGGCGTCCAGTCCCGCCGGGGTGGTGATCGCATCGAGGCGCTCCAGCAGCTGGCCTGCGGCGTCCACGTCCTGCCTGTAGTGGTCCCAGTCCTGGTCCAGTGTCTGGTTCAGGTCGTCGAGCGTCACCGTGCGCTCGGGTTGGCCACGGACGCTGTAAGCGACCGCCTGCGCCTGGTCGTCCCAGGCGACCGCGACGTCGACGTCGGGTGCTGCGGGCCCGGGCCCACGCCATTCGACCCCAGGCCCAAGGCTGCCGGGGTCCTGGAGTCCCTCGATCATCTTGCGCGCGGTCGCGGGCAGGTCCTCGGTGGCCGCGTAGACCACTCCTGACGGTAGGTACTCGACCGGCAGTGTCTGTCCTGGTGAGCTGATGCTGTACTCGCTCATGCGTGTCCCCCTTGTTGCGAGCTCGGGTGGGCCCGGCGCCTGCCGCCGGGCTCCTACTCCTCTCGTAGGGCGTGGGCGCACGCTGCTCAGACAGGCAGCGGTGCCAGCACAAGGGCTTTGTGCTGGCACCGAATTGCGAGAGCGGCGATGTTGTCAGTTCAGCAACTCACCACCATCGTCTAGGTATAGGTACACGAAACTGGCGAGGCAAAATGCGCCACATACACCCCCTGTCTTGGTTTCGAGTTGAGGAACTCCACTGAACCCAACATTGATGCCCGCCATTTAACTATAGACCGCAAGGTATTCCACCACCAGAAGCGGCCCTTTCTCGAACAACCCTTCTTGATCCTCCTGTGGTCCTTGGCGCTCAAGTTTGCGTCTTTCATCGCGACCGATGAGGTTCATCCCAGGAAGTGACGCAAGGAGATACCAACTGTCTTTACCGATCGTTTTCTTAACTTTGGCTATTATGCGAGCTCGGCCGTCAATCTCGGCGGAACCAACGATGCACTCAGGCTTGAGTGACCCAATAATTCTCCAGCCAGTACAATCATCCTCTCCTATAACTACTGGAGCAACACCAAAGCTATTGATAGCAGCAGCCATGGCACCTAGTTCCTTGGGCGTAGGAAGACCCTCTACGTCGAGCTTGAGGGCGCTCGCCTGCGGCATCAGGTCTTCCATGAGTTGTAGACCTTCTTTTACCTTAGGGTTGGAGAACGCATTAATAGCGTCCGGAATGTAGACATCACACTCCCAGTGGATTACCGCACCCATGCCAATGTCTTTAAAATCAACGTCAGGGTTCCCCACCTCAACCCAGGCCAGTCCCTCCGAATCGGAATTACCGGCCGCAATAAGGCGCTGGAGACGCGACGCGTCATGATCTTCGTAGGTGAGTTGCGTTTCTTGCTCTCCTGAAAGACTACCTTCAGTCTTAACTAGCCCCAGATCAACACCTCCTCCCCCTCCTTTCGTCTGGGAGGTTCTTGAAGACAGTGACTGACGCACTCCGCCCTCGATATTGGCCAGGAATGTAGCGAGCATCGTCGAGTCTAGGTATTGAGGTTGAATGATCATGTGTTCTACTTTCCCTGCTGAGTTGCGTTTCTTGGTTAGTGTCGAGAGCGACAGCTGCCAGATGGTGGGAGTGCTCTGGCGGTTGGCGAGGTAGATGCTGAGGGCATCGCGGATGGCTGCACTGGGCGTTATCTGGGGGCTCTCGTGCTTCAGCTGTCAGCTCGCGGCGGCCATGTCGATGGTCAGGCGCAGGTTCAGCGCGTGGGCGATGCGCCAGAGAGTTGAGACGGAGGGGACCTGCCCACCGTTCTCGACGGCGGAGATGACCGACTGTTGGGTTCCCATGCGCTTGGCCAGCTCGGTCTGAGTCAGTCCTGCACGCGTGCGTGCGGCGTAGACGAGCTCAGCGAGCTGCAGGCGGGTTTCTTCCTCGGCCTCAGCGGCGTCGAATCGGGCGCGCTCGTCCGGGGTCATGGCGGCCAGGGCCTCGGCCTCGGCCTGCCGGAACGGTGTGGTCCTCATGATTACTTCCTCTTCTTTCGGACTTCCTTGGTCGCCGCCTGAGCGGCTTGGAGGGCTGCCTGGGCCCGCCGGGCTCGTAGGATCTCCCTCCGCTCGTTCTGGCGCTGCTTGCGGAAGGTGGTCAGCGTGATGGCCTTCCGTTCGGGTTCGAGAACGTACGTGATCCGTCTGGCCACGCCCTCGCAGGTGAACCGCAGTTCGCGCAGGCCTCCGCCCAGCTGTTTCGACAACGGCATTCCGAGCATGTGCCCGGCACCCTCCAACCGAGCCAGCACGCGACGGGTCGCCGCCTTCCCCTCGGGGGTCAGGCCCTGGTACCAGGTCAGAACCTCGTCGGAGAACTCAACTGTCCATCGCATGGTCCTAATATATCACAGCGGCGATATCGCAGCAAGACGATATTCTTGTTCCTGTTGGGTGACGACGCCGGGGGCTTTTGAGTCTTGTTCGTTCTCCCGACCTTTCGAACCGGCCCCCTAGCGCGGGGTTGGTGCAGAGCACCAATCGCGATTTGCTGCCGGTTGTGCCTGACTTGCTCGGGCCATGGCTACTCAGATTCTCGGCCTGGGCTGGCATCGGCTCGGCGCTGGATGGCGTTGGGCGTGGGCGTTAAGGCGCTTAGGGCGGTGCGCTGCTGGTCGGTATCAACAGCTAGATACCGTCCGGTAGTGGCTAAGGATTCGTGGCGCATGAGGCTTTGGACGACTCGGCTGTCGGTGCCTGCACGCAGGAGGCTGGTGGCGAAGAAGTGCCTGAGCTGATGGGCTGCAGCTGGGGCGTCGGCGCGGTTGAACGCGTCGCTGATGACTCTGCTGACGGTCTTGGCCTGTACGGGCGCGGACGGGTCTCGTGGTGAGGGGAACCAGAGGCCACGACGGGGGTAGTAGCTGGCTTGTTGGAGGATGAGCTGGTGGGCGGGGAGGGTGTCGTTGCGGCCTCCTTTGCCGGTGATGGTGATGGTGCCGGCGACGGGGCTGATGTCCTCTCCACGGATCTTGGCGATCTCGTGGACGCGCATGCCGGCGTAGGCTCCGAGGATGATCTTGGTTCGGGTGTCCTGTCGGAGTGGGAGTGCGAGGACGGCGTCGAGCTGGGTGTCGGTGACCGGTCTGGGATGGCTGGCCGGGATCCTGGGTCTGGGGACGCGGGTGGTGGGGTCGTCGACGCGGTGGTCGGACTGGACGAGCCACGTGCTCCAGGCCCGCAGCACCGTGAAGTAGGCGTTCTTGGTGGCTGCGCTGGGGAGCGTGGCGAGCCAGGTGCTGATGGTCTGTGGGGTGAGTGCTGCGGGGTCGGTGCCGGTAGCGGCAGTGATCTGCCTGATGACACGGATTCGTTCGGTGATGGTGCGCGCAGACAGGCCTTGCCCCTGCATGGATGCCTCCCACGCCTCGACCAGGAGGGTGGGGGCGTCGGTGTCGCTGACAATTCTTAAGGACGTTGCCACCTCTTAATGATTGATCCCTCGAGCCGGTTCCCGCTGCGAAGAGAGAGAGGAGGAGCGCTATAGGGGCTCGCGTGTGCGAGCTCCAGACGCACCCTCGTCTCTGCCTGACTGTCGTGCCCTACTGGGGTTGGCGGCCTCGGGGGATCTGGCCAGCGGGTGTTGGGGGTAGGGGCTGTCCGCCGTTGAGGCGTTCCTCGGCTTCGGTGACGCCGGCCTCGATCCAGTCGGCGATCAGCTCGTGGTAGGCGCGGAAGGGAGTGTCTGGTTGGGCGCTTTCCAGGCGCCATACGGAGCGTGCCCGGCCTGCGAGTTCGGCGGGGATACGGACGGTGATCTTCTTGAGGACTGGAGCGTCTGTGTCGCCAGCTACGCTGTCATTGTCAGCATTGTCCCTATTGCCGTCATTGCTGGCAATGCTGGCATTAGCGGCTTGGCCGGCGGTGAGTGCTGCGGGGTCTGGGCCGGTGGCTTTTGGGATGGAGACTGCGCGTCGGCGGGGCTGCGGTTTCACCTGGCCACCTCCGCGCCCTGGTTGGTGAGGATGTGGCGCGCTACGGCTTCGATGGCGGCGACGTAGTCGTATGCCTCCCGCTTGGGCACGGGCACATGGTTGGTTGCTGCGACTGCTACCACCTCGCGCTCGGGTAGCGGGTGGTCAATCATAGTGGGGCCGTAGACGGCTCTGAGTTCTTCGCGCCATACTGCGCGGTCGAGCCGGTCGGAGCGCCAGCGGTTGATGAGGATGCCGGCAGAGGTGAGCTTCTTGTTGTAGTAGCGCCTGACCATATCGATGGTGGTGGTGAGCTCGGCGACGCCGTCGACGGATGATGCGCGGGGCTCGGTGACGATGAGGACGTGCGTGGCGGCGGTGAGCGCGCTGAGGGTGAGCGCCCCTAGAGACGGTGGGCAGTCGATGAGGGCGATGTCGTAGTCGTCGATGGCGCCGTCCATGGCGGTGCGTAGGTGGAACTCGCGCCCAGGGCTGTTGTCGGCTTCGCGTGAGGCGAGCTCGCGCTGTGCGGGGATGACGTCGATGCCGTCCCAGGCGGGGCCGGCGGGGTGGATAGCGGCGGCTAGGGCGCCGGCGCCGGCTTGATCGGTGGCCACGGCGGCGAGGACGTCGTGGAGTGTTCGACTCTCAGTGGAGTCGAGCTCGACGTCGAGGATTGATGTGGCGTTGGCCTGGGGGTCGGCGTCGATGACGAGGACGCGGTGACCGGCGCGGGCGTAGGCGTCGGCCAGGTTGATGGTGGTGGCGGTTTTTCCGACGCCGCCTTTCTGGTTGGCGACGGCGATGATGTTTGCACTCATGTGTTTTGCCGGATGGAAATTTTACATTGCTGGGAATTGTACCGTTATTTGCCTGAAATGGGTATAAAGGCCGTCTGAAGCTTTCAGACGGCCTTTGTTTATTTTTTCCGCAGAAATCACCATGTGCCGCTCGGCGTTCAGTTGCGGCACGCGGATTTTGTCCACGCGCTCGACGCAGACGGAATCGGGCAGCCTGTCGATTTCTGCGGCGGGATACACGCCCTTCATGGCTGCCCAGCAGCCGCCGTCTTGGAGCAGGTGCGCCGTCCAGTTGACGAAATCGGCGAGTTCGGCGAAGGCGCGGCTGGTAATCACGTCGGCCCGCAAGCCTTGGACGGCTTCGACGCGGCCGCTGACGACGCGCACGTTTTTCAGTTCCAGCTCAATCGCGGCCTGTTGCAGAAACGAAGTTTTTTTGGTGTTGGC
>ERZ772942.75-NODE-75-length-36580-cov-2.954031_pt1 | contig 36580 bp, 29 predicted proteins | sample MGYA00511135_ERZ772942 | MGnify/ENA primary metagenome ERZ772942 (study PRJEB29015, sample SAMEA2738099) | human oral metagenome | biome: human oral; feature: human-associated habitat; material: saliva | place: China | collected 2265 ... | reverse complement strand
GTGCAACAATACGGTTACAAATACGCATTCCTCATTGCCGGGGCCGTCGTCCTTATTGCCCTCGCAACCTGGCTGCGGGCCAAGGAAACCCTCCACTGGCCATCCGACTTGGGTGATACCCAACTTACGGAGGTTGTTGGTGCCGTCATTACCCGCGACGGTCGGATCCTTGCCGCCCAGCGCGCCGACACCCACATGTGGGAATTCCCCGGCGGTAAAATCGGTGAAACCCCAAAGCAGGCCCTCGAACGGGAAATCCGTGAAGAACTTGGCTGCGTCATTACCATCGGCGATAAAATCACCACAACCATTTACAATAATATTGCGCTCAGCACCTACCGCTGCACCATAGAATCCGGTGAGCCCCAGGCCCTGGAACATCAGGCCATCGCCTGGCATGTCCCAGAACACCTTGCCGAACTTGATTGGGCACCCGCCGACCTGCCCACCGTCGAAAAGCTCACCAGGATAAATCACATCTGATAAGACACGCGTCGTGCTGGTTCGCTATTAGTCATAAAATGGCGTACTGTGGTGCTGCAATGAGTATTACCGATGACGCTACCGGCAGCGCTTTCGAGCCGGACGAGAATAATGTAGTGTCGGAATCTCAGGAAACTTCGCAGGAAGTCACGCCCAATCCCATCACCCTCGACGAAGTGGTTGTCGAGGAACCGGGTGGCGACGACTCCAGGGTTGCGGACACTTCTGAGGCCACCGACTTTGATGAAAATGACTCAGAAGAAACCCCAGGCACCAGCTTTGATACGCTGGGCCTTCCCAAGCCTGTAGTCAAAGCAGTAGAAAATGTGGGGTTTGAAACCCCGTCACCCATCCAAGCCCAAACGATCCCCGTCCTCCTCGACGGGCATGATGTGCTCGGCCTGGCCCAAACCGGCACCGGCAAGACCGCAGCATTCGCGCTGCCCATTTTGTCGCTTATCGACGCCGAAATCCGCCACCCCCAAGCACTCATCCTCGCCCCCACCCGGGAACTAGCCCTCCAGGTTGCCGACTCCTTCCAGGTTTTCGTCGACCACCTCGACGGCGATATTTCCGTCCTCCCTATCTATGGTGGCCAGGCCTATGGCATTCAGCTTTCCGGGCTGCGCCGTGGCGCCCAAATCGTTGTGGGCACTCCTGGGCGGGTTATCGACCACCTGGAGAAGGGCTCCCTCGACATTTCCGAGCTGCGGTTCCTCGTCCTTGACGAGGCCGACGAAATGCTCAACATGGGTTTCCAGGAAGATGTGGAACGCATCCTTGCGGACACCCCGGAAGAAAAACAAGTCGCACTGTTCTCCGCAACCATGCCCAGCGGGATTCGCCGGTTGTCGAAGCAGTACATGAACGACCCGCACGAGATTCAGGTCAAGTCTGAAACCCGCACCAACACCAATATCACCCAGCGGTTCTTGAACGTGGCCCATCGCAATAAGCTGGACGCGCTCACCCGTATTCTCGAAGTCACCGAATTTGAGGCCATGATTATGTTTGTGCGCACCAAATTCGAAACCGAGGAATTGGCCGAGAAGCTGCGCGCCCGCGGCTTCAACGCGGCCGCCATCAACGGCGATATCGCCCAGCAGCAGCGCGAACGCACCGTTGAACAGCTGAAGGATGGCCGCCTCGATATTCTCGTAGCCACCGACGTGGCCGCCCGCGGCCTGGACGTGGAACGCATCTCCCACGTTTTGAACTACGACATTCCTTCCGACACGGAATCCTATGTGCACCGCATTGGGCGCACTGGACGCGCTGGTCGGAGCGGTGAGGCGATTTTGTTCGTCACCCCCCGGGAGCGCCGCTTCCTGCGGAATATTGAGCGGGCCACCAATGCGCCCCTGCAGGAAATGGAATTGCCCACCGTCGACGAGGTCAACGAGTCCCGCAAGGCCAAGTTCGCGGACTCCATCACCGAATCTTTGGAAAACACCCAGGTGGCGGTGTTCCGTAACCTGGTCAAGACCTATTCGGAACAGCATGACGTGCCTTTAGAAGACATTGCCGCAGCCCTGGCCACCCAGGCCCGGGCAGGTGACGAATTCCTGATGACGGAGCCGCCGGCGGAGAAGCGCCGCAACCGGCGAGACCGCGATCGGAATGATCGCGGCGACCGGGGCTATGATCGGTTCGACCGGGACCGGGATGATCGTCGCGGCGGCTACAACCGGGGCGACCGGGGCGGCCGGGGTCGGTTCGATCGGGGCAGCCAAGACATGGAAACCTACCGGTTGGCCGTGGGCAAGCGGCAGCATGTGCGCCCGGGCGCCATCGTCGGTGCCTTGGCAAATGAGGGCGGCCTGTCCAATAAGGACTTTGGTCGCATCACCATCGGCTCGGACTTCACCCTGGTGGAACTTCCCAAGGGGCTGCCGAAGTCGGTGTTCGATAACCTGCGGGACACCCGCATTTCCGGCCAGCTGATTCACATTGAGAAAGATACCGGCGGCCGGGGTCGTGGCGGCTACAACCGGGGTGATCGAGGCGACCGTGATTGGGATGATCGCGGGGATCGTGGCGGCCGGGGTGGCTACAACCGTGACCGAGGTAACGGTGGCCGAAACCGGGACCGGGGCGACTGGAACGATCGTCGTGGCGGCTACAACCGGGGTGACCGTGATCGTGGCGGCTACAACCGTGATCGGGGCGACCGCGACTGGCGGGAGTAACCCCACACCAGTCATGTGACACATAATTGGCCCACCACACACCCAGTGGTTTTCACCGAGACGGGTGCGTGGTGGGCCATGCCATGTCTTGGGGCAGAGAGCAGGTGACGGAAGATCCTATTTGAGCCGGTAACCAGATCCCCGAACCGTCTCCACCTTGTCGGCGCCGATTTTCTTCCGCAGGCTGCGGATATATACATCTACTACGTTTGAACCCGGGTCGAAATCCATCCCCCACACCTGGCTGAGCAATTGGCTGCGGGACAGAATTTGCCGGGGATGCCGCATGAGGGTCTCTAACAGACCCAGTTCCCTACGGGAGAGGTCTCGCCATTTGTCGTCGATAAGCACCCTATGGGCCCGTAAATCCAGCACCATGCCGTTATGGTGAATCTGGGTGCTGTTTGCCCCATTCATGTCCGGGTTGCTTTCAGCCAGGCGCAGCCGCACCCGGGCCAATAGCTCGGCGAACTGGAACGGTTTGGGCATATAGTCGTTGGCACCCCCCTCCAGGGTACGCAGCCGGTCCTCCAAGGCGGTGCGGGCCGTGAGCACGATGATGGGCAAGGTGGTGCCCAACGATCGTAACTGTTCGAGAATATCGGTGCCGTCCATATTGGGGAGGCCCAGGTCAAGTATCATGAGCTGGTAAGCGCCGGACCTAGCCATGCCGAAAGCCACGGGGCCATTGTCGGTCACGTCACAGGAATAACCTGCGGACTCCAGGCCTCGGGCAATGAACTCTGCAATCCCATTATCATCCTCAGCGATTAAGATACGGCTCATTTAATACTCCTTATAAATATCAATGATTTCTGATTGGATTGGGGGAATAGTTGCAGGGAAAGTGATACCAAACGTCGAGCCTAGGCCTGGTGTCGAGTCTACCCAAGCGTGCCCGCCGTGTGCTTCGGCGATCACTTTGACAATGGAAAGACCCAATCCAGCGCCTTTTTTCGGTACCTGGTCGGAGGAGGGGGATTGTTCGCCCCGATTGAATCGGTGGAAGAGAATCTCTTGGGTTGCACTATCAATACCGGGGCCGAAATCTCGGACGCTGAAACCAACCTGACCGTCTTTATTGGTGGATCCAATGATGATAGGGGAATCATCATTGGTGTATTTCACTGCGTTGCGGGTTAATTCCAGAATAGCCTCGGTGATGCGCTGCGCGTCCGCTAACACAAAACCTTCGGCGATTTCGGTCACCTTGGCCCGGCCACCAGAGACCATATCGGCCTTGTCTTCAATATCGATCGTGAGTTCGGTGAGGTCGATGGGTTGCATGTGGAGGAAGCTGGGGCCGTCCGCGTCGGCAATGGCGAGGGTTAGGAGGTCGTTGACCATGCGGGTCATGCGGTCGAGTTCGTCCATGCATAGTTTGACGCTGCGTTCCCGCTGCTCATGGGTGGCGGTGTCGAGGAGTTCCAGGTGGCCACGGATGACGGTGATGGGGGTGCGGAGCTCGTGGCCGGCGTCGTCGACGAATTGCCGCTGCGCCTTATAGGCGGTGTCAATTCGATCAAGCATTCGGTTGAAAGTACCGGCCAGGTCGGCGATTTCGTCTTCGCCGTCGACAGGGACGCGGGAGGTGAGGTCAGAGTCGGTGATTTGGTTGGCGATATTGCGCAGGGTCCTAATGGGGTTAATAATCTGGTTAGCGATGAGCCAGGCGATAATCACGGCTATAAGCATGACCACCAGCCCTAAGGTTGTGAGCAGCTGAGTCTGGGTGGTGAGGTTACGGTACAGGTCGTCGGTGAAAACTACGGTGGCGAAATAGTCGGGTTTGTCCTGGCCGGGGGTGGTGATTTCGACCCGGGCCCAATGCATGTTGTTGGTGATTCCAGAGCTGTTGGATCCGGTGAACATGTCTTTTAAGAGCTGGTCCCGTTGTTCTTTGGGTAGGTTGGTGAGTTTTTCTTTGTCGACGCTTTGTTGTACTATTCGGCCCTTGTAGACGCCGAGGAGGATTTGGTCACCCTGGGGGAGCTCTTGGGTGAGGTAGGCTTCGATTAATTGGCGGGCATTGGTGTAGGTGGTGGGGGAGTCTTTGACAAAAGAGTTGAATTCGGAGATTTCCTGTTCCACCGCATTATTAGCAGAGTCGTGGATTTCACCGCGGCGTACCGCGTCGGTGAGGTAGAGGACCGAGGATAGCGCGGTGAAGACGACAAGCATGATCCAGGCAATCATGCGGGATCTGATGGATTTGAGCACCTTGGCATTGGGGGAGAGCCGGGAGGGGAGCCCGGTCGGCAGCCGAGAAGACAGCACCGTGGTGTTGGGGGTGGAAAGGTGTCGAGCCATGATTACCCCAAGTTAATATTGAGATCGTGATAATTCAGTGGGGGGTTGGGGATCACAATATTAGGTAAGCCTCCTGGCAGGGGAATTTGCGGAACACCAGGGATTTGCAATTGCGGATTGGACCCCTGATTGGGGTTGCCTGCGGGGGGTGCGGCGGGGGCTGCGGCGCCACCACCATTGTTGGTTGCTGTGGGTTGCTGGGTTTCGGGAGCTGCTGGGGTGGGGGTGGCGCTGGCGCTGGTGGGTTCGGCAACAGATGCTGCTTCGGCGTTTGCCTGGGGTTCGGAGGGTTCGGAAAGCTCAACGGATGCGGCAGCTTGCCCAATATTTGGCGGTCGTTTTGAGTTAGATAATGCTGAGCCGGCGAGGGCAACTAAGATGAGGAGTGTGACGACGCCAAGGATCGGGGCGAATCGTTTTGATGCAAAAGGCATGATCGTAAAAGCTCCCAAAAATACGTAGGTAACAAAATTATCACAAAATTGTGTTTCCGCAGTGAAGTCGGGGGCGATGTGTTCGTTTCGACGTCACCTGGTTGCACCATGTCACACAGAGGAAAGCTGGATCAAATTACGAAACCCCCGGGTGTACCTTAATTATTATGCCCCATTGTTATGAATTAGAGATGAATTTAGAATGAAGAAACGTTAACTTAGTCTTATATTCCCCTCATTTGGGTTAAGAAACGGGCGTGGGTTCTTGCGTATCGCTTCTCGCTTGTCGACGCCGCAACGCGCGCGAATTACCCCATGATTCGGGGGAGCATCATGAGTATTGCGGTGACGACCCAGAGGAGCGAGAAGATTCCGCCGAACATTGCCAGCTGCGACTTGGCTTTTTTCCAGTCGGTAACCTGAAAATCGTGTGTGAGTTCATCTTCGGGGAGGAGCCGGAGCGCGCCCATCATGGTTTTCTGGCGGGGCATGATGACAAACAGCAGGAGGGCCCAGCCAATGATGGACAGCAGCAGGGATGCGTGGAATCTGCCTTCATGCCAGTAGTCGCCGGTGAACATGATGGCAAAGCCCACGAGGGGCACCAGGAGGGAAAGCATGCCGTAGGTTTGGGTGATGCGGTAGAGTACGCGTGCGGCGCCCCCGGCAGTGGTGTCGCCTTCGTGGGCTTTGAGTGCTTGCACCTGGAATTGGGAGACTGCGACGGTGACCGGTCCGAGCAGCAGAACGGCGGCGAGAACGTGGATGATGGTCAGAAGCGGACCCATAATCATATTGATATCAACTTCCTTTTTATGGATTGTGGAGCAATAGGTATAAACATTAACCCATGGGGCATTGGTGACGCATCACGGCAGCATCTGCCGCCGACACCGCCAACCCGTACGTCACAGCAATATCTGCCAATTGATTGACATACCAGCATCGCCGCGAACTATCCGATGGTAACCATTCCGATGGTAGAGAATCCGACTTGGCCTGATTTTCGGCCTTGGCCACGGCCACCAGGTTGGCCGGATCGTTGGCAAACGCCAACCGTTTCGCCATCGGCCAGGCATATGCCCCCATGTCCCAGGCTGCCGACAGGGGAAAGATGTGATCCAGCTCGATCGGTTCCCCACCCGCCATGGCAGGGTCGCTGCTGATGAGTCGGCCCGAGTAGGGGCAAATCCCCTGCGCAATCGGCTTGCACCGGTCGGATTCCGTCAGCACGGTCAGCTGCGTTCGCAGCATGTCGTCGCGCACCGAACATCCCGGTCGGGTCGTGCTTGAACCCCATCCGGCGCCGAATTCCGCCCGCTCATACCCCACCACGGTGTGGCGTTGCGGCATCTGGGTGAGTGCGGTCATGCTGGGGCTGCGCCGCTCGCAGCCGATGGGCAAAAGGGTGAGGCACATGATGATGGTCACGGTGATGAGCAGTCCGGTGGCGGAGAAAACAGGTCGCATGATTCGCATGCTCAATGGGACTGGGGGAGCGAGGATTATGGGTGGCAGGTGTGAAAACCATTGCCCCTTGGTACCCCTAAACGGGGGAGGGGTGGGGTTGGGGTTGTGGCCGTATGGATTGTTGTGGCGTGGGGTCACATCGCCAAGAATGGGTTTTCGCCCCGGACAGGGGAGGAGACTTCAGAGGTCCTACAACTTTAGGGAACAAAACTAGTTTGGGGAGGCTTTCACTAGGCATAAGACGACCCAACACCAACCTGGAGTGATTCCCCGTGGCACAACCCATAGAAAAATGGTTGCCGTCAGTTTTGTATTTTCCGGTCATGATGCTCATCGGCCTCTTTGTGATGTGGCAATGCCAGACAAACATGGTGGTTTTGGTTGCCATCACCGGCGGAATCATCTTCGTCTACCATGCGGTTGCCCTAGTGCGGGGTCGGAATAGCATATTTTGGCCCGGAATCTCCTGGTCGCTCGGATATTTCCTCATAGGCGTCTACTATTTTTACGGCCGAGGCGCCGCAGGCGACGCCACCTGGCTGTTCACGCTGGCGACCGTAAGCATGGTGTTATCGGCCCATCACTGGCGGTATTCGTCCCGCATCACCGTATGGCCGGGCATTATGCTCAGTCTTGGCTTGGCTGTAGTGGCCATCAGCCGGCCCACCGGTGACTATGCGACAGAGATTGCCATCCTCTCGGTGGTGGTGTTCGGCACCCAGCGTCGCAAGAGTCGCGCCACCGTGCTGTGGTCCGGCGTTGGTTTGGCGGCCGGGCTGCTCGGCGCCAGCATGTATTGCGCCTACTTCGTCCCGGGATCGCCGGCGGCGACGGTCGCAGTGACCAGCCTGGTTGCCTTGTGGCTGTCGCTGGGGTGCCAGCCCGCCAAAGCAGTCATGCTGCTGCGTGGCACATGGGCGGCGTGCCTGGTGTTGACCGGGCTCGTCTGCTACGACACCATACATCCGTGGCTGCTGATTGCCGGGGTCATGGCGGTATTCATCAATCCCGTGCGGCTCCTGGACCCCGATGCCGTGACCGGCCAGCCGAGCGAAGAAGCAGCCAAGGAACGGCAGCTCATCGACCAGTGGTGGAATCGACCCGTGGATTCCTGCTACCCCGTGCTCCTCATCGAGGAAACCACACTGTGGGTTCATCCATTGCAACAATTCTTCCGCCAGGGTGGGGTAGGGGCGGGCATCATAACCGGCATAGACACCGCCGGCACCATGCACACGCTGGGAGTGTGGGTGAGCGATGGGCTAGGCAACCAGCTGTCCTGGCAGCAGATCCACGCCAATCTCACCCGCCGTGGCCTGCGGGATCCGATCATGCTGTGCTGCGCCGCCTCGTCCGACTCACTGTCGTGCATCGCCGACCTGTGGCCGCACGCCACCATGGAGATCTTCGACATCGACCACTACGACATGTGGAAACACGTGTGCGATCGCATCATGCCGAACGTCTCGTCGTCGGAGGCGGAAATGGTTCGCGTAAACGACCGCCATAACGCCGTCATCCACGCGATGAGAGACGTCTGCTACAGCAATACAAACATCAGCGACAAGCTGGCCGCATATCTGCGCCGGAAGCTGTACTACCACGAGGCAACCTACCAAATCACCATCGGCACCGGCTGGAAACCACTCATGAACCAGTGGGCGGAAACATACCCTCACCGGCTCACATCAAGCGTCGAATAGCTTTTCGACGCCGCGACATGCGAGGGAAATAATGACATATCTCTTCAACGACATTCTTCTGCCCTGGTCCCTCCTGGTGGCCATCGCGGTCATCATGTTTGTGCTGCGCAAATCCCGCAACCAGTGGCAAGACCTGGCACTCGCCTGGGCACTGGCCGCCATCGGCACCATCCATATCATGGTTGCACCACCCACCACTACACCATCGATGCTGGGATTCCCCATCGTCACGACCACAATGTGGGTCTTTCCCCTCGCCGCAATACTGGTCCTCCGATGCGTGATCGGAACCACCATGGCGTTCATGTGGCCCGGGGTGGCCTTTGCCCTCTACCTTGGGGCGGTGGGATTCATGTGTTTCGACGGATTCGCCAGGGGAATCATCATGGTGCCGGCCATCATCATCTTGCTGACCTCCCTGCACCTATGGGCACGAACCTACATGTGGTGCCTCCTGGCGAAACCCCTTACCGGATGGGTCTGTGGCGCCTCCGTGGCTGTTATGGGCAGGGATAACATCCTGCTGTTCCCCGTGTTCATCCTTTGTGTGGTGCTTGCGATCAAGCTCATCTCGGATCCTTACGAGACCAGCGAACCAGAGGAAGAGATGCCACAACCGGTGGCAGCAACGCCCCCACCAGCCGCGTCCCCCAACGCCAGCAACCGGTGGCACCGCCGATACCTAGGCGGCGGCTACACCCGGCTCATCGTCGACACCATCACCGTGAAAATAGCCGACTCCTACCAGCGCATATTCATCATCATCGGGATAGACAAGGCCGGTGCCGAACAAGCCCTGGGACTATGGCCAGATGCCGACCACGTGTGGAAAAATATCGGCACCCAACTCCGCCAGCGGGGCGTTACCACCATCCCCACCATCTTCTGCCCCGAAAGCCCCCACCTGAAACACACCATCGAACTCGCCTGGCCCGGCGTCACAGTCCACTTCGACGACCCCACCCCACAGTCCCGGCGCCGCAGCCGGGCGCTACGGCAGGCGGCCCGCAGCAAGCCACACGCCGACACCGCAAGCATGATGGACGCCCTGCGGGTGGCCCTCTACGACTACGAGACGAAAGAACAACCACCGACAGGGCGTCGACAAGCAAAATGTTAGGTCTTCGCTAAAAACTCCTTCTCCCGCTCAACCGCGTGCTCGAAACCAGCCACAACCTCCTCGCTCGGGGGCTTGGTCATAATCGTCACAACATACGTGATGACGGTGGCCGCAATCACGCCCGGCACCATCTCGTAGACCACATCCTTGAGTCCGGTATTGCCCCACACGCCGCACACCACGGCCCCGGCAATCATGCCCGCCAGCGTGCCCTGCACATTCAGTCGCTTCCAATACAACATGAACAACACCGCGGGCCCAAACGCGGAACCAAAGCCCGCCCACGCGAAGCCCACCAAATCCAGAATCGAATTATTGGGGTTCACCGCCAACAATCCGGCCACCACCGACACCACGATCACCGCGGTACGTGACAGGTTAATCATCACATCCTGGCTGGGATGATTCTTCTTCACGATCTTGAAAATATCCTCAATCAGCGACGTGGACGACACCAAAAGCTGCGACGAAATCGTCGACATGATCGCCGCCAACACCGCCGTCAAAATCAGGCCACCAATCAGCGGATGGAACAAAATCCGGGCCATATCCAAGAACACCGACTCGTATTTACTCGTATCCGTGATCGCCAAATCCGGGTTTTGGCCGAAGAACGCCGTGCCAATGATCGCAATAAACACCGCGCCAATGATCGAAATAAACATCCAGCTCATGCCGATCATCCGGCCGGTTCGGGCATCTTTCGGTGTGCGCAACGCCATGAACCGCACGATAATATGTGGCTGGCCGAAATACCCCAACCCCCACGCCAGATTGCCAATAATCGTTGCCGCCGAAATGCCGCTAATCAACGAGAAATACTGGGGGTTCCCGTCCGCGTGCGGCCCATACGAATTCGAAGTTGCCCATGTCCATATTGATGATGGATCCTCCAGATACAACAGTGCCATCACCGGCACAATGATCAAGGAGCAGAACATAATCATGCCCTGCACCGCATCCGTGTACGATACCGCCAAGAACCCGCCAATAAAGGTGTAGGCCACGGTAATGAATGCCACAATGAGCATGCCCGTGAGATACTCCCCGCCGAACGTGGATTCGAAGTATTTGCCGCCGGCCACCATGCCCGACGACACATAGAAGGTGAAGAACACGACAATAATGGTCGAACTCACCAATCTAATTGTCCGCGACTTATCACCGAGGCGGTTTTCAAAGAACGATGGGATGGTGACCGAATCGTCGGCCACCTCCGAATAAGAACGCAACCTAGGCGCCACATAGGTCCAGTTTGCCCAGGCGCCCGCTAAAAGCCCCACGGCAATCCACAGCTCGGACATGCCTGACACGAAGAGCGCGCCGGGCAGGCCCATGAGCAGCCAGCCGGACATGTCGGCGGCGCCGGCTGATAGCGCCGCCACGAAGGGGTTCAGCCCCCGGCCGGCTAGAACGTAGTCTTCGTATTCGTCGGTTTGGCGATAGCTCCAGTATCCGATACCGAGCATGACCGACATGTAGATGATGATGGCTATGACATTCCATGTATGTTCACTCATCAATGGTCTCCCCGTAACTATTTCGGTAGTGTGGGTCACACTTTAACCTATAATGTCAATTTTTGGGTAGAAAAATATTGTGTTTAACACACCCAAATGGGGGTAGAAATGGTTGGGTTGGTGAGTTAGGTATTGTAAAAACATGGGCACAGCGACGCATCTGATTCATGGATTTTGGCAGAAACAGTCAGGCCTGCATTTGTGGATTGAGCAAGTAGATGGGCATAAAATCGTTACTGGTAGCGGAATTATCCCGGGCACTTTTCCCCCGGTGATCGAAGATCTCATCATGGGAAAACGGTACCGTCACCGAGTCGATATGCACCTCATGACTCCCAAAGGCAGAGAACGCAAGTTACCCGTACCTACCATTGCCTGTACCCCCGAACAGGCGGTGCCCGTGCTCGCCGCCATTGCCGCCATTGTCGACGACGCCAAGGGTACGGATGATCCCGCAGGTTCGCCGCAGGCCACCCCGGAGCAATGCGCCACCCTCGCCCCCGACCTCCTCTGGCTCGCCCACATGTACCGGGGGCTTACCGCCTTCGCCCGGGCTGGCCGTGTCACCATCAAGCTCGGTTTTTTCGAGCGGCAATGGTATCCCACCTGGCAACTCGCCGCCGGGCTAGGCGAACGAGGCTGGCTGGTGAGCATGACCAAAGCTGCCCCCGGAGTTATCACCATCAACGGCGGTCCTACCATAGTCGAAGATATCGTTGACGAACTGCTCCACTGGATCGTCAACTCCCTCATCAGCGCTGAATATCATAGACCTCGACCCACCCCCTGGCACGATTTCGCCGCCGCCCTTGTCGAAAGTAACCCCCTGCGCCGGGGTGGCGCTACTTTGGTTTCCGCGCTCAATAAATGGCGCGATTCCATCGCTGCCATCGATGTCCAACTCGTGCTTATGATCGAGGAACCCGACCCGAGCCCCGACTTCGAACCGGCAGGTGGCAGCAACCCCCAGCCCATATGGCCTGTTCGCGTCCAGGTGCGATCCGGGGTGGATGCCCCCATGCCCATCCATCCCGCTAACTTCGACCACGCCACCAATCGCCGCATCACCGCCCTGCGGCGCGAGGCCCAACTCATCACTCCCTACCTCAACCCCGACCGGCCCGACCCCGACTCGCCCCTGGTGGCGGCGCTCCGCAACGCCGACAACGCCGGGGATTGGGACGTGTACCTCACCACCGACGAGCTCCTCTCATTCATCAACGACGCGGTTCCCCGGCTCCGGGAGCGCGGCATTATCGTGATGCTGCCCAGGATGTGGCGCCGCCAAGCCGTTACCGCCCACATGCACCTGCGCGACGACGAGGAAGCCACCGCCGCCCCCCAACTCGGCCTCGACCACATCGTGGCCTTCGACTGGCGGGTGTCCATCGGCGATATAGACCTGACGGACAAGGAAATGTCCGACCTGGTGGCAGCCAAATCCGGCCTGATTAACCTGCGGGGAGAATGGGTTCTCGCCGACGCCGCGTCCATTCGTTCGATCTCCCAGTACATGGAGCAGCTGCGTAAGTCGTCGACAGGCTCGATCATGAACCAACTCAAGCAGGCCAAACAACGACTCGCCGCCGCGAAAACCGCCGGCGACGACACCGCAGAAATCGAACACACAATCGAGGAACTCACCGCGGCGCTCGATAACCCAAGCAGCGGCGAAATCAGCCTTAAGGAGCTGCGGGAGCTCAACCTCACCGCCGAAACCACCAATCCGATCGCGGTCACCGGACACGACTGGCAGGTCAGCCTCATCGGCGGCGCCATCAGGCACGAACTTCCCGCGCCGCGGCGCATCCCCATCCCCGCTGGCGTGACCGCCAGCCTGCGCGAATACCAGCGCCGCGGCGTGGACTGGATGTATTGGATGGCCCGCCAAGGCCTCGGCGCCGTGCTCGCCGATGACATGGGGTTGGGTAAAACCCTGCAACTCCTCGCCCTCGAAGCCGCCGAACGCGACAGCTCCGAACGTGAACCAACCGTGGTGGAATCTGTGGGGCAGGTGGGAAAGGTGGGGCCGTCGCTGGTTATCGCCCCTACCAGCGTGGTCGGCAATTGGGCCCGCGAGGCGAAAAAATTCACCCCCCACCTGAAAATCCTGGTCCACCACGGCACCGAACGCAAAAAAGACCAAGAATTTCTCGGCACCGTCACCGACTACGACATTGTGATTACCAGCTACGGTGTTGCCAGCCGCGACTACCAACTCCTGGGGCAGCAACACTGGCATCGCGTCACCCTCGACGAAGCCCAACACATCAAAAACTCCAGCACCAAAATCTCCAAGGCCGTCCGCTCCCTGCCCGCCGACCACCGCATGGCGCTCACCGGCACCCCGGTGGAAAACCGCCTGCTGGAGCTGCGCGCCATCCTGGACTTCTGTAACCCCGGCATCCTCGGCTCCGTCTCATTTTTCAAACACCACTTCTCCAAACCCATCGAAGTCACCGGGGATGAGAAAAAACAGGAACAATTGCGCAACCTTACCGCGCCGTTTATATTGCGCCGGCTCAAATCCGACCCGGCCATCATTGGGGATTTCCCCGAAAAAACCGAAACCGTCATCACCGTGGATCTCACCAAGGAACAAGCTGCCCTCTACACCGCATACGTGAATGATCTCACCACCCAGCTGGAACAGGCCGAGGGTATAGGGCGGCGCGGCCTGGTGCTCGCGTCACTGACCAAAATCAAACAGATTTGTAATCACCCGGCGCATTTCCTCGGCGACGGATCCCCCATGCTGCGGGGAAACCATCACCGCTCCGGCAAGGTGGAAGAACTTATGCAAATTGTGGAAAACGCCCGCGACCACGGCGAAAAGGTACTCATTTTCACCCAATACAAGGCGTTCGGGGACATGCTCACCCCTTATCTCTCCGACTATTATGGGCAGAAAATCCCGTTTCTCCACGGCGGGGTGAGCAAAAGCGGGCGGGATATAATGGTGCAACAATTCCAGGCGACGGATGGGGCGCCGGCAATGGTGTTGTCGCTTAAGGCGGGCGGCACCGGCCTCAACCTCACCGCGGCAAACATCGTGGTGCACATGGACCGGTGGTGGAATCCCGCGGTGGAAAACCAGGCGACGGACCGGGCGTACCGCATTGGGCAGGACAAAAACGTGTTTGTGTATAAGCTGATTACGGCAGGCACGGTCGAGGAGCGGATTCACGACATTATTTCGGGCAAGTCCGAGCTGGCGGCTGCCATGATCGCCCAGGGTGAGGGCTGGTTGACGGAGCTTTCCGACGCGGAGCTGGCCACATTGCTGAGTTATCGGGAGATGGAATAAGTGGCATTCGATGGGAAAGAACGCCGGTCGTCGCGTAGGTCGCCCCAGGTAGGCAACGTCATCTACGTGAATTTTGGGGCGCGGGATTATACGCCTGTCGCCGACCGTGACACATTTACTGACCCGGATGCGCCCTCCTATAAGCCGCGGCGGAAGACCACGAGGGCGCGGGCAACGGCCAAGGGGACCCACAGCACGGCCGCTGACTGGCTCACCGATCTGGCATTCACCCAATCGGATAATGGCAGGATGAGCCGGGGGCGAGGCTACTATCAGGGCGGCCACGTGATGAACCTGGAGTTTGTGCCGGGATCTATTACCGCGAAGGTTATTGGTTCCCAGCCGCAGCCGTTTTCGGTGGCCATCATGTTCCCGCCCCGCACCGACCCGCAGTTGGCGCGGCTGCCGGACCTGATTTCCCAGCTCGATGGCGGGATTCAGGCGGTGCGGTCCGGGCAGTTTTCGCCGGACATGCTCAAGATTTTATTTGGCGGCCACCCCTATAAGGCGCGGTATTACTGCGATTGCCCGGACAAGGCGAAGGTGTGTAAGCACGTTGTGGCGACCATGATGGCGGCTGCGGACCGGGTGGCGGCCGACCCGGGGCTGGTGTTTCAGCTGCGGGGCCTGAACTTGGCCGATATGCGGCTGCCGAAACAGTCGACGAAGCCGGCGGGGTCGGCAGGATCGGTGCCTGCAACGCCCGAAACATCTGCACCCGCTGGGGCGTCGGGGGCGAGGCAGAAACCGCAGGCGGAGGCGCCGTCGCCCGAGGCCATTGCCGCGGCCACCGACCGGTTTTGGAACGGCGGCCCCCTGCCGGAGATTCCCCAGCTGAAAACCCAGTCTGCCCTTGCCGACTCGGACGAAGAACTCCTCCACAAGGCCATGCGGACCATTTCGTACACCAGCGTGGATGAACTATGCGCCGTATCTGACATCGAAGACTTGTACTACAATCTTACGCACGAAACATAGGGTGATAATGACCGCGCTGACTACCCGATTTCTTCACACTTCCGATCTGCAACTAGGCATGACCCGCTGGTTTCTACAGGAAACCGAAGATGCTCAGGCGCTTTTCGACGCCGCCCGCGTCGAAGCCATCACTCGCCTCGGAGAAAAAGCCATCGAATACCAGTGCGATTTCATTATTGTTGCTGGCGATGTATTCGAACATAATTCCATCTCCACCAAGACCCGGGAGCGTGCCCTTGCCGCCTTGGCGGCACTCCCCGTCGACATGTACCTGCTCCCCGGTAACCACGATCCGCTGACCGCCGACAGCATTTTCTACCGCACCGAATCCCACCCCCGGATTCACGTGTTCACCGACAGCACCCCCATCGAGGTCGCCCCCGGCGTGGAGCTCATCGGCGCCCCTTGGCACAGCAAAACCCCCAGCTGCGACCTGGTATCCAATGCCATTGCCGACCTGGAGCCGGCCGCCACCATCCGAATCGTCGTGGGGCACGGACAACTCGATAACCGCAGCAACGACATTCGCATGGACATCATCGACCGGGACACGGTGGAGACCGCCATCCGCGGCGGCACCATCGACTACCTGGCCCTGGGGGACACCCACTCCGCCATCAGCCTCAGCGACACCGGCGCCATCTGGTTCTCCGGTGCCCCCGAGGTTACCGCCTTTAGAGAGTTGCCCAGCGGTCAGGGGGAAAATAATTCCGGTAAGGCGCTCATCGTGGACATTGCCAAGTCTGCGGCGGCCCAGGCCGAGGTGACGGTGACCGAAACCCAGATCGGCACGTGGCGGTTCGACGCCATCAGCGCCGACGTCAACAGCCTTGACGACGTGCGTGACTTCATCGCCCAATTGGACGCCTACCCGCGCAAGGACCGGACCGTCATTAAATACTCCCTGGTGGGCGCGGTAGACCTCGCTACCCGCCAACACCTAGAATCCGAACTCGCCCGCCTGCGGCCCCTGTTCGCCCACCTCTATCCCCGCACCCGAACCATGAATCTCACCACCGCGGCCACCGACGTGGACATTGCGGACCTGGACCTTTCCGGCTTCGTCTTGGCCGCCGCCCAGGAGCTGGCCACCGACACCGACCCGGTTGCCTCCGACGCCCTCAACCTGCTGTTCCAACTCCATAACGAGGTGTAACCAACGATGCTGATCACCGACATTGAAATTAGAGATTTCAAAACCATCCGGCATCTTCGATGGTCCAACATTCCCGACCATGGGGTTTTCGTCATCCATGGCGATAATGAGCAGGGCAAATCCACCGTCCTAGAGGCCATAGCCCAGGTGCTGCACACCAAGCATTCGTCCCGGGCTCAGGCAGTGAAAGATGCCCAACCCCTGGGCAGCGACGTCGGCCCGCAGGTGACCGTGAACCTCACCCTGGGGGGAAAGAATGTTCGACTATTCAAGCAGTGGTTGAAAACCCCCAGGGCCGAGCTCACCATTTCGGGTGACGGCAGCTACACCGGTGGTGATGCCGAACAGCGTTTCGAAGAATTCTTCCACAAGCATGTTGACCAAACCCTGTTTACCGCCCTGTACAACCGGCAGGGCAGCATGGTTCACCCGTTGGTGTTGGGGGGCATTACCTCCCTTACACAGGTCCTGGCGGAAGCCAGCGGGGTGAGCGGGGCCGGGGATAGCGGTCACGCTCAAACCCGGGACGCGGAGACCGGGCCACTCCTGGCCCGTATCATCGGCGAATACCACAAGTACTACACGCAGCGGGGAAAGCCCACCAAGCAGTTCCAGGCCCACCATGATCGGGTGGCAGCCGCCACCCAGGCCGCCCAGGAGGCCGCCAGCCGGCTTGACGAACTGCACCACCATGTTGCAGAGGTCGAGCGCATCACCACGGCCCGGGTCGCGGCTGAACGCGAGCTGCCGGGGCAGCGGGAGATCCGAGACGCCTGCCACGAGGATTACGAGGCCGCCCGGCAGATTCAGCACCAGGCCGAGCAGCTCGACCGGGACCAGGAGCTGGCCCGGGTGCGACTCCAGGCCGCCGAGGCCGCCTTGGCGAAACGCCTAGAGCTTGTGGAAAGCGAACGGGCCGGCCGGGAGCGCGTCGAAAAGCTCGAAGCCGCCCTGGTTGACCTGCGCCAGGCCGCCGAGGCGGAGGACGAGCGCAGCGCAACGCTCACCGCCGCGCGCGCTGCCGCCGTGGCTGCGGAACAGCAGGCCCACGATGCGGTGCGGGCAGCCACCGCCACCCGCGATGCGGCGGCCAGCCAACAGCGGCGAGCCGAGCTGGAAAAACTGCGCCGCGCCCTCGACGATATTGCCGCCCAACGCCGCGCACTGGTTGCCGTCCCCAAGGTGGCCGCGGCGACCGTCACCCAGTACGAGACGGCCGAATCCGCGGTGCGCCTGGCCCGGCACACCCACGAGCTGCGGGCCCCTAAGCTCGCGGTGCAGGCGCCGGCGGCCACGAAACTCACCCTCAACGGGGAGCCCGCGGACGCGGAATTCGAACATGTGGTCGCCGACACCACCACTCTGACTGTCGGGGACGTCACCATCACCATCACCCCCGGCGCCGGGGACACCGAAACCCACGATGCGGTGGCCCAGGCGGAGGCGGACTTGGCTGATCTCATTGCCAAGCATGGGTTTGCGACCCTCGCTGAGGCCCGGGCGGCCCGGACCGCCTACACCGAGGCGCAGTCCGCGCTGAAGCTGCTCGCCACTCAGCACGATGTGCTTCTGGGGGAGTTGAGCCTGGATGAGCTGGATGCGGCGCTTGACGCCGAACCCGTAGAGGTTGACGTTACCCTGGCTGAGGCGGAGGCCGCGGTGACCTCGGCGAGCCAGGCGCTTGCCGCGGCGGTGGCGGATCGGGAACAAGCTGACGCCGCCCTGGTGAGTCTTGCCGACCGGCCGGCCGCCCAGGCGCTTGCGGTGCACGAGGCGGTCCTTGCGGATGCCCGGGAGGCCGCCCGGGTCACTACCGAGCAACTCGAACAGGTTGTCGATTCCCCGAGTCTTGACGAGCTGCGGGCCGACTGCGCCACCGAGCGCGCCGCGTTGGATGAGGTGACCGCCGCCCGCGACGAAATTGCGGAGCAGCTAAAACAGGCTGCTCCCACCGCGAAGAAGCAGCTCTACAAGGCGGCCCAGGCGCATGTTGAGTATTTGGAGAACCATGTTCGGGACGCCGCCACCAGCATCGCCGAGCATCGTAGCTATATTGAGGCGAGCGTCGGCGCCGCCGAGGATCACGATCGGCTTCAGGCGGAGAAGATTTCCGCCGAGCGGCGCCTGGCTGCGGAAACCCGCAGGGCGCAGGCGGCAAAGCTGCTGTATGAGACGGTGGTGCGGCACCAGCGGGCGGCGCACGCGAGGTACGCGCAGCCGTTTGTTGACGAGCTGTCCAGGCTGGCCCAGCCGGTGTTTGGGTCGGGTGTGCAGTTCGTGTTGGACGACACGTTGAAGCTGACGCAGCGGGTCAGCGCGGTGGGGGAGCACATGAATGTGCGCCAGCTTTCGGGTGGGGCGCAGGAGCAGTTGGAGATCCTCACGCGGTTTGCGATCGCCAGCCTGGTTAGCGACGCCCAGGTGCCGGTGTTCTTCGACGACGTGTTGGGGTCGAGTGATGCCCGGCGGCTCATGGCGATGGGGGCGGTGTTTGCCGAAATGGGCAAGCAGCGTCAGGTGTTCGTGTTGACGTGCGCCCCGGAGCGCTATGCCGCGGTGTCCGGCCGGGTGGAACGGCCCCTGCGCGGCCTGCAGCTTTTCGACGACTAACGCCGGGTTACCGCTTGGTGGGATTATTGTTTGATGGCGGAGCCATCGATGATGATCTTAATGTCTTCGCTGAGCAGCACCCCACCGGTGTTGAGTGGGGCGTTGAAGTCAATTCCAAAATCTTTACGGTTAATGGTGGTGGTGGCCTCCACCCCGAGACGGGTGTTGCCGTAGGGATCCTCGGCGGGGCCGGTGATGGTGACGTCCAGGGTGACGGGTTGGGTATGGCCTTTGATAGTGAGATCCCCGGTGACTGTGCCTTGGTTGCTGCTGGTTAGGGTGGTGCTGGTGGCGGTGAATGTCATGGTGGGGAAGTTTTCGGCGTCGAAAAAATCACCGCTGAGTACGTGGGCATCCCGATCTTTGTTCTTGGTGTCAAGCGAGTTGACTTTAATGGTGGCTGTGGCGGTTTGGGCGTCGGGGTCGAAAGATGCATCGAAGTCGGTAAAGCTGCCGTGCACCTTGGTAATCATGGCGTGGCGAACCACGAAGCCGATGTTGGTGTGGGTAGTGTCAAAAACATAGGTAGACATGGATTTTCCTCTCGAAAATTCGTTCATTGTTAGGGTGCGTCGTAATGACGCGGGTGAATGAGGATTGAGTATAACCATCATATAGTTGACATGTCAACAAAGTGGTGGGATAGTGATTATAGTAACGAGAAATTTTCTAACGATTTGGCAAAAAAGATACTGGATGACGCAAAAATATAGCGTTATCCTGTTTAATAGGTAACCATGAAGAATCCGAATTGGCTTAGCGATGATGAACAAAAATTTTGGCGACTGCTACTTGCCGCATCGAGGAAAGTCAATCATCATATAGAAACCGTATTGCAAGACGACCATAATCTCACCAGCGCGGAGTTCGCGGTCCTCGTCAACCTGTCCGAAAGCCCCGAGAAAGAAATACGGCTCCGTGACCTGTGTCATATACTCAATTGGGACCGCAGCCGAGCATCACACCAGGTGAGCCGTATGCAAAAGCGGGGATTGCTCACCAAGCGTCGCTGTATAGGTGACGGTCGGGGAGTGATAATAGAGCTTACCGACGAAGGCGACCGCCGCATCCGCAACGCAGCCCCCTCACACGTGGAATCGGTACGAGACGTCATATTCAATAACCTCGACCCGGACCTGCTAGAGCCGGTATCAAAATTCTTACGACACATCCTCGATCAACCTGTGGGACTAGCAAGAAACTAGTACCTACGGTGGAGGCTATCAGCCGTTGGGAGGATGCTTGCTAGCTTCATGGGGGAAAGCAAGAACGAAGCCCTCAGGGGGTTACCAGGGAAAACCCTGGGTTTTCCTGGCAAAATCCCAGGGAAATACTTTCAGGGAAAAGATCGGGGGTATCCCTGATGCATAAACGCAGGTAAACCGGAACAATAGGAAACAGAAACAGCAACCAACAAATTTTTCAGAAAGGTCGATTCCCATGAGCTACCCCAACTACAACGCCACCGCTGCCGCTGACACCCAGGTGAACCTGCCGCCCATCACGGAAACGACAGTTGCCACCGACCCGCTCTCCGGCACCACCTACGGCATGTATGGTGTGGTGGATCAGCCCACCTATGCTACTGGGTTGGGGTACATGGATCCGGCTTCGTCAATGCCGGTACTGCCTATGGAACGCCCCCTGGTGCGGGACATGACCAATAATTGGTTTGGCGGCGTCCTCGCGGGAATCGCCAATAAGTTCGACATCAGCGTCAACCTGTTGCGGCTCCTCTTCGTGCTCAGTTGCCTGGTGCTGCCCGGCGCGCAATGTATTTTCTACTTCATTGCCTGGGCCATCATCCCCAAAGGGATCGGCTATTAAGTCCCGGAACCACCCAGAGATATTTGAAGGAGGCCCATTATGACATACCCCGCACCTATGCTGCAACGCCGGCTTCACCGTAACACCATCAATAAGTGGGTGGGTGGCGTGTTCCAAGGAATCGCCGACACCTACGGGTGGGATGTGACGCTACTTCGGATCTTATTCGTTGGAAGTAGCTTCCTGCTCCCCGGACCGCAGTGGGTGTTATACGTGCTGGCCTGGATCATTATGCCTCCGAACTAGGGTTCGGATTAATATAAGGATTGGTTGTTGACATGAGCAGTCCTCTTGTCTCATACAACCAAACTGAAGAGAAGCCGGAAGCCCGGACTGCGCCTTGTATAAGATGCGGTCCGGGCTTTCGCTATCATTAACCCAAAACCATAAGTAGCTGTTGTGCTATAATTTATTCTTGTGGTGGGGAGGCATGGTCCTGCTGCGCCACCACTGGCGACGTCGCAAAGCGTCGTCAAGAACCCGCAAGGCGGGACGTCCGCTATTTGCGAGTGCGGTTACTACAAAAATCTTGCACACCAACAACCCCTGTTGGGTGCAAGATTTTTCTTGCCGACCCCAGCAAACGGGACTATTATAGGCAGTGGATGCATCCAGAAAGTCCACTCTTTGACTGTTAGGTGGTGGTTTATTCGCTAGCCTCATCACAAAGAAACCATGACGTTTAATAACCCCGATGGGTCGTAAGGCACCATGCCGCGACCCATCCTTTCCATGTGTACGGCAGGTGTGGGGGAGTGGGGGCTACATCCTTTCCGTTGTGGACATGCTCAGCAGATCAGTGAATGACAATGCAGATCATTTTGATTAGCATATCTACGAGGCTTATTCAGTAGACCGTGGAGAAAATCTTGGTGGTGCCAGGTTTGAATTTATCTTGCGACGTCAATGCGCTCCAATACCGATACTAAATTGGTAAAGGATGCGACTATGACGGTTGATTGCCTTCATCAGAATCATCGTCAAAACCAAGGAAGCTGAAATAAGGGATACTTCCAACACTTCGCTTAACAACTTCAAATACCCTATCACTTATCAGATCTAAATCTTCTTCGCAGGGCTCACCATCTTTTTCATGAACCATGCAGGTAAATTTCTGCTTTAAAACATAATTTTGGCGATCTTCAAAGTTACTTTTACCTGCGTCTTCACTAGATAAATCATAGTCATCCGACTCTATTTCCACAGAAAAAGTAGACAAATCTGCTATTTTCCGAAACTCTTGAATAAACGAACTGCAAAAATGCTGAATAAATTCTTCAAGCTCCAATGGGGAACAGTACAGGTGTACCTCTTCAACGAGTTTTTGTTCCATCATTTGCATTCTCTTTTGGTTCTCTTTCAAAGGAGTCCTTTATCAACAGGGATGGATGCTGTCACTCTTAATGTGGGGTTATGCGGCATATTTTCTGCATGAGGTGTGTCAGGTTTGTTGGATGTATCTCAATCAGGTGATATGGCTCTGTTTCTACTAATAAGATTTCTCGCGGAAAACAGTCCAATGCCCCCACTTTAGGCGTCGTAAAGCGCAAAAAACTGGGTTGCAATAATACAACCCAGCTGAAATCGTGTCCCCGACAGGATTCGAACCTGCGACCTTTGGTACCGGAAACCAATGCTCTATCCACTGAGCTACGGAGACCCACGTTGCCTCAACCACATCTTCGGCAACGCTTTGACAGTTTAGCACCTGCCGGCCCAAAAACGAATTCGGGCCGTCAAGCAGGGGCAGCGGGGGCTACCCGAAATAACCCGGCACCTCGCCGGCGGTGGCCTTACCGGTGCGTAAATAGTTCAAAACCAGCTTGTCCACAGCCTTATTATCGTAACCGAAATGGCCGTGACCAGGACCATTTACCGTCACCAAGGTGGACTGCATGGCGGCCTGCATGTGGGAGAAATTCCCATACGGGGTTTGCGGGTCCTGCCGGCCCTGAATCTCCAGCGGCTTCACCTTCAACGCGGAACCATCCAACTTCACCCCAGGCGTCACCCGCTTCGCACCCTGACAAGCCAAACCCGAACCATGCAACAGCTGGCCCGTAGTAAACGGATCCTTGCTCACAAACATGGTCCAGTACGCCCGCGGAATCTCATTCGCCCGCGGCGCCGTCACCGACTCATTACACATCATCGTCTGCTGCATCTGCAGCGAGGCGGTGGCGGCCTTGATCTTCGCGTCATTCACATCCAGCTCGCCGAGGCTCTGCAAATCATCCTCAGCCAACTTCGGGTTCGCAATCGCCCGGGCGATCGTATCCCACTTATACGCCATCGGCAGGAAAGCATGGGTGTACAGCATCAAAAACGAGCTCTGCTGCGACTTCCCGCCCGCAGTCAACTGGGTGCCCACATTCTCCGCCTGGGCCCGGCCCGGCTCCACCGAATTCATCGCATCCACACCGGCCTGGCCGGCGCCCTGCGTGCCCGCCGGCAAATCCGCGGCCGTGGCCTTCGGCGGCGCAACCGACGGCGTCACCCCGGACTGGGCCTTGACCGCATCCGCCCACTTCCGGTACACCGCATAGGGAGTCGTCCCCAAATGGTACTTCGCATCATTCTGCGCCACATAGCCGAAGAACTGGTGCAACACGTCCCGATACGCCGGCTCCTGGCGGGCCATAATCTCCGACCACTGCAATGTTGGATCAATACCCGAATCCAACACCAGATGCTTCACCCGATTCGGGAACAGGCTAGCATAACTCGACCCCAGGATCGTGCCATACGACAAACCATAAATATTAATGGTTTCCCGCTTCAACGATTTCCGCACCTCCTCCCAGTCCCGAGCGGTGTTCTCCGTGGTGATTTGGTCCGCATAACCCGGCTGTTTCGATTCACACCGGGACCGCAATGCGCCACCCGGGTTCGTGAACTCGTCAACCGGGTTCGACCCCGGGTTTGATGGGCAGTCCATCGGCGTGGACCCCACCAAACCGCGGGGCTGTACTCCCACCACCTCAAACTGGGAGAAAAGCTCCTGCGGCAGCCGGGTCCCATTCTTCTTCCCCAACCATTCGTACACGCCCCCACCCGGGCCGCCAGGGTTGGTGAACACCACCTCGGCGTTCGCGTTCGGGAACTGGATAAACCCCACGGTGATTTTCTTCCCGCCCGGATTTGCGTAGTTTTCCGGCACCTCAATGTGCCCACAGCGCGCGCCGGGCCGGTCGAGTTTCTCCGCCGGGCAGTTCTCCCACGTGATCGGGGCTGCTGCGGTTTGCGCCTGGGCTTGGGCGGTAAGTGGCATTATGGCCGGCAGCAAAGTTGTTGCGGTCACAACACTCATGACGCGCCGTATGGTTTGCCTCAAAGTTCCCATGAGATCTGACTACTCCCTTGTAAAACTCATCGTAAATACTCATCAGTATTTTAGAATTAGATATCTATATATTCAGGTTAGTGGATGAGCTTTTCCGCGGAAAGAAAAACTCCCCAGAGGGGGTAATAATTATTACCTTCCCATCCGGGGTGTTTTCGCTGTTATGCCGTTGCCTCATAAGTGCCATGCCATCATTACCACCAGCTGGCCGCAGGCTTTGCCTACGCCGCCACGGTGTCACATGGCGCCAGTGCGGTACCGATGCCGCGTGGGTGCCTGTGCCCAGCGCTACATGATTGCTGTATCCGTGCCGGCGCCGCTAGCTGGGCAAGGCCGGCAGGCTAGCAGACGGGCAGTTCCGCAGCTGGGCGGCAGGTACGTGCGGTATGCGTGGGGTTCGGTCGCCCAGCCCCAAGCCGCATGGCACACGCTGGTGCTCAGGCGGGTACACGGGATCGGCACGGGCCGGTTAGTCGACGATGAGGCAAATGAGCGTGCGGGGGCCGTGCACGCCCTCCACACGGTTGAGCTCAATATCCGACGTGGCCGACGGGCCGGAAATCATGGTGACCGGCTTCTCATGCCCCAGGCGACCAATCATCTCCGGCACCCCATACACCACGTTCTCCATGCGCACAATAACCACGTGGCAGTCCGGCACCAGCGTCAACGCGCGGCGCCCACACAGGGGATTCGACTCCAGGCAGATCGTGCCCGTCTGGGCCGACGACACGTGCGAATCGGTGACCACCGCATCAACATCGTTGAGCAGCCGCGGGTCGGTGCTGCGATCATCCGGGGTGGCGTTGCCAGTGAAGGACGAAAACAGTTTCTTGTCCAACCCCTCGGCGTAGCGAACCTCCTTCGCACCGCGCTCCTTGAGCACGTCAGCGATGGTTTGCGGCAGCTTCTTCACGCTGGTTTCGTGCACAATCGCCTTGTAGTCTTCAAGACGCTCAATGAGGATTTCCTTGAGTTGCTCCCGGGAATACTCCTCGGTCTTGTTCATGTTGTAGGTGCGGACGATCTCCACATCCGTGGGCATGTTCGACAGCTGGTGTGCGTTACGGATGCGCGTGAGGATTTCGGTCTTGGCGTCCATTATTTCTTCTCCTCCTTGGCAGCGTCAGCAGCATCAGAGTCGGCTGTGGTAGGAATATTATTCTTCGGCAGTCCCTCCGCCTTCGCCCGCGCTAAGAGCGCGGCGGCCTCATTGGAGTCGAACCACTGGCGGAACGATTTCTTCGGCGGCACCGAAGTGTCGCGCACATCTGTCCACCCGGCCAGGAAGCTCGGCAGGTGGGTGATCTTGCCCTTCGTGCCGCCCAGGAGGCGACCCATGAACACCAGGTGGGCTGCCGAATTCCACAGTCGCGGATTCGACCACATGAGCTGCATGCTGGCCAGCAATGCGCCCTCAACCACCGGCTTGTGTTCCTTCACCTTCTTGTGGCGCAATTCCAGCAGTGCATCGGTGATCGGAATCTTCACCGGGCACACCTCGTTGCATCGGCCACAGAGGGAGGATGCGTAAGGCAGGTAGCCGTTGGGGTCGTGGGCGTCGTTAATGCCCGTGAGCTGCGGGGTGAGGATAGCGCCGATCGGACCAGGGTAGGTGGAGCCGTAGGCGTGGCCACCAGCTCGCTCGTACACAGGGCACACATTGAGGCAGGCGGAGCAACGAATGCACTTCAAGGCTTCCCGGCCGATTTCGTCGGCCATAGCGGCGGTGCGGCCATTATCCACCAGCACAATGTGGAAATTCTTCGGGCCGTCGTTCTCGGTTACGCCCGACCACAGGGAGGTGTAGGGGTTCATGCGCTCGCCGGTAGAGGAACGCGGCAGCAGTTGCAGGAACACCTCGTAGTCCCGGAAGGTGGGGAGAATCTTTTCGATACCCATCACGCTGATGAGGGTTTCCGGCAGGGTCAGGCACATGCGGCCGTTACCTTCGGACTCCACAATGGTGACGTGCCCGGTTTCGGCGATACCGAAGTTAGCGCCCGAAATGGCGACCTTGGCCTCCATGAACTGCTTCCGCAGGTACATGCGGGAAGCCTCAGCCAGTTCGGCGGGCTCGGAGGAAATGGAATCATCCACGTGAGGCATCTTCTTGAGGAAGATGCTGCGGATCTCGGCCCGGTTCCGGTGAATGGCCGGCACGAGAATGTGGGAGGGCTTGTCCTCACCCAGCTGCACAATGAGCTCCGCCAGGTCGGTTTCCTGGGCGAAAATGCCCACTTTTTCCAGCTGCTCGTTCAGGGCGATTTCCTGGGTGGCCATCGACTTGATCTTGACCACTTTCTTTTCCCCAGTGGCCTGCACCAGTTCGGTGACGATCTTGCCGGCCTCTTCGGCGTTGCGGGCCCAGTGCACGTGCCCGCCGCGGGCGGTGACGGCGGCTTCGAATTGTTCCAACAGCTCCGGCAGGTGGGCCATCACATACCGTTTGGTGGTGGAACCTGCCTCGCGCAGATCCTCCCAATCGTCGATCTCGTCGATCACACGCTGCCGCTTGTTACGGATGGTGGTAGTGGCCTTAGTGAGGTTACGGCGCTGGGTAACGTTATTGAGCCCATCGTGGGCGGTGTGCGGGAAGGTTTTGTCGCCCCGCAGGTTAGAAATGTCGGATGCCCGCGGCGGCATGGTAGGGGTGCCGAGCATGATAGGGGTCACAGCATTGCCTCCTTGGTGTAAGCAGCTGAGGTGGGGGTCCAGGGATGTTCTTTCGTCGATGCGAGGATTTCCGCAAGGTGAATGGCGCGAATGCCCACATGTTGGCGGGACAGCGAGCCGGCAATGTTCATGAGGCAGGAGGAGTCGCCACCGGTGACGTATTCAGTGCCGGTGGACTCGATATTGCGGGACTTGTCCGACACCATGGCGGCGGAGGTTTCGGCGTTCTTGAGCGCGAAGGTGCCGCCGAAGCCGCAGCACTCTTCCTTATTGGGCAGCTCTAACAGTTCGATGCCCTCAACATTGCGGAGCAGTCGGTAGGGGCGATCGCCAAGCTTGATAAACCGCAGACCGTGGCAGGAGGGGTGGTAGGTGACCTTGTGGGGGAAGAATGCTCCCACGTTTTCGACCCCGGCAATATCGATCAAGAATTCCGGCAGGTCGAGGGTTTTCTTGGCCGTGGTCTTGGCGCCGTCGACAAGCGCCGGGGTGCCGTAACGGGTGGCGACACGCTCGTGTTGCTCGCGGACCGCGCCGACGCACGAGCCGGAGGGGGCGACCACATAGTCGATGCTGGGGTCGGAGAACGCCTCGACGTAGCTCTTAATCTGGCCGACGGCTTCCTTTTGATAACCGGTATTCACGTGCATCTGCCCGCAACATGTCTGCTGCTTGGGGTAGACCACATCGTGGCCAAGTCGCGCGAGGAGCAGTGCCGTGGCTTTGGACGCATCGGGGAACATCGCGTCACCGATGCAGGTGGAAAAGAGCGCAATTTTCATCAGATTGAAGCTCCTGGTAAGGGTGAGTTTGTGAGCTAATGTTCGGCGGATGGTGTCCGAGCGATCGCTTTTCGACGGCTACAGCAAGCAAATGTGTAGCACCCGAAAAGCAAGCGAAACCAAACAGTGATGAAGCATCACGTGCCAAACTTAGTATCTAATTTACCCCGAAATCCCCCGAAAATTTAGCCACAAGCTGCACTTATATAAAAAACACTAGTGTTGCGAAAATCCCCGCATCCCTCTCATGTGGGGTTATGAGCCTTCGGGGGGAAGTATGGCGGCATGGAGTGGGGGTCAATTGTGAAAAATATAACCACGGACCCACCCATATGGGGTGAATCCGTGGTTGGAGTGAGAGCGTCAAGAGACAACTTGTGGTCGTCTCTAGAGCCGAGTTTTAGGGGATGACCGGAACCGTGAACGACAGTACCGTGGCCTGCAGGTAGACCAGGCAGCACACGAAGAGCACGAAGGCGAACGACCAGCCCACCACAGCCTTGAAGATGTCGGACTCCTTGCCCTCCATCTCCACAGCGGTAGCGGCAATAGCCAGCGACTGTGGGGACACCATCTTGCCCACCACGCCACCGGTGGTATTGGCGGCCAGCATCAGATCCGGGTTAATACCGGCCTGCTCGGCCGCGGTGACCTGCATCTTACTGAACAAAGCGTTAGCGGACGTGTCCGAACCAGTCACGGCGGTGCCCACCCAGCCCAGCATCGGTGCCAGGAAGGTGTACAGGCCACCCAGGGAAGCCACGAACTGGCCAATCGCAATGGTCTGACCGGAATCATTCATGACATAGGCGAGGCCCAGCACCAATACGATCGTCAAAATCGACCACCGCATTCGGTAGAACGTGCCGGTGAGTTCCTTCCACGCCTGGTTGGCGGTCAGCGAGTACTTCCCGTTCTCCGAATACTTGGAATACACGAACGCCACAATCAGCCCGGAAATCAGCAGCAGCGTACCCGGGTTGTGTAGCACCGCCACCGAATAGGTGCCGGACGAAGCGTTCGGGGCGCCCGCGGTATTGAGCAGCCGGTCGTGCAGCAGTGGCCACGGGATCTTTACCGTGAGGGACTTCAAGGCGGTGCCGATGGCGCCAACGTTGGCGACACCGAAGATCACGGTCACAATGGCGTAGGGGAGCATGGCCATCCACACGCGCTGCCGGGGCAGATCCTCGGAGGCGGGGGCCGGTGGCAGATCCATGCGCTCCCGCATTTCCTCGACATCCTTCGGTTGCCACCGCTGGAGGAATGCGAAAGCCACACCCAGCGACACGATACAGGCGATCACGTCGGTGAGCTGGTAGACGAAGAAGTTTGCCGTGATGTACTTGGCGATAGCGAAGCTAATGCCGATGACGAAGGCCGGGGCCCAGGCGGCCTTCACGCCCTTCCAACCGTCCAGAATGAACAGCAGGATTGCCGGAATGAATAAGGCAATGATGGGGGTTTGAATACCGACGATGGCGGCAATGTTTGCGGTTTGCTCCGCACTACGGCCACCAACCTCGCCAGCCGTAATGATCGGGGTGGCCACCGCACCGAATGCCACCGGGGCGGTATTAGCCAACAACACTACAGTGGCGGCTTTGAGCGGTTTGACACCCAGTGCCAAAATCATGGTGGCGGTGATAGCCACTGGGGCGCCGAAACCGGCCAAGGCCTCCAACAGGCCGCCGAAGCAGAACGCAATCAAAATGGTTTGGACGCGTACGTCACCATTGCCTAGCTTATCGAAGGTCCGGCGCAGGTCTTCGAACCTTCCCGAGGCAACCGTGATCTGGTAGAACCAGATGGCCATCACGATCACCCACACGATCGGCACCAAACCGAAGGCGCCACCGCGGAACGCGGACATGATAGACAGCTCAATGGGCATATGGAAACCAAGAACCGCAACAAGAATGCCGGCAGCCAACGCCACAGCGGCGGAAACATGGGCACGGGCTTTCACCCCGATGAGCATGATGAAAAACGCCAGCAGTGGAACGCATGCGACGAGTGCTGAGAGTCCGAGGCTCTCGCCAACGGAGTCAGTCACTGGTTGAAATGTGTCCATCGCAACTCCTTAAAACAAAATGTTCGTGACATATATAGGTGAGGGGTTAACAATTATTCAGTGTGTTGATAGGTGATTAATTTGGACCTCATCATTCTAGATCTTTGTCGGTATGGTCGCCCAGTGGCGTAAAAGTTACTCAATTCACATTACGGGTTGAGTGTGAAGATCCGCAACCGTCTCGATAAGAATGCTCGACACATATTATTTTCTGGCTTTTTCATCGGTTACACTGTTGCGTTATGACACCATCGGATCTTTCCTCCCTCATCAACACTGAGGCCCACAAGATACTTGCCGATCGACAGCTGGACGTGACCGTCCTGCCCGAGCAAGTGGTCGTGGAACGCCCTCGCAATCCTGAGCACGGCGACTATGCCACCAACCTGGCGCTCCAGATTGCCAAGAAGGTAGGAATGAATCCGCGCGAGCTTGCCAGCTTGCTTGTCGACGCCCTGTCGGCGCATGACGAGATCGCCACCGTCGACATCGCCGGCCCCGGATTCATTAACATCCGACTGGCCGCCGCCGCCCAAGGCCAAATCGTGGCCGACATCCTCGCCGCCGGCACTACCTATGGGCACAACAGCCTCTACAGCGGGGAACGCATCAATCTGGAATTCGTTTCCGCCAACCCGACTGGGCCCGTCCACCTGGGCAGCACCCGGTGGGCCGCCGTGGGCGATTCCCTCAGCCGAATCCTCGCCGCCTGCGGCGCCGACGTGACCCGCGAATATTATTTCAACGATCACGGCCGCCAAATCGACCGGTTCACCAACTCCCTCATTGCCGCCGCCAAAGGCCAACCCGTCCCCGAAGACGGCTACGGTGGGGACTACATCACTGAAATCGCCGCCAATATTGTGGCTCAAGAACCCGGGGTGCTCCAGCAATCCGAACCCGACATGCGCGAAACTTTTCGCGCCCTCGGTGTTGAACTCATGTTCGATCACATCAAGACTACTCTCCATGAATTCGGCGTCGACTTCGACGTGTACTTCCACGAGAATTCCCTCTTTGAATCCGGCGCCGTTGATCGCGCCGTCGACAAGCTCAAAGAAAACGGCAACCTGTACTTCAGCAACGGCGCCTGGTGGCTCCGCAGCACCAACTACGGCGACGACAAAGACCGGGTCGTTATCAAATCCGACGGGGATGCCGCCTACATCGCCGGCGATATCGCATATGTCGCAAACAAATTCGAACGCGGCCACACCCGCTCCATCTATATGCTCGGCGCCGACCACCACGGCTACATTTCCCGCCTGCGTGCCGCCGCGGCAGCCATGGGATACAACCCCAACAACGTGGAAGTCCTCATCGGCCAACTCGTCAACCTGGTCCGCGACGGTGAAGCCGTCCGCATGTCCAAACGTGCCGGCACCATCATCACCCTCGACGACCTGGTCGAAGCCATCGGCATCGACGCCGCCCGCTACTCCCTCGTGCGCTCCTCCGTCGACTCCACCCTCGACATCGACCTCACCCTGTGGGCCAACCAATCCAACGAAAACCCCGTCTACTACGTGCAATACGCCCACGCCCGCCTATGCTCCCTGGCCAAGAAAGCCGCAGCCGTCGGCGTGACCGCAAGCAATCCCGACCTGTCACTACTCACCGAAGACCACGAAGGCACACTCATCCGCACCCTCGGCGAATACCCCACCGTGGTCAAAGCCGCCGCCGAACTCCGCGAACCCCACCGCATCGCCCGCTACATCGAAGAACTCGCCGGCACCTTCCACCGCTTCTACGACACCTGCCAAATCCTGCCCAAGGCAGGCGAGCAAGCCCAACCCATCCACACCGCCCGCCTAGCGCTAGCCACCGCCACCCGTCAAGTCATCGCCAACGCCCTCGGCCTCCTCGGCGTCACCGCGCCGGAACAAATGTAACGAGAGAACCCACATGACCCACACACCTGACTTCAACGCCCCCACCTTCAACAAACTCCCCGCCGCAGTCTGGCCCCGCACCGCCATGCGCGACGGTGACGTCAGCATCGCCGGCGTCAGCCTGCCCAGCATCGCCAAAGAATACGGCACCCCAGTCATGGTCGTCGACGAAATCGACTTCCGCTCCCGCTGCCGCGACATGGCCCGCGCCTTCGGCGGCCCCGAACACGTCCACTACGCATCCAAAGCCTTCATGACCTCCCGCATCGTCCAATGGGTCAACGAAGAAGGCCTCTCCCTCGACATCGCCTCACACGGCGAACTCCTCGTCGCCCTCCACGCCGGATTCCCCGCCGAACGCATCGCCGCCCACGGCAATAACAAAGACGCCGCCTTCCTCCGCGACTGCGTCAGTAAAGGCGTTGGCTTCGTCATCCTCGACTCCCACCAAGAAATCGAAGACCTCCATGCCATTGCCACGGAACTCGGCCGAACCCAAGACGTCCTCATCCGCGTCAAACCCGGCATCGACGCCCACACCCACGAATTCATCTCCACCGCCCACGAAGACCAAAAATTCGGCTTCTCCCTCGCCTCCGGCTCCGCCCTCAAAGCCGCCCGGCGCGTCGTCGAACTCCCCAACCTCAGGCTCATCGGCCTCCACTGCCACGTCGGCTCCCAAGTATTCGACGCCGAAGGCTTCTCCCTGGCCGCGGAACGCATCCTCAAGCTCTACCGCACCATCATCGAAGAATGCGAGGTAGGGGAGGAGTTCAACATTCTCAACCTCGGTGGCGGCTACGGCATCGCCTACGTTGAGGGCGAACAACCCCTCGACGTCGAAGCCGTCTCCACCGACCTCCTGCAACGAGTCAACACCTACGCCGAACGACTCCACCTGACCATGCCATTCATCAAGGTGGAACCCGGCCGGGCCATTGCCGGACCCAGCACCGTCACCGTCTACACCGTCGGCACCGTCAAAGACGTCACCATTGACGGTGGTAAAACTCGCCGCTACATCAGCGTCGATGGCGGCATGGGCGACAACATTCGGCCCGCCCTCTACGGTGCCGAATACGACATCCGACTCGTCAACCGCAGCACCGACGCCCCGCTCATTCCCACCCGGGTTGTCGGCTCCCACTGCGAATCCGGCGATATCCTCATCAACGACCGTAACCTCCCCGAGGACATTCGCCCAGGCGACATCGTGGCCCTCGCCGCCACCGGCGCCTACTGCTACTCCATGTCCAGCCGCTACAACATGATGATGCGGCCCGCTATTGTCAGCGTTGGCGCCGCCGACGATAAGGCCCACCTCATGGTCCGCCGCGAAACCCTCGAAGACTTCTTCAACCTCGAAGCCTAACCCCCGACCAGGCCGGCGTTGCAAAGCACAACCAACCACAACCCATCAAGGAGCACAAAACCATGACCCCCACCACCTTCAACCCCGGCAAAGGCGCAGGATCCACCGTCGGCATTGCTATCCTCGGCTACGGCACCGTCGGCTCCCAAGTGCTCCGCCTCATGGTGGAAAACGCCGACGAATTCGCCCACCGCACCGGCGGCCCCCTCGAAGTCCGCGGCGTGGCCGTGTCCAACAAGGAAAAACACCGCGGCACCCTCGCCGACGAACTGGGGCTCCTCACCGACGACGCCCGCAGCCTCATCAAACGCGACGACGTAGACCTCGTGGTCGAAGTCATCGGCGGCATCGACTACCCGCGCGAACTCGTGCTCAGCGCCCTCCGCAGCGGCAAATCCGTTGTCACCGCCAACAAAGCCCTCGTCGCGGCCCACTCCGCCGAACTCGCCGAAGCCGCCGACCAGGCCGGCGTCGACCTTTACTTCGAAGCCGCCGTCGCCGCAGCCATTCCCGTTGTTGGGCCGCTCCGCCGCTCTCTCGCCGGCGATCAGGTCCAATCCGTCGCCGGCATCGTCAACGGCACCACCAACTTCATCCTCGACGCCATGGACTCCACCGGGGCATCCTACGACGACATGCTCGCCGAGGCCACCCGACTCGGCTACGCCGAAGCCGACCCCACCGCCGATGTGGAAGGCTACGACGCCGCATCCAAAGCCGCCATCCTTGCATCCCTCGCCTTCCATACCCGCGTCACCGCCGATGACGTGCACTGCGAAGGCATCACGAATATCACCGCCCACGACATTCAGGCCGCGAAGGCCGCGGGCTACACCATTAAGCTCCTCGCAATCTGCGACCGGCTCAAGGACGAAGCCGGACACGAATCCATCGCCGCCCGCGTCCACCCCACCCTCGTACCCCGTAATCATCCCCTGGCCAACGTGCACAAAAGCTTCAATGCCGTCTTCGTCGAAGCCGAAGCCGCCGGCCGGCTCATGTTCTACGGCAATGGTGCCGGCGGGAACCCCACCGCATCCGCCGTCCTCGGCGACATTGTGGGCGCCGGCCGGAACAAAGTATTCGGCGGCCGCGCCCCCGGCGAATCCACCTACGCCAACCTGCCCATCGCCAACTTCGGTGACATCCCCACCCGATTCCACATTGACATGACCGTCGTCGACATCATCGGGGTGCTCGCCGAACTCACCAAAATCTTCGCCGCCCACGGCATTTCGCTCCGCACCGTCCGCCAGGAAGAAGGCGCCGAAAAGAACGCCCGACTCCTGGTCATGACCCACGAAGCCAAAGAATCCGACCTGGCCGCCACCGTCGAAACCCTCAAGGACACCCCATCCGTCATCAAGGTCAACTCGGTCATCCGCATGGTCGGCGAATAACACCGGCAACCACTCAGAGCTCACAACGATAAGGACCCCACCATGCCCACCGAACTCCCCGTTGGCACCAAAGTGACCGTCACCGTCCCCGCCTCATCCGCCAATCTCGGACCCGGCTTCGACACGCTCGGCCTCGCCCTCGCCCTCTACGACACCGTGGAAGTCGAAGTGATTCCTTCCGGTCTCAAAGTCGAGGTTTTTGGCGAAGGCCACGACGAACTCCCACTCGACGGCTCCCACCTGGTGGTTAAGGCGCTTCGTGCCGGTCTGAAAGCCTGCGACGCTATCGCGCCGGGGTTGCGGGTGGTGTGCCATAATGTGATTCCGCAGTCCCGGGGTTTGGGTTCGTCGGCAGCTGCGGCGGTGGCTGGGGTGGCTGCCGCCAATGGACTGTGCGGTTTTCCACTCGATGATGCACAAGTGGTGCAGCTTTCGTCCGCGTTTGAGGGGCACCCGGATAATGCTGCCGCCTCCGTGCTGGGGGATGCGGTGGTGTCGTGGACGGAGATTCCCGTCGATGGCCGCACAGAACCGCAGTATAAGGCGGTAGGAATCCCGGTTCACCCGAACATTCTTGCGACCGCATTGGTGCCGAGTTTTCACGCCTCCACCGAGGCGGTGCGGCGGGTGCTGCCGTCGGATGTGACCCACTTGGATGCCCGGTTTAATGTGTCCCGCTGTGCGGTGATGACGGTGGCGTTGCAGCACCACCCAGAATTACTGTGGGAGGGTACTCGGGACCGGCTGCATCAACCCTACCGGGCGGATGTGTTGCCAATCACTGCTGAATGGGTGAATCGGTTGCGGAATCGCGGCTATGCTGCATATTTATCCGGTGCGGGCCCCACCGTCATGGTGTTATCGACCGAACCTATTGATGAGGCCATTTTGGGTGAGGCGCGGGAGGCCGGGTTGACTGTGCATCATCTCGATGTGGCGAAACCAGTGAAGGTGGTTGTGAACAAATGATAAAGAAAATACTTGTGGTCGTGGCTGCCATCATAGTGGTGGTGATCGGTGTGGCGGTGTGGGCGTTTAGCGGCCGTGACCCATTGCAGCAATATCTGAGCCAGCGGGCGGAGAAAACCTCGCTCACCTTCAAATCGGTGTTTACCGATGCCGATAGGTTTGTGGTGGTGTGCCCGAGCGCTGAGCAGGCAGACATCACGATGGCCTTGGGGCAGAACGTAACGGGTAATGTTGCCGCCCCGAAGGATGGCAATAATATTCTGGTGTCGGTGGCGCAGGGGAAGGCGGAACCCCACGAGTACCAGCGGCAGCGCATTGATTTGTGCGAGAATCTTCCGGGTGGGGCGAAGGTGCTCATTATCGAAGGTGAGCAAACCTATAATTTTGTGCAGCCAGCCAATTCATCCCAGTGGGTCATGCAGCATTAGTTTCGCTTGTCGACGCCTAGTCGGGCGGAGTGTGATCGCTGCGTAGCGCTCCCCCGGTGCCTAACAGCCAGAGCCAAAACCCCAGCGTGATGACCGCCAGGGACATGGTGATGCGATCGAATGCCTCGATTTGGGCATCGGTGGCATGGATAATAGCGATCCGTGGGAACATCCACACGGTCATTGCCAGCGTCGCCATGATCCAAAAACCGATGAATGGCACCTTAGCCTGCAAAAATGGTGGTTGGTTATTGGGGTATGCGAGGAAGACAAAGCCGAGAAGCAGGAGGGGGAAGGTCGTAAAATACATTATGGAACTTCCCAGCATCAGCCATGCGATTTTTTCTGCCCCCGACATGGCGCCAAACCGCAGCATGATCCCTAACGGAACCATGAAGGACAACCCTATCCATGACAGGATGCTGGGAATTCGTTCGTCTCGTGGTGCTGTTTTTCCTGTCCTTGGGGTGATTTCTCTGAAGCGTCGGTCGGACCGGGGGTGAATACCGGATTGTTCCGTACAAGGAGGCGGCG